>JACDJC010000047.1_pt1 | contig 154957 bp, 151 predicted proteins | sample 7454191 | NCBI WGS metagenome assembly JACDJC01 (sample SAMN14253291, study PRJNA609438) | sludge metagenome | isolation source: sludge after 25d culture with pyrite and EDTA | collected 2018-12-20 | reverse complement strand
TTGGCGTCCATCATCCGGAACATTCCTGCGCGATGGGTATTGAACTCCTCCAGGCTGATCCGGCCATCCCCATCCGCATCGATCATTTTGAACATCTTGGCCCCGCCAGCCTGGAACTCAGCCAGCGTGACCTTGCCGTCGCCATCCGCATCGAACTGTTGCGGGCCCATGGCGTGCGCACCATGTGAATGCTGCATGCCGCCCGGGCTCGGCAGCTCGCCGCCGCTCAACACCCCATCACCATTGGCGTCCATCATCCGGAACATTCCTGTGCGATGGATATTGAACTCCTCCAGGCTGATCCCGCCATCCCTGTTCATATCGATTATGTTGAACATCTTGATCCCGCCAGCCTGGAATTCGTCCAGCGTGACCTTGCCGTCGCCATCCGCATCGAACTGCCGCGGACCCATGACGTGCGCATCATGTGAATGCTGCATACCACCCGGACTCCGCAGCTCGTTGCCGCTCAACATCCCATCACCATTGGCGTCCATCATCCGGAACATTCCTGCACGATGGGTATTGAACTCCTCCAGGCTGATCCGGCCATCTCCATCCGCATCGATCATTTTGAACATCTTGGCCCCGCCAGCCTGGAACTCAGCCAGCGTGACCTTGCCGTCGCCATCCGCATCGAACTGCCGCGGACCCATGGTGTGGGAATCGCGTGCCGCGACCATTAGTTTGGTGCTCCCCGAAAGGCTCGACATAGGGCGATGCTCCGCGGCACCCGCGCCGCTACCCAAGGTGGTGGCGATTACGGCACCGACAGTGATGCCAAGACATTTAAATATGCCTTTACTCGACATAATTCAGGACTCCGTGATGAGGATGGTTGACGTCAAACGATTGGCCTCGCCCCTGGTGGCGAGGACCAGCCATGTACCTATGCTGGCTCGTATGTCCGGGGCACTGCCCTGTGGCCCCGTGTGCCTTTGAGTTCAGCTTACACCATTCCATCAACAAACCAAAGCCAACAAAAGCCCGCACAACAGGCTTCGCGGAGCCGATCGAACGCCAACATTTCCGCTGATGACAACGAAGGCAGATTCTCATGCTCCGACAGGCGGACTTTCACCCCACGCGGCAACGCGCCGGCCGCAGTCGCGATGACGGGATCGGATCGGCAACAGCGGGCACGGCATGCAGTCGCCGCGCCTACTTCAGCTTCAGCAGCTGCTCGATGCGCTGCAGGTAATCCAGCCCCTTGCTGCGCACCAGTTCCTGTTGCATGCCTTCGCTGCCGAGGTGAACCTCTTCCACCACGTCCTGCAGCTCTTTCACTTCGGCGGCGATCTCTTTCAGCGCCTCTTCCAGGGTGTAGCTGAGGCTGTGCACGTCGTGCATGTCGTCCTCGGTGAGGGCGCCGTCGAGCAGAGTCTTGAGCTTGGCGTTGGCCTCGCGCAGGTTGGCGAGCGAGCCGGCGATGGTTTCGGCCTGCTTGCCCTCATAGTGGGACACCCGGTTCGGCACTGTCTCGGTATCCGCAGCGATGGTCGCCGTGCTGCAGCCAAGGATTGCGCACATCAGCGCCAGACGAATTTTGTTCATTACAGCTCTCCACGTGATAGAAAACAGGAAAAGTCACTTGCCCAGAATGAGTGTGTGCTGCCGCATCGCACTCAGACGGTAGCGGCAGCCGTCATGCTCGATCAGCAGCACCTGCCGCGTGCCAAACAGCGCACGACTGCCGATCGCGCCGTGGCCGGTATCGGCAGCCGTGTTTCGGTTGCTGCTGCGCCGCTCATTATCGTCAGCCGCTACTTTAACCGCAGCGGCGTGCTTGTGCGCATCACGCGGGCACATACACCATGCTTCCATCTTCCATAGGGTGAGTGAGGGTGCTGCCCGGTAGTAATGCTCGAAGGCAATCGCCAGATTCCGCAGCGCCGTGCGCACATCAGGCTTGATGGTCTTCACGAAGCTCTCGGCCATGCCATTGCTCCGGAGACTGCGCACCGGTGCGGTGACGAGTTTCAGGCCGATCCGCTGGCAAACGCCCGTGTTTTTGCAGCGATGCAGGCCAACCCGTTATTCAGTCAGTCGCTCGATCCCCGAAGATGCCTGGTCGGTGCCGCCCAGCTCGCAGTCTCGCGGTCGCAACAGTCCAGTGCAACAGTCTGGGGCTGCGCCCCCCGTGGTGTCCGATGGTCGCCCGGTCACGCTGGCAGAATGACCGCAGCGCCCGGAAAATTGCCACCCGCTACCGCGAAGCCTGGTTGTCGAGTGCTCGCCGAGGCAATCGTCAGGCTATATCCCCAGTGGATGCGGATCGAGGGGGAATTCCATGCCATGCAGAATATCGTGCTGGGCACCGGGCTTTCCCTGTCGAGAAACCGAGGGCAACAGCGTCTGCAAGCCTTACTGTTCGGGCATGTTGCGCAGATGGCCAGACGACTGATCGGCGCAGCGGCGAAGCGCGCTCGGCTTCATCTGCAATCGATGTGCACATGCCGCAAGGACAGGACAGCGCCGTCAGTGATGACGCTGGCAAAGCGCGTGGCCGACACCCCCGCGCTCCCACGAAAACTGAAAGCTCCGAGACTTTGTCGGCATGGTCTGCGACGTCAGGTCGGCACCGCCATCAAGCCCGTTGGGGCGGCTCGATTCGTGGGCAAACCTCAGGGCGACCCCATCTTTATTTTTAACCGTGACATATCCGTTGCATATCTTTATATCGTAAATGATAATGCTTCTTATTTTTATTGATTACGATCTGCAAGTGCCCCTCGCCGGGTGACCAACGGGCAAGGCGCAGCCACCTCGAACAGGAGAATCCAGCATGGCCAGACGAGTCCTCGATGCGTATGTGCGGGGTGCGTTGTTCGCACCCCTGGTGGCCGGTTGGGCGATGGCTGGGCCGGCCGCCGCGCAGGACGACGACGTACAGCTGGAAACGTTGACGGTGACTGCCAAGGGCTACGAATCCGAAGACATGGCCACGCCGGCGGCGATCGTGACGATGGATCGCGAGCAGATACTGCGCCGCAATGCCAACAATCCGGGCGAGGCGTTGCGCGGTCAGCCGGGGGTGGCGGTAGCGAACGATGGCGCACAGGGTCAGAATCCGGTGATCCGCGGCCTCAAGAAAGAGAGTGTGGTCCTGCTCGTCGACGGCATGCGCCTCAATTCGGCCCAGCCGGCCGGCGCCATTGCCTCGTTCATGTCGCTGGGGCTGGCGGATCGCATCGAAGTGGTCAAAGGTCCGGCCTCGGTGCTTTACGGCACGGGGGCGCTGGGCGGTGCCATCAACATCCTGCTGCCGCAGGCACGCATGACGCCCGGTGTGACCATGGACGTTGCCGCCGGATTCGACAGTGCGAGCGCGGCTACACGCGGCACGGGCGTGATGAACGCCGCCGATGGCCGTCAGGCGCTGATGCTCGGTGTGTCCGTTGCACGCATCGACGACTACGAGTCGCCGCGGGGCGAGGTGCCGCGTACCGGCTACGATTCGGACAGCTTCATCGGCCAGTACCGTTTCCGTCTCGATGAAGCCCAGCAATTGCGCCTGTCGCTGCAACGGCACCAGGATACGGACGTGTGGTACCCCGGTTCGACCAAGCCGCTGCCCAATCCCGCATTGGGCACATCCACCCTGTATTCGCCGCGACAGGACCGCACGCTTGCGGAGGTCGGCTACACCCGCAAAGGTGGCGGCGACAACCCGCTCAACGTCGACGTGCGCCTGTATCGGCAGGAGATGGGACGCCAGATCTTCTCGTACGCCGACGCGCTGACCCGGAATATCGCCGAGACGCGGGTCGAGTTCGAGACCGACGGCCTCGACGTCCGCGCCGACTGGCTGGCCCACCCCGCGCACATCGTGTCGTTCGGCATGAACGTCTGGCGCATGGAGGCCTCGCCGGAACGGTATATTGCCAGCCCCACGCCGCTCTCGCCCCTGGTACGCAACGATCCCTTCCGTGACGCCCGTATCGATGCGCTGGGCTTCTACCTGCAGGACGACATGCGGTTCGGGGCGCTCAATATCCTGGCCGGCCTGCGCCACGACACCGTGGACGGGACCGCCGCCGCGGTCGGCAATCCGCCCGTCACGACAGGTCTGGACCGCAGCGACGATGCGGTATCCGGCAGTCTCGGCGCCATTTACGAGGTGACGCCGCTGCTGCGCCCCTATGCGAGCATCGCGCGCGGATTCCGGGCCGGCGAGATGCGCGAGCGCTATGAGGCCTCTCCCCGTGGCGACGGCTATTTCTACGTCGGCAATCCGCGGATCAAACCGGAGACGGCAAACCAGCTCGAAATCGGGCTGAAGGGTGGGAATGATGCGGTGAGCTATGTGCTGTCCGCTTATCGCAACCGTATCGACGACTACATCACCGGGCTCGACATTTCCGGGACGGCCGAGGCCGTCGCCACGTGCGGTGCGGCCAATGCCGCCGCTTGCAAGAAAACCATCAACCTCGGCCGCGCCACCCTGACCGGCATCGAAGCCAGCCTGCGCTGGGAGCTGGTCGCAGGTCACTGGCTGACGGCCGGCTACTCGCGGGTACGCGGCGAAAACGAGGATCTGGACGAGCCGCTGTTCCAGATGCCCGCGGATGAGGCAGCACTCGGCTGGGAGGGGCACGTCGGCGGGGGCTGGACGGCAGACGCCGCCCTGCGGCTGGTGCGGGCGCAAGACCGGGTGGCCACGGTCTTCGCCAACGGCAGCGAAAATCCCACATCCGGTTTCGCCACCGCGGATATCGGCGCCACCTACCACTGGCGCAGCCAGAGTCTGCGCATCGCGGTGATGAACCTGGCCGACAAGGCCTATCACGAGCACCTCACCGAGGGCATCAGCGGCGACGAGATCAAGGCCCCGGGACGCAGCCTGGCGGTCACCTATCAGGGGAGCTTCTGACGATGTCCAGACGGGAATTCATGCGCCGGCATGGATGGCAGGCGCTGTCCGGGGTGCTGGCGGCGGCACTGCTTGGCATGGTGGTCTTTTTGGGTATCTTCGGCCGTGTCGCCGATGCACCGTCCAGCGACGGCAGGACGCGTGTGCTGCTGACCAACGCGGAACGCGATCTCGTGCTCGGCGAGATGCGCGATCTGCTGGCAGCCAGTCAGGCCATCATCGAGGCGGCGCTCGCCGACGACATGCCGCGTGTCGCGGCCGAGGCACGCAAACTCGGTATGGCCGAAGTACAGGCCATCCCGCCGGAGATCCGCCTGTCGCTCTTGGCGAAACTGCCGGCCGAGTTCAGGCAGCTGGGTTTTTCGGTGCATGAAGGCATGGACGCCATCGCCCTCGGCGCCGAATCTCTAGGGGATCGCGACCATACCCTTCAGCAGCTGGCCACGTTGATGAACACGTGTGTCGCGTGCCATGCCGCATACACCGTGATACCGCCGGGTGCAGCGCAATAACGGCATCGACCCGGTCCCGTGATTGCTGCGGACGGGTGGAACGCCAACGACCCCGAGTAGATCACCTGAACGAGCCGATATAAAGAGAGGACGTTCCGGGCGGTGACGCACATACACCAGCGCGCCAGCACTCGGGCTGGTCTCCCCACCAGCGGCGAGAAGGCTACATGCTTGCATCCTGCGAGATCATTCCACGTAGCAGCTTGGCCGGATCAGGCCGACTCACTGCCGCTGCCACTTGCAAATTAAGGATGGTGATTTCGGCAATCAGGCGTTCTAACGGCTAAAGTAAGCCGCCCGCCGTAGGTGGACCGGCTTGACTGCCGAGCTAGGCGGCGGATGGCGGTGAAACATGCGCAAGCAACTCTCCGTGGCACATGAGAAAACAGGCATCTGGCTCTGAACCCCATTGTTTCCACGCGTTGACAATGCCTGCGATGTCTTCGAGGCTCAACCCCTGTTCTTTTGCCTGTAACGTGAAGGTTTCGTCGGCGCACCGATTCGCTTGGCTGTTGCCCCACCAGAGACAGGTTTCGGCATCTGCATAGTTCCAAACGGATGCTGTGATCTGAGCAGAAGAGAGACCCGCCGCAATTGCCCACGCTCGCAACCGTCGACCCGCATCGGGTTCGGCGCCGTTTGCATGTGCCGCAGCCCGGTAAGTGCGACGCCATAGTTCCAAAGCGGGCAGTTCCGGGTACCAAGCCATTGCAGCGTAATCGGCATCTCGGGCAGCGACCCAGCCACCTGGCTTACAAACCCTCGCCATTTCCTTCAACGCAGCCACGGGGTCTGTTAGATGTTGCAAGACTTGATGCGCATGGATGACGTCAAAAGAGGCGTTGTCAAACGGAAGTTCAGTCACATCCGCCAGTTGGAACACGGTTGTGCTATCGCCTCGTGCAGATGCTGCGGCTCGAGCGGCGAGCAGAGGGGTTTCTACGTTCTCGATGCCCACGACTTTTCCGGGAGCGACAATCGCGGCCAGATCCAGCGTGATGCTTCCCGGTCCGCAGCCCACGTCCAAAACACTCATGCCGGGAGATAGATGGCTCAGCAGATAAGCGGCTGAATTGGTGGCGGTTCTTGCACCATGAGAAGTCAGTGTGCTGTTTTCGTGACCGTGCGTATAGCGTCCATGAGTATTCGGATTCATAAATTCTCTGTTTATCCGCACGGAAGAAGTCTACGTCGATTGGGCGCGCCGGTACATTCTATTTCACGACAAACGGCATCCCAAGGAAATGGAGGTGATCGAACTGGCCGCTTTTCTGACACATCCTGCCACGGAACGGGGGGTGTCGGTATCGACACGGTGCTCGCGGAGAACCTGATTCTGCCGTTGCGCGCGCATCTGGAGAAGGTGAAGATCCTGCACGAGCGCGATCTCGACGCGAGGTTCGGGGCGGTGTATCTGCCGGATGCGCGGGCGGTGAAATACCCGCATGCGGCGAAGGCGTGGGGCTGGCAGTAGGTGTCCCGTCTACGGGGCGCGTGGAGACGAGTGCGCCGTGGTCCGCACGAGAATTAACAGGAGCAGGCCTTCCCTCGTGCCTTGACGACCATGCTGGTTATTTTACTCACGTATGAGTGGCGGACGAGATGAAAGACCCCTTTTCATTCCCGCTCGTGGAACCGCATCACAATACTTCCCCGCAAAACACCACAGGCGTCACGATCCGCGTGCGCTTGATATGCCCGCGTTGCAGCAGACCCGCGCGGCGGTCTCCGGTGACGAGATAATCGGCGTCGCCGACGATGGCCATGGCCAGCAGGAACGCATCGTCAGGATCATCGACCTCGGCTTCGACATCGAGCCGATCAAGTACGACAGCGCGCTGCAGGTTGTTGACCATGACGCCGACGCGTGGGCTGCAGCACCGACTGGAATTTTGGGTAGCGGCTGGCGCGGCGGATTTCATCGAGTTGCGTCCGCGAGGTCACGACTTCGAAGCGTGCGGCACGCCACGCGCGGTAGATGAGATCGGGAAAGCCGTGCGGCGAGATGAGGGCGCTGAACAGGATGTTGGTGTCGAGGACGACGCGCATCAATTCTTGCGTGCCCAGCGCAGGGCTTCATCGAGCACGCCGGTCAGTTCGGGTTCGCCGATGGCTGCGTTGGCTTCTTTGGCCTGCTTGGCGGTCAGTTGGAGAATGTGCGCCCGTACGGCTTCTTCGATGAAGCGCGACAGGTCGCCTTTCTTGCCGCCGCCCTGGCTGGCGAGAAACATGCGCAGGGCCTGGTCGGTCTCGGCCGAGACGGCGACGTTCCAGCGTATGGTGTTCATGATGCTTCTCCTGCAATGGGTGTTTGTGTGTTTATACGCTCATGCGGGCAACATGGCAAAGCCGCTGGGGACGCCACGCTCGAAGCCACGGGAATTGGGGTCTCGCAACACGACATCTGTTGCTACCCATCTCATCCCGGTTCTCTTGGCACCTGAGCAACCCGCCCACGTCGACCATTGCACGCCAACGTGCCCCACTGTCGCCAACATGGTGCACTGGCCTGCCAACCACGCACGCACCATCGCGTCGGTTCCAGAAGTCGATCGAGTGAAAAAATTCCTGCCGGTTCAGTCGTGCAGACGCGTGACACTCGCCGCCCGCCCCGGCTGCCATTCGCCGTCGAGGCTGACCCATTCGACGCGCTCGCCGAGCATGCGCACGACACCGGGGCGGCGGTTGTCGCCGGTGTCGGAAAACTCGAAATGGAAATCGCGCTGGAACCGCAGATGGCCGTCGGCGTTGCGCGCGAGGCGCAGGCGGCGCAACGCCACGCTGTCGTCGAGGAACTGCACGCCGGCGCCGGTGCACGCGCGGCGGCCGGCGGCGACGGCCCGTTCGCGTGCATTGAGACCGGCGTACCCATACCACGCGACCGCACCGGCGAGCACCAGCAGCAGGATTTCCCAGCTCACTGCCCGGACGTATCGGACTTGACCGGGCTGCGGAACAGGGCCGCGACCTGTTTTTTCTGCGCTGCGGGGCGCGTGGAGACGGGTGCGCCGTGATCCGCACGGGCGGTGTCGCGCGGTTCGTAGGGCGCGTCGAACAGCGCGTCGCGCGGCGGCGCCGGCTGCGCACGGACCGCTCCACGCGGGGGGCGTTCGGCACGGCCGTTGCGCTCGCGGAACTGCGCCGGGCGCGATGCGTAGGCCGGGACGTCGGCGGCGCCGGGTTCGAAGCCGGGCACGATGGCCGCGTCGATGGGGCGACCGATCAGTTTTTCGATGTCCTTGAGATAGCGCGTCTCCGCCTCGCTCACCAGCGAGATCGCCTCGCCGCTCGCGCCGGCGCGGCCGGTGCGGCCGATGCGATGGACGTAATCCTCGGCGTTGTGCGGCAGGTCGTAATTGACGACGAAGGGCAGCGCCTCGATGTCGATGCCGCGCGCGGCGACGTCGGTGGCGACGAGCACGCGGATGCTGCCGCCCTTGAAGGCGTCGAGGGCCTTGATGCGCTCCTGCTGGGTCTTGTCGCCGTGAATGGCGTCGGCATGGATGCCGGCCTTGTTGAGGTCGTTCGACAGGCGGTTGCAGCCGAGCTTGGTGCCGGTGAACACGAGAACCTGGCTGAGGTCGCGGCTCCTGATGAGGTGCGCGAGCAACTGGCGTTTGCGCTCCTGGGGCACCGGATGCACGACCTGGGTCACGGTGACGGCGGTTTCGTTGCGCGCCACTTCGATGAAGGTGGGACTGTTGAGGATGCTGTCGGCGAGCTTGCGGATTTCCTCGGGGAAGGTGGCGGAGAACATCATGTTCACCCGCTGCGCGGGAAGCAGCGCGACGATGCGCTTGAGGTCGGGCATGAAGCCCATGTCGAGCATGCGGTCGGCCTCGTCGAGCACGAGGGTGTTGACCTGGTTCAGCATCAGGGTCTTGTTCTGTACGTGATCGAGCAGGCGTCCCGGCGTGGCGACGAGGATTTCGATTCCGGTCTTGAGAATGGGAATCTGGGTGTTGATGTTGACGCCGCCGTACACCACCAGCGAACGCAGCGGCACGTATTTCGTGTAGGCCTGGATGCTTTCCTCGACCTGGATCGCGAGTTCGCGCGTCGGAGTGAGGATGAGCGCGCGGATCGGGTGCCGCGCAGGCGAGGTGCCGGTGTTGGCGAAGGGCAGCAGGCGCTGGATGAGCGGCAGCGCGAAGGCGGCGGTCTTGCCGGTACCGGTCTGCGCCGCGCCGAGGATGTCGCCGCCGTGCAGCGCGAGGGGAATCACCTGCGCCTGAATCGGCGTGGGCGTGGCATAGCCCATTTCGTCGAGGGCGCGCAGGATGTCGGGGCCGAGGCCGAGTTCAGCAAATGTCGTCAAAGTACATCCAGTCAGATTTCGATCCAGTCAAAGCCTGCGTTCTGGCAGGCCACGCGTATCTCCCCCATGTCGCAGTCGAGCGCGCCGGCAAGCGCCTGGCGCGCCAGTTCGGGCGTGTTGTTCTTCAGCGAAATGTGTGCCGCCATCACGCATTGCAGCCGGTCGTGCCGCAATTTTGCCAGCAGGGCCGCTGCCTGACCGTTTTCCAGGTGGCCGAAGCGCCCACCGACACGGCGCTTGAGGCTCGCCGGATACGATCCGTTCCGCAGCATGCCGGCGTCGTGGTTGCATTCGAGCACCAGCGCATCGACGCCGGCGAGCGTCGTCTCGATGTGCGGGGTGCTGCAGCCGGTGTCGGTGAGCACGCCCAGGCGCCGGCTGCCGTTGCCGAACACGTACTGTACCGGCTCGCGCGCGTCGTGCGGCACCGGGTAGGGCTGGATTTCCAGCCCGTCGATGGCGAACGCCGCGTGGCTGTCGACGACCCGTACGCTGACGCCGTCGAGATCCTGCGCCATGGCCAGCGTGCCCGCCGTGAGCCAGACGGGAAGCCGGTATCTGCGCGCCAGCCGCCCCACTCCGCCGATGTGGTCCGCGTGTTCGTGGGTCACCACGATGCCGGCGAGCGCATCCGGAGTCAGTCCCAGGCGTGCCAGCCGCGCCGCGCTGTCGGCCAGGCCGAAGCCGCAGTCCATCAGCACCCGCGTCGCGCCGGCTTGCACCACCAGGCCGTTGCCGGCGCTGCCGCTGCCAAGGAAGGCGAACCGCACGCGCGCCTCCCGGATTTACTTGAGTTCCTTGTGCAGCAGATCGAGGATTCGGCCTTGCGTGCCGGCGTCCGCCCCTTCCACGTCGACGCGGCTCTTGTCGCCGCCATCGCCGACGATGATCCGCACCTGCGGCGCCGTCTGCGATTTCTTGCTGCGCCAGAAGGCGAATTTCGCCAGGAAGCCATCATCGCGTTTGCTGGCGTTGTCGACGTCGGGATCGATGTAACGCACGAAATACGTACCCCTGGTGCGGTCACGGTCTTCCACCGCGAAGCCGACGCGGTCGAGCGCGAGGCCGACGCGGCGCCATGCGCGATCGAAGGGCTCGTCGATTTCCAGGGAGGCATTGCCGCCCGTCCGCACGATGCGCGCCTGCTCCGGGGCCTGCGGTTGGGCCAGGAGCGTTTGCGCGCGGCTTTCCTCGATGCCGAAGCGCATCATCAGCCGGCGCAGCATTTCGGCCTCCAGTTCGGGATCGGCCGGGCGCGGCTGCCACACCGTCCGGTCTTTTCCTTCGTTGGCGTAGACTTCGATCATGCCGCGGTGGCTGAGGTAGATTTCGGTGCCGCCCTGCCCTGCCTCGATGCGGGTGCGGAACTTGTCGCGCTCGGCGGTGGAATACAGGCCCTCGAGCACCTTGCCGAGCGTGCGGCGGATGGCGTCCTGCGGAAGCTTGGCGCGGTTTTCCGCCCAGTCGGTCTCCATCACGCCGGTTTCGGGCGATTCCAGGTTGATGATGAAACCCGTCTCCTGCCAGAAGTCCTTGATCACCGGCCACACCTCCTGTGGCGTGGCCTGCACCACCAGCCAGCGCTGCGTTCCGGCACGCTCGATGCGCGCCTTGTCCTGCGCCGGCAGCAGCGTCTGCGCTCCACTCGGGGCGGCCCTGCGCTCCTGGCTGTAGGTCGAGAGGGTCGCCGCGCCGTTGCCCTGCGTATCGGGGATGGCATAACGATTGTCGGCGGTCGGCGCCACCAGGTCGGGCGGCACTTCCAGCGTCGGCACCCTGCCCGCCGATTGATAATCGACTTTCTTGGATTCCATCATGCCGCAACCGGTTGCGGTGAGAGCGGTCAACAGCAGCAGGGGCAAAACGCGCATGGGAGGTCCTGAGGGATCAGCGGCGGCAGGGCCGCATTAGATGACTTTGGCGTGGCGCATCGCTTCACGCAGAACGTCGTGGTGAACCGCCGACAGCGGCGTCAGCGGCAGGCGCAGCCCGCCGCCGATGAGACCGAGTTCGGCGCAAGCCCACTTCACCGGAATCGGATTGGCTTCGACGAACAATTTGCTGTGCAGGGGCAGCAGCAGGTTGTTGAGTTCGCGCGCGCGCGAGAGATCGCCGGCGAACGCCGCCTTGCACATCTGTTGCATGAGTTTCGGCGCGACGTTGGCGGTCACCGAAATCGTGCCATGCCCGCCCAGCAGCATGAACGGCAGCGCCGAGGCGTCGTCGCCGCTGTACACGGTCAGGTGCGCCGGTGCGCGCCGCAGCAGGTCGCTCGCGCGTTCCATGTTGCCGGTGGCGTCCTTGATGCCGGCCACGCCCGCCACCTCGGCCAGGCGCAGCACGGTGTCGTTGGCGAGATCGGCGACGGTGCGGCCGGGCACGTTGTAGAGGATGAGCGGCAGGTCGACCGCCTCGGCAATCCTGCGGTAATGCTGGTAGAGTCCTTCCTGCGCAGGCTTGTTGTAGTAGGGCACGACCGACAGGCCGGCGACGGCGCCGGCGGTTTTTGCGCACTCGGAAAGCTCGATCGCCTCGCTGGTGGAGTTGGCGCCGGTCCCGGCGATCACCGGGATGCGCCCGGCGGCCTGGTCGACCACGGTGCGGATGAGGAGGCAGTGCTCGTCGTAGTCGACGGTCGGCGACTCGCCCGTGGTGCCGACGACGACGATGCCGTCGGTGCCTTCGGCAATGTGCCAGTCGACGAGGCGGCGCAGTGCATTGAGGTCGAGGGTGCCATCGTCCGTCATCGGGCTGACGATCGCGACCAGGCTGCCCCGTGGAATGTTCGTGTCTGCCATGCTGAGTCCGCAACGCGCCGCCGAACGGCGCGACCACAATGAAATCCCATCATTCTAATGCATCTTGGCGCAATGGGCCTGTCCACGCACGGAACATGACGTGGAAGCGGACCGGCCGGCCAGGCGGCGCAGCGGGCGGCGAAGGCTTTCCCGCGCGTCAGCGCGGTACCAGCATGCCCAGCCACGCCCCCAGCGCCTCGACGCCGGCCGCGACCGTGTGCGCCACCCGCGGCACCGCCCATACCCACGCCGCCAGCACGCCCAGCGCGGCGATGCCGAGCCCGGCGGAAAACATGTCGGCGCCGGGGCTGCCGCGGGCGAACAGGCCGAAGGCGAGCTGCACCAGCAGGGCCAGCGCCAGCAGCGGCAGCGCGAGCTGGACGCCGGCGCCGATGAGCCAGCCGCCCGCTTCCGCAAGCGTGCGCACGTCCGCCGCGGCCGGCAGCATCGCGACCGGCATCGCAGCGAAACTGCCGCGCAGGGCATCGACCACCAGCAGATGCCCGCTGGCGGCGAGAAAGGCCATCGCCGCAAGCCAGCCCGCAAGCGCGCGCCAGGCGGCGTCCATGGGCTCGGCCTGTTCCGCGGTGAGCGTGAGCAGGCCGCCCGTGGCGGTGTGGCCGAACCAGGCGAAACCGGCGCTGACGGCGGCGAACACCACGCGCACGCAGAGTGCCAGCGCGGCGCCCCACAGGGCTTCCATGGCCAGCGCCAGCACGCCCCCCACACTGAACGGGGGCGGCGCGGCGGCGCTCACCCCGGGTGCCAGCGCGGCGGCGAGCGCGGCGGCAAGCCCGAGCCGCAGCACCGGCGGCAGGCGTCCGGCGAGCGGATCGAGCCAGGCCCAGCCGGCAAGCCGGGCGAACACCAGCGCCCAGACGGCGAAATGCGCTTCGGCCAACGGCATCACTCGAGCAGCGCCGGGAATTCGGTCAGCAGCATGCGCGCGAAATCGGCGAGCTGTCCACCCATCCAGGCACCGAGGATCGCCAGCACGAGCGCGACGACGAGGAGTTTGGGCACGAACGACAGGGTCGGTTCGAGGATCTGCGTGGCGGCCTGGAACAGGCTGACCGCGAAGGCCACGGCCAGCCCCGCGAGCAGCGGCGGCGCGGCGATGAACAGCGCGAGCCAGAGCGCGTCGCGGGCGAGTTCTTCCATCAGAAGCTGCCCAGCAGCGAACCGACCAGCAGATGCCAGCCGTCGATGCTGACGAACAGCAGCAGTTTCAGCGGCAGCGAGACGAGCTGGGGCGGCAGCATGATCATGCCGAGCGCGGTGAGCACGGCGGCGACCACGAGATCGATGATGAGAAAGGGCAATACGACCATGAAGCCGATCTGGAACGCGGTCTTCAGTTCGCTGGTGAGGAAGGCCGGTGCCAACGCCGCCAGCGGCACGGTGTCCGCGCGCTGCGGGTCGACGCTCGCGTGGTCGGCGGTGAAGAGCGCCAGATCGTCCGCGCGCGTCTGGCGCAGCATGAAGGTCTTCAGCGGATCGGCCGCCTTCGCCAGGGCTTCGTCGAAGCTCAGCGCGCCGGACAGAAAAGGCTGATATGCGACGGCGTCGACCGTCTTCAAGGCCGGCGCCATGACGAATATCGTCAGCAGCACCGCCAGCGCGCTCAACACCAGGTTCGGCGGCGCGGTGTGGCTGCCGAGCCCGTGACGCAGCAGGAACAGCACCACGGCGATGCGGGCGAACGCGCTGAACGCCAGCAGCAGCGCGGGCAGGAAGGGCAGCAGCAGCAGCCAGGGCAGGCTCGTCCCCGGCACGCCAATGACCTGTCCACCCGCACTGGGGACGACGCTCAACAGCGGCACGTTCGGCTCGGCGGCGAAGGCGGCGGTGCCGGCAAGCAGTCCACCCAGCAGGAACAGGATTCTCATGCGCGCGGCTCCGTCGGTGACGTTCCGGACAGCACGTGCAGCAAGCGCACGTTGCCGCTGCCGACGCCCAGCACGAGGCGCGCGTCCTCGATCTCGACGACGACGACGCGCTCGCGCGGACCCACCGCGGCCGAGCCGACGACGCGGATTGCGCCCTGCGCGCCCAGCCCGGGCAGATGGCGGCGCGCGAACCAGGCGACCGTGACGAAACCGCCGAGAATGAGGACGAGGCTCACGACGACGGTGATGAGGCTGGACGCGCTCATGCGCCGCGGCCCGCGACGATCCGTTGCGCCCACGGGACCATCATCCCCGCATCGCGCGGCAGTTGCAGGCCGAGCGTCGCCGTCGCCTCGCCGGTGACGACACGCCACGCGAGCGCGTCCGGCGGGTGCGCCGCATCCGGCCGGTCGAGCCAGCGTTCCGCCAGCATGGTGTCCAGCGTGGCCTGCAGGCCCGCAGGCCGGAACGGGGGGTGCCCGCCGGCGAAGCGGCCACCCAGCCGTCGCGCCAGCCACAGTCCGGCGAGCGCGTCGTCAATGCGCCAGACGGGAACGACCGGGGCGACGGCCGGCGCCTGCGCGGCCACCCGTTCGACCCGCACGGCGCAGCGCAGGCGGGCGCGCAGCGTGTCCGCCAGCGCCCGTTGCAGGCGCGCCGCGACGTCCTCGCCGCCTTGCAGCGGCGGCGCCAGCCAGGCGTGTTCCGCCTGCGTGAGGTCGAGCAGTTTCATGATCGGCGCCGTCCGTCTTCGCGGCGATGCCGCAGTTCCGCCAGTTCGTCGTGCTGGCGCTGTTCGATGCGGCGCGCCTGTACCGCGAGATGTGCCCGGTGCCGCTGCTCGAGCAGTCGCAGCGCCTTGACCCGTTGCGCCGCCTGCATCCATTCCGCAAGGCGCGTCTGCCACGTCTGCCACGCGGCGTCGATGGCGGCCTGCGCCGCGGTGCGCTCTTCCGCCTGGACGCGCTGCAGGCGCTGCGCGGCCTGCAACTGCACCGCCGGCACGCCGCTGCGCAGCCGCCCGCCGAGTTGGGCGATATGCGCGTCGCGCAGGCTGTCGAGCCGTACCAGGCGCGCGCGCGCGCGCAGCCAGACGCCATGGCTGTGCTTGACCGCGCGTGACAGCGCTTCGGCGCGCTGTTCCGCGAGCGCCAGCACGCGCGCCAGTGCGAACGGGCTCACGCGAGCACCTCGTCGAGGCCGTTCTGCGCGGCTTCGAAGGTGGCGCGCTCACGCATACCCTGCATGAGATAGCCCTGCATGTGCGGATACAGGCGCACCGCTTCGTCGAGGACGAGATCGGCGCCGGGGACGTAGGCGCCGACCGCCATCAGGTCGCGGCTGCGCATGTAGCGCGAATACAGATATTTGAAGCGGCGCGTGCGCTCCAGGGCGTCCTCGGGCAGCAGGTCGGGCTGCGCCCGGCTGATCGAGGATTCGACGTCGATCGCGGGGTAGTGTCCGGCATCGGCGAGATCGCGCGACAGCACGATGTGGCCGTCGAGGATCGCGCGCGCGGCGTCGGCAATCGGATCCTGCTGGTCGTCGCCTTCCATCAGCACGGTGAAGAAGGCGGTGATGGAGCCCCCGCCCGGCTTGCCGTTGCCGGCACGCTCGGCGAGCGCCGGCAGCTTGGCGAACACCGAGGGCGGATAGCCCTTGGTCGCCGGCGGCTCGCCGATCGCCAGGGCCACCTCGCGCTGCGCCATGGCATAGCGGCTGAGGGAGTCCATGATGAGCAGCACGTGCTTGCCGTGGTCGCGGAAATATTCGGCGATCGACATGGCATACGCCGCGCCGTTGAGGCGCATCAGCGGCGGATGGTCGGCGGGCGAAGCGACCACCACCGCGCGCGCCATGCCCTCGGCGCCGAGAATGCGGTCGATGAATTCCTTGACCTCGCGACCCCGCTCGCCGATCAGCCCGACGACGACGACGTCCGCCTCGGTATAGCGCGCCATCATGCCGAGCAGCACGCTCTTGCCCACGCCGGAACCGGCGAACAGGCCCAGCCGCTGGCCGCGGCCCACCGTAAGAAGGCCGTTGATCGCACGCACGCCGACGTCGAGCGGTTGGCGGATCGGCGCGCGCTCGAGCGGATTGACCGGGCGGCTGTACAGGGGCACGCGGCGTTCCAGCGGCACCGGTCCCAGGCCATCGAGGGGCCGGCCCGCACCGTCGAGCACGCGCCCGAGTAGGCGCTCGCCTACCGGCACCTGCCGCACGCGGTCCTGCGCACGCCGGCGCGGGACATAGCGCGCGCCCAGGCGCGGCGGCTGGGCCGCCAAGGGGTCGTCGGGAATCACGCGCGCACCGGGCATGACGCCATAGATGTCGGTCGCCGGCATGATGAACAGCCGGTCGCCGGAAAAGCCCGCCACTTCGGCCTCGATGCTCTGTCCGCCGGGTACCTGCACGTGGCACTGGCTGCCCACCGGCAGGCGCAGGCCGACTGCCTCCATCACCAGGCCCGACACGCGGGTGAGGCGCCCGCTCGACGCGATGGGCGTCGCCCATCCGACGGCGCGCCGGCAATTGGCGAGATACTCGCGCAGGCGAACGGTACGGCCGCTCATGCGCGCGCTTCCGCGATCAGGCAGGCGGCCGCCGCGGACCTGACGGGATCCGGTAGAAAACCAGGCGGAGTCATCCCCCCATTCTCCCCTACTGGGACACAGAAAAACCAGGAAAGCGGGCGTTCGCCGCGCCCGTTTCCGCCCATCATCGGATAAACGGCGCCGGAAACGCAAGCACCTGCCGCCACCGCGCGGTCTCCGCGCCTCTCCGCTTCCGCCGCCCTCGCGCCCAAAGCCATGACGCCCGCACATCCTCAGTCGAGCCAATCACGGCTGGATCCGAGCACCTGCACCACCTGCCGCCAACGCGCCGGCAGGGTGGCGTCGATGTCGCCGTGCGGGGTCTCGATCAGGCAGCCGCCCCGCACGATGCGCGCGTCCTCGACGATGCGCAGGCGCGCCTTGTCGAGCACCTGTTCCAGATGCGGGCGCACCAGCGCGGCATCGTCCGGATGGAGCAGGAGGCGTGCCTCGCGCGTGCTCTCGGCCAACTGCTTGAGCGCCAGGTTGACGACTTCCAGGATGCGCTCGGGATGCGCGGCAAGCTCGCCCGCGACGACCTGCCGCGCGACGTCGAGGGCGAGTTCCAACATCATGTCGGCAAGGCGGAAATCGAGGTTGTCGAGTGTATCGCCAAAGCTCTCGACGAGCTGTTTCATGCGCGCGCAGGCTTGCTCGCCTTCCGCCCGCCCCGCCGCCAGCCCTTCCGCATGGGCCTCGGCACGCACGCGTTCGCGCAGCCGCGCCAGCTCGATCGAGGAATCGGGCGCGGGCGGCGGCGCTGTCGCCAGTTCCACTACTTCCCAGCGCTCGAACGCGGTCGTCTCGTCGTCACGGTTCATGCGACGTTCTCCTCGGCAATGTGGATCGCCCCCTCGGCCAGCAGGCGGCGCAGGCTTTCGCCGACGGCCTCCTGTGCGGCCTCGATTTCACCGACCGGCACGGCCCCCAGCGTATCGAGATCGTCGCGCAGGCGCTGCGCCGCGGTCGGCGTCATCACCGCAGCCAGCGCGCCGAGCACGCGGCCGTCGCTCCCCTTCAGCGCATGCAGCAACGTGCGCGCACCAATGCTGCGCAGGAATGCCTTGCGTCCTGCTTCGGACAGGCGCGCAAGATCCTCGAAGCCCAGATTGCGCCCGCGCAGGCGGGCGGCCAGCTCGGCGTCGCGTTGCCCGATCCGGTTCAGCGCGACGCTGCTGCTGCCCGAGCTCATCTGCGCCAGCAGGGTCGCCGCCATCGTTTCACCCGGCATGGCGGCGTCATGATCGAGACCGGCCAGCCAGCCGTCCAGCTCGGCCAGCACGTCGGGCAGCGGCGTATCGCCCTGCGCGAGGCTTTGCAGCGTGTCGGCGCGCGCCGCCGCAGGCAGCAGCTCCAGCGTGGCGGCTGCGACGTCACGCGGCAGTTGGCCGACGACGACCGCAACCAGTGCCGCGGGCAGCGGCTCCAGCACGCCGGCGATCTCGGCGGGCGGACGCCAGGCGAGCCGCTCCAGCGCCGCCGAAGCCGGTACGCTGATGCGCTGCAAGGCCTCGCGCGCACGTTCCGGCGGCAGCGCCTGTTTCAGCGCATCGTCGAGGAAGCGCCGGGTATCGGCGGCAAAGCCGGTCTGCTCGGCCGCCTCGGCCGCATAGTCGCGCAGGATTTCGCGCACCCGCTCGCGCGGCAGCACCTCGATCGCCCGCATGGCGCCGCCGAGTTCGCTGACTTCCTGCGGCCCGAGGCAGCGAAACACCGCGGCCGCCGCCTCCTCGCCCAATGCGAGCAGCAGGGCGGCGGCCTTTTCCATTCCCGCGCGGCTCATGCACGCATCCACAGACGCACCACGTCGGCCGCGACGCGCGGATCGGCGAGCACGTCGCTGCGCAGACCGGCCAGCATGGCGTCGAGTTCGTCTGCGGCCGGTGCGGGCGCGGGCAGCGTCTCCCCGCGGCGGCGGCGACGCAGCAGAAATCCCCCAAGCGCCAATACGGCAAGGCCCGCGCCCCCGCCCAGCACTGCCCACGGCAACCCGCCCGCGATGGGCCCGGTCTCCGTGGCACGCACCTGCGGAATCGCCGCCGGCGCGGCCGCCTTCGGCACCGGCGGCGATTCCGCCTGCCGGACCGGGGCCGGGGCCGGTGCCGGCAGCACGAACACGCCCACACTGTCGCCCCGCGAGCGCACCAGCCCGAGCGCCTGCCAGGTCATCTGCTCGGCACGGCGCACGTCCTCCGGCGCGGCATCGCGCCGCAGCACGACGATCGCGTTCACCCGCAGCACGCGGCCCTCGGGCACGCGCGTGGTGCGCACGCTTTTCTCCAGCGGCCGCGCCTCGCCCGCCTCCACGACGTTGCGCACGCGTTCGACGGTCTGCACGGTTTCGCTGTCGTCGAGTGCGGCGGTCACCTGCACGCTGACGTGTTCGCCGAGCCACGGCGTCAACACCGCCAGCGCACGCCGCGCGAGATCCCGTTCGAGCGCCGCGCGCGCGGAAGGCGCGGGGGGCGCATCGACCGCACCCAGGGCCACCCCGTGCGGGTCGATCACCTGCACGTGCTCGCGCTGCAGGCGCGGCACGCTCGCCGCCACCAGCGTCTGGATGCTGGTCACCTGCGCAGTGTCGAGCCTGGCGCCAGGGCGCAGCCGCACCAGCACCGCTGCCGTCGCGGGCGGCGCGTCGCGCAGGAAAGGCGACACCTTCGGCAACGCGAGGTGGACGCGGGCAAGCTCGACCGAATCGAGTGCCTGCACCGAACGGGCGAGCTCCAGTTCCAGCGCACGCTGCTGCCGCTGCTGCGCCTGCGCCGAGGTGAGCCCAAGCGCCGGCGGGTCGGCCGCCGCCTCACTGGCGGCATCGTCACTGCGCGGCAGTCCACGCGCGGCGAGGCGGTAGCGCGCGGCGTGCAGGCGGTCGGCGGGCACCTCGATGCGGCCATCGCCCGGCGCCAGGCGATAGGGAATGTCCAGCTGTTCCAGCGCGGTGATGACTTCGCCGCCGGCGCGATCCGATAGCTGTGCGTACAGCGTCTGGTAGGCGGGCGCATTGAAACGCAGCCAGGCCGCGGCCAGCGCCGCAAGCGGCAGGACGACCAGCAACGCGAGCATGAACCGGCGCGCGGGGCTGGCGTCGACGAGGAGGTCGCGCAGAGCGTTCAGCCAGGCCGGCACTGCCCGCACCTCGTCCGTGTCGGGCGGCCTGGCCGGGCCGCGTCAGGCTGGAGGGAGTGAATGTCCACGCCGGGATTATAAGGGTGTTACAAGCGCTCGGGCTCGGCGACGGCGCGCAGGATCGCCTGCGCGCGGCCGTCACGTTCACGCGCCTGGAACCACCAGATCGCGCCCTTCTTCAGTGCGGTGTCGATGTTCCTGGCGGCGAGGAGACGCATCGCGACCTGGCCCAGGGTGGGCTGATGGCCGACCACCAGGGTCGCGCGCGGCGCGTCCGGCCAGCCCACGGCAGCGAGTACCGTCTCGGGGGCTGCGCCCGGCGCGAGTGCGGCCAGGGTCTCGCAATGGCGTCCCAGCGCCTGCGCGGTCTGCATGGCGCGCGTGGCGGGGCTGACGAGGATGCGAACGTCCGGCGGCAGGCGCGGGTCGAGCCAGCCGGCCATGTGTGCCGCCTGCCTGCGCCCTTTTCCGGTCAGCGCGCGTTCGAGATCGGGAGCGCCGTCCGCTGCCTCGGCATGCCGCCACAGGATGAGTTCCATTGCGTTTTCCCGCAAAAAATTCCGCGTTGCCACCCCCACGGCGGCGTATCGAGCAAATCCCGCATGCGCGCGGCACTGCCGCCATCGGCGAGGGCGGCGCGCATCGCCGTCCGCCTCCGCGCTCCCGGCCAGCCGGCGCGCCGCGGCCCGAGCGCTACGTCCGCCGCGCTCAAGGCGAGGTCCGGCGCGTCGAAATAGAGTGTGGCGAGATCGCTCTCCAGCGGCACGCCGCGCCGCCGCGCCATGCGTTGCACGAACGCGGTTGCCGGCGCCGGCGGCGGCGCCAGCCTGGGTTCGATGTCGAGCGGAGCGCGCATGCGGCGATCGTACGCGGGAAAGACCGGCACCTGATCATTTTTTTCGAAGCGAATTTCATCCCGAACGATATCGGCGAGGATAATGGAACGATGACGCAACCCGACCCCGACACCCTCATCAACCGGGAACTCGGCATCCTCGAATTCCAGCGCCGCGTGCTGGCGCAGGCGGAAGACCCCGGCGTGCCGCTGCTGGAACGCCTGAAATTCCTCTGCATATTTTCCAGCAACATGGACGAATTCTTCGAGGTGCGGGTGGCCGGCCTCAAGGAGCAGATTCGCGCGCACGCGACCCGGCCCTCGGCCGACGGACTGACCCCGCGCCAGCAATACCGTGCGGTGTCCGAGACCGCGCACGCCCTGGTGGCGCATCAGTACGCACTGTTCAATCACGACATCATTCCGGCGCTGGCCGCGGAAGACATCCATTTCTTCCGGCGCACGCACTGGAACGACGCGCAGACGGCGTGGATCCGCGACTATTTTTTCCGCGAACTGATGCCCGTATTGACGCCGATCGGGCTCGATCCCTCGCATCCCTTCCCGCGCGTGCTGAACAAGAGCCTCAATTTCGCGGTGGAACTGTCCGGGCGCGACGCCTTCGGACGCGGCTCCGGCGCCGCCGTGGTACAGGCGCCCCGTGCGCTGCCGCGGGTGATCCGCCTCCCGGAGGCGGTCGCCGGCTGCGCGCACGGCTTCGTTTTCCTGTCTTCGATTCTGCACGCGCACGTCGAAGAGCTGTTCACCGGCATGACGGTCGAAGGCTGCTACCAGTTTCGCGTCACGCGCAATTCCGATCTCTTCGTCGACGACGAGGAGACCAAGAACCTGCGGCAGGCGCTGCAGGGCGAACTGCCGCAGCGCAATTTCGGCGCTGCGGTGCGGCTGGAAGTCGCCGACAATTGTTCGCCCGCCATGGCCGCCTTCCTCCTGGAACAGTTCGAGCTCGGCGCCGACGACCTGTATCAGGAAAACGGCCCGGTCAACCTCGTGCGGCTCATGCAGGTGCCCGACTGGGTCGATCGGCCGGACCTGAAGTTCATGCCCTTCGTACCCGCCCTGCCCGCGCGGCTGGCGAAGGATGCGGACATCTTCGCGCAGATCCGCAAGGGCGACATCCTGCTCCACCATCCCTTCGAATCCTTCCAGCCGGTGATCGACTTCATCGAGCAGGCGGCCGCCGATCCGCAGGTCGTCGCCATCCGCCAGACCGTCTACCGCACCGGCACTGATTCCCAGCTGATGCAGGCGCTGATCCGCGCCGCGCAGTCGGGCAAGGAAGTGACCGTCGTGGTCGAACTGCTGGCGCGCTTCGACGAGGAAGCCAACATCAACTGGGCGGCCCGGCTCGAGGAGGTGGGCGCCCACGTCGTGTACGGCGTGGTCGGCCACAAGACGCACGCCAAGCTGGCACTCGTGGTGCGCCGCGAAGAGAGCGGACTGCGCCGCTACGCGCACCTGGGCACCGGCAACTACCATGCGCGCACCGCGCGCCTGTACACCGACTTCGGCCTGCTCACCGGGGACGAGGCGATGACCGCGGACGTCGCCAGCCTGTTCACCCAGATCACCGGCCTGGGCAAGGCCGGCAAACTGAAGCGCCTGTGGCAGTCGCCCTTCACGCTGCACAGCGAAATCGTCGCCGCCATCGAGCGCGAAGCGGCATTCGCCGCCGCCGGCAAGCCCGCCGCCATCGTCGCCAAGATGAATGCCCTGCTGGAACCGCGCGTCATCGCGGCCCTCTACGCCGCCAGCCAGGCCGGCGTGAAGATCGACCTCGTGGTACGCGGCGTGTGCGCGCTCCGGCCCGGCATCAAGGGCCTGTCGGAGAACGTGCGCGTACGCTCCATCGTCGGCCGCTTCCTCGAGCATACGCGCATCTTTTATTTCCGGAACGGCGGCGACGAACGCGTATACCTGTCGTCGGCCGACTGGATGGATCGCAATTTCTTCCGCCGCATCGAGACCGCTTTTCCCGTACTCGACCCCAAGCTGAAGAAGCGGGTCATCGCCGAGGGGCTGAAGCCCTACCTGCGCGACAACGTCCAGGCCTGGGAAATGCGGTCCGACGGCGGCTACCGCCACCGCCGCAAGCACGGCGCCAAGGCCCATTGCGCCCAGGCCGAGCTGCTGGCGCTGCTGACCTAGGAGAAAACAATCCACCCGCCGGGCCTGCCGGGCCCATGCGGGCACGGGCGCAGTCCCGGCACGCCGGCAACGGAATTCCAGCCGGCGGCCCCTTGAAACCCCCGGGCGTCGCCCCCATCTGCGGTGCACCTTGTGTGTCAGTCATTCAGTCAACGGGAGATCTAAGGCATGTCCGCCACGAAAGAAACCCTGGGCTTCCAGGCCGAAGTCAAGCAGCTCTTGCAGTTGATGATCCATTCCTTGTATTCGAACAAGGACATCTTTCTGCGCGAGCTGATTTCCAACGCCTCCGATGCCGCCGACAAGCTGCGCTTCGAGGCGCTTTCCGACGCCGCGCTGTTCGAGGACGACCCGGACCTCGAGATCCGCGTCGCCTTCGACCGCGAGGCGCGCACCCTCACCATCTCCGACAACGGCATCGGCATGAGCCGGCAGGAGGTCATCGACCACATCGGCACCATCGCCAAATCCGGCACGCGCGAGTTCTTCGGCCAGCTCTCCGGCGATCAGCAGAAGGATGCCGCGCTGATCGGCCAGTTCGGCGTCGGCTTCTACTCCGCCTTCATCGTCGCCGATCGCGTCACGCTTGCCACCCGCCGTGCCGGAATGACGGCCGAACACGGTGTGCGCTGGGAATCGACGGGCGCCGGCGACTACACCCTGGAGACCATCGACAAGCCCACGCGCGGCACCGAGATCGTGCTGCATCTGCGCGACGGCGAGGACGAGTTTCTGTCCGACTGGAAGCTGAAGTCGGTGATCCGCACCTATTCCGATCACATCACCCTGCCCATCGTGATGAAGAAGACGGAATGGAAGGACGGCGTCGAGGTGCCGACCGACGAGGACGAGACCGTCAACAAGGCCTCGGCGCTGTGGGCGCGCGCGAAGAAGGACATCGGCGACGACGAATACAAGGAATTCTACAAGCACGTCGCGCACGATTACGAGGCGCCGCTCGCCTGGTCGCACAACCGGGTGGAGGGCAAGCAGGACTACATCTCGCTGCTCTACATCCCCGCGCATGCGCCGTTCGACCTGTGGGACCGCGAACGCCGGCACGGCATCAAGCTCTACGTGCGCCGCGTGTTCATCATGGACGATGCCGAGCAGCTGATGCCGGCCTATCTGCGTTTCGTCCGCGGCGTAATCGATTCGTCCGACCTGCCCTTGAACGTCTCGCGCGAGATCCTGCAGTCGAGCCGTGACATCGACGCCATCAAGGCCGGGGCGGTGAAGAAGGTGCTCGGCATGCTCGAGGATCTGGCAAGCGGCCAGCCGGAACGATACGCCGAGTTCTGGAAGGCGTTCGGCCGCGTCATGAAGGAAGGGCCTGGCGAGGATTCCACCAACAGGGAAAAGATTGCCGGGCTGCTCCGTTTCGCCTCCACGCACGCGGATACCGACGCGCAGACCGTGTCGCTGAAGGCGTATGCCGACCGCATGAAGGACGGTCAGGCCGCGATCTACTACATCACCGCCGACAGCTTTGCCGCCGCCCGGCACAGCCCGCATCTCGAGATCTTCCGCAAGAAGGGCATCGAGGTCCTGCTCCTGTCCGACCGCGTCGACGAATGGCTGATGAGCAATCTCACCGAGTTCGACGGCAAACCCCTCAAGTCGGTCGCCAAGGGCGGCCTCGACCTGGGCGGGCTGGAAGACGAAACGGAAAAAACCGCGCAGAAGGAAGCCGAGGCATCGCTGCAGCCACTGGTCGAGCGCATCGGGACCACACTCGGCGAGCGCGTGAAGGAGGTTCGCGTCACCCACCGTCTCACCGATTCACCGGCCTGCCTCGTCACCGGCGAAGGCGACATGAGCGCGAATCTGGAACGCCTCCTGAAGGCCGCCGGCCAGGCCGCGCCCACGGTGAAGCCTACGCTCGAGATCAACCCGGCCCATGCGCTGGTGACGCGCCTGAATGCCGAATCCGACGAAGAGCGCTTCGCGGACTGGGCCAATCTCCTGTTCGAACAGGCAATGCTCGCCGAGGGCGGCCAGCTCGACGATCCGGCGAGCTTCGTGCGGCGGCTGAACGGCTTGCTCGCGATGCTGCCAAGCACCTGATCCAGTCGACGGCCGGCGCCTCCGCGCCCTCCGATCCATGTTCAATCCCAGCCGCGACCAGGTCCGCCGCTTCTTCTTCGACGTATGGGCCAAATACCGCGCCGGCCAGCCCCTGGCCGGCGCGGAGCGGCCTGCGCTGGAAGCGGTGCTCGCCCATCCCGAGTACCATGCCATCCTGGAACGGCCGGAGCGCTTCCAGGATCGCGACTATCGCCCCGAGGACGGGGAGACCAATCCCTTCCTGCATCTGGCCATGCACCTGGCGCTGAGCGAACAGCTCTCGATCGACCAGCCGCGCGGCATCCATGCATGCTACCAGCGCCTTTTGGCACGCCACGGCGACGCCATGGACGCCCAGCATGCCGCCATCGACTGTCTCGGCGAGGCGATCTGGCAGATGCAGCGCCACGGCGAGCCCTTCGATCCGCGGCGCTACCTCGATTGCCTCGACCAGCGCGCCGAGTGAACGCGCGCGTGCACGCCCTGCGGGTTTCCGTTCGCGCAGATTTCAGTTTCGACGGCCCGTGCCGATAAGTCATTGACCACCCGATCCCACGGGTGCCGGGACTTTCAGCGACGATGACGCAGGCGGAACAACTCAGACTCGATAGCCAGCTGCCCTCACCTCACGGGGTCGCCCTCGCCGTTCTCGAACTATCGCGCCGCGAAAACGTGACGCTGAGCGAGATCGCCCGAGTCGTACAGACCGATCCGGCACTCTCCGGGCGGCTGATCAAGCTCGCCAACTCGGGGACGAGCATCGCACGGCCGGTGGTCTCGATACAGGAAGCGGTGGCGCGCCAGGGCATATTGACGGTGCGCCAGCTTGCCCTGGGATTCTCGCTGCTCGACCAGTACCGGGACGGCGCCTGCAAGGATTTCGACTACCAGGCCTACTGGTCGCATTCCCTGCTGATGGGCCTCGCCATGCTGGCACTCGGTCAGCGGATACCCATCGCCGCGGCCGACGAGCTCTTCGTCTGCGGGCTACTGGCGCAAGTCGGCCGGCTGGCGCTCGCCACCGTCTATCCCGAGACCTACGGTGCCGCACTCGGCGCCTACCGCGCGGATTCCGCGCAGACGCTCGCCGCGCACGAGCGCAAATGGCTGGAAACCGATCACTGCGAGCTCGGCCACGTCATGGTGACCGATTGGGGGCTGCCACGCATTTTTGCCGATCCGCTCGCCCATTACGAGGAACCCGATCATCCAGGCTATCCGCAGAATTCCCGCCACAACAGCCTGTTCCTGATGCTCCGCCTCGCTCACCGCCTTGCCGACCTGGGGCTCGCGGAGCCCGAGGAGCGCGCACGGCTCGCCGGTGAATGGATGACACTCGCCACGAAACTCGACCTGTCCGCCGAGACGGCCGGTCCCTTCATCGACGAGGTCATGGCCACCTGGCAAGAGTGGAGCAAGCTGCTGCGCCTGCCCGCGACGCCGCTGCCCAGCTTCACCGAGCTGGCAGCCAGCGGTCCCGCCGCTCCGGCAACGAATGCGCCGCTGCGCATCATCGTTGCCGACGGCGACGCCACCAGCCGCCGCCGGACCATGGCCATGCTGGTCGAGGACAGCGGCCACGTCGTCTACCCGGCGGACAACGGCGAGGCCGCGCTGGCGCTGGCGATGGAGGTGCTGCCCCACGTCATCCTCGCGACGTTCGAGCTGCCCGAGCTCGACGGGATCGAACTTTGCCAGGCCCTGCGCGCCACCGACGAGGGGCGCCGCATCCACCTCATCCTGATGGATGACGGACAAAGCGAGGAGCAGCTCACGCGTTCGTACGAAGCCGGCGCCGACGGCTATGCGCCGCGCGCGATCAGCGCAAAGGGCTTGCACACGCGCCTGCGCGCCGCGCTGCGCCTCACCCAGCTACAGGATGCCTGGGAAAAGGATCGCGCGCAGCTGCGCCAGATCGCCGCGGAACTCGCGATCGCCAATCGCCGGCTGGCCACCGCCGCACTTACCGACCTGTTGACCGGCCTGCCCAATCGGCGCGCGGCCCTGGACCATCTGCAGCAGACCTGGAGCGCCGCGGATCGCTCGGGCCGGCCGTTCACCGTACTGGTGCTCGACGTCGACCATTTCAAGCAGATCAACGACAGCTATGGCCATGCCGCCGGCGACCTGGTGCTGCGCGAGGTCGCCACGCAGCTGCGCAAGGCCGCACGCCGGGAGGACCACGTGTGCCGGATCGGCGGCGAGGAATTCCTGGTCATCTGTCCCGATGCCGGGCTCGCTGCCGCGCGTCTCGTCGCCGAGCGCCTGCGCGCCGCACTCGCATCGCGGCCGATCAGCATCGGCAGAACGGCGCACGCCGTCACCGTCAGCATCGGTGTCGCCGAACGCGAAGCCGACATGCCGGAGCCCGACGCCCTGGTCAGAACCGCGGACCGCGCCTTGTACAAGGCAAAAACCGGTGGCCGCAACCGCATCTGCGTCGGCCAGTACGTGTGCCAGGTCGCGCGGCTCCAGAACGCTCCCGCGTGATACTGAGCCGGCTTTTCCGCCCTGCGTCACGTCAAGCGGGCGGCGGGCAGCCGGTCGATCCACGCGGCGGCCGGCTGCGGCCGCTGGAAGTGATAACCCTGGAAGCGCTCGCAGCCCTGGGCATGTAGAAAGGCCAACTGGGCCTCGTTCTCCACGCCTTCGGCGACGACCTCGAAATGCAGGTGGCGCGCCACCGACAGGATGGTTTCGACCAGTGCCACGTCGTTGACGTCGTGCGGCACGTCCTGCACGAAGCTCTTGTCGATTTTAAGTTCTGCCAGGGGTAGCCGTTTCAGGTACATCAGCGACGAATATCCGGTACCGAAATCATCGATGGCGAACCGCAGGCCGAGCGCGGCGAGCTCGGTCATGCGTGCCACCGAGGCCGGGGTATGCCCGATCAGCAGGTTTTCGGTGATTTCCAGCGTCAGATAGGTCGGATCGGCCCCCGTGGCGGCAAGAATCTCGCGGACCCGCTGCACGAAATCGTCCTGGTGGAACTGGCGTGGACTGACGTTGACGGCGATGCGCAGGCCGCGGCCCTCGCGGTCGAGGCGGGCGATCAGCGCACAGGTCTCGCGCAGCACCCACTCGCCGATCTGCACGATCAGGCCGTTTTCTTCCGCCAGCGGGATGAAGCTGGCAGGCATGATCAGCCCCCGCCCGGGGTGCCGCCAGCGCACCAGCGCCTCCGCACCCACCGCGCGTCCGGTCGCGTCGAACTGCGATTGCAGATACAGTTCGAAGCTGCGGGTGCGCACCGCTTCGCGCAGCGCCTGGTCGAGCGCATAGCGTTCCGACACCGCCTCCTGCATCGCCGGCTCGAAATACACCAGCGCGTTGCGGCCGCGCTCCTTGGCACGGTACATGGCGGTGTCCGCTTCCCGCATGAGGTCGTCGACGCCCTCGGTGACCCGTGGAAACAGCGTGATGCCGATACTCGCGCCGGTCACGAACGCCTGTTCACCCACCACGACCGGATTGCCGATCGCACCGCGCAGCTTCTCCGCCACGGACAGCGCCATGGCGCCCGCATCGTCCAGGCTGCCGGCCAACTCGGGCAGGAGCACGACGAACTCGTCGCCGCCCAGGCGGGCCACCGTGTCCTCCTGGCGCAAATGGAACTGCAGGCGGCGTGCGATCTCGCGCAGCACCGCGTCACCCATGGCATGGCCATGCACGTCGTTGATCTGCTTGAAATGATCGAGATCGATGAACAGCACCGCACCGCAGCGATGGTTGCGTCGCGACGCGGCAAGCGCCTGTTCCAGGCGGTCGAGGAACAGGGTACGGTTGGGCAGCCCGGTCAGTGCGTCGTGATACGCCAGGCGCTCGATCTCCGCCTCCGCGCGCTTGGCGTCGGTCACGTCCATGCAGTGGCCGATGAAGCCAAGAAAACGCCCCCGTGCATCGTAGCGCGGCCCGCCCTGGTCGATGATCCAGCGGTAGTCGCCGCTGGCGTGGCGCAGCCGGTATTCCATCGAAAACGGCTCGCGCCGCGCGAAAGCCTCGCGGTAGATCCGCATGCAGCGTGCGAGATCCTCGGGGTGCACGCCCTCGGTCCAGCCCACGCCACGCTCCTGCTCGAGCGTACGCCCCGTGAAGCGCAGCCAGGGCTCGTTGAAATAATCGCAACTCATGTCTGGACCCGAGGTCCAGATCAGCACCTGGCCGCCGTCGGCGAGCGCACGGAAATGCAGTTCGCTGTTCGCCAGCTTTTCGCGGAGTTGATATTCGACGGAAACGTCGCGAAACACCAGGACCGCACCCTGCACGTCTCCGTGTGCATTGAGGATCGGTGCGGCGCTGTCGGCGATGTGGCGAAGCGTGCCATCGCGGGCATGCAACACGATGTCGCCGGAGAGCGCCGTCACGCAGCGGTCGCCGAGCACCCGTCCCAGCACCTGCTCGATCGACGCGCCCGAGGACGCCTCGATGGTGAGCACCTCGGACGCCATCCTGCCGAGCGCCTCCTGACGGCTCCATCCGGTCAGTTCTTCCGCGATCGGGTTCATCAATACGACGCGCCCACCGTCGTCGGTGGCGAGGATGGCGTCACCGATCGAGTTCAGCGTGATCGCCAGACGCTCCTCGCTGGTCGCCAGTTCCGCCTGGGCTTCCTGGACCGCGCGCACCATGGCGTTGAAGTTCTCCGCCAGCGCGACGATTTCACCAGCACCGGTTTCCGGTACCGAGACATCCCGCCGGCCGGCCCGCATCGCCGCGGCGGCGCTCGCCAGGCGTCCCAGGGGCACGGCGACGTGGCGCTGCAACAGCCAGGCGAGCAGGAGCAGCAGCAGCAAGGTGGCGGCGATGTCGGGTGCGCGCGCCTTGAACACGAACTGGCGCATCAACTGCCGCTCACGCACGAGATCGAAGCTCATGTACACGATGCCTTTGTGCAGGCTGCGCACGCGCAGCGGATCATCGGTGACGTTGAATGGCTGCATCACCGCGATGCGGGTCCGTTCCGGCGTCAGGCCGTAGACCAGCGGCAGCCGTCCCGCCTTGGCCGCCTCGAAGCGCTGCAGGTCGAATTCCGGCAGGACGTCCTTGACGAAGCGGCCGTGCCAGGCGTATCGGCTTGCCGCGAGCACGCGGCCCGTATCATCGAGCAGCATCGCCGTTTCCGTACGCGGATCGGTGGCCATCTGCGCGAGATCGCTTTCGACCAGGGCGCGGCTCGATTCCCAGCCCTCGCTGGTCATGTGCGCAAGGTGGGTACTGTACGCACGCAGATCGCGCCGCGCCTGCTGATCGAGTTGCGCCAATTTCTTGTCCAGCGCGTTGATCAGCGATCCGCCGATTACCAGCAGCAGCAGCAACGCCATGCCCAGCGGCAGCGCGACACGCAGAGGCAGGCGACGCATCAGCGCGCTCCGGGCAGGAAACGCGGGTCGGCCAGGTCACGCACGTCCGGCGCACGCTGCAGCAGGTCGAGTGTCCGCATGGTCTGCCCGAGCTGTGCCGCGGCAGCTTTCAGGCTGGGGTTCACGCCTTGCAGCCAGTCGCGATTGGCATTGCGATCAAGCATGCGGATCCCCTGCAAGGCCGTACGCATGTCGGCATCGCTCAGGCGCAGTCGAGGGGCCATGTGGCGCAGCGCGTCATCCGGCACCGAATGCAGATGCTCCTGCGCCTGGAAGTGCCGTGCCACGAGTTCCCGGAAATTGTCCGGGGCCGCATCGAGCGCATCGGTCCGCGCCACGAGGACGTCGACCAGCAGGCCCGGTATCGCGCGGCTATCGAACAGGCGCCGTGCGCCATGGGTTTCGAGCTGTGTCGCAAAGGGCTCCCAGCTGACCAGCGCATCCACCTGGTTGTTGCGGTACGCCTCTATCTGCCTGCCGCTGGTCAGCGCGACCTTCTCCACGTCAAGCGGCGCAAGGCGAGCATGTTCCAGCAGCTTGGCGAGCACCAGCCCGCTGGCGGCGGTTTCTTCGATGCCGATGCGCCGTCCCTTGAGATCTTTCAGCCGGACGATCTCCGGCCGCGCCATGACGACGTCCGCGCCGGCGGAGTAATCGAACACCAGGATGACACGCAGGTCGACGCCACCTTCGCGCGCGAGCAGGCATTCGTCGAGGGTCAGCGTGGCCGCCTCGAGATCGCCGGTGGCCAGCAGCATCAGGCTGCTGGTGTTGGAAGGCATTTCCACCAGCCGCAGCCGGCGCGGATCGAGAAAACCCAGGTCACGCGCGAGGAAGAGCGGCTCGTAGCCGATCCAGACGATGCAGCCGACCCGCGTCAGCGGGGGCACCCCACATGCGCCCAAAGGCAGCAAGGGTGCGAGAGTGGCCATGGCGAGCAAGCGCCGACGGTTCCCGTCCATCTCTCTCCTCACCTGGTACGTGGCGAGTGCACGCGCGCCCTGCACACGCTTCCGTCACCCGCCGATGCACGTCCGGCAGTGGCGCGCGAAGCAAACGCGCGAATCGCGCCCGCCGCATGCTTTAACCGTAGTATATGCATCTCTTGCGACAGTCAAGCCCATTCAGGGCCCGTTCCGCTGGATGGCACACTTCGAACGACATTTTCCGCACCACACCTGGGCCCGCGCATGGAACACCTGACAGGCTGGCTGCCACCCGAACTCTCCGCATTGCCGCGCTACGTCGTGGCGCTCGCCGTCGGCCTGCTGATGGGACTGGAGCGCGAGCGCAATCCTGCGGCGAAGGCCGGGCTGCGCACGTTTGCGCTCACCGCCCTGCTGGGGGTGCTCACCGCACATCTGGCCGCCGCCCTGGACGTACCGTGGCTGATTGCCATCGGCTTGCTGCTGGCGGGTGCGATGATGATCGCGGCCTACCTGCGTTCGCCGCAGCAGGCCGACGACGATCCCGGCACGACCACCGTGACGGCGCTGATGCTGTGCTACGGCCTGGGCGTGCTGGTCTGGCACGGCGAGAGCCAGCTTGCCGTCATGCTCGGCATCGGCGCCACCATGCTGCTGTATTTCAAACCCGAACTGCGCGGCATCAGCCAGCACATGAGCCGTCGCGACCTGCTCTCGGTGCTGCAGTTCGCGGTGCTCTCGCTCATCATCCTGCCCTTGCTGCCGAACCGCGATTACGGGCCCTACGGCGCGCTCAATCCCTATCAGATCTGGTGGATGGTGGTCCTGATTTCCGGTGTCGGCCTCGTCGGCTATGCCGCCTTGCGCATGGCCGGGCAGCGGCGCGGCACGGCCGTGCTGGGCCTGCTCGGCGGCCTGGTGTCGTCCACTGCCGTCACGCTGGCCTTCAGCCGCCATGCGCGCGCCAACACCGCCATGCTGCCCGTCGCCGTCACGGTCATCGTGCTGGCCAATCTCATGGTACTGGTGCGGCTCGGCCTCCTCGCGGCGATCGTCTCGCCGGCCGCGCTCCCGGCATTGCTGCCGGTGCTCGCCGGCGGCCTTCTGAGCGGCGTCCTCGGTGCGGTTTACGGCGCCCGCCGCCTGCACCCGCATCGCGAACCGCCGCCACTGGAAATGGGCAACCCGACCGAACTGCGCACCGCCCTCGGGTTCGGGCTACTGTACGCCACGGTGCTGCTCGCCGCCGCGTGGCTCACCGACTGGCTCGGCAACAGCGGGCTGTATGCGGTGACACTGGTTTCCGGCCTGACCGAGGTTGCCGCGATCGCACTCTCCAGCCTGCGGCTGTACAACCTCGACAGGCTGCCGGCCACCGTACTGGTCAACGTCATTACGCTCGCCGTGCTCGCCAACCTGGTCTTCAAGTCCGCCCTCGCACTCGCCATCGGCCGCTGGCCGATGGCGCGCCACGCGATTGCGGGAATGGGCGCCGCGGGACTCGGCATGGTGGTCGTCTGGGTTATAATGTATGGTTTTTCCTCCTAGCAATCGACACAGCCATGGAAGCCGAAGACCTCAACCAGATCGAATCGAGAATCGCCGACCTCGGCGAACGCGCCGGCCAGCTCAGGGGGTTTCTTTGACTATGCCGGCAAGAAGGATCGCCTCGAGGAAGTGACGCGCCTCGCCGAGGCGCCCGATTTCTGGAACGACCCCGACAACGCGCAGGCTCTTGGCCGCGAGCGCAAGGCGCTCGAGGACGTCGTGCTGGTCCTCGACCGGGTGGCGGCCGGTCTCAAGGACGCCAACGAGCTGTTCGAGATGGCATGCACGGAGAACGACGACGACACGCTCAATGCCGTGCGCGACGACCTCGACGCCCTGGAACGCGACGTCGCCCGGCTGGAATTCCGCCGGATGTTCAACAACCCGGCCGATCCCTCGAACTGCTTCATCGACATCCAGGCCGGCGCCGGGGGCACCGAGGCCTGCGACTGGGCGTCGATGCTGCTGCGCCAGTACCTGAAGTACGCCGAGCGCAAGGGCTTCAAGGCCGAGCTGCTGGAGGAGTCCGAAGGCGACGTCGCCGGCATCAAGTCCGCCAGCATCAAGATCGAGGGCGACCATGCCTACGGCTATCTGCGCACCGAAACGGGCGTGCACCGCCTGGTCCGCAAGTCGCCGTTCGATTCGTCGGGCGGCCGCCACACCAGCTTCGCCAGCGTGTTCGTCTATCCGGAAGTCGACGATTCGATCGAAGTGGCGATCAATCCCGCCGATCTCAGGATCGACACCTATCGTGCCTCGGGCGCCGGCGGCCAGCACATCAACAAGACCGATTCGGCGGTGCGCATCACCCACCTGCCGTCGGGCATCGTCGTCCAATGCCAGAACGACCGTTCGCAGCACAAGAACAAGGCCGAGGCGATGTCGATGCTGAAGTCGCGCCTGTACGAGGCGGAGCTGCGCAAACGCCAGGCGGAGCAGGACAGGCTGGAGGCGGGCAAGTCGGACGTCGGCTGGGGCCACCAGATCCGCAGCTACGTGCTCGACAATTCGCGCATCAAGGATCTGCGCACCAACGTCGAGGTCTCCGCCACGCAGAAGGTGCTGGACGGCGATCTCGACGTGTTCATCGAGGCGAGCCTGAAGCAGGGCGTGTGATGGAAGCGCCGGGAACAGGCGCGAGCCTGGCGGAATTCCTTGCACCCGGCCTGATTGCGGAAGACATTCCGCCGCTGTTTCCGCTCCTTGCCGCGCGCCCCCTGATCGGCGCGATGATCGCGCTGTTTCGGGGGGGCGACGAAGAGGTCCTGGTCCGGTTGATGGTGTTGCGCGAAATCGGCCTGCGTGCCGACGCGCCGGAGTGGACGCCACGCGAGCTGGAATCGCATTTCGCCTACCTGGCGCAAACCAAGCTCAATACCGTTCTGGCGCGCCTGCGCGAACACGCATTGCTGCTGTGGGACAGCGAGCGGCGCGTTTACCGGCTCTCGGCCGAGGGACGCATGGTGCTCTCGGCGCTGGCGAATTTGCTGGCGTTCAACACCGAGCAGGACGGCGAACTCGGCTTCCTGGCGGCCCAGGTCGCGGCGGGTGCAGCGGTCGGAAAGCTCGCGCCGGAGGCGCTCTCCCACCTGTTGGCGCGCCTGGGCGAACTGGAGGAAGCGTTTGCCCAGGCGGTCGCCTCGGGCTCCGAGTTCAGGTTGCGCGCCGCGCAGTCCAAACTGGCCTCGGTGCAGCAATGGCTCGACCGCGCCAACGCGGTGATGAAGAAGCTGGCCGATGCCGGCCTGGACGACGCCAGCTGGCGGCTGGCGCAAGGCATCGGCCAGCGCCAATCGAGGCTGTTGCGCATGGCCTCGGTGTTCCAGCGCGAACTCGCCGCCATCGCGCGCCAGCAGGTGCATCTGTCGCAAGGCGGCCTGTCGACCTCGGAGCTCGCCGCCTGGCTGAAAACCCGGTCGCTCGACCAACTCGCCGAACTTGCCGACGGGCGCCTGGCGAGCACGCCGGAATGCAGCTTCATGCTGCCCGACGTGATGCTCGACAACAGCGAGGAATTCATCACGCGCGAGCAGCCCAACCGCCGCAGCTCGGCCATGCCCGCACCCGCCGCAATCGAATACACCCGCGACGTTCCGCTGAAACCGCCACGCGAACTCGTCGAACTCACACGCATGCTCGCCGGGCTGGCCTCGCCCGCGAACGTTGCCGATGCCGTCGTCGGCGGCAGCTTCGGCGCCGCCTCTTATCGGTTGTCGCTGCTCGCATTGATCGGCGAGACGAACATCGGTCCCGAGCTCGCGTCGCTCGCCGACCTGCCGCTGACCATGCAATGGGACGATGGCATGGAGACGGTCGGGCGTGGCGAAGTGGCCCGGATCAGCGCCGGCCGCATCCTGCCGCAGACAAACGACGATGAATCTCCACCGTGAATACTGACCCCGCCGCCCGCCTGATAGCCCGCCTTCTCGCACTGCGGTTCCTGCCGCGCGACGATGCCGGGGTGCGCCGCCTGCTGGTCGATACCAGCTTCCGCGACGATGTCGAAGCGCGCCTGGCCGCGAGCGGTTTGCGCCTGCTGGCCCAGCCTTTCGCCGCGTACGTGTCGGTGGCGCTGGCCCGCGAACAGGAGGCCGCGGTGTTCGAGCAGAACGACGCCTGGCAGGCGTCGAACATCGGCCTGCCCAGGGATGCGGTCGCGCTGCTGGTCATCCTCTGGGCGCTCATCATCCTGCCCAAGCGCGAGCGCCAGCTGGCGGGCGAAGCAATGCAGTCCGACACGCAGAATGAACTGTTCGAGACCGTGAAGCTCACCCCCGCGGCGCACGACGCCTCGCGCGGCATTCCGGAAAACGTGCTGCTGGAAGACTACGGCAGGTTGCTGGGCGGCAAGGCCCGGCTGCAGCAGTTCGCGCTGCCGCAGCTGTCCCGACTGGGCTTCATCGAACGCCGCAACAAGATCATCCACGAAGGCCCGTTGTTGGACCTGGCCTTCGACTACGCGGAATTCGCCCCGCGCATCCTCGAAGGCGCGCTCTCCGATCTGCTGAAACAACGCGGCGTGCTCGAAGAGCGTGCCCCATCGGGCCCGGCACGCGAACCCGATGCGACGCCGGAGGGCAACGCCTGATGTTCCGCCTGCTCGAACTCGAAGCCGTCCACTGGGATTTCTGGTGCAGTTTCCGCCTGCCGCTCGATGCTTCCATCGTCACCATCTCCGGCCCCAACGGCTCGGGCAAGACGACGCTGCTCGACGCCCTGCGCACCCTGCTGGCGCTCGATTGCTCGAAAAAGCGCGATTACAAGCGCTACGTACGGCGCAACGGCGAGGATTTCTGCTGGCTGCGCGGGATCATCGACAACCAGCGCGCGCCGGCTTCCAGCCGCCGCCCGTTCGGCCTGCCCTACACCAGCGACCGCATCACCCTGGCCTGCCGCATCGACAGGAAAGGCGGCGACTGGACGCGCAAATACTGGATCGCCGACGGCGAGGTCGGCCTCGCCGCAATCGAAGCGCAGGGCGAGGAATTCGGCGTGCGCGACTACCAGCGCCTGCTGCACGGTGCCGGCCTGTCACCCGCCATCGCCCGCGTGCTCTCGCTCGAACAAGGCCAGACCGACAAGCTGTGCGAGCTCTCGTCACGGGAGCTGCTCGACCTGGTTTTCCAGGTGTTCGGCGACAAGGAGGTGCTCGACCGCTACCTGGAGGCGCGCCACCATCAGGAACACACCGCGCGTGAACTCGACGCTGGACGGAACCAGCTCGAGGCGCTCGGCAACAATCTCGAAAAACACGAGCAGAAAGTCAACCGCTACCGGGAATGGCAGCGCCTCAACCAGGAACGCGTCGAACTCGTCGGCGAAGTTCGCCCGCGCCTGGAACATTGCCTGCTGCAGCGCGAGGCCGACAACGCCGCGCGCACGCTGCTGGCGCAACGGCGGGACTGGCGTGCCAGGCGCGGCGAACGCGCTGCGCTGAAACTGGAATCGGATACGCTCGACGCGGCGATCGCGCAGGCGCTGCTGCGCAAAAAGGCGGCGGGCGAGAACGAGGCCAACCAGAACAAGGCATTGAACGAGATCAACCGCGAGCTTGGCGGCTGGGAAGTCGTCGTCAGACAGCAGCAGCGGCTGGAAGAGCAAGTCCAGGCGGCGGGCGGACACGTTGCCGATGCACGCGAAATCGAAGCGCTCGAATCGCAGCGTGCCGATCTGCTGGTAAGAATCGCCGGCCTGCAGCAGCGCCGGGCCCAGCTCGACGAGATGCTGGAGAACCTGGCCGCCGGTCGCCGCGCCGACCCGCACGACGTGGCCGCGTTCCGCCAGGCGCTCGCCGCCGCCGGTATCGCCCACCATCTGCTCACCGACATCGTCGAAATCGTCGATGCGGACTGGCAGCCGGCGGTCGAAGCCGCGCTCGCGCCGTTCGCGCACATCGTGCTTCTGAAACATGGCCGCGACGCCGAACGCGCGATGGCGCTCGGCGAAAAACTGCGCTATCGCAATTTCATCGTGCCCGAATGCGTAAGCGCAGGCCTGCCGCCACAGGGCTCACTGCTCGAAGTGGTGCGTTTTTCCAGCGCCGTGCCCGAGTGGCTGCTGCGCACGCTGGAACGCACCCGCCGCGTCGAGGACGTCGCCGCCGGCAGCACGCTGCCGCGCGGCGAGGACTGGATCACGCGCAGCGGCTACCTGCGCGAACGGCGCGGCGGCCGCCACGCCGCGCCCGAACAGATGCGTTTCGGCCGCGCCCGGCTGGACGCGCTGCGCGACGAGCGCGCCGCGCTCGACAGGCAGCTTGCGCCGCTCAAAGTCCAGCAGGCCGATCTCGCCGGCAGGATCAACGTCATGAAGGCGCAGCTGAGCGGCGAAACGGCGACCGCGCAACTGGCCCAGCACGCCGCCGAATTCGCCGAGGCACGCACGCAACACGAAGCGCTGGTGCGGCGCCGCCGCGACAACGGCGTGCTGGCGGCGCAGCAGGAACGCGAAGCCGCCGATGCCGCCTATACGGCGCTGCGCGCACGGCGCACCGCACTCGACACCGAAGCCGGCCGGCTTGATCGCGAAATCGCCGAGCGCGAGAACCGCAGCGGACGCGACGAACAAATCCGCCGTCGCCTGAAGCTGCGGCGCGACCGTCGCCGGATGCCCGCCGCCTGGCGCGACAACGCGGCCAACCAGCAATTGCTGGAAAAATGGCGCGACGCCACCAACATCGACCGCCGCCTCGCGGAAATCGACGCGCGCTTCGCCGACGAAAGCTGGGAAACCGACGAAGCCGTCGTGCAGCTTCGCGACAAGATCGCCGACAACTACCGGCAGATGGAAGCCGACCTCGCCGCCCGCGGCCGCGACAACGCGCTGGCCGGCGAACAGACCCGGGCCGCGCGCGAAAACTACGTGGCGGTGCTGCGCCACACCGTCGGCCGCTACGCGAAAAACCTCAAGGCGCTGGGCGAGCTCGCCGGGGTCCGTGTCGAGCACGAACCCGTCGTCCTCGGCAACGACGACGTGACGCTGGCGCAAGCCGGGCTGGCCGTGCGCTTCGATTTCGACGCCAAGGGCTTCATGGGCATGAACGACGGCGACGCCTCCGGCGGCCAGCAGGTGATGAAGTCGCTGATCCTGCTGGTGGCGCTGATGATGGAGGAGTCGCGCCCCGGCGGCTTCGTCTTCATCGACGAGCCCTTCGCCCACCTGGACATCGTCAACATCGAACGCGTCTCGGGGTTCCTGAAAGCGACCAAGGCGCAATACCTGCTCACCACGCCGGTCACGCACAACGTCAACATCTACGATCCGGCCACGCTGACCCTGGTGACCTTCAAGAAACGCCCGGGCGAGACCTGGGCGCCCGGCGTCAAGGTGCTGGTACGCGACACCGGGACGGCGCATTGACCACGCTGCGCGTCGTCGCGCAGAGCAAGACCCGGCGGCAACGCGAGTCGGAGCAGCCGCCGCGCGGGCTCGACGCCCTGCCCGACGACTGGCGGCAACTGCTGAAACGCTGGCTTCGACGTGGCGGCGACAGCCGCTGGGAGACGCTGCGCAATGACGCCGGCGTCGGCGGCCAAAACCGCGCGCAGGCATTGCTCGACTGGCTGCTCGACAACGGCTGGATTCGGCTCGACGAGAAATTCGAGCGTGCTTCGTGGTGGCCCTATCGTGTGCGCTTCCGTGACGCCGCGCAACTGCGCGCCACGCTCGGCATCGTCGACGCGGACGCGCTCGCCGCCCAGTGGCGAGCGCTGCGCGCCGGCCTGCCGCCCGCCACGCCGCTGCTCGACGCGCTCGACACGCTGCCGCCGAAAACCGCGCTGACGCGCGCGGACCTGGCCGCCGCCCTCGCCCGCTGGCGGTTCGAACGGCGCAGCGGCACCCAGCGCGACTTCGCGCTGTTCGCGCGCGGCGCCACCAAGGCCGTCACACCCGCGGAATGGACCTGGCTGGGTGACGCCACCGACCTGGGCGAATGGGGCATCGAGCGCCACACGCCGCTGCTGCTGATCGCCGCGCCGGTCACGCTTCAATTTCCGCATGCTGCGCTGAATCTCGCCGCCTGCGCCGATTTCTGCGCCCTGACCCCGGCCACGCTGACTTCAGCCACGGCAGCCGAGGGGGCGCCCGCCCGCTGGCATCTGGCGGAAAACCGCACCAGTTTCGAACGCGTCGCCCGCACGCGCGCCGCCGACGCCGGCGTGATCTGGTTGCCGGGTTTTCCGCCACGCTGGTGGCGCGAAGCCGTGGCGCGCCTGCTGGCGCTCGCCCCCGCACCCGCCTGCATTGCCTGCGATCCCGACCCCGCGGGTGTCGCCATCGCCCTGCAAGCCGGAGCGCTATGGCAGGCTGCCCATCTCGATTGGCAGCCTTGGCACATGGACATCGCCACCCTGCAGGGCCTTTCCGGCCATGGCGCACTCAATGCCTGGGACAGCGCACGCATCGCCCAGCTGAGGCAGGCGCCCGGACTGCCCGCCGCACTGGCCGGACTGCTTGACTACATGCAGCGGCACAACCGCAAGGGCGAACAGGAGGGCATTCTGTAATCGCATGAGGCGGGCTCGCGCCCGTCCGGTCCATTGCATCTCCCGCATATCCGCCGGTGCTGTCGCTCGCCGAAAACTGGACGTCAACACGCCGGCAACAAGGCACCTGGCTGCGCTACACTCATTCACGTGCCGGCCGGATGCAATTTTCCAGGCTGCGGCACCCCCTGAACAAGCCCATTCGGTTTTCTTCCCCCCCAGCCACCAGCGGACCCCATCGCCCCCATGCGCACCGAACGCCCCGTCACGCAATTCCTCAAGGACTACCTCCCGCCCGCCTGGCTGATCGACACGATCGATCTGCACGTGGCGATTTTCGATGGATACACCGAGGTCAGAAGCCGCCTTGCCTGCCGGCGCAATGCGGCAGCGTTCGCCAGCCCGCTGGTGCTGGACGGCGAGGCGCTGCGGCTGCTGGACGTGACACTCGACGGCGAGGCGCTGGACGTGGCGCGCTACACCTATGCCGACGACCGGCTGACCATTGCCGACCCGCCGTCCGATGCCTGCGTGCTGGAAACCGTGGTGCGCCTCGACCCCGATCACAACACCCGGCTCTCCGGCCTGTATCGTTCGCGCGACGGCTATTTCACCCAGTGCGAGGCGGAAGGCTTCCGCCGCATCACGTTCTTCCCGGACCGGCCGGACGTGATGGCGAAATTCAGCTGCACGGTCGAAGCCGATCGCGCGCGCTTTCCGCAGCTGCTGTCGAACGGCAACCCGGTTGCGGCGGGCGTATGCGCCGACGACGCGACGCGCCACTGGGCGCGCTGGGACGACCCCTACGCCAAGCCCAGTTACCTGTTCGCGCTGGTCGCGGCCAGGCTCGACGTGCTGGAAGACGCCTGGGTCACGGCTTCGGGGCGCACCGTCCGGCTGGCGGTCTACGTCGAGCCGGGCAAGCTCGACCAGTGCGGGCACGCGATGACGGCGCTGAAAAAGGCCATGCGCTGGGACGAAGAACGCTTCGGCCGCGAATACGACCTCGACCAGTACATGATCGTCGCCGTCGGCGACTTCAACATGGGGGCGATGGAGAACAAAGGCCTCAACATCTTCAACACCCGCTACGTGCTGGCCCGCCCCGACACCGCGACCGACGCCGACTACCAGGGCATCGACCGCGTGGTGGCGCACGAGTATTTCCACAATTGGACGGGCAACCGCGTCACCTGCCGCGACTGGTTCCAGCTTTCGCTCAAGGAGGGCCTGACGGTGTTCCGCGACCAGGAATTCGGCGCCGACACGCATTCGCGCGCGGTCAGCCGCATCCAGGAAGTACGCGCCCTGCGCGTCGGCCAGTTTCCCGAGGACGCGGGACCGATGGCGCATCCGATCCGGCCGGCCTCCTACGCCGAGATCGACAATTTCTACACCGCCACCGTCTACGACAAGGGCGCGGAAGTCATCCGCATGATCCATACCCTGCTCGGGCGCGACGCGTTCCGCCGCGGCATGGACCGGTATTTCGAGCGCCACGACGGCCAGGCCGTCACCTGCGAGGATTTCGTCGCCGCCATGCAGGACGCCTCCGGCGTCGGCCTCGCGCAGTTCCGCCGCTGGTACGCGCGCGCCGGCACGCCGCGCCTGAACGCATCGGGCAGCCACGACGCAGCCACGCAGCGCTACACGCTGACGCTGACGCAAACCCTCGCGCCCACCGCCTACGAGAAACGGCTGGCCGAATCGGGGCAGGCCGTCGTCGAGGGCACGCTGCACATTCCCGTCGCGCTCGGGCTGGTGCTGCCGGACGGCCGCGATGCGCCGCTGAAGCTCGCCGGCGAGGCCGAGGCGGGCGGCACCACGCGCGTGCTGTCGCTCACCGAGTCCACCCAGACCTTCGTCTTCGAGGACATTCCCGCCACCCCCGTCGCCTCGCTGCTGCGCGACTTTTCCGCCCCGGTGCGGCTCGAATTCGAGCAGACCGACGGCGAACTCGCGCACCTGATGGCGCATGATTCCGACGCCTTCAACCGCTGGGAGGCCGGGCAGCGGCTGGCGACGCGCGTGCTGCTCGCCGGCATCGCGCAAGGCGGCGCCGGCAGTGACTGGATTCCCGAGGCCTTCGTCGCCGCCTGCGGCCGGGTGCTCGCCGCCGGCCTCGCCGTCGACCCCGCGCTCGCCGCCGAAGCGCTCGACCTGCCCGCCGAAGCCGTGCTCGCCGAAGCGGTGGCCGCGCAGGCTGGAACCATCGATCCCGAGGCGATCCACGCCGCGCGCGTCGGCCTGCACCGTCACCTCGCCGCTCGCCTGCGCGACCCATTCGAAACCGCGTGGACGGCGCTCGCCCCGACCGCCGCCTACGTCCCCGAGGGCGCGCAGGTCGGCCGGCGCGCCCTGCGCAACACCTGCCTGGGCTACCTTGCCGAAAGCGACGGCGGATATTTGCAGAGCGCGGTCGTGCCGCGTCTCGTCGCCCAGTTCAAGGGCGGCGGCAACATGACCGACGAAATCGCCGCACTGGCCATGCTCGCCAACCTCGACCTGCCCGAAAGAGAGACGGCACTCGCCGATTTCCATGCCCGCTGGCAACACGAAGCCCTGGTCATCGACAAGTGGTTTTCCGTGCAGGCCACCTCGCGCCTGCCCGGCACCGCCGCGCGCGTGCGCGCACTGATGCGCCACCCCGCCTTCGACCTGAAAAACCCCAACCGCGTGTACGCCCTGATCCGCGGCTTCTGCGGCGCCAACCCCCACCACTTCCACGCCGCCGATGGCAGCGGCTACGCGCTGGCGGCGGACGTCATCAGCGAATTGCAGTCGCTCAACCCGCAGGTCGCATCACGCATCGCCCGCAGCTTCGACCGCTGGCGCCAGTTCGACGCCGGCCGCCAGGCCCACGCACGTGCCGCGCTGGAGCGCATCGCGGCGATCGAGGGCCTGGCGAAGGACGTGGCGGAAGTGGTGGGGAATGCGCTGAAGGCTTGATCGCGGGGACGCGGGCTGGTTTCTGCGGGCATGTCGTGGGCACGCCGGCGGCACGCGACCCCCGCCGGATCCGGATGCGCTCAAGCCGGATTGTCCAGGATCGGGCTGGCCATCGGCATTGGGCCATCACCCTCCGCCACCACCGCCAGCACGTCCTCGCCGTAGGCCTCCAGCTTCTTCGTTCCCAGCCCCGAGATCTCGCCCAGCTCGGCCAGCGTCGCGGGACGGCGCGCGGCGATTTCGCGCAGGGTGGCGTCGTGCAGGATGACGTAGGCGGGCACGCCCTTCTCATTGGCGGTTTCGCGGCGCCAGGCGCGCAGCGAGAGGAACAAGGGATCTTCGTCGCCGTGGACGCCGGCGCCGGAACTGGGGGCGAGGCGCGACTTCCTGCGCGCCGGCCGCGCTTCGATGGCCCGCAGCATCACGGTTTCCTCGCCCTTCAGCACCGGCCTGGCAGCCTGGGTGAGCTTCAACGCGCCGTAGGCGGCGTGGTCGACCTCCAGCAAGCCGCGCACCGCGAGCTGGCGCAGCACGGCGCGCCAGCTCCGGTCGTCGAGGCCGGCACCGATGCCGAACACGGAGAGTCCGGCGTGGCCGAAACGCTCGACCTTGTCCGTGGCCTTGCCGAGCAGCACGTCGATCACGTGGCCGGCACCGAAGCGCTGGCCGGTGCGATAGACCGCCGAAAGCGCCTTCCGCGCAGCTTCGGTGGCGTCCCACAGCGCCGGCGGGTCGAGGCAGACGTCACAGTTGCCGCAGGGCGCGCTCGCTTCGTCGAAGTAGCCAAGCAAGGCCACCCGCCGGCAGCTCGATGCCTCGGCCAGTCCGACCAGGGCGTCGAGCTTGGCGTGGGCGACCCGCTTGTGCGCGTCTTCCGCATCCGATTCGTCGATGAAACGGCGCTGCGTGACGACGTCCTGCAGGCCCCACGCCATCCATGCCTCGGCGGCTTCGCCGTCGCGTCCGGCGCGCCCGGTCTCCTGATAGTAGCCCTCGACCGAGCGCGGCAGGTCGAGGTGCGCGACGAAGCGCACGTCCGGCTTGTCGATGCCCATGCCGAAAGCCAGCGTGGCGACCATGACGACGCCATCCTCGCGCAGGAACCGCTCCTGGTGGCGGCGGCGCGTGTCGTTGTCCATGCCGCCGTGATAGGGCAGCGCGGCATAGCCCACCTGCCGCAGCGCCTCGGCGGTGTCCTCGACCTTCCTGCGCGTACTGCAGTAAACGATGCCCGCCTCGCCGCGGTGCTCGCCGAGGAAGGCGAGCAACTGGCGGCGCGGGTCGGTTTTTTCGGCAATCCGATAGCGGATGTTGGGACGGTCGAAGCTGGCGGCGAAGATTTCCGCGGCATGCAGATCGAGCCGTTCGACGATCTCGGCGCGCGTCGCGCCATCCGCGGTCGCCGTCAGGGCGATGCGCGGCACCTCGGGAAAACGCTCGTGCAAGGCGGACAGGCCGAGATATTCGGGCCTGAAGTCGTGGCCCCACTGCGACACGCAGTGGGCCTCGTCGATGGCGAACAGCGCCAGCCGCGCCTGCTCCAGCAGCGACTGGAAGCGCGGCGTCAACAGGCGCTCGGGGGCGACGTACAGGAGTTTCAGGTTCCCCGCCACGAAATCGCGCTCGACCTGCATCGCCGTCGCCGCGCCGAGGCTGGAATTGAGGTAGGCCGCGGCGATGCCGAGTTCCTGCAACGCCGCCACCTGGTCGTGCATCAGCGCGATCAGCGGCGACACCACCACCGCGCAGCCTTCGCGCAACAGGGCGGGAATCTGGTAGCACAGCGACTTGCCGCCGCCGGTCGGCATCAGCACCAGCGCATCGCCCCCCGCGGCCACCGCACCGATGATCGCTTCCTGCTCGCCACGGAACGCGGGGTAGCCGAATACGCGGTGAAGCAGGCTTGGAGCGGTGTCGGGCATGGATACGATCGGGACGGGAGAGGGACGATTCGCGGCGTGCCGCCGGGGAATCGGCGAGTCACATCGGCTATAATTTTGTCACGTTTTGCGCGGTTCTTTGGCCTGCCCCGGGGTTTTGCCGTGAAGTTTCGACGCGCGCACGCCTGCGAAGGCCTGCGCGTCCCCGAGCCGGCGTGATCCGCACGGCGCCCGCACTCACCATTTCGATACCGACAATGACCACCGAACCCAACGTCCCCGCCCTCGACGAGAACCAGATCATCGCCGAGCGCCGCGCCAAGCTCGCCGCGATCCGCGAGCAGGGCATCGCCTTCCCCAACGACTTCGAACGTCGCGACTACGCCGGCAGGCTTGCGGGCGAGCACGGCGCCAAGACGAAGGAGGCGCTCGAAGCCGCACACGTGCGGGTGCAGCTCGCCGGCCGCATGCTGCTCAAGCGCGTGATGGGCAAGGCGAGCTTCGCCACGCTGCAGGACGTGAGCGGGCGCATCCAGGTCTACGTCTCCAACGACGCCACCGGCAGCGAGGCGCACGAGGCCTTCAAGCACTGGGATCTCGGCGACATCCTCGGCGTGACCGGCACCCTGTTCAAGACCAACAAGGGCGAGCTCACCATCCAGGCCGAATCGATCCGCCTGCTGTCCAAGGCGCTGCGTCCGCTGCCAGAGAAATTCCACGGGCTCGCCGACCAGGAGCAGAAGTACCGTCAGCGCTACCTCGACCTCATCACCAGCGACGGCGCGCGCGAGACCTTCGTACGCCGCAGCAGGATCATCCAGTCGCTGCGTGAATTCATGACGGGCCACGGCTTTCTCGAAGTCGAAACGCCGATGATGCATCCCATCCCCGGTGGCGCGGCGGCCAAGCCCTTCGTCACCCACCACAACGCGCTCGACATGGATCTGTTCCTGCGCATCGCGCCGGAGCTCTACCTGAAGCGTCTCGTGGTCGGCGGCTTCGAGAAGGTCTTCGAGATCAACCGCAGCTTCCGCAACGAGGGCATCTCCACGCGGCACAACCCCGAGTTCACCATGATGGAGTTCTACGAGGCCTACCGCGAGTACCGCTATCTGATGGACTTCACCGAGGCCTTGATCCGCCACGCCGCGGTCGCCGTGACCGGTTCGACCACGATCGGCTACCAGGGCCACACCGTCGAGCTCGGCAAGCCGTTCGACCGTCTCACCATCGTCGAAGCCATCCGCAAATACCACCCGGAATACGACAGCGAACAGCTCGGCGACCGCGCCTGGCTGATCGCCCAGTTCGCCGCGATGAAGGCGAAGTATCGCGAGCATGACGGTCTCGGCGGCCTGCAGCTGACCTTCTTCGAGGAGACGACCGAGGCGCTGCTGGTCCAGCCGACCTTCATCATCGACTACCCGGCCGAAGTGTCGCCGCTGGCGCGCCGCTCGGACGCCCATCCGGAAATCACCGAACGCTTCGAGCTTTTCATCACGGGACGCGAAATGGCAAACGGCTTCTCCGAACTGAACGACGCCGAGGACCAGGCCGAGCGCTTCATGGAACAGGTGCGGCTGAAGGATGCCGGCGACGAGGAGGCCATGCACTACGATGCCGACTTCATCCGCGCCCTGGAGCATGGCCTGCCGCCCACCGGCGGCTGCGGCGTCGGCATCGATCGCCTGGTGATGCTGCTGACCGATTCGCCGAGCATCCGCGACGTCATCCTCTTCCCGCACATGCGGCGGGAAGCATGAGGACGGCCCGCACCTGAGGCGCGAAGGCTGGGGTCCCGCGCTCGCCGATCACGCGCCGCCTGCGGGGCGCTCGCCCGCAGGCGGCGCGTTCCGGTAAAATCCCGCCTTTCGGCTCTTCCAGAATCACCATCATGACCGATGCCTTCAACACCCACGACACGTTCTCCACCGGCAGCGGCAAGCACCGCTTCGCCTCGCTGAAGAAACTCGAATCCGCACTGGGCGTGTCGGTGGCGCGACTGCCGGTGTCGATCCGCATCGTGCTGGAATCGGTGTTGCGGAACTGCGACGGCGTCAAGGTCACTCCCGGGCACGTGAAGCAGCTGGCGGCATGGAAGCCCGATGCCGAACGCACCGAGGAGATTCCCTTCACCGTGGCGCGCGTGATCCTCCAGGACTTCACCGGCGTGCCGCTTCTGGCCGACCTCGCCGCGATGCGCTCCGCCGCCGCGCGCGCCGGCCGCGATCCGCAGAAGATCGAACCGCTGGTGCCGGTCGACATGGTGGTCGACCACTCGATCCAGGTGGACGCCTTCGGCACCCCGGACGCGCTCGATCTCAACATGAAGATCGAATTCGAACGCAACCTCGAGCGCTATCAGTTTCTCAAGTGGGGCATGCAGGCATTCGACACCTTCAAGGTCGTGCCGCCCGGCGTCGGCATCGTGCACCAGGTCAACATGGAATACCTCGCGCGCGGCGTGATGGAAAAGGACGGCATGGCCTACCCGGACACGCTGGTCGGCACCGATTCGCACACCACCATGATCAACGGCCTGGGCATCGTCGCCTGGGGCGTGGGCGGCATCGAGGCGGAAGCCGCAATGCTGGGCCAGCCCGTGTATTTCCTCACTCCCGACGTCGTCGGCGTGAACCTCAAGGGCACTGCCAGGCCCGGCATCACCGCCACCGACATCGTGCTGACCATCACCGAAATGCTGCGCCGCGCCAAGGTGGTCGGCAAGTTCGTCGAGTTCTTCGGAGAAGGCGCCGCGGCGCTGCCGGTCACCGATCGCGCGACCATCGCCAACATGGCGCCGGAATACGGTGCGACCATGGGCTTCTTCCCGGTCGACGAGGCGACCTGCCGGTATTTCGCCGCCACCGGGCGCAGCGCCGAACAGGTCGAGCTCATCCGTGCCTACTACCAGGCGCAGGGCCTGTTCGGCATTCCGCAGGCGGGTGCCATCGACTATTCGCAGGTACTCGAACTCGATCTCGCCAGCGTCGAGCCCAGCGTCGCCGGTCCGAAGCGGCCGCAGGACCGCATCCCGCTGTCGCGGATCGAACCGGTCTTCGAGCGCCTGCTGCAACAGCCGAAGGAAGAAGGCGGCTACGGCAAGACCGCCGAGGACCTGCGCCGCACCTTCAGCGTGGCAGGCGGGCATGAACTGCGCCACGGCCACGTGGTCATTGCCGCCATCACCTCGTGCACCAACACCTCCAACCCCGGCGTGATGATCGCCGCCGGCCTGCTGGCGAAGAAAGCGGTCGAACTCGGGCTCTACACCCCGTCGCACGTCAAGACCAGCCTTGGCCCCGGTTCGCGTGCGGTCACCGAATACCTGAAGGCCGCGGGACTCCTGCCCTACCTGGAAAAACTCGGCTTTTCCGTGGTCGGCTACGGCTGCACCACCTGCATCGGCAACTCCGGCCCGCTGCCGGAGGCGATCGAGAAGGCCATCCTCGACAACGACCTGGTCGCCTGCTCGGTGCTCTCGGGCAACCGCAACTTCGAGGCGCGCGTGCACCAGAACGTCAAGGCCAACTTCCTCATGAGCCCGCCGCTGGTGGTCGCCTTCGCCCTCGCCGGACGCGTGCCCTTCGACGTCGACGGGGAGCCCATCGGCGCCGGCAGCAACGGGCCGGTCTATCTCAAGGACATCTGGCCGGACAATGCGGAGATCGCAGCGCTGCTGCACTTCTCCAGCGACGCCGCAGTCTATGGAAGCTACGCCGAGCTCGGCGCCGGCAACCCGCTGTGGGACAAGGTTCCGGCGCCCAGTGGGGCGGTCTACGAATGGGACGCGAAATCGACCTACATCCAGGAGCCGCCGTTCTTCGCGAACGGCCATCCGGCAAGCCCCGCCATCCGGGGCGCCCGTGCACTGGCAATCTTCGGCGACTCCGTCACCACCGACCACATCAGCCCCGCCGGCGGCATCAGGCCGACCTCGCCCGCCGGCCTCTATCTCACCGAACACGGCGTCGCGCAGGCGGATTTCAACAGCTACGGCGCCCGCCGCGGCAATCACGAAGTGATGATGCGCGGCACCTTCGCCAACGTCCGCATCAAGAACCTGATGATTCCCGGATCCGAAGGCGGCGTCACCTCGAAGGACGGCGAGCAGATGCCGATCTACGATGCCGCGCTGCAGTACCAGAGGCAGGGCACGCCGCTGATGATCTTCGCCGGCGAGGAATACGGCACCGGCTCGTCGCGCGACTGGGCCGCCAAGGGCACCCGGCTGCTCGGTGTGAAGACCGTCGTCGCCAGGAGCTTCGAACGCATCCATCGCGCCAACCTCGCCGGCATGGGCGTGCTGCCCTGCCAGTTCGAGGAGGGTGTCGACGCCGCCACACTCGGGCTCGACGGGTCGGAGACCTTCGACCTCGAAGGCATCGAGAACGGCATCGTGCCGCAGCAGGGCGTCACCCTCGTGATCCATCGCAGCGATGGCGCCGTCGAACGCGTCGGCCTGCGACTGCGCATCGACACGCCGATCGAGGTGGAATACTACAATAAGGGCGGCATCCTGCCCTTCGTGCTCGGCCAGCTGATCGGCTGAGCACGAACCCGGTCGGGGGCCTGGCGCGCTCCAGGCTCCTTGGCTGCGGCGATGCCGCAGAATTCGTGATGAGGCGAAGCGGCATCGAGCCGCCTGCCGTCCGCCCACAGGAGCCGACATGCCCCAAGCCCACATCGTCATCATCGGATCGGGATTCGCCGCGCTGACCGCGGTGCGCGAACTGCGCAGGCGCGACCGCGCGGCGCGCATCACGCTCGTCGCGCCGCGCGCGGAGCTGATGTACTACCCCAGCCTGATCTGGGTGCCGGCCGGCCTGCGGCGCGGCGCCGATCTCGCCATCGACGTGTCCGGCTTTCTTGCCCGCCACGACGTCGGCTTCCACGCCGGACGCGTCACCGGCCTTGCCGATGGCGGGCGCAGCGTGCTCACCGATACCGGTTCCATCGCCAACGACGCGCTGCTGATCGCCAGCGGCGGACGCTTTCTCAAGGGGCTGCCCGGTATCGAGCATGCGCTGACGGTCTGCGAAGGCGCCGCCGCCGCCGAGTCGATCCGCGAGCGCCTCGGCGGCATGGAAGGCGGCACCATCGCATTCGGCTTCGGCACCAACCCGAAGGAGCAGGGCGCGATGCGCGGCGGGCCGATGTTCGAACTGCTGTTCGGTATCGACACCCTGCTGAAGAAACAGGGACGGCGCGAGCGCTTCCGCCTGGTGTTCTTCAATGCCGCCAGGGAGCCCGGCAAGCGACTCGGCGCGAAAGCCGTCACCGGGCTGCTGCGCGAAATGAAGAAACGCGGCATCGACACCCACCTCGGCCACAAGATCACCGGTTTCGCGGCCGACCGCGTCATCACCGAAGGCGGCGAGATTCCTGCCGACCTCATCCTGTTCATGCCCGGCATGACCGGGCCGGCCTGGGCGGGCGAAGCCGGCCTGCCGCTCTCCGAAGGCGGCTTCTTCACGGCCGATGCGCACTGCCGTGTCGCCGCTGCCGAGAGGGTGTTCGTCGCCGGCGATTCCGGCAGCTACCCCGGCCCCGACTGGCTGCCCAAGCAGGCGCACATCGCCGACCTGCAGGCAAAAGCCGCCGCGGAAAACCTGCTGCGCGCGCTCCGCGGCGAACCGCCCGCGGCACGCTTCAAGGCCGAACTCATCTGCATCGTCGACACCCTCGACCGCGGCATCATGGTCTACCGCAACGAACGGCGCGCCCTGCTGCTGCCGCCCTGCCGGCTCATGCACTGGGCGAAACGCTTTTTCGAATGGCGGTATCTGCGCGCCTATCGCCGCTGACACGCAGCTCGCGGCCCTTCCCCGGCACCTGAGCATGGAGGCTTCGCCATGACGAGCACCAAAGAAAAAGGCGGCGGCAGTCACCACGGCATCAAGCTCCTGCTGTGCGAGAACCCGCTGCCGCCGCTCGACGAAGCGATCGCCGCCGCCGCGGCCGAGCTTCCCCGCAGCAACTACTATACGGAGCCGCATTCCGCACCCTTGCGCGGCCTCATCGCCCGCAAGCTCGGCGTACCCGAGTTCCTCATCCACATCAATGCGGGCTCCGAGCTGATCCTGCGCCAGATCTTTCAGCGCCTCGGCCAGCAGGTGCATCTGTTGACGCCGACTTATGCCCTGTTCCCCGAGATCGCGCAGGCGTACACCGAAACACGGCTGCAGCCGGAGGCGAATTTCCGCTTCGATCTTGCCGATCTCGTGGTGCCGCCGGGGACGACGCTGGCGGTGATCGTCAATCCCAACAATCCCGACGGCGGCACGTTCGACATGACCCCGCTGCCGGATCTCCTGCGGCGCCATCCGGAAACCATCTTTCTCGTCGACGAGGCGTTCATCGGCATGGGCGGCGAAAGCGTCGCGCATCGGGTGCCGGATTTCACCAACCTGATCGTCACGCGCACGCTGTCGAAGGCGCACAGCCTGGCCGGTTTCCGCGTCGGCTACGCCATCCTGCCGCAACCGCTGGCGGACGAATTCAACGCCGGCAACGATGCCTACCCGCTCGCCCGCGCAAGCCAGGCCGCCGCGCTCGCGACGCTGCGGCACGAAAGCAGAATCGCCGAGCGCGCCGCCACGCTGCGCGGCTGGGCCATGGAACTCGCGCTGGAGTTGAACGGGCTGGGGGTGAAAACCTTCCGCTCGGCAACCTATTTCTTCCTCGCCGACTTCGCTCCGCTGGACGCCGCTCGCCTCGCCGCGCAATTGAGGGCGCAGGACATCCTCATCAAGCCGCTCGGCGACCCCCGGCTCGGTCCCGGCTTCATGCGGGTGACCACCGCCCTGCCCGCAGACAATGCACGTTTCATCACGGTACTGCGAGGACTGCTCTCATGACGGGGCCGGACCGCGCCGACGACCGCCCGGCCCGTTTTCTCGGCGTGTGCGCCGTGCTCTTCTCCTGCTTCGTCCACGCCGCGTCCACCGCCGACCACCGCAAGTTCGCACAGCTGCAGCAGCCGTTCCGGACCGGCGAGGAGGTGACCGAAGCCTGCCTCGACTGCCACACCGAAGCCGCCGAGCAGGTCATGGCAACCCGCCACTGGACCTGGGACTACAGCAACCCCGCCACCGGCCAGCGCCTGGGCAAGATGACCATGCTGAACAGCTTCTGCGTCGGCAACCGCACGAACGAGGCGTTCTGCACGGGATGCCACACCGGTTACGGCTGGAAGGATGCCGGCTTCGACTTCGGCTCGGCGCGCAACGTGGATTGTCTGGTGTGCCATGACACCACCGGCACCTACAGCAAGCCGCCGGGGCTCGCCGGCCACCCCGCCTACACGCGCACGGAATATCCCCCGGGCTCGGGCAAGTTTCTCGAACCGGTGAACCTGGCCAAGGTCGCGCGCAGCGTGGGAAAAAGCCAGCGCGAGAACTGCGGCGCCTGCCACTATTTCGGCGGCGGCGGCGACGGCGTCAAGCATGGCGACCTCGATTCCTCGCTCAACCACGCCAGCCGCACGCTCGACGTGCACATGGACCGCGACGGCCTCGATTTCAGTTGTGCCACCTGTCACCAGACCGAAAGCCACAGGGTCGCCGGCAGCCGTATCGCACCCACCGCCGCCGACCCGCGCGGTCCACTGATGCGCGGCAGGCACGAACACCGCAATCCGGCCACCTGCCAGGCCTGCCATGGGGCCACCCCGCACCGCGGAACGGCGGATGGCGTTCTCGGCCTGGTGCGCCGGGGCGACCACCTGAATGCGCACACCCGCACGCTCGCATGCCAGACCTGCCACATTCCCGCCTTCGCGCGCGGCGGCGTGCCCACCAAGCTCGCCTGGGACTATGCGACCGCCGGCCGGCTCGACGCCGACGGCCAGCCCATGCAGATCAGGAACGCGCAGGGCCACGTCATCTACGACAGCCGCAAGGGCGACTTCACCCTGGGCGAAAACGTGATCCCGGAATACCGCTGGTTCGACGGCACGGTGACCTACACCCTGCAGCGCGACACCATCGATCCCGCCGCGATGGTGCCGATCAACACGTTCCATGGCACGCCGGGCGCGCCCGACGCACGCATCTGGCCGGTCAAGGTATTCCACGGCAACCAGCCATACGACGCGGTGCATCGCACCCTGCTCGTGCCGCACACCGCCGTTCCCGACGACAGCGCGTTCTGGTACAACTTCGACTGGGACAGGGCGCTGCGCGCCGGGGCGCAGGGCGGCCCCGTGCCGTACAGCGGCCAATACGGATTCGTGCGCACCACCATGCTCTGGCCCATCACCCACATGGTGGCACCCAGCGAAGACGCGCTCGCCTGTGGCGAATGCCACCGCGACGAAGGACGCCTGCAGCACGTCGCCGGCGTCTATCTGCCGGCGCGCGATCGCAATGCGTGGCTCGACCGTACCGGCTTCGCACTCGCCGGCCTCACGCTTTTCGGCGTGCTTGGCCACGGTGTCCTGCGCATCCTCATCCACACGAAACGCAAGAAGGAGCCCTGACATGGCGCGACGCATCCATCTGTTCAAGCGCTTCGAACGCTTCTGGCACTGGTCGCAGGCCGCACTCGTCATCACACTCCTGGTCACCGGGTTCGAGGTGCACGGCAGCTTCAGCCTGTTCGGTTTCGCGCAGGCGGCGGAAACGCACGGCGTTGCCGCCTGGCTGCTGGTGGCGCTGTGGGTGTTCGCGATTTTCTGGCATGCCACCACCGGCGAATGGCGCCAGTACGTTCCCACGCTCGACAAGATCGGCGCGGTGATCCTGCATTATGGCCATGGCATTTTCCTCGGCCGTCCGCATCCCTACCGGGTGGTGCCCGAGCGCAAGCACAATCCGCTGCAGCGGCTGAGCTATCTCGGCCTGAAGCTCGCGATCAACCCGCTCATCTGGGTGAGCGGACTCGCCTACCTGTTCCATGCGCAATGGCGGGACGTCGCGCCCGCCTGGCTCGGTCTGCGCGAAGTGGCACTGGCCCATACCGCCGGTGCCTTCCTCATGCTGGTTTTTCTGATCGCCCACGTCTATCTCACCACCACCGGCGCCACCCCGCTGGCCCACATCAAGGCCATGATCACCGGCTACGAGGCGGAGCACTGACCGGTTGGCGTGGTTCGCGTCGCCGGCGGTCCGTACGAAAGTCCTGCAGGCCGGTTCGCCTCATGCCCGGGCAGGGCGCGCCACACGCGGGACGGATTCAGAGCGCGCCGTCGACTTCCGCGCGCACCGACTCGAGCGCATCCCTGAGCGTCTCCTCGGACAGGCTGTTGAGCTGCTCGGCAAGCAATTCGGCGGCGTCGATCGTCCCGATCTCATCCGGCAGGCTGTCGACGTCGAGATTGGCCACCAGTACGGCAGCGGCACCCGTCACCTGCAGCAACTGGCGGCGCTCCGCCATCAGCATTTCGATTTCCTTGCGCAGCAAGCGGATCTCGCCTTCCTTCATGGCTTGCAGGGTCATGCTTTCTCCTTGGACTGGGTCTTGCTCATCGGTGTGGCGGCCGGCTTTCCGGCGCACGGGCTCAGTAGCCGATTCGGGCGCTGCGCGGCAACTCGCCCTCGCCGAAGAAATTCCACAAAAGCTGCGCGACGACTTCTGGTACGATCACCGTATGCCGGTTGTGCGAAATCTGCAGCGCCTCGCGCAGCCTCCGGCGCACGTCCGGATTGCCGGTCAGGTCGAAGATCACGTCGACCCGCGGACCCAGCGACACGATCTCCATGGCGTCCTCGAACACCGGTACCCGGCTGTGACGAAAGCCCATCGCCACCGGCGAATCGGGATTGCGATGCGCCACGGCGACGATTTCGACCTTGACCCGGTGTTCCTGAATCTTCTCCAGAAAGTGCTCGGCAAACCGTTCCCCCACTTCGCCCAGGCCCAGCAAGGCGACCCTGACGGGATGACTCATGTTCTTCTCCTTCCCGCACCACGGACCGGACGACGCGTCGCACGCGTGCCGGCTCCAGCGCAGTGCCTGACGCCAACATACGCCCTCACCGCCCACCTGTCGATAGAATTCGATCCCGCGCGCAGCGGTTTCCGACGCTGCCGTCGCGACTCGATCCACTTTCCCGCGCCATGACCGCCCCCACCCCGCTCTACCCCGACATTCAGCCGCATGCCAGCGGCATGCTGCAGACACGCGGCGTCCACCGTATCTATTGGGAAACCTCGGGCAAGCCCGACGGCCTGCCGGTACTGTTCGTGCATGGCGGCCCCGGTTCCGGCACGTCGGCGGCACAGCGCCGCTTCTTCGATCCCGCGCGCTACCGCATCGTTCTGTTCGACCAGCGCGGCTGCGGCCGCTCGACGCCGCACGCCGAACTGGCCGACAACACCACGCCGCATCTCATCGCCGACATGGAAGCACTGCGCGTCCGGCTTGGCATCGACCGCTGGCTGGTGTTCGGCGGCTCCTGGGGGTCGACCCTCGCCCTCGCCTACGCGCAAGCCCACCCTGCACGCTGCCTCGGCCTCGTGCTGCGCGGCATCTTCCTGTGCCGCAAAAGCGAGATCGACTGGTTCCTCTACGGCATCCGCACCTTCTTCCCCGAAGCACAGCGCGCATTCGCCGAATTCATCCCGGAAGCCGAGCGCGGCGACCTGCTCGATGCCTACCATCGCCGTCTCGTCGATCCCGACCCGGCGGTGCATCTGCCCGCCGCGCACCGCTGGGCGGTGTTCGAGGCGTCGTGCTCGACCCTGCGGCCGAACCCGGAACTGGTCGGCGCCTTCGACAGCGAACACGCCGCACTCCCGCTCGCGCGCATCGAGGCGCACTATTTCGTCAACGGTGTTTTTCTGCCGGATGACGGCCTGCTTGCCGGGGTCGGCCGTCTGCGCGGCCTTCCCGCCATCATCGTGCAAGGCCGCTATGATGCCGTGTGCCCCATCGTCACCGCCGACGCGCTGGCGCGCGCCTGGCCCGAAGCACGCTACGTGATCGTTCCCGACGCCGGCCATTCCGCGTTCGAACACGGTATCGCCAGGGAACTCGTCGCCGCGTGCGACCACTTCGCTGCCCATGGAGGTTTCGCCTGATGGCCCTGTCACCCCACGTCTTCGACGCCAGCGCGGAAAACTTCAACCGCCTGGTGCTGGAAAACTCCCACAAGGGACCGGTACTGGTCCATTTCTGGATTCCCAAGGCCGGCCCGTGCTACGTCCTCATGCCGCGCCTGGTCAAGCTCGCCACCGAGTACGGCGGCAAGTTCCTGTTGGTGATGCTCAACGCCGACGAACTGCCGGAACTGGCGCGCCGCTTCAGCGTGAATTCCGTACCGACGGTAAAATTCTTCTGGCGCGGTGAAGTGGCCCACACCATCCACGGCGCGGAACCGGACGCCACGTTCCGCGAAGCGCTCGACCGCTTCATCGCGGGCGACGCCAACCGCGCCCATGCGCTCGGCGTCGCCGCCTGGCAGGCCGGCAAGGTCGACCAGGCGCGCATGCTGCTCGCCAACGCCGCCATGGCCGAGCCCGACAACCTCGCCATCCCGCGCGATCTCGCCAAGCTGCTGTGGGCCGAAGGCGACGGCGCGCAGGCGCTGAAACTGCTCGACGCCCTGGCGCCGGAAGCGCGCCGTACCCCCGAGATCGCGCCCCTGCTCGCCCACCTGCGCCTGACCGAGACCGCGCGCCAGGCACCGCCGCTGACGGCACTCGACGAACGCCTCGCGCGCGACCCGGCCGACCTCGAGGCCCATTACCAGCGCGCCGCCCGCCTGCTGGCGGATGACGACTTCGACGGCGCCATGGCGGCACTGCTGCACATCGCCGCCACCGACCGCAGCTTTCGCGACGACCTCGGCCGCACCACCCTACTCGCCCTGTTCGACCTGCTCGGCGGCGCGCACCCCCTGACCCAGCGCTACCGCCGCGCGCTGGCCGAATCCTTGCATTGAACCTCTCGCATCCCGCCTTCGCACCGTATCGCGAACTGGTCGACGCGCTGCAATTCCCGCGCGGCCTGCCTGCGCTCGCAGCGCTCAATACGCTGGCGGAAGCACGCGACATCCGTCAATCGCGCGGCCTGCCGCTGCGCTTCATGGCCGCGACGGAGCGTCTCGGTGCGCGCGATTACGAACGCTCCATCCTGCGGACCGGCATCGTGCCCACGCGCACCGGCAACATCCACGATGCGCTCAACGCCCTGGTCTGGCTGCGCTTCCCGCGCTTCAAGTCGGCGCTCAACGCCGCGCACGGCGCTGCGATCGCCACCGAACACACCTCCGGGCGCGGCCGCCGGCGAGACGCCCTGACCGTGTTGGACGAATCGGGCGTGTGGGTGGCGAGCCGCGACCCGACGCTGCCCGCGCTGCTGCGTGCCCGCGCCTGGCGGGCATTGTTCGTGGACGCCCGTGCGCGCGTGGAACGCGACATGCGCTTCGTGGTGGTGGGCCATGCGCTGCTGGAAAAAGCGCTGGCGCCATATCCCGCGATGACCGGAAAATGCCTCGTGCCGGACACCGCCTCGCCGGACATCGAAGTCGAGCCCGCCGGCATCCTGGCCCCCGTCGCCACGCCGCGCCTGCTGCCGCCTTTGCCGATACAGGGAATTCCGGGCTGGGATCCCGCAAACGTCGATCCGGCCTATTACGAGGACACGACGGTCTTTCGCCCCGCGCGCGGGCCGGCTTCATAGGCCGCCGCACAGCTTGCGCGCCAGCGCATCGTCCGCGGCGAGCGGCTGCCACGGCAATGCGCTGCCGCGTACCACCTGATGGTCGATCAGTGCATCGTCGAAATCGAACACCGCGCGCGAACGCGTCGCGATACGGTGCTTGCGGCAATCGACCACCCGTTTCTCCAGCACCTCGCGCACCCGGCGCTGCGTGTTCGGGTCGATCCGGCCGCCGAGCGGCGTGCGGCGCTGGTGGAAGCGGACGCGATCCCCCTGGCGTCCGAGGCTGGCGAGATCGACTTCCAGCCGTTCCATCGTCGTCTGCTCGACCACGGACCAGGCATGGCCCGCCCACGCGGATGCCGCAAGCCAGCAGGCGGCCAGCCCGGCGAGCGCGAGCCTCACCCGGCGGAGGCCGGCAACTCCGCACCCGCAACCCATGCCTGCGCCAGTTCCAGGTCGTCGAACAGGCGGATATCCGCGCTCATGAACAGGCGGTTGATCCACATGCTCCACGCCACCCACTCGTTTCCCGTAAGGATGGCGATGCGGCCGAAATCGTCGCGGTGCTCGCGCGAGAACTTCAGCTCCTCCCATGCCACGTCGACGCTGTAGGACAGCATGTCGCGCAGATCGAACAGCAGGTTGAGCGTTCCCTTGAAGCGCACCCCGTAGTCCACCGCCTCCGCGAATTCGTGGTAATCCTCCAGGGTGAATTGCCCCATCACGGTGACGGCGATCTGGTTGTCCTTGACGTTCAGGCTGATCATGAGCAGCTCCTTGTGAACATGTTCCCACTATAGCGAATCGGAGGGTAGCGGCGCCGATGCGCGCACGGCCCACACCCCGGCCACGGCAACCACCGCCATGCCGGTCCAGGCCAGCCACGGCAGGCGTTCGCCGAACAGCAGCACGCCGTACAGTGCGGAAAAGCCGACCGTGGTATAGGCGAGCGAGCCCACGGTGAGCGTGTGCCCGCGATGATAGGCGCGTGTCAGCGCCAGTTGCGCCAACGTGGCGCTCGCGCCGATGCCGATCAGCCAGGGCCAGTCGCGCAGCTGGGGCCGATGCCAATCCGCCAGCACCATCCACGTCGCGCCCCCCAGCGTCGACAGCAGGGTGAAATAGAACACGACCCGCCATTCCGGCTCGCCGAGGCGCCCCAGCTGCTTCACGTGGACATAGGCCACCGCGGCCAGCAGGCCCGAGGCCAGGCCCGCCAGCGCCGGCCGCCACGCCTGTCCGGCCAGCTGCGGGCGCAGCAGCAGGACGATGCCGACGAAGCCGAGCAGCACCGCGCCGATCACGCCGCGTCCATAGCGCTCGCGCAGCCACCACGCCGACAGCGCCGCCAGGAACAGCGGCGCCGTGTAATTGAGCGTCACCGCGGTGGCCAGCGGCAGCGACGCCAGCGCGTAGAAGAACAGCAGCAGCGCCACGAAGCCCGCGAGCCCACGCAGGACGTGCGCGCGCCAGTGGACCGTGACCAGCGGTGCGAGCACGCCTTGCCCGCCGGCGGCGATCACCGCCCAGATCGTCGCCAGGCCGAAGGCCGAACGATAGAACACCAGCTCGGCCGGCGAGAACGTCGGCGAGACGTGCTTCACCAGCACGCTCATCAGCGCGAACAGCGCCGCCGCCACCAGCATCCAGCTCGAGGTCACGCCCGCCCTCCCGCGTCCCGCCGCGCAACGAGGGCGGTGCACGCCGTCCCGTCCCGGCGGCGGCCCGTCTTCATTTCAGGCAGGGCTCCAGCCGGCGCCGCAGGAACGCATGGAAATGCATCATGCCGTCCTCCATCGGCGACTGGTACGGTCCGCTCTGCGAGACGCCCTGCTCGTACAGTGCGCGCCGCCCGGCCTGCATGCGCAGACAGATGTCCTCGTCCTCCACCGCGGTCTCGCGGTAGGCCGCCTGCTCCGCTTCGACGAAGGCGCGTTCGAACAGCACGATGTCCTCCGGGTAGTAAAACTCCACCACGTTGCGGCAGGCGCCGACGCCGGTCGGCACGATCGAGGAAATCACCAGCACGTGCGGATACCACTCGACCATGAGGCCGGGATAGTAGGTCAGCCAGATCGCGCCGTGCGCGGGCGTGGCGCCCCCCGCGTAGGCGAGCAGCCGTTCGTGCCATCCGGCATAGACGGGCGAACCCGGCTTCGCAAGCCCCTGGTTCAGGCCGACGGTCTGCACCGACCACCACTCGCCGTACTCCCACCGGAGGTCGTCGCAGGTGACGAAGCGGGCGAGTCCCGGGTGATACGGCGCAACGTGATAGTCCTCCAGGTACACCTCGATGAAGGTCTTCCAGTTGCAGGCGTAGTCCGTGACTTCGACACGGTCGAGCATGAAGCCGGTGAAATCCAGCGCGCGCGCCGCCTGCATGCCGGCGAGGTCGGCGCCGACGTCGCGCGCGCCGGCGAACAGCAGGCCCTGCCATGCCTGCAATCCGGTGCGGCCGAGGTTCAGGCAAGGGTTGCCGGGAAATTCCGGAGCGCCGATGAGGGTGCCGCGGTCGTCATACGTCCAGCGATGCACCGGGCAGACGATGCTGCCCGCCGGCAGCCTGCCGCGCCCCCGCAGCATGAGCGCCTGGCGGTGACGGCAGACGTTGGACAGCAACTCGATGCCCGCTGCACCGTGCACCAGCATCTTCGCGCCATCGAACACTTCCAGCACATGGTAGTCGCCGGCTTCCGGCACCATGAGCCGGTGGCCGGCATACGCGGGGCCGCACCGGAACAGGTGTTCGAGTTCGAGCGCGTAGATGGACGGATCGAAATACCAGGAGACCGGCAACTGCGGCCAGGTCAGCGACAAGGCGCTGGATTCGGCGAGATCGCTCATGACGTAGCCTGCTGAAAACCCGGCCCCGCACGGGGGCCACGACACACCCTCCCCGGGCCCTCCCCACGGGGATCGGCGAGATTAGCACAGCGTACGCGCATCCGCAGGCGCCGTGGCGCCGATTTTGCTAAAATGCCAGACCTTGTTCCCCGCCGGGTCTCCCCGCATGCCCAAGCCCCGCGCCTTTGCCCCGCCGCAGGATTACGAATCCGCACTCGCCGAGCTCGACGCCCTCGTTGCCGACATGGAAGCCGGCCAATTGTCGCTGGAAGCCTCCCTTGCCGCCTACAGGCGCGGTGCCGAACTGCTCGCCTTCTGTCGCCGGCAGCTGGCCGCTGCCGAGCAGCAGGTACGGATTCTCGAAGACGGCAACCTGCAGCCGTTCCCAACCGAAACCACCGCCGATGACTGATTTCTCCGCCTGGATGCAGGCCTGCCAGGCGCGCATGGAACGCGTCCTGGCCGACTGCCTGCCCGCCGCCGCCATCGCCCCGCAGCGCCTGCACGAGGCGATGCGTTACGCCGTGCTCGATGGCGGCAAGCGCGTGCGCCCCCTGCTCGCCTTCGCCGCCGGCGAGGTGACCGCCGCCGCCGCGGAGCGCGTGCAGCACGCCGCCGCCGCGGTCGAACTGATCCACGCCTATTCATTGGTGCATGACGACATGCCGGCGATGGACGACGATGCGCTGCGGCGCGGCAAGCCGACGGTGCACGTCGAGTTCGACGAGGCCACCGCGCTGCTGGTCGGCGACGCCCTGCAAAGCCTCGCCTTCGATCTGCTCGCCTCACACACGCTGGCCGGGGATGCGGCCACGCAACTGAAGATGGTGCACGTGCTCGCGCAGGCGGCCGGCTCACGCGGCATGGCGGGCGGCCAGGCGATCGATCTGGCCAGTGTCGGCAAGCCGCTCGAACTGGCCGAACTCGAATTCATGCACATCCACAAGACCGGCGCGCTGATCCGCGCCGCGGTCCTGCTCGGCGCACACTGCGGAACGCTGACGGAAAGCGCCGCCGCGGCGCTGGACCATTATGCGAAGTGCGTCGGACTGGCCTTCCAGGTGGTCGACGACGTCCTCGACACGGAAGCCTCGACCGCGACCCTGGGGAAGACCGCCGGCAAGGACGCCGCGCGCAACAAGCCCACCTACGTGAGTCTGCTCGGCGCGGCGCGCGCACGCGAACTCGCGCTGGAACTGCGTGCCGACGCCCACGCCGCGCTCGACACGCTGTCGGGCCCGACGGCGCGCCTGCGCCAGGTGGCGGATTTCATCATCGAGCGGAGCTACTGACATGCCCTCCTCTCTGCTCGACCGCATCGGCTCACCCGATGACCTGAGAAAACTCGCGCCGGCGGACCTGCCGCAGCTCGCCGCCGAACTGCGCGACTTCCTCGTTGCCTCGGTCGCGCAGACCGGCGGCCACCTCGCGTCCAACCTCGGCACGGTCGAGCTCACCCTCGCCCTGCACTACGTGTTCGACACGCCGCGCGACCGCATCGTGTGGGACGTCGGCCACCAGACCTATTCGCACAAGATTCTCACCGGCCGCCGTGCCGCCATGGCCGGCCTGCGCCAGGGCGGCGGCATCGCGGGTTTTCCGCGCCGCGCCGAAAGCGAGCACGACGCCTTCGGTACCGGACATTCCAGCACTTCGATCTCCGCCGCGCTCGGCATGGCCGAAGCCTTCCGGCAGGCCGGATCCAGCCAGCGCGCGGTGGCGGTGATCGGCGACGGCGCGATGACCGCGGGCATGGCGTTCGAGGCGCTGAACAACGCCGGCGCCACCGCACTGCCACTGCTGGTGGTGCTGAACGACAACGAGATGTCGATCTCACCCAATGTCGGCGCCCTCAACAACTACCTGGCGCGCCTGATGTCCGGCAAGTTCTACGCCGCCGCCCGGCGCGCCGGCGAGAAGGTGCTCTCGGCGGTGCCGCCGATCAAGGAACTCGCCCGCCGCGCCGAGGAGCACATGAAGGGCATGGTCACGCCCGGCACCCTGTTCGAGGAATTCGGCTTCAACTACCTCGGCCCCATCGACGGCCACGATCTCGACGTGCTGGTCGAGACCCTGCGCAACATCCGGCAGTTGTCCGGCCCGCAGTTCCTGCACATCGTCACCCGAAAGGGCAAGGGCTATCCACCCGCCGAGAGCAATCCCTGCCTGTACCACGGCGTCGGCTGCTTCGATCCGGACACGGGCGTGGCCGAGGCATCCGGCGGCAGGCCCACCTACACCCAGGTGTTCGGCGACTGGCTGTGCGACATGGCCGGCGCGGATCGCCGGCTGGTCGGCATCACCCCGGCCATGCGCGAAGGGTCCGGCCTGGTGCGCTTTTCCGAGGCGTTCCCGGACCGCTATTTCGACGTCGGCATCGCCGAGCAGCATGCCGTCACCTTTGCCGCGGGACTTGCCTGCGAAGGGCTGAAGCCGGTCGTGGCGATCTACTCGACCTTCCTGCAGCGCGCCTATGACCAGTGGATCCACGACGTCGCCCTGCAGAACCTGCCCGTCATGCTCGCCATCGACCGCGCAGGCCTGGTCGGCGCCGACGGCCCCACCCATGCCGGCAGCTTCGACCTGTCATTCCTGCGCTGCGTGCCCAACATGCTGATCGCCACGCCGTCCGACGAGAACGAATGCCGCCGCCTGCTCACCACCGCCTTCCTGCACGATGGCCCCGCGGCCGTGCGCTACCCGCGCGGCAGCGGGACCGGCGCCGCGCTCGAACCCGGTCTCGAACCGGTCCAGATCGGCAAGGGCGTCCTGCGCCGCCGCGGCCGCGACGTCGCTCTCATCGCTTTCGGCAGCCTGCTCGCCCCGGCTCTCGAGGCGGCCACGGCACTCGACGCGACCGTGGTCGACATGCGTTTCGTCAAGCCGCTCGACGTCGATCTGCTGCGCGACCTGGCAGAGCGCCACCAGCTGCTGGTCACCCTCGAAGAAAACGTCATCGCCGGCGGCGCCGGTGCTGCCGTTGCCGAGACGCTCGCCGGCTGCGGCATGTCCACGGCGCTGCTCCACCTGGGCCTGCCCGACCGTTTCATCGAACACGGCGATGCGCGCAGCCTGCTCGCCGCCTGCGGCCTCGACGCCGCGGGCATCGAGGCCGCGGTACGTGCGCGCGCGGAATCATTTCCGAGCAGTTTACTCAGGTATTCAAACAGTTTATACTGAGTCTAAACTGTGATTCACAAGGAGCCATTCATGAACCAGATTTGCGACCCGGTCGACATGCCGGACGTGCAAAGCTCGGCCGACACGCGGCAGATCGCCATCAACAAGGTGGGCATCAAGAGCATTCGCCATCCCGTGCGCGTCGCGGACAAGAGCGACGGCGTGCAGCACACCATCGCCACCTTCAACATGTACGTGTTCCTGCCGCATAATTTCAAGGGCACCCACATGTCGCGCTTCATCGAGATCCTCAATACGCGCGAGCGCGAGATCTCGGTCGAGAACTTCGAGGACATGCTGCGCCAGATGGCCGAGCGCCTGGAAGCGGAATCGGGCTACATCGAGATGAGTTTCCCCTACTTCATCAACAAGTCGGCGCCGGTCTCCGGCGTACAGAGCCTGCTCGACTACGAAGTGACCCTGATCGGCGCGATCGAAAACGGACGGTACACGCACACCACCAAGGTCGTCGTTCCGGTCACCAGCCTGTGCCCGTGCTCGAAGAAGATCTCCGACTACGGCGCCCACAATCAGCGCTCGCACGTTACCGTCACGGTGCGCACCAACGGCTTCCTGTGGATCGAGGACATCGTGCGCAAGGTCGAGGACCAGGCTTCGTGCGAACTCTACGGCCTGCTGAAACGTCCCGACGAGAAATACGTCACCGAGCGCGCCTACGACAATCCCAAGTTCGTCGAGGACATCGTGCGCGACGTCGCCGCCGCCATGAACGCCGAACCGCTGATCGACGCCTACGTCGTCGAGGCGGAGAACTTCGAGTCGATCCACAACCACTCGGCCTACGCACTGATCGAACGCGACAAGACCCGCAAATAAACGCCGACTCGAAGCCTTGGCCGCTGCGCTGCCCGATCCCCGAAGGGGCCCCTCGGGCAACGCTTCGCAGCCATACTTCTCGCCGATCCACAACCACTCGGCCTACGCACTGATCGAACGCGACAAGACCCGCAAATAAAGACCGACTCGAAGCCTTGGCCGCTGCGCTGCCCGATCCCCGAAGGGGCCCCTCGGGCAACGCTCCGCAGCCATACTTCTCGCCGATCCACAACCACTCGGCCTACGCACTGATCGAACGCGACAAGACCCGCAAATAAACGCCGACTCGAAGCCTTGGCCGCTGCGCTGCCCGATCCCCGAAGGGGCCCCTCGGGCAAGGCTCCGCAGCCATACTTCTCGCCGATCCACAACCACTCGGCCTACGCACTGATCGAACGCGACAAGACCCGCAAATAAACGCCGACTCGAAGCCTTGGCCGCTGCGTTGCCCGGCCATCCCAAGCTTCCGGTTCATGCGGCACGCACGCGCAATCTTCAGTAGCGCTGCGTCAACGTCATGATCTGGCCATCGCGCTTCATTTCCATGCGGTTGAGGAAACTCATGCCAAGCAACGGCGTATCGAGGCCGGTTTCCAGCACGATGCCTTCGACCTGGTGCACGGCAATGCCACCGACCTTGACCATGTTGAAAACGACCCGCCACGCCGGAGCCACACCTGCGGCAGTGCGCACGTCGGCTCTTTGGCCGGTCTTGTAATCGACGCCTATCCGCCGCGCCTCGATGGCACTGATCGCGATCGTGCTGGCGCCGGTATCGACCAGAAAGCGCACCGGATAGCCATTGAGCGAGCCCTGGGCGGCGAAATGCCCCCTGGCGTCGGCGACGAGCGACACGCTCGGCCGCGCCCCGGGTGTCGTTCCACCCGCGAAGGACTGGCCCATTCCAAGATTTCTGCGGCGACCGTCGATCTCGAACTGCGCGCCGCCGGAATCCGCCGCCAGCAGTTTCACCCCCTGTACGCTCTGGCCGACGGACAGGGTACGCGGCTTGCCGCCATCGATGCTGACGATGGCCTTGTCCTTGAACAGGCCGACAACGGTCACGCCGGTCGCGGCGGCCGGCGTGCAGAAAAACCATGCCGCGGTTATGATGGACATGCCTCTGCTGACTCTGTCGATCTTCATGCCGTCCGTTCTGATTCTCCAGTTTGCCGCCCATGTGCCGCCGGGCCATTTCGCCGCGAGCCTGACGCGCCTGGGCGTACCCTGGCGGGTGGTGCGCATCGATGCGGGCGCAGCGGTTCCCGAAGCTCTTAACGGCATATCCGGGCTCGGCTTGATGGGCGGCCCGATGAGCGCCAACGACGACCTGCCCTGGATCGCCCCGGTACTGGCGCTCGTCCGCCGCGCGGTGGCCTCCGGAATCCCGGTGATCGGCCATTGCCTCGGCGGCCAGCTGCTGGCGCGCGCGCTCGGCGGTTCGGTCGGCCCGAGTCCCGTGCGCGAAATCGGTTGGGGCCGCCTCGACGTGGCCGACCCGGCCACCGCCATGCCCTGGCTTGGGGGAATGCAGGGGCCACTCGATGCCTTCCAGTGGCACGCCGAGTCCTTCAGCATCCCGCAAGGCGCCACGCGCATCCTTGCCGGTGCGTACTGCCCGAACCAGGCTTTCGTCCACGCCGGCCGCCACCTCGCCATGCAGTTCCACGTCGAAATGACGCCCGACACCATCGCCGACTGGTGTGCGCGCGACGCCGCCCGGGTCGCCGCGAGCGACGGTCGGGGGGTGCAGGCGGCCGCCGACATTCTGGCCCAGCTGCCGCAGCGCATCGTCCGCCTGCATCGTCTCGCCGATGCCCTTTACGCCCACTGGACGCGAAACCTGGCCGGCCGCGCACCCCTTCCCCTTCCAGTTCCCGCCCTGCAATCCAAGGAGAATCCATGTCCGCCATCGATCTTGCCCACTACGATTTCGGTGCACGCCTGAACGGCTTCATCGAGGAAGTCATGAATTACGGCGGCGCCCCCCGCACCGAGGCCGACCTTACCGAAGGCCAGAAAGTGTTCGTGCGCGCGGTACGTCGCGAACTGGTCAAGTACACCGACCCCATGCGCCAGGGTTATCCGGGCAATCTGCTGGAACAGATGGAATCCTTCACCCGCACCGTCGGCGATCTGCACAATTCCTATTTCGACGGCGGCATGCGCAAGGTCAGCGACTGCCTCTACAATCGCTGGAAGATGCTCTACGAGGAAACCCGCAAGCTCGCCGCCGCCGGCGGTGCCGCGCGGCCTGCCTGGGTCGGCGTCGTGCAGAGCGAGGCGACCGACATGCCGGCGTTTTTCGATGCCTGACGGCAAACCCCGTCCGCACCGCGGATGGCGCGCGGACGTCCGATCGGACGTCCGGGGCCCGCAATGCGCTACGCACACCGATCCCGGCTTTTGGCGGTGAAGGCGGACATGGGCGCAGCGTTACGGGCCGCTCCCGCGGACGCATCATTCCACACCATGAAACGCGGCAGCGGCGGCGGCGGTTCCCGGTTCCCGGTTCCCGTCCTCATGACACCCGCGCGGCGGTCGCCTCGACGCATGGGCACGGGCGGCAGGCCCCCGATCCATCCGGCCGGCAACCTTCGCCATGGCCGCCTGGCGCGCACGGCCGGCGGGTCCGCCGGAGCCAGAGGACGGCGGACGCAACGAGGGCCGCGTTTGCGGCCCTCGTTGCACGGTGCGGATGGCGTTCCCGCGCCGTCGCCAGGCGCGGTCCGCCTTCCTGAAAATCGGTCTCAGCCGAAATTCGTTTCCGCAAACTTCCAGTTCACCATGTTGTCGAGGAAAGTCTCAACGAATTTGGGACGCAGATTGCGGTAATCGATGTAGTAGGCGTGCTCCCATACGTCGACGCACAGCAGGGGCGTGTCGCCGGTGGTCAGCGGCGTGCCGGCGGCCCCCATGTTGACGATGTCGACCGAGCCGTCGGCCTTTTTCACCAGCCAGGTCCAGCCGGAGCCGAAGTTGCCCACCGCGGACGCCTGGAAGGCCTTCTTGAACGCGTCGAAGCTGCCCCATTTCGTGTTGATGGCCTCGGCCAGCGCACCCGCAGGCGCGCCGCCGCCATTGGGGGTCAGGCAGTTCCAGAAGAAAGTGTGGTTCCATACCTGGGCAGCGTTGTTGTAGACGCCGCCGGCGGGAGCCGTCCTGACGATGTCTTCCAGCGACTTGTTCTCGAAGTCAGTGCCCTTGACGAGGTTGTTGAGGTTGGTGACGTAGGCCTGGTGATGCTTGCCGTAGTGGTATTCGAAAGTTTCCTTGGACATGTGCGGCGCGAGCGCATCCATGGCGAAGGGCAATGCGGGCAGGGTATGTTCCATAGCTCTCTCCAGATATTGAACGAACGACACAGACGGTAAATATAGTCGCTTTACCGGGCATTCCAGATGCCGTGAAGGCGGCATGGTTTCTGCCGCCGCAAAGAAAAAGGGCCGGCATCGACCGGCCCTGATCCCCTGATTCGTTGGTCGGGGCGAGAAGATTCGAACTTCCGACCCCCTGCACCCCATGCAGGTGCGCTACCAGGCTGCGCTACGCCCCGACGAAGCCTGCCATTCTAACAGAGGAGGCGGGCCATGCGAAAGCCCCGCACACGCCATGGAACGAGATTTTCCCTGGTCCGGCCCGATGGCGGGTACCTTTTTCGCCGTCGACAAACCTCCGCCGGCGCATGGACGATCCAGATGCACCGGTCGGGTCGCCGGGTGGCCCGGACGGACCCGCGTTGTCGTGAGACCGTCGGCGCCTCGTTTCCATACATCCGCGGCCTCGTCAGCCCAACAGCTTCAGGATGGCCGCGAGTTCGCTGCGCAGTTGGGCGATGTCGAGCGTAGCGGGCGCGGCGGCCGGTGCCGCGGCGGCGTTCCTGTCGTGCTCCAGGCGCTGGCGCGCGCCGTTGATGGTGAAGCCTTCGTCGTACAGCAGCTCGCGGATACGGCGGATCAACAGGACTTCGTGATGCTGGTAGTAGCGGCGGTTGCCGCGCCGCTTGACCGGGCGCAACTGGGTGAATTCCTGCTCCCAGTAGCGCAGCACGTGCGGCTTGACGGCGCACAGCTCGGATACTTCACCAATGGTGAAATAGCGTTTCGCCGGAATCGGCGGAAGTTCACTCCGCGGCGGGCGATCCAATTCCGGCGCCTTCGACCTGGGACTTGAGTTTCTGGCTGGCATGGAAGGTCACCACACGCCGCGCCGAAATCGGCATTTCCTCGCCGGTCTTGGGGTTGCGACCGGGGCGCTGGGGCTTTTCGCGGCACTGAAAATTGCCGAAGCCCGACAGCTTGACGACGTCGCCCTGTTCCAGCGCGGAACGGATTTCGTCGAAAAAGCCCTCGACGATGTCTTTCGCTTCGCGCTTGTTCAACCCCACTTTCTCGAACAGCAGTTCAGCCAGATCCGCTTTGGTCAGAGTGGTCATAAGCTCTTGTTTCATCAACTGAAAAGAGGATCAGGCACGCAGGCTCGCACCGTAGCGGCGTTGGGCGGCGTCAACCAGGCGCTGGATGACATCCTCCACGTCCCGATCCGTCAATGTGCGTTGAGTATCTTGCATAACTATACGAATTGCAAGGCTTTTTTGGTTCTGCTCCAAGCCCTTGCCGCGATACTCGTCGAACACCTCGATGGCGCGCACCTGGGCGGGTGCGGCCTGCCGCAACGCGTCGAGAAGATCGCCTGCCTGGATTCCCGCATCCAGCACGAAGGCAAGATCGCGGCGCACCTGCGGGAAGCGCGACAGGCGCGCGTAGCGCGGCAGTGCGCGACGCGCCACGGCCTCGCCGTCGAGTTCGAACAGCACCGGTGCCGACGGCAGATCGAAGATGCCTACCAGACGCGGATGCAGTGCACCGAGCCAGCCAACGCGACGGCCGTCCAGCCACACTTCGGCACATTGCCCGGGATGCAGGGCGGGATGGTTGCCGCGGCGGGTATCGACGTCGCCGCCCAGCAGCTGTCCGAGATCATTCTTCACATCGAAAAAATCGACACGGCGGGCACTTGCACCCCATTGTTCAGGTAATGCATCACCTATTGCAAGTCCACCTATCCTGGGCGGCTGGGCGTCGAGGCCGGCATACACGCGCCCGAACTCGAAGATGCGCACGCGCGCCTGCTGGCGGTTGAGGTTGTGGCGCAGCGCCTCAATCAGGCCGCCCCACAGCGTGGTGCGCATCGCCGACAGGTGGCTGGCGAGCGGATTGGCCAGCGGCAGCGGGCGCGCCGCAGCATCGAGTGCGGTCTCCCACGCCGGATCGACGAAACTGTAGGTGATGACCTCCTGGTAGTCGAGACCGGCCAGCGTGCGGCGCAGAACGTCGTCGGCGACCCGGGTTTCGTCCTGCGCCAGCATGAACGAGGGCGCCGCCGGCGGGTGCGCGGGAATGTTGTCGTAGCCGAAAAGGCGCACCGCTTCCTCGATCAGGTCTTCCTCGATCGCGAGATCGAAGCGAAAACTCGGCGGCGTCACCCGCAGCTGGTCGGGATGGCGCTCGACCGTCGCACCCAGGGCGGCGAGGCCGTTCGCCACGTGCTCCGCGTCGAGCGCGACGCCGGCGACGCGCGCAAGACGCGCAAGACGCAGCGTGATCGGGTCGCGCCGCGGCAGTTCGGCCACGACCTCGGTGATCGGACCGGGCTGGCCGCCGCAGATATCGAGAAGCAAGCGGGTGGCGCGCTCCATCGCCTGGCGGGTCGCGCCGAAGTCGACGCCCCGCTCGAAACGGTGCGAGGAATCGGTCGCCAGGCCGAGCCGCCGAGCGCGGCCGGCAATCGCGCCCGGCGCGAAGAACGCGGCTTCGAGCACGACGTCGACCGTGGCGGCTTCCACGCCGGCAGCCTGCCCGCCCATGATGCCGGCAAGCGCGACGGGGCCGTCGGCGTCGGCGATCACCAGCATGTCGGGCGCGAGCTCGGCGATCTGGCCGTTGAGCAATTCGAGTTGTTCGCCCGCGCGCGCGAGGCGGACCTCGATATCCCCGCGGAGGCGCGACAGGGCGAAGGCGTGCATGGGCTGGCCCAGCTCCAGCAGCACGTAGTTGGTGACGTCGATCGGCGCCAGGAGCGGGCGGATGCCACTGCGTTCGAGACGATCGGCCATCCAGCGCGGAGTCGGCGCCTGCGCGTCGATGCCGCGCACCACACGGGCGAGATAGCGCGGACAAGCATCGGCTGCCGCCACCTGCACGGCCACGGTGTCGCCAATGGTGGGCGCGACGTCCGCGATCTGCGGCAGGCGCACCGCGGCACCGGTGATCGCGCCGATTTCGCGCGCCAGGCCGGCCAGCGACAGGCAGTCGGCGCGATTGGGCGTGAGCTTCAGCGTGACGAGCGTATCGTCGAGATCGAGCCAGGCACGCAAATCCTCGCCCGTGGGTGCATCGTCGGGCAGCACCATGAGGCCGTCGGCCGGACCTTCCAGCCCCAGCTCCTTGGTCGAGCAGAGCATGCCGAAGGATTCGACGCCACGCACCCGGGCGACCTCGATCTCGATCCCCGGCAGTTGCGCGCCGGGACGCGCACACGGCACCTTGAGGCCGGCGGCGGCATTGGGCGCGCCGCACACGATGGTGGCCGGCGCGCCTTCGCCGACGTCGACCCGGCATACGCGCAGGCGATCCGCGTCGGGATGTTTTTCCACCGAGAGAATCTCGCCGATGACCACATTGGTGAACGGTGCCGCCGCCGGCGCCAGGGCTTCCACCTCCAGCCCCGCCATGGTGATGGCGTGCGCCAGCGCCGAGGTGTCAAGCGCAGGATCGACCAGACTGCGCAGCCAGGATTCCGGAAATTGCATGATGTTTGCGCCCCAATCAGTTGAATTGCTTCAAGAACCGCAGATCGTTCTCGAAAAAGAGTCGCAAGTCGTCGACACCGTAGCGCAGCATCGCCAGCCGTTCCACGCCCAGTCCAAAGGCGAAGCCGACGAAACGCTCGGCGTCGATGCCGACGTGGCGGAACACGTTGGGGTGCACCATGCCGCAGCCCAGCACTTCCAGCCAGCCGGTATGCGAGCAGACGCGGCAGCCCTCGTCGCCGCACATCACGCAACCGATGTCCATTTCGGCCGAAGGTTCGGTGAAGGGGAAGAAGGACGGACGGAACCGCACCGGCAGGTCGTCGCGTTCGAAGAAGTTGCGCATGAAATCGGCCAGTACGCCCTTGAGATCGGCGAACGAGACGGTTTCGTCGACCCACAGGCCCTCGACCTGATGAAACATGGGCGTGTGCGTCACGTCGGAGTCGCAGCGATACACCCGCCCCGGCGCGATGATGCGCAGCGGCGGCGGCTGGCTCTGCATGTAGCGCACCTGCACCGGCGAAGTGTGGGTGCGCAGGAGCGCGCCACTCTGCAGATAGAAGGTGTCGTGCATCGCGCGCGCCGGATGGTCCTCCGGTATGTTCAGCGCGGTGAAATTGTAGAAGTCGGTCTCCACCTCGGGGCCGGTCGCGACCTCGAAGCCGATCGAGTGGAACAGCGCCTGGATGCGGGACAGCGTTTTCGTTACCGGATGCAGGCCGCCGCCGCCAGGCCCCCGCCCCGGCAGCGTCACGTCGAGCGTGTCGGCGGCGAGCCGGCGATCGAGCTCGGCCTGCTGCAAGGCGTCACGGCGATTCTTCAGTGCCGCCTCGACTGCCTGCTTGGCTTCGTTGATGCGTGCGCCGGCACTCTTGCGCTCCTCCGCCGGCATCGCACCCAGGCTTTTCAGCAGCCCGGTGAGCTGGCCGCTCTTGCCAAGATAGGCGGCCTTGACCTGTTCCAGCACCGCGAGGTCGGCAGCGTCCTGGATGGCGGCAAGGGCGTCGGCGACGATTTCGTTCGGATTGCGCATAGTTGGATAGCGATCGAATTCATCCGTGAAGAATGCGAAGGAACGCGAAGTTCAATCGTTTCGTGCGGGTGCGCTTCACGCGCTTCGCGGACAGATTGTTTTTTCAAACCTCACCAACAAAAAAAGGCCTCGCGGCCTTTTCTTGCTGCTCCGATGCCGTTCAAGCGGCGAGCCTGGCCTTGACCTGGTCGACGATCCCGGCGAAGGCATCCTTGTCGAAGATCGCGATGTCGGACAGCACCTTGCGGTCCAGCGCGATCTCGGCGCGGTTCAGGCCGTTCATGAACACGCTGTACGTCAGGCCATGCTGGCGCGCGGCGGCGTTGATACGGGCGATCCACAGCGCGCGGAACTGGCGCTTGCGCTGGCGGCGGTCGCGGTAGGCATATTGCCCCGCCTTCATCACCGCCTCGTTGGCGACGCGGAAAACGTTCTTGCGGCGGCCGCGGTAGCCCTTCGCGGCAGCGAGGACTTTCTTGTGTCTCGCGTGGGCGGTTACGCCCCGTTTGATGCGTGGCATGCGTTTTCTCCTTTATGCGTAGGGCAACATGCGCGCGACCGATTTCTGGTCGCTCGCATTGACCATGATCGTCCCGCGCAGCTGACGCTTACGCTTGGTGGTCTTCTTGGTGAGAATATGGCGCATGAACGCATGGGAGCGTTTGAAACCGCCGCCGCCGAGCGCGCGGAACCGCTTGGCCGCGGCGCTCTTGGTCTTCATCTTGGGCATGCTGCTTCCTTCGTTTATTTCATGCGGCCAGGTGATCCCGCGGTGCGGAATGCTTCAACGACCCGACTGCACGTATGATGGCGTCGTTCGGCCAAGTGGCCCGAGAAACGCCGGTCTCGTAAAACCCTCGGGGCAACGTCGACTTGTTCGCCCCTCTGCAAACGCTGCGGTCCGGATACCTGGTCCGGCCAGATTCACCGCACGCCGCAGCCGGCCGCTCCAGGCTGTCGCCGAGAGCGCATGAAGCCGCAACCCCGGCTTCGCTCGCCTGCAGCCCGCCGGTACACCAACCGTGGTTCCGGACGGGTCCAGCGTATCTTCAAACCTTCCTTTTCGGCGCCAGCATCATCACCAGCTGGCGGCCTTCCATCTTGGGAAACTGCTCCACCACCGCCAGTTCGGCCAAGTCCGCCGAAACGCGCTTCAGCTGCTCCATGCCGATTTCCTGGTGGGCCATCTCGCGACCGCGAAAACGCAGCGTCACCTTGGTCTTGTCGCCTTCCTGCAAAAAACGGATCAGGTTGCGCAGCTTGATCTGGTAGTCCCCCTCGTCCGTGCCCGGACGGAATTTCACTTCCTTGATCTGCACCTGCTTCTGCTTGAGCTTGGCTTCGTGCTGGCGCTTGCTCTCCTGGTATTTGAACTTGCCGTAGTCCATGATCTTGCACACCGGCGGCTGCGCCATGGGTGCAATCTCGACCAGGTCCAGGTCCGCTTCCTCGGCCTGGCGCAACGCTTCGCCTATTCTGACGATGCCGAGCTGCTCGCCTTCCGTACCGACCAATCGCACCTCGGGCGCGGTAATCTCGCCGTTGATGCGCGTCTGCTTTTTTTCTGTCGCGATGAGCTGTTCTCCAAATCAAGAACCCGACGCCATGCGTCCGGGCAAACAGGTCAAACCCAAAACAAATAAGGCGTGGGACATCCCCAACGCCTTGTTTGACCGCGCTTACTGGCGCGCCAGCATTTCTGCCTTCAGGCGCGCAATGAAGTCTTCCAAACCGAACTGCCCCAGATCCTGGTTGCCGCGGGCACGAACGGAGACCACCCGGGCCTCCATCTCCTTGTCGCCGACGACCGCCAGATAAGGCAGCTTCTGCAAGCTGTGTTCGCGTATTTTATAGTTGATTTTGTTGTTGCTCAAGTCCGTCGCGGCGCGCAGGCCCGCCTGACGCAAAACCTGAGCCACTTCCCCGGCGTAGGCGGCCTGGCGCTCGCTGATGTTCATGATCATGACCTGCACCGGCGCCAGCCACAGCGGGAAGTTGCCGGCATGGTGCTCGATGAGGATGCCGATGAAGCGCTCCATCGAACCGAGAATCGCGCGATGCAGCAGCACGGGCGGCTTGCGGCTGTTGTCCTCGTCGACGTATTCGGCACCCAGGCGCACCGGCAGGTTGAAATCGAGCTGAATGGTGCCGCACTGCCACAGGCGGCCGAGCGTGTCCTTCAGCGTGAACTCGATCTTCGGCCCATAGAACGCCCCTTCTCCCGGCTGCAGGTCGAACGCAAGGCCGTGGCGTTCGAGCGCCGCCGCCAGCGCCGCTTCCGCCCGATCCCATGACTCGTCCGAACCGACCCGCTTTTCCGGGCGGGTGGAAAGCTTGACCAGCACGTCATTGAAGCCGAAATCCGCATAGACGGCCTGCAGCATGGTGATGAAATCGGCCACCTCCTGCTCGACCTGCGCTTCGGTACAGAAAATGTGCGCGTCGTCCTGGGTGAAGCCGCGCACGCGCATGAGGCCGTGCAGCGCACCGGACGGCTCGTTTCGATGGCAGGAGCCGAATTCGGCCAGCCTGAGCGGCAATTCGCGATAGGAATGCAGGCCGGAATTGAAAATCTGCACGTGGCCCGGACAGTTCATCGGCTTGACCGCGTAGTCGCGGTTTTCCGAGGCGGTCGTGAACATGTTGTCGCGATAGTTCTCCCAGTGGCCGGACTTCTCCCACAGGCAGCGGTCCATCACGGCCGGCGTCCTCACCTCCTGATATCCGTGCTCGACGAATTTTTGCCGCATGTACTGTTCGACCTGCTGCCACACGATCCAGCCCTTGGGATGCCAGAACGCCATGCCCGGCGCCTCGTCCTGCATGTGGAAGAGATCGAGCTGCTTCGCAAGCTTGCGGTGGTCGCGCTTCTCCGCCTCTTCCAGGCGGTGCAGGTAGGCGTCGAGATCTTCCTTTTTCGTCCAGGCCGTGCCATAGATGCGCTGCAGCATGGGGTTGCGCGAATCGCCCCGCCAGTAGGCGCCGGCGAGCTTCATCAGCTTGAACGCGCGCGGCAGCTTGCCGGTCGACGGCAGGTGCGGCCCGCGGCAGACGTCGAACCATTCACCCTGGCGGTATATGGAGAGTTCCTCTCCCTGGGGAATCACCTCGTCGATGATCTGCACCTTGTAGGTTTCGCCCAGTCCGGCGAACACCTTCATCGCCTCCTCGCGCGACCACACCTCGCGCACGATGGGCAGATCGCGCTTGACGATCTCGTCCATGCGCTTCTCGATCTTCTCCAGGTCCTCCGGGGTAAACGGCTCCTCGCGTGCGAAGTCGTAATAGAAGCCGTCCTCGATTGCCGGGCCGATGGTGACCTGGGTGCCGGGATAGAGCTCCTGCACCGCCTGCGCCATCACGTGCGCGGCATCGTGGCGAATGAGATCGAGCGCCTCGGCATCCCGTGCGGTGATGATGGCCAGTGCGGCATCATGGTCGATCAGGTGCCGGGTGTCGACGAGCCGGCCATCGACCTTGCCGGCGAGCGCCGCCTTGGCGAGTCCCGCGCCAATCGATGCCGCCACGTCTCCGACGCTCACCGGGGCGTCGAACTGTCGAACCGAACCGTCCGGAAGCGTGACCTTGACCATGACAGAAGACTCCAGAACAAAAAAAGCGCGGACCGGCCGCGCTTTGTGGATTGCAGGGATGCGGGAACGTGCGGCAATGCGCCGGAATTATCCTGTGACCACCCTGCCAGTTCGCATCGACATTCCGCAACCTCCACGGGCCCGCCCGGCCCACTCGAATAGTGGTAGGCGCGATTGGACTCGAACCAACGACCCCCACCATGTCAAGGTGGTGCTCTAACCAGCTGAGCTACGCGCCTAATGCGGGGCGCATGATAACCGAAGCCGGACATTACTGTCGACTGCAAAAGAGTGAATTTTTCGACACGTCTCCCAATCAAATGTAATAAAAGGGAATTTTTTCCTCCACACCCGGCGTCTCGCGGGGGCCGGCGGTTCACCTCCGGATTGCCGGGCGGCGCGGCCGCCGTTGCCGTAATATCGGGGGATTGCTTCGATCCCGAAACCGGAGAGCGCCATGATCAGACTGCCGCACACCATCAGAACCTGGAATACGCCCACGTTCCGGGAGACCTTCAAGCACGAGATCGAAAACCTCGATCCCGCGCTGCTGCCGCTGCAGGAAGGACTGTCCCGCAGCAGCCACGTCACCGCCACGCCCTTTCGCGCGGTACCGCTCGCCGCCGACCACGATGCCGGGCGGCTGCGGATCAGGACCGGGCTCTTCTATACCGGCATCATCGCCGGTTGCAGCTGCGCCGACGACCCGACGCCGATCGATGAGCAGACGGAGTATTGCGTGGTGGAATTCGACGTCGACACCGCCAGTGGCGAGGCGTCGGTAAGACTCGTCGAGGAATGAACCGCGTACACGCGTGCGCCGGCTTCAGTGCACACCGCTCTTTCGTCGTCCGCGCCCGATTGCGCCTGCAACCGCACGTGCCGGAGTCGCCAAGGCCGGCAGGCACGCGCGCCCGGCCGACCGGTTGGTGATGACGCGGGCGCTCACGGTACGATGAGGGTGAACACGGCGCCGCCATCGTTGGCGAGACGCAGCGCACCGCGGCGTCCGCGATTTTCGTGGGCTTCGGCAATAAGACGGGCAAACTGCAGTCCCAGCCCGGTGCCGCGCGCGCGGTACGGCGTGCCATCGGCCAGGCTGGCGAGAATGTGTGCGGGATATCCTTCCGAGTCGTCGCGCACGCTGAACGCAAGACAGCCATCCCGCATGGCGGCCTCGATGCGGATGTCCGTGCGCGCATAGACGAGTGAGTTGTGGATGGCGTTGATGAGCGCCATTTCGACGAGGTCGCGATCGAAGAATCCGATGGGGGGAACCCCGGCCGCCACCTCGGTGACGACCCGGACGCGGCCGCGCGCCAACCCTTCCGTCCGCCTGGCGATCCCGTCGACGAGATCGTGTGGCGAATGCGCGTCGATGCTCGGCAGCAGGCGCCCCTGGTTGGCCTTGTAGACCAAGAGGGCCTGCTGCAATCGCTCGATCACACCCTGGCATTGCATGCGTGCCGCATCGAGCGCCGCGTCGGCCGTGGCGTCGCCGGTATCGGCGATGGCGTCGAGGGTCATCGACAGCAGGCCGAGGTTGTTCTTCAGCTCGTGGATCAGGGCCGCGTGGAATTCGTCGTTGCCGCCGGTCATGCGTGCTTCCTCTGGATGCCGAAGCGGGTCTCGATTTCCCGCAGGTGCAGGCGCAGCCCGGACAGACGCGGATGCCCCGGGGCCTGGCGTTCGGCTTCGCCGAGCTGCTGGCGCGCGGCGACGATCATCTGCTCGTCGACGCCGGCCTGGTCGATGTACTTGAGGATGACCCAGACCGCGTTCATGCTGATGCGCGGATTGAACGGCGCCTCGGCGCAGGCCGTGAGCAGCTTCTCCGCGGCGGTACGGAAATCGCCCTTCTGCGCAAGCACGACGCCCTCGTTGTTGAGTTTGCGTACGTCGGCCGTGGCGGAGGCCAGAACGCTGCTGCCGGTATCGTCGCGCCCGGCGTCGGCGTAGATCCTGCGCGCTTTCGCCAGCAATGCCTCGCTGTCGTGCGCGTTGCGGGCGACTTCGGCGACGACGGCATCGGCTTCGTCGAGGCGCCCGTTGGCCATGCAGCTCGTGGCGAGATCGAGCATCAGCTGCGCGTCCCCGCGGGTGCCGTCGGCGCGCAGGCCGGCGGCCGTGTCGAGCGCCTTCGCCGCCTCGTCCAGCCTGCCTTCGCGCGTGCACGCTGCGCCCTGGGTCACGGCCATCACCAACCGGCCTTCGGGCGTTGCTTCCAGCATGCGCTTGTTGAGCTTGAGCGTGTTCGCCACGGCCTTGAAATCGCCCTGCTCCAGTTGCACCCGGCACAGGTTGCCATAATCGGCGGGAGTGATGAAGACGGAGTGGCGGCCCTTGTCGATGGCCTGGGCACAGGCCGTGCGTGCGGTCTCGAGGTCGCCGTTGTCGAACGCGACTTCGCCCAGCTTCTGCTGCCGCCGCACGGTGCGGCCGGAGATGGCAACCCCCTGCTGCAGGGCTTCCTGCGCCGCGGCGGGATCTTTCTTTGCCAGGCATACGTCCGCCAGCAGGTCGTACGCGGCGACCATCTCCGGCGCGTGTTCGAGCACGTCGCGCAATTCCTCTTCCGCCCGCTCCTCTTTCTGCTGCAGGTGCAGGGCGCGTGCCAGTCCCAGCCGCGCCCACGGTACCGCCCGCATGGCGATGACTTCCTTGTAGAGCGCCTCGGCCTCCTCGAAGCGGCCCATGGCATTCAGCACCTCCCCCTTGAAGCGCAGGGCGTCGACCCCGTAGCGGGGCTGCTCCCGCATGAGCGCATCGCACACGGCAATGGCGGCTTCGAGCTGGTTGGCCTGAAAATGCCGATACGCCTCCGCGAAGGCACGCTTGCGCAGCAGGATGGACGTCAGTCGCGCGCGCAGCACTTCGGCACTGAACGGCTTGATCATGTAGTCGTCGGGCGCGAGCTCCGCGGTGGCGACCACTTTTTCATAGAAGGATTCCGCGGTGACCATCATGAACACGGTCTCCAGCGAAATCAGATTGCTGTGACGCAATTCCTCCAGCAGCTGCTGGCCGTCGCGGCCGTCGCCGAGGTTGAAGTCGCAGAGGATGAAATCGAAGGATTTGCTGCGGATCTGGAAGATCGCCTCGGCGGCATTGGCGACCGCCTGCACCTTGGTGATGCCGAAATTGGACAGGGTCAGGCGCAGGGCATTGCGCATGCCCGGGAAGTCGTCCACCACCAGCGCGCGCAGGGCAGCAAAGTCGATGACCGGTTTACCGGCGGCAGCCGGAGGAAGTGCCATGTTCGTGCGATCCTGCCAAGGGTCCGTACCGCACGAGGGTGCGGTTTTCCGGGTGTCTCAGGTCTTATCGGCGCTTCGCGGCCAAACTGAACAGCCTCGCGTGCGGCGGGCCGGCCGCATCGAGGCCGATCGCCTCCGCAAACGGCCGGCTCGGGTACTGGAACGCGACCGGGCCGTCGGGGCGCGCATGGACGAACTGGCGCACGAAGGGATCGTCGGAATCGGCCATGTCCGCCGCCTCGCCTTCCGCGACGACCACGCCTTCATGGAGAAAATAGACGTAGTCGGCAACCTTCAGCGACTCGGAGACGTCGTAGGTGACCACGATCGAAGTCAGGCCCAGCGCGTCGTTCAGCCGGCGGATCAGGCTGGCCACGGTATTGAGCGAAATCGGATCGAGCCCGGCGAAGGGTTCGTCATACATGATCAGCATGGGATCGAGCGCAATCGCGCGGGCGAGCGCGACGCGGCGCTCCATGCCGCCGGAAAGCTCCCCCGTGCGCAGGTCGCGCGCGCCGCGCAGGCCGACCGCGTGCAGTTTCATCAGCACCAGATCGCGGATCGCGTCTTCCGGCAGGTCGGTATGCTCGCGCATCGCATAGGCGATGTTCTCGAACACCGAAAGATCGCTGAACAGTCCGCTGACCTGGAACATCATGCCCATTTTGCGGCGCATCGCATACAGCGCGTCGCTGCCCAGTTCGTGCACGATCTGGCCGTCGAATTCCACGCGCCCGCGCGCAGGACGCAGCTGTCCGCCGATGTGGCGCAGGAGCGTGGTCTTGCCACAGCCGCTGACGCCGAGGATGGCAACGAGCCGGCCGCGCGGCACCGCGAGATCGACACCGCGCAGCACCCGGCGATCGCCGTAGGCGAAATGCAGATCATGGATCCGGACCAGCGATTCGTTCATTTCAGACGTCCTCGAGCAGCGTTTCCGGCGCTTCCAGGACGCGCTTCACCGCAACCAGGAATTGCACCGCGTCGCGGCCGTCGACGAGGCGGTGATCGTAGGTCAACGCGAGATACATCATCGGGCGGATCACCACCTGGCCGTGTTCGGCGACCGGCCGCTCCTGGATGGCGTGCATGCCGAGTATGGCCGACTGCGGCGGATTGAGGATCGGCGTCGAAAGCAGCGAACCGAACACGCCGCCGTTGGTGATGGAGAAGGTGCCTCCGGCGAGTTCCTCGAGAGTGAGCCGGCCGTCGCGCGCGCGGCGGCCGAAATCGGCGATGGCCAGCTCGATCTGTGCCGACGTCAGGGTCTGCGCACGGCGCAGGACGGGCACCACCAGCCCGCGCGGCGTGGAGACGGCGATGCCGATGTCGACGTCGTCGTGCCACACGACGTCGCTGCCGTCGATCGCGGCATTGACGACGGGAAACTGCCGCAATGCCGCACACACGGCCCGCACGAAGAAGGACATGTAGCCGAGCCTGGCGCCATGCCTGACCTCGAAATCGGCCTTGTAACGCTGGCGCATGGCATTGACCGGAGCCATGTTCGCCTCGTTGAAGGTGGTGAGCATGGCGGCGGTGTGCTGCGCCGCGACGAGGCGCTCGGCCACGCGCCGGCGCAGGCGTGACATCGGTTCGCGCCTGGCCGGCGTGGGCATCATGTCCGCCTCCGCCTCTGGGATTGGCTGTACGAAGGACGGTGCCGCCGCCGCGGGCGGCGCGGCGGCGGGTTGTTCCGCCGCATCCGGGTGACGGCTCGGGCGCGGAGGGGAGCCCGTGCCGGGGGTGGCGGGCGGCGCCACCGCCGCCGTCGCCGCCGTGCCGCCGTCATGCACGCCGGACCGCTCCGCCGCCTTCGCCGTGGCGGCTGCGCCTTCGCCGGTCTCGATGACGGCGATGACCTCGTCGGCGGTGACCGAATCACCTTCCATCCGGGTGATCTCGACCAGGGTGCCGGAGGCGGGCGCGGGTATTTCAAGGATCACCTTGTCGGTTTCCAGGTCGACCAGGACGTCGTCGCGCGCGATCACGTCGCCAACCTGGCGGCGCCACGCCAGCAACGTGCCGCTGGCCACCGAGTCGGACAGGCTGGGGGTGCGTACGTCAATTCGCATACGGGGTCTCCAGCGCATCCTGAATGAGCGCTTCCAGCTCCGCGCGATGACGCGACACGTAACCCGAGGCCGGGGCCGCGGCAGGGGGGCGTCCGGCATACTGGAAACGCCGTCCCGGCGGCGCGCAGCGGTTGAGGTGATGCAGGCTCTGGTACCAGGCGCCCTGATTCATGGGCTCCTCCTGCGCCCAGACGAATTCGGCGTCGGGTGGATACGCATGCAGGATCTCGCGCAGGGCCTGCTCCGGGAACGGATAAAGCTGCTCGACGCGAACCAGGGCAAGTTTCTCCAGCTTGCGCGCCAGGCGAGCCGCCTCCAGATCGAACCACACCCGCCCGCTGCACACCACCACCCGCATGGCGTCGTGTACGCCGCGCGGATCGTCGATCACGGGGCGGAATGCCCCCGCACTGAGATCCGCGAGCGACGAGGTCGACAGCGGGTGACGCAGCAGGCTCTTGGGTGTGAGCACGACGAGCGGCTTTCTTGCCGGCCGCATGATCTGTCGCCGCAGCAGGTGGAACATCTGTGCCGGCAGGGTCGGCACGCACACCTGGATGTTGTCCTGGGCGCACAGTTGCAGGAAGCGCTCGAGACGGGCGGAGGAGTGCTCCGGCCCCTGTCCCTCGAAACCGTGCGGCAGCAGCAGCGTCAGTCCGCACAGACGGCCCCACTTCGCCTCGCCGCTGGTGATGAACTGGTCGATCACCACCTGGGCCCCGTTGGCGAAGTCGCCGAACTGCGCCTCCCACACCACCAGGGTGTCGGGATCCGCCGTCGCGTATCCGTACTCGAAGGCAAGCACCGCCTCTTCCGACAGCATCGAGTCGATGATGGTGAAACTGCCCTGGCGTTCGTGGACGTGTTCGAGCGGAATGTAGACGCCGCTCTGCCGCCGTTCGCGCTTCTGGTCGTGCCACACCGCGTGGCGATGGAAGAAGGTGCCGCGCGCCGCGTCCTGCCCCGATACACGCACGCCGTATCCGGCGTCGAGCAGGCTGGCATACGCGAGCGTCTCGGCGTAGCCCCAGTCGATCGGCCGCTCGCCGGCGCGCATCATGCGGCGATCGTCGAGCACCTTCTGGACGCGTGGATGCAATTCGATTTCGTATTCCAGCGTGGTGATGCGTTCCCCGAGAAAATCCAGGCGCGTGGCCGGCACCGCGGTCGGCACCTCGTCGATCTCCCCACCACGGAAGCGCCCCCAGTGCGTGCCGAAGGTCTGCTTGAAATCGGATGCCGCGGGCGGGCTCAGCGACTCGCCCCGTTCCAGCCGGCCACGGCAGCGTTCGACGAAATCGTCCACCTGCGCCTGCGTCAGAACGCCGTCCTCGACCAGGCGCTGCGCGTACAGCGCGCGCGTGCCCGGATGGGCGTTGATGCGCCGGTACATCAATGGCTGCGTGGCAAGCGGTTCATCCTGCTCGTTGTGGCCGTGCCGGCGATAGCACACCAGGTCGATGAAGCAGTTCTTGTGGAAGGTGTAGCGGAAATCGACCGCGGTCTGCACGGCGAAAGCGACCGCTTCCGGGTCGTCGCCGTTGACGTGCAATACCGGCGCCTCGACCATCTTGGCGACGTCGGTGCAATAAAGCGTCGAGCGCAGGTCGCGCGGATCGGACGTGGTGAAGCCGATCTGGTTGTTGATCACGATGTGGACGGCGCCGTTGTTGCGAAAGCCGCGCGTCTGCGACATGTTGAGGCTTTCCATCACCACGCCCTGCCCCGACAGGGCGGCATCGCCGTGCAGGATCACCGGCACCACCTCGTAGCCGAGCACGTCGCCGCGACGGTCCTGGCGCGCGCGCACGGATCCGCGCACGACCGGATGCACGATTTCCAGGTGCGAGGGATTGAACGCCAGCGCCAGATGCACCGGACCGTATTCGGTCGCCACGTCGGTGGAAAATCCCTGGTGGTACTTGACGTCGCCCGACAGCGGCGAGTAGGCATCGCCGTTCGCCGGCTCGTCGTAGAGACTGTCGACCGTGCGGCCCATGAGGCTGACCAGCACGTTGATGCGTCCACGGTGCGCCATGCCCAGCACGATCTCCTTGGCACCGTGGCGCGCGCAGCGGGCGATCACCAGGTCGAGCATGGGAATCAGGCTTTCGCCGCCTTCGAGGGAAAAGCGTTTCTGGCCGACGTGGCGGCTGTGGAGGAATTTTTCCAGCGTCTCGGCGTCCGTGAGGCGCTTCAGCAGATGCGTTTTCCGTTCGGCGCCGAGGCTGAAACGCCCCTGTACCGACTCGATGCGCTCCTGGAGCCAGCGTTTGCGCGCCATGTCGGTGATGTGCATGTATTCGAAACCGATGCGTCCGCAGTAGGCGCGATGCAGGTGCTGCAAAATGTCGGCGAGCGTCGTGCGCTCGATGCCGCACAGGGAGCCGGTTTCGAATTCACGTGCCAGGTCGGCATCGCCAAGACCATAATGCGCAGGATCGAGTTCGGGCGTGGGCGGCGGTTCGAAACGGCTCAGGGGATCGACGTCGGCCTTGCGTACCCCGAGGTAGCGATAGGCATTGATGAGCCGCAGCACGGCAACCTGCGCGGCATCGGCATGGTGCGCCTCGCCGGGCAGCGGCCGCGCCAGCCACGGCGCCAGGACGTCGTCGCCGACCTCTTCCAGGTATGCCGCATTACCGGCATACAGCGGGGCGGTCCGGTGCCAGTCGTGCGCGCTCACGGGAAAGCCGCGGGACGCGTCAGGCGCCGCGCCGGTCGAGCGGCACGAAGCCGCGCCGCGCGGCACCCGTATAGAGCTGGCGCGGACGCCCGAGCTTGTGTGCGGGATCGGACAACATCTCGTGCCACTGCGCCACCCAGCCCGCGGTGCGCGCCATCGCAAACAGGGCGGTGAACATGCTCGTCGGGATGCCCATGGCACGGAAGATGATGCCGGAATAGAAATCGACGTTCGGGTACAGCTTGCGCTCGATGAAATATTCGTCCTCCAGCGCGATACGCTCGAGTTCCAGCGCGATCTTGAACTGCGGGTCGCCACGCAGGTCCAGGGCGTCGAGCACCTCGTAGCAGGTTTGCCGGATGATCGCCGCACGTGGATCCACGTTCTTGTAGATGCGATGGCCAAAACCCATCAGGCGGAACGGGTCCGATTTGTCCTTGGCCCGGCTGATGAATTCGGGAATCTTGGAAACGTCGTCCATTTCTTCCAGCATGCGCAGCACCGCCTCGTTGGCGCCGCCATGCAACGGACCCCACAGCGACGCCATGCCGCTTGCGATGCAGGCATAGGGATTGGCGCCGCTGGAGCCCGCGAGGCGCACGGTCGATGTCGACGCATTCTGCTCGTGGTCGGCGTGCAGGATGAAAATGCGGTCGAGCGCACGCGCCAGCACGGGGTTCGGCTCGTAGTCCTCGCAGGGATTCGCGAACATCATGTACATGAAGTTCTCGGCGTAGTTCAGGCGGTTCTGCGGATAGACGAAGGGCTGGCCCTCGTTGAACTTGTAGGCCCAGGCGGCGACCGTCGGGATCTTCGCGATCAGGCGATGCGCCACGATCTCGCGATGCAGCGGATTGAAATTGTCGAGACCGGCATGGTAGAAGGCCGACATCGCGCCCGTCACGCCGATCATCACCGCCATCGGATGCGCGCTGCGGCGGAAACCGCGGAACACGTTCTCCATCTGGTCGTGCAGCAGCGTGTGGCGGCGGATCGACTGCTCGAAAGCCTGTTTCTGGCCGGCGGTCGGCAATTCGCCGTGGATCAGCAGGTAGCTGACCTCCATATAGTCCGACTCGTACGCCAATTCCTCGATCGGGTAGCCACGGTAGTACAGCAGTCCTTCGTCGCCGTCGATGTAGGTAATCGCCGAGTTGCAACTCGACGTCGCGGTAAAGCCCGGATCGTGGGTGAAATAGCCATGCGCGCCGAGCGGGCGGATATCGATGACCGGCTTGCCGTACGTGCCGTCCTCGACCGGCAATTCGATCGGGGGACTGCCGTCGCTGAACGTAAGGGTGGCGATTTTCTTCATGTTGCTTCTCGAAAGTGTTGCAGACCTTCAATGAGCCGCGCCAGTTCGGCATCGCCCGCCGGCCCGCGGCCGTGCAGGAGATCGACGATAGCCATGTCCGGCAGGGCCAGCAGCCGCTCGAACGCAGCCGTTGTTTCAGGGCGAAGTGTAGCGCGGCGGGCCGCCCAAAAGCCACTCAGGAGCAGGTCCAGCTCCAGCAGGCCGCGGCGGCAGCGCCAGGTGATACGGTCGATGCGTTCCGGCACGGGGTCCGCACCGGGTGCATCGCGGACGCGACGCTCACACACGCCGCTTCACCATCTGCGTGCGAATGCACCCGATCGCCGCGGCCGGATTGAGCCCCTTGGGACAGGCGTCGACGCAGTTCAGGATGCCCCGGCAGCGGTACAGCCGATACGGATCCTCCAGATGGTCGAGCCGCGCCGAGATCGCCTCGTCGCGGCTGTCGGCGATGAAACGATACGCCTGCAGCAATCCCGCCGGACCGACGAAGGTCTCCGGATTCCACCAGACCGACGGGCAGGCCGTCGTGCAGCAGCCGCACAGGATGCATTCGTAGAGTCCGTCGAGCCGTGCCCGTTCTTCCGGGCTCTGCAAGCGCTCGATTTCGGGCTCGGGATCGTCGTTGACGAGCCACGGCTTGATCGAGCGGTACTGCCTGAAGAACGGCTCCATGTCCACGACGAGGTCGCGGATCACCGGAAGCCCCGGCAGCGGACGCACCTCCACCGGCTCCTTCAGCCCGGCGAGCGGCGTAATGCACGCCAGCCGGTTCCTGCCGTTGACGTTGACCGCGTCCGATCCGCACACCCCTTCGCGGCACGAGCGGCGCAGCGAGAGCGTCTCGTCCCGCGCCTTGATGGCGATGAGCGCATCGAGCAGCATCGTCCCCGCGGCATCGACGTCGAGCTCGACGTCCTGCATGAACGGGGGCGCGCCGGATTCGGGGTTGTAGCGGTAGAGGCGGAATTTCATGCCGCGTCCCCGCGACGGCCCATACGCCGACGCACCGATCCCGCATTACGCAGGCTTCCTTTGCCTGCGGGCGAGACAGGGCGTTCGTCCCGCGCGAACGAGAGCCACGACACGATACGCATCAATACACCCTTTCCCCCGGCCGGATCGACTCCATCGTCAGCGGTTTCAGCCGCACCGGCTTGGTGTCCACCTGGTCGCCCTCGCGCAGATAAAGCGTGTGCTTCAGCCAGCGTCCATCGTCGCGCTGCGGGAAATCCTCGCGCGTATGCGCGCCGCGGCTTTCCGTGCGATTGAGTGCCGAAACCAGCGTCGCGCGTGCCACGGCAAGGAGATTTTCCAGTTCCAGCGCCTCGATACGCGCGGTGTTGAACACGCGGCTGCGATCGCCGAGGCCGGCCTGCGCCAGGCGCGCCTCGAGCCCATCCAGCGCGTCGAGTCCCTCACGCAACAGCGCGTCGGTGCGAAACACGCCACAATGCCTCTGCATGACGCGGCGCAAATCGGCGGTGATCGCCGCGACGCGCTCGCTGCCCCCGCGCTCCCAGCGTGCCAGCCGCTCCAGGCCCGGCTCGCCCGCATCGTCGGGCAGCGCGCGCGGAAACGGGTTGTCGTGCAGCGTGCCGAGCATGTGGCGGCCCGCGGCGCGGCCGAACACGACCAGATCGAGCAGCGAATTGCCGCCGAGGCGGTTGGCGCCATGCACCGATACGCAGGCGCACTCGCCGATGGCATACAGGCCGGGTACCGGTTCCTCGGGACCGCAATACGCGGGTACGACGACCTGCCCGTGCAGGTTGGTGGGAATGCCGCCCATCATGTAGTGTGCGGTGGGCGCGACCGGAATTGGCGCACGCACCGGGTCGATACCGGCAAAGCGGATGGACAGGTCGCGGATGCCGGGGAGTTTCTGCGCGATGGCAGCCTCGCCGAGGTGGTCGAGCTTCAGTTCGACATGATCACCGTGCGCGCCGCAGCCCCGTCCTTCGGCGATCTCGACGGCGATCGCGCGGGCGACGACATCGCGTCCGGCAAGATCCTGCGCATGCCGCGCGTAGCGCCGCATGAAGCGCTCGCCGTGCCGGTTGAGGAGATAGCCGCCCTCACCGCGCGCACCCTCGGTAATGAGGCAACCGACACCGGCGATGCCGGTGGGATGGAACTGCCAGAACTCCATGTCCTGCAGCGGCAGCCCGGCGCGCAGCACCATGCCGAGCCCGTCGCCGGTGTTGATGAGCGCGTTGCTGGTGTTGCCGAACACGCGCCCGGCACCGCCGGTGGCGAGCAGCGTCACCCGCGCCTCGATCAGCAAGGGATCGCCGGTTTCGATGTCGAGCGCGGTGATGCCGAGGCAGTAGCCCTCGGTGTCGCGCACCAGATCGAGCGCGAAACACTCGTCGAAGAACTGCGTGCGATGCCTGATGTTCTGCTGGTACAGCGTGTGCAGCAGCGCATGCCCGGTGCGGTCGGCGGCGGCGCAGGTGCGCACCGCCTGCTCGCCGCCGAAGTGCTTCGACTGGCCACCGAACGGCCGCTGGTAGATGCGTCCGCTTGCCAGCCGCGAAAACGGCAGCCCCATGTGCTCCAGTTCGTAGACCGCGCTCGCCGCCTCGCGGCACATGAATTCGATGGCGTCCTGATCGCCCAGCCAGTCACCGCCCTTGACGGTGTCGTACATGTGCCATTCCCAGCGGTCGTCGTCGACGTTGGCGAGCGCGGCGGTGATGCCGCCCTGCGCCGATACCGTGTGCGAACGGGTGGGAAAGACCTTCGACACCACCGCAACTTTGTAGTCGCCGCGCGCCAGTTCGAGCGCGGCGCGCAGCCCCGCGCCGCCGCCGCCGACGATGAGCGCGTCGAAGCGGCGCCGCTTCATGGCAGCGTCCACAGCGTCGCCGCGAGCAGGACGACGCTGCCCGCCAGAGCCGCGATGACGGCCAGATACAGGAACAGGCGCAGCAGGATCGGCCGCACGTAGTCCATCAACACGTCGCGCATGCCGACCCACGCGTGCAGTGCCAGCGCGACCGCCGCCAGCACGCAGGCGATCCGCATCGCCGCCGGTTGGAACAGCGCGCGCCAGGCGGCGAAATCGGCCGGCAAGGCGGACAGGATGCGGGCGCACAGCAGCGGCAGGACGATTGCGAGCGCCACCGCGGAGGCGCGCTGCACGAGCCAGGCTCCGGTACCGGCATGCGCGCCCGCCGCGTTCCTCATCCGAACAGGCGCCATGCGGCCGCGAGCGTGACGAGGCTGGAGACGACGAGTACCGCGGCACTGCTGCGGCGCGCATCGGCGAGCGAGACGCCCCAGTGGACGTCGAGCGCGAGATGGCGCAGCCCGGCACAGAAGTGATGCGCGAATGCCCAGAGCCAGGCGAGCAGCGCGAGCTTGCAAAGTGGATGGGCAAGCCAGCCGGCGGCCCGCTGGAAGCCGTCCTCGTCCGCGAGCGAGAGCGCCAGCATTGCCGCCGCCGGCGGCAGCGCGGTGAACAGGAGCACGCCGGACACGCGGTGCAGCAGGGATACCCAGCCGCTGATCGGCAGGCGGATGCGCAACGGATTGAAATCGACCGGACGCGCGGCGGGCTTCATGTCGACTCGTCGGAGCGATCGCATTCAGCGCCGCCGCACATCCTGCTTCGCGGCCCGCGCCACGGCCTGCGGCACGCGTGTCCGCAGGCGGGGATCGAAGGGTTTGGGCAATATGTAATCCGGGCCGAAAACGAGCTTCTCCAGCTTGTAGGCCTCCAGCACCGACGCCGGCACCTTCTCGCGAGCGAGTTCCGCCAGCGCGTGCACGGCGGCGATCAGCATCGCCTGGGTGATCTGTCGCGCGCGCGCGTCGAGCGCGCCACGAAAGATGAACGGAAAGCCGAGTACATTGTTGACTTGATTGGGATAATCCGAGCGCCCCGTCGCCATCACCAGGTCGTTACGCGCGGCCTTCGCCTTCTCGGGCGAAATTTCCGGGTTGGGGTTGGCCAGTGCGAACACCACGGGTTTCGCGGCCATGCCTTTCACCATCGCCGGGGTGAGGAGGTTGGGCCCCGAGACGCCGACGAAGACATCGGCACCGATCATCGCTTCAGCGAGTGTGCGCATGGGAGTCCGCCGCGCGAAGCGCTTCTTGAAGGCATTCAGGTCGGTGCGCTCCCGGTGTACCACGCCCTTCGAGTCGACGAGCAGGATGTTTGATTTCTTCGCGCCCATGGCGACCAGCAAGTTGAGCGAGGCAATGCCCGCGGCGCCGGCCCCGAGACAGACGATCTTCGCGGTCTCGAGCGCCTTGCCCTGGACGTGGAGCGCGTTGAGCAGGCCCGCGCAGATGATGGTCGCGGTGCCGTGCTGGTCGTCGTGGAACACCGGAATGTCGAGCTTCTTCCTCAGCGCCGCCTCGATCTCGAAGCAGTGCGGCGCGGCAATGTCCTCCAGGTTGATGCCGCCGAAGGTCGGTGCGATGGCCTCCACCACCCGGATGAATTCCGCCGGCGTCTTCGCGTTGACCTCGATGTCGTAGACGTCGATGTCGGCGAACTGCTTGAACAGCACGCCCTTGCCTTCCATCACCGGCTTCGCCGCCAGGGCGCCGCGATTCCCGAGGCCGAGAATGGCGGTGCCATCCGTGATCACCGCGACGAGATTGCCCTTGTTCGTGTAGTCGTAGGCCCTGGCCGGATTCCTCGCGATTTCGAGCACTGGCTGCGCGACACCCGGCGTGTAGGCGAGGGAGAGATCGTCCTGCGTGGCGCAAGGCTTGGAGGAAACGACTTCGAGCTTGCCGGGCTTGGGCAGGCGGTGGTAATCGAGGGCTTTCTTCTTGAGGGTGGCTTGGCTCATGGACAGGCTGCGAGCTGATGGACAAGCCGCCATTATCGCGGATTTGCCCACGCTTGGCCCGTGCGGGCCGCGCCGTCAGTCCTTCCAGATCTTGAGCTGGGCGCGCAGGCGCGCGACCGCCTGCGAATGCAGCTGGCACACCCGCGATTCGGAGACGCCCAGCACCGCGCCGATTTCCTTGAGATTCATGTCCTGCTCGTAGTACATGCCCATCATGCTGCGCTCGCGCTCCGGCAGGTGGTGGATCGCACTGATGAGGCTTGCACGGAAGCCGTCGTCTTCCAGCAGGGCCAGTGGATCGCTGCCTCCATCGACCAGGTAGCGTTCCAGAAAGCTCGCACTGTCCTCGTCGGAAAAATCCTCGTAGTACAGGAGTTGCGAACATTTCACATCGCCCAGCATGGTCTGGTACTGGCCGATCGGCATGCCGAGCTCGGTGGAAATCTCCTGTTCGCTCGGCGCCTTGCCGTGGCGCTGTTCCAGGCGGCTGATCGCCGCCTCGATCTGGCGCGATTTCTGCCGTACGTGGCGCGGCAGCCAGTCGGCCTCGCGCAGTTCGTCCAGCATGGCGCCGCGGATGCGCTGCGTGGCATAGGATTCGAATTGCGCACCCTGGGTGCCGTCGAAACGCGCCACGGCATCCATCAGGCCGATGAGGCCGACCTGGATCAGGTCATCCACTTCGACACTGGCGGGCAGGCGCGCCATCATGTGATATGCGATGCGCTTGACCAGCGGCGCATGCTTCGTGATCTGTTCGTCCTGGGACGAAGGTTTGTCAGCCATGTTTCAGCCATTTCCCTTGTCATCGTTGGCGAACGGCCGGAACCGGCTCGATCGCCAAGCAGCAGGCTGCTTCATGATTGTCGATCCTGCGAGCTATCGTCTCGCGCCGTATCGGGTATGTACGGATCAACAACGGGCACTTCGGCCCTTCTCCTCGCCCGCCATTCTAGCGGCAAGTGCGGCGAATGGTTCAACTTCTTCGCTGAAACATGCCAGCGCACGCATGAAGGCGGCGTCGAGAAAACGGCTGCCCGCTTCCCGGAGGCGGCTGCAGGCGAGCGCATCGCCGACGAGGCTCACCCCGCAGGCGGGCAGGCCGCGGGAAACGGTCTTCAGCAGGCGGAAGGCCTGCAGCAGGGCCTGGGGTTCGCCAGGCACTTCGAGGACCAGATGATTGGCCGCCGCGGGCATCGGCGTCCACGCCTCGCACGCCAGGTCCGCGTCGCGCAGCACGATTTCGTAGCGGGCGGTCGCCGCCGCGAAGCCCGCCGCGTCCGCTTCCAGTCCCGGCGCGCGCCAGACGTCGCCGTGCGCCATCTCCAGCACGTCGAGACGCCCGCGCGCGAGTTGCTGCGGCCAGTCGAACAGGCTGCGCACCGGATGCTGCGTGCTCCGCATCCGGGCGGCCTCCACCCGCAGCACGCGCCAGCCCTGCTGGTGCAGGGCAGCAGTCAGCCGCAGGGCGGCGGCGGACGACGCGCTCACGCAATGAATGCAACGCCGCCGCGGATCCGCCCGCCGCCGCAGTCCCGCGGCCTGGTCAGGCGGCACGCGGGCCCTTCGCGGCACGCTCCGCCTCGACGCCGGCGAACAGAGGCCAGTCGTCCGTTTTCAGCGTATAGGGCGTGGCCAGCTGCCCGCCCTTGAGGGCACGATCCACGAGATAGGCGGCATGGGGAACGTGCAGGTCTTCCGGCACCCGCTGCCCCACGCACACATACGCAAGCGGCAGGCGATGCCGGATCAGGCAATCCAGCGCCGCACCCGGCTGCGGGGTTTCGTCGAGCTTGCTGAGCACGCAGCCTGCCGCGCCCGCGCCGAAACGGCTCAGCGTCTGCTCCAGCGCCGCCCCCTGCACGCTCGCCGCGACCACCACGAGGCGACGCACGCCGAGCGCGTCGAGCGCCGCCACGTCGCGCACCCGCGGATCCAGCGGCGCATGGCCGGCGGTGTCGATCAGCACCAGCTTCCTGTCCGCGAGCCGGGGCAGCAGCGCCGCGAGCGCCGCCGCGTCGGCTGCGCCGTGGGCCGGGATGCCGAGCAGCCCGGCATACACCGCGAGCTGCGCGTCGGCGGCGACGCGCCAGGCGTCCGCCGCGATCAGTGCGACGCCGTCCGCGCCATGCACGTCGACGCCGCGTGCGGCGAGCTTGGCAAGCGTCGTGGTCTTGCCCGCGCCGGTCGGGCCGACCAGCGCCAGCACGCCACCGCGGACGATCGGGTCTGCACTGCGCGGCAATACCGGCAGGTTGCGGATCAGCACCTGGCGCAGCCAGCGCTGCGCCGCGTCGGCGTCCAGCCCGCGCGGCAGATGCGCAGCGAGTGTGCGCGCCAGCATGCCGCCGAAGCCCGCGGCGAACAGCGTCTGCATCAATGCCACGCGCACCGGATCGCGGCGCCGGGCACTGCCCCAGGCGAAGCCGGCCAACTGGTTCTGCAGCAGCCCGCGCAAACGCGCCAGTTCCTGCAGGATGCGCGAATGTGCCGACGGTGGCGCGGCATCCGCCGCAGGCGGCGCAGCCAGATCGCCATACGCGCCGGCGAGCAGTTCGACGCCCTGCGGATGCGGCCGGGTGGACAGCACCACCGCATCTGCGCCAAGCTCGCGCCGCACCCGCGCCAGCCCTTCGCGTGCATTCGCCGCGATGAAGATCCGCACGCTCACGACACTTCTCCGATCCTCAGTTCAGTCGTCACCTGCACCGTCTTGTCGGCGGGCACCTCGGCATAGGCGATGACGGCGAGCCGCGGCAGGCCGCGCCGCAGCAGGCGCGACAGCATGGCGCGCAGGCCCGGTGACGTCAGCAGCACCGGCGGGTGCCCGGCCTCCTCCTGGGCGGCGAGCGCGTGTTCGGCCCCTTCGCTCAACGCGTCGAGGGTGGCCGGCGTCAGCAAGGCTTCGCCCTCGTCGCCCATCTCGTCCAGCAGGCGCGTCTCCGCGTCGGCCGCAAGCCCGATCACGTGCAGGGTGTTGCTGCCGTCGAACAGTCGATCGACGATGTTGCGCCCGAGCGCCGCACGCACCGTCTCGACCAGATCGTCGGTCACCTGCGTGGTGGGCGCGCGCGCCGCCAGGGCTTCGAACAGGGTACGGCTGTCCCGGATCGACACGTTTTCCGCAATGAGCTGCTGCAGGATGGCTTGCACGCCGGTGAGGGTGAGATGGCGCGGCGTCACGTCGTCGGCCAGCCCCGGGTGGCTGCGCGCAAGCGCATCGAGCAGCTGCTGCACCTCGGTGCGTCCGAGCAGTTCCGCGGCGTGGTGGCGGAACACCGCCTCGACTTCGCGCGCGAGCAGATCCGCCGGCTGCATCGCCACGAAACCGCGCAATTCCGCCTCCTCGATCCGCTCCACGCCGATCCACACGCCCGCGAATCCCGTCAGCGGATCGGTGCCGGCGGCGCCGTCGAGGCGGCCCAGCACATCCCCCATGTCGACCGCGAGCACCTGGCCCGCCGGCAGCTCGCCATGCGCAACGTCGACGCCTTTCAGGGTGATGCGGTAGGCGTTCGGCTTGAGCTCAAGATTGTCGCGCACGCGCACCAGCGGCACCACCAGGCCCATGTCGCTGGCGAAACGCCGCCGCGCCTCGGTAATGCGTGCCAGCGCGATGCCGCCATGGGCACGGTCGACCAGCGGAATGAGGCGGTAGCCGACTTCCAGCGCGAGCACGTCGACCGGCGGAATGTCGTCCCAGCTCAGATCGAGCGGCGCCGGCGCTTCGTCACTCGCTTCCAGCGGCTCCATCCCGGGGATCCTGCGCCGCTGCTGGCGCATCAGCCACAGGCCGGCGCCACCGAGCAGCGCCGCGATCAGCAGAAAAGCCAGATGCGGCGTACCCGGAATCAATCCCAGCACGCCCAGCACGCTCGCCGCCACGAACAGCGTCTGCGGCCGCCCGAAAACCTGCGTGGAGAATTCGCGGCTGAGATCCTGCTCGCTCGATGCGCGGCTCACCACGATGCCTGCCGCGGTGGAGATCACCAGTGCCGGAATCTGCGCCACCAGGCCGTCACCCACCGTCAGCAGCGCATAGCGCCCCAATGCGTCGGCGAGACCGAGCTGGTGCTGGAACAGGCCCACCAGAATCCCGCCGACGAGGTTGACCACCATGATCATCATGCCGGCGACCGCATCGCCGCGCACGAATTTGGAGGCGCCGTCCATCGCCCCGTAAAAATCGGACTCGCGACTGATTTCCGCGCGCCGCGCACGTGCTTCCGATTCGGAGATGAACCCCGCGTTGAGGTCGGCATCCACCGCAAGCTGCTTGCCCGGCATCGAATCGAGCGTGAAGCGCGCCGCCACCTCGGCAATGCGTCCCGCGCCCTTGGTGATCACGACGAAGTTGATGATGACGAGGATCAGGAACACCACGAAGCCCACGGTGTAGTCGCCGCCGACCAGAAAATTGCCGAACGACTCGATCACCTTGCCCGCCGCGTCCGGGCCGGCATGGCCCTGCATGAGAATGATGCGGGTGGACGCGACATTGAGCGCCAGGCGCAGCAGCGTGGTCAGCAGGAGCACCGTGGGAAAGACCGAGAAATCCAGCGGGCGGCGCGCATTCAGGCTCACCAGCAGCACGATCATCGCCAGCGCGATGTTGAGCGTGAACAGCACGTCGAGCATGATGGTGGGCAACGGCAGCACCATCATCGCCAGGATCAGCAGCACCAGCATCGGCACCGCCAGGCGCTGCATCGGCATGCCCATCGCCAGGGCGCCCTGCGCGCTCACCCGATCACCTCGTCAATCGGTTTGCGCCCGGCGTTCGTCCCCGTCTCCCCGTGCGGGAGGGCATCCGCCGGTCCCCGCGCCGCCTGCTCCTGGCGCGCGCGCAGCTGCGCCTGCACCTCGGCCGGCAATTCGGCCTCGCGCGCCTCGGCGAGCACTTCCTGCCGGGTCATCGCGTGACGCCGCAGATAGCGCCACCAGCGCCAGCCCACGTCCAGCGCGGCCGCCAGCGCCAGCGCAAAGGCCATCGCGATCACGCCGTCGCCGACCCAGGCACCGAATGCGTGCAGCATCGTGTCGCCGGTATCTGTCGGCAAAGTGCTCCAGCCGCTTTCCACCGTCCAGGCAACCGCGCCGGCCACGAGCAGCAGTCTCAGCAGCATGAGAAAAACGTCGAACCAGGCATCCTGGGACAGCAGGCGGGAAACGGGCCGGAAGGGTGACGCCCGGCTGAAGTCGGCCCGCGCCGCCTGCGGAACGAACGTCCAGCCCGACGACACGAGCGGCGCCACCAGCGCGGCGGCGAAGAGTGCCGCCAGAAGCGGCAACACGGTGAACAGAAGATCGAGCGCGGTCTGCAGAAAATCCGTCCCCGGCGGAGCCGCCGCCTGTCGCAGCGCGGACGCGGCCAGCGTCTCGAAACCGGTCAGCACGCGCCCCGCCAGCCAGCCCAGCACGCCCAGGCCGGCAAGCAGCACCGCCCAGCGCGCGAATTCGCCGGAACGCGGCACGTCACCCGCGCTGCGCGCCGCCTGCAGCCGCCGCGGGCTTGCCGGCTCGCTGCGGAAAAGATCGGTCTCCTCGGCCATTTACACCAAGCTTTAGTATCTCGGGTTTTGGTCGAGTCTAGCATGTTCGATGCCAGCACGAGGGTTTGCCGGCACACCGGTCTGCCCTACCATGCGCCCCATGGATCCCGCATTGTACGACGCCTGGTACGCTACCCCACGTGGCCGCTGGATCGGCGCCACGGAATTCGCACTCGCCGCGCGACGGCTCGCGGCACCGCCGGGTGCGCGCCTGCTCGACGTCGGCAGCGGCACCGGCTGGTTCACCCGCCGCTTTGCCGCGGCCGGGCTCGCGGTCACCGGTCTCGACGCGGATCGCGCATGGCTGGATTACGCGCGCACGCACAGCGCCGCCGCGCTCGATTGGGTCGCCGGCGATGCCGTCGCGCTGCCCTTCGCCGACGCCAGTTTCGACTATGTGGCATCCATCGCCGCGCTGTGCTTCGTCACCGGCGAGGCACGCGCCGTCGCCGAGATCGTGCGGGTCACGCGCCGCCGCTTCGCCATCGGCTGGCTCAACCGCGCCAGCCTGCTCTACCGGCAGAAAGGCCGCGGCGGCGGCCAGGGCGCGTACCGCGGCGCACGCTGGCACGATGCCGGCGAAGTGCGTGCGCTGTTTGCCGGCCTGCCGGTGCGGAATCTACGCCTGCATTCGGCGATTTTCCTGCCTGCGGCCGGTCCCGTGGCGCGCTGGCTGGAAACACGCCTGCCCGCCACCCTTCCCTTCGGTGCGCTGCTGCTGGCGTCGGGCGACAAGGCCTGACGCCGCTCAACCGAACGTCAGTCCCATCGCCTCGCGCACGTCGCGCATGGTGTCGCGCGCCAGTTCCTGCGCCTTTTCACAGCCATCGGCGAGGATGTTGCGCACCTGGTCGGGGTTGTTCTCGTAATGCTGCGCGCGCTCGCGGATCGGCGCGAGTTCGTGGAGCACGGCATCAATGACGGGCTGCTTGCATTCGAGACAGCCGATGCCGGCACTGGTGCAGCCGCTGGTGACCCATTGCCGCACGGCGTCGTCGGAATACACCAGATGGAACTGCCACACCGGACAGTTGGCGGGATTGCCGGGATCGGTGCGCCGCACCCGTGCCGGATCGGTCGGCATGGTGCGGATTTTCTTCGCCACCGTTTCGGGATCTTCACGCAGCGCGATGGTGTTGTTATAGGATTTCGACATCTTCTGCCCATCGAGACCGGGCATTTTCGACGCTTCCGTCAACAGCGCATCGGGTTCGGCAAGAATCATCTTGCCCGAGCCTTCGAGGTAGCCGAACAGCCGCTCGCGATCATTGAGCGACAGGTTCTGCGCATCGTTGAGCAGCGCCTTCGCCGACTCGAGCGCTTCCTCGTCGCCTTTTTCCTGGTAGGCGGTACGGCACTCCTCGTATATCCGCGCCTTCTTCGAGCCGAGCTTCTTCACCGCAGCGCGTGCCTTGTCCTCGAACCCGGGCTCGCGGCCATACATGTAGTTGAAGCGGCGCGCGAGTTCACGGGTGAATTCGATGTGCGGCACCTGGTCTTCGCCGACCGGCACCAGATTGGCGCGGTAAATCAGGATGTCCGAGCTCATCAGCAGCGGGTAGCCGAGAAAGCCGTAGGTCGACAGGTCCTTGCTGGAAAGCTTCTCCTGCTGGTCCTTGTAGGTCGGCACGCGCTCCAGCCAGCCCAGCGGCGTCATCATCGACAGCAGCAGATGCAGCTCCGCGTGCTCGATCACGCGCGACTGCACGAACAGCGTCGCCTGTGCCGGATCGACGCCGGCCGCGAGCCAGTCGATCACCATGTCGCGCGCGTTGTCCTCGATCATCTCGGGGGTGTCGTAATGCGTCGTCAGCGCGTGCCAATCGGCAACGAAGAACAGGCACTGGTATTCGTTCTGCAGGCGCAGCCAGTTTTTCAGCACGCCGTGGTAGTGGCCCAAATGCAGGGAGCCGGTGGGACGCATGCCGGAGAGAACACGATTGGAGTACATGGCGTGGTCAGGGATCAGGGGTCAGGCGATGACGATCTGGATCAACGCGAACAGGCGCGTGATGTCGGTGAAGGTGAAGAGCGCGACCAGGCCGATGAACAGGCTGATCAGCGGCCACAGCACCAGGCCGAGCAGGCCGGTGAACAGCAGGCCGAGCAGGATGAACAGGCCGTAGGGTTCCAGTTTCGCGTACTGGATGGCCTGCTTCATCGGCAGCAGGCTGACGGCGACCCGCCCGCCGTCGAGGGGCGGCAGGGGAATCAGGTTCAGCGCCATGAGGATGACATTGATGAATACGCCGGCGGCCCCCATGAGCATCAGCGGCGCACTCGCAAAGCCACTGCCCAGCGCCTGGCCGAGATGGATCATCAACGCCCAGAACATCGCCATGGCGAGATTCATGCCGGGGCCCGCCAGCGCCACCCACAGCATGTCCTGCTTTGGACGGCGCAAGCGCCCGAAATTGACCGGCACGGGCTTGGCCCAGCCGAACAGGATGGCGCCGCCACCCAGCAGCTTGCTGGTGAGCAGGATCACCAGCGGCACCAGGATGGTGCCCACCGGGTCGATGTGCTTCAAGGGGTTTGCGCTGATGCGCCCCGCGGCCGCCGCGGTCGTGTCGCCGAAGTGGCGTGCGACGTAGCCGTGCGCCGCTTCGTGCAGGGTGATGGCGAAGATCACCGGCAACGCGAACACCGCGACCTTCTGCACCAGGGTCAGTTCCATGCCGCGTCAGGCCTCGAAGTCCGATGGGTCACCCTTGCCGTAGCGCAGCACCGTCGCCGTGTCGCCGGTGAGATCCACCACCGTGGTCGGCGTGAGACCGCAGGCGCCGCCGTCGATGACGAGGTCGACGTGATGCTCCAGGCGTTCGCGGATTTCCCATGGCTCGGTGAGCGGCACGTCCTCGCCGTCCAGCAGCAGGGTCGAGGACAGGATGGGTTCACCCAGGTCGGCGAGCAGCGCCTGCACCACCGGATGCGCGGGTACCCTGAGACCGATGGTGTCGCGCTTCTTGTGCAGCAGGCGCTTGGGCACCTCGCGCGTACCGCGCAGGATGAAGGTGTAGGCACCCGGCGTGTGCGCCTTGAGGAGGCGGAACCGGCCGTTGTCGACCTGGGCATAGTGGCCGAGTTCCGACAGATCGCGGCACACCAGAGTGAGGTCGTGGGCGCTGTCCAGGCCGCGCACGGACAACAGCCGCATCGCCGCCTCCTTGTCGCCGATACGGCAGCCCAGCGCATAGCACGAATCGGTCGGATAGACGATCACACCGCCGCGCCGCAGGATCTCGACCGCCTGCTGGATCAGGCGCGGCTGCGGGTTTTCCGGATGGATGTTGAAGAACTGTGCCATGACTCTAGAAACCCTGTGCCCGCGCCAGCGAAAGATACGCGTCGAGCTCCGGCCAGCCATCCCACACCGGCCGGCAGAAATGCGGCAGCGCGGGCACCCGGCCCAGTTCGACGCTCTCGCCCGGTGCGTGGAAATCCGTGCCGCGCGAAGCCTTGAGCCCGAACGCACGCGCGAGGTCGGCCCACTTGCCGTATTCCGATGGATGATGGCTGCCGGTGATCACCTCGATGCCGTCCCCGCCGAGCGCACGGAAGGCGTCCAGCAAGCGATGCGTATCGCGCGCGCCGAAAGGATAGCGCCCGGGATGCGCCAGAACCGCCGTGCCCCCGCTGGCGCGGATCCAGCCGACCGCGTTTTCGAGCGACGCCCATTCGTGCTCGACGTAGCCCGGATTGCCGCGTGTGAGGAAATGGCGAAACGCCGTGCGCAGGTCGCGCGCATGGCCCTGCTCTACCAGCCAGCGCGCGAAGTGGGTGCGTCCCACCATCTGCTTGTTGGTTGCGTGGGCATGCGCCCCGGCGAACGCCCCGGCGATGCCGGCGCGGGCGAGATCCTCGCCCATGCGACGGGCGCGTTCCATGCGGCCCTGGCGAATGCTCGCAAGTCCCGCAGCAAGTTCGGCATGCGCAGGGTCGATGCGCAGCCCGACCACGTGTACCGTCACGCCTTCCCAGGTCACCGAAATCTCGACGCCGGGGATCAGCGTGATGGCCGCCGCCTCGGCCGCGGCCTGCGCGGCGGCGATACCGGCGACTTCGTCATGGTCGGTCAGGGCGAGAACATCCACGCCGCTGGCCGCCGCGCGGGCCACCAGGGCGTCGGGGGGAAGCATGCCGTCGGACGCATCGGAGTGGCAATGCAGATCGATATTGAGCATCGTGAATAAAATCGTCGGCCGCGGCGCGTAGTGTACGGCTTCGCAAGCTATCGGCGCTTTCCGCGAGTCGTCCGAAGGAATTCCCCGCAAGCGCCGATGCTCCGTCGCAGCCCTGGTCGAGGGGTCTGCCCGTCGCCGTTCGCCACCGGCTGCGCCTTGGCCCTGGTGTTGCGGGAGGCTCTGAAAGTGCCGATGCTTGCGAAGCAGTACACTAGTCCTTGGTCAGGATTGCGAATCATAGCAAAATACGCCGTCTTCTGAATTGCGGCAGGCACCCGGCCATGCCGCAGCGCATACCAAGCATGAAAAAGCTGCTGTTCGACCTGTTTCCCGTCATCGTGTTTTTCGTCGCCTACAAGCTCGGTGACGCCAATGCCGACGCCACGCGCGCATTCATGGCGAGCATCGGCCTGCCGCAACCGGTCGGGGCGGGCGAGAAACCCGGGATCTATCTGGCCACCGTACTGGCCATCGTCGCAAGCTTCGGCCAGATCGCCTGGGTCAAGCTTCGCGGACACGCCATCGACACCATGATGTGGGTCAGCCTCGGCCTCATCGTCGTCTTCGGCGGCGCCACCCTATGGCTGCACGACGAAAGCTTCATCAAATGGAAGCCGACGGTGCTTTACTGGATTTTCGCCACGATCATCTTCGGCGCCGCGGCATTCGGCCGCAACATCATAAGGGGCCTGATGCGGACGCAGATGGAACTTCCCGACCCCGCATGGAGTCGGTTGAATCTGAGCTGGGGCGGTTTTTTTGCATTCATGGGGCTTGCAAATCTGGTCATCGCCTTCAATTTTCCGACTGATACCTGGGTGAACTTCAAACTTTTCGGCAGCCTCGGACTGATGCTGGTGTTCGTCGTGGCCCAGAGCGTCATGTTGGCCAAATATCTGGACAAGGAAGAAAACGAATAATGCTGTATGCCCTCGTCGGCCAGGATGCAAGCGACAGCCTCGCACGGCGCCTCGCCGCCCGTCCCGCGCATCTGGCGCGTCTGCAGGCCCTGCAGGACGCCGGACGCCTGCTGCTGGCCGGCCCCTTCCCCGCCATCGACGCCGGCGACCCCGGACCCGCGGGCTTCACCGGCAGCCTCGTCGTCGCGGAATTCGCGTCGCTCGCCGACGCCCAGGCCTGGGCCGACGCCGATCCTTACGTGGCCGCCGGCGTATATGCCGGCATGACCGTCAAACCTTTCAAGAAAGTACTGCCCGCATGAGTATAGCCGACCTGATTCGCGAGCGCCTGGCCGCACTCGCCCCGGAAACGCTGCAACTGGAAGACGAAAGTGCCCAGCACGAGGGGCATGCCGGCGCCGCGGGAGGGGGTGGCCATTTCCGGCTCACCATCGTGTCGCCGCGCTTCGACAGGCTTTCCACTCTCGCCCGCCATCGTCTCGTCTACGACGCGCTGGGTGAAATGATGCAGCGCGAGATCCACGCGCTGTCGATCACCGCGCTCACCCCCGAAGAACTCTAGAAAAGGAAATTCCATCATGCGTGTCATCCCGCTCACCACCCTGGTCCTGCTGGCGTTCGCGCCGCTGGCCCAGGCACAGACGCCCAGCGCCGCCACGGACGCCGCGGCAGCCGGGCCTCTCGCCGTCGTCAATGGCCGCGAAATCCCCGCGCTGTATGGCGAACTGGTGAAGCGTGAAATGGCCCAGGGCCAGCCGGACAGCGCGGAACTCGACACCCGGGTGCGCGAGTCCCTGATCAACCTGGAGCTGCTGTCCCGCGCCGCGCTCGACAAGGGCCTGGATCGCGACCCGCGGCTGGCGGCAACGCTCGACATCCGGCGCAAGGACCAGCTCGCCAAGGCCTTCCTGGACGACTACGTCAGGAGCCACCCGGTGACCGACAAGGAGATCGAGGAGGCCTACGCACGTGCCGCGGCCCGCCCCATGCCGACCGAGTACCATGCCCGCCATATCCTGGTGAAGACCGAGGCCGAAGCGAAGAAAATCATCGCCGATCTCGGCAAGAAGGCCAAGTTCGAGGACCTTGCGAAAAAACTGTCGCAGGATCCCGGTTCGGCCAAGAACGGAGGGCAGCTCGACTGGTCCGACCGCGGCGCTTTCGTTCCGGAATTTTCCGAGGCGATGGCGGGTCTGAAGAAAGGTGAAACCACGGCGACACCGGTGAAGACCCAGTTCGGCTGGCACGTCATCCGCCTCGACGACATACGCGAGCAGAAATTGCCGCCACTGGACGCGGTGCGCGGCGAAATCACCCGGCAGCTCCAGCAGCAGCGCGTACGCGATGCCATCGCCGCCGCTCGTACCAATGCAAAGATCGAATGATTCATCAATAATGAAATCCACACATCGTTCCGCTTCGACCAGACAGGAAAGCTAAAAAATGGCCAGAGAACATAATCACCTGCAAGACGTCTTTCTCAACACCCTGCGCAAGGAGCGCATTCCGGTGGCCGTGTTTCTCATCAACGGCATCAAGTTGATGGGACGGATCGAGTCCTTCGATCAGTTCGTCGTCCTGCTGAAAGGCCAGGACCAGGCCGCGCAGATGATCTTCAAGCACGCGATCTCGACGATTTCGCCGTCGCGCGAAGTCGTGCTGCCGCCGCGCGACACGGAAGCCTGAGTCAGGTCATTCGACGTGGGCAGCCAGCAGGCTGCCTGCCGTTCGCGCTTCCACCAGAACGGCTGCACCGCCACGGTAGGCCTGCTTGTAGCGCGCCGCCACCGTCGCGAGTGCCTTCCTGTCAGTCAGATACACCACGACGTAGTCTTGCGGGTGCGTCGCCAGCCAGGACGCCACTTCCGCACCGCGCACTTCGACCAGCGGCCGTTCGAGCCGGCCAAGAAACTGGTACTGCGCATGGTAGGTAGCCAGGTTCGCCACCATGCGCCCTTCACCCTGCACCGCGCGGATCGCGCGCGCCATCGGTTTGATGTCGTAAAGTGAGTGCAGCGCGTGCATGGCCGCAACCTGCACCAGCACCATCGTGACGCCACCCAAAGCCGCGAGCGTCCAACCGGCCGGGACACCCCGGCGCCCAGCCCACCAGACGGCAGCCGCCAGCGCCATCAGCGCCGCGCCCGGCCAGACCGGCGGCAACGCGGCCACCCCGTCGTGCAGCGCATGGACCTTGCCGCTGGCGATGAGCACCAGTGCGATGCCCAGCGCCGCGACCCCCAGCGCCGGCAGCCCGACGCGCATCGATGGCCGCTCCGCGAGCAGGCGCGCCGTCAACAGCGCAAAGGCCGGGAACAGCGGAATCAGGTAGTGCGGTTGCTTGCCGCTGATGAAGGAAAACGCGACCAGTACCGGCAGCATCCAGGCCAGGCAGAAGTGCATGCCGCGGTCGAGCCCTTCCCGGCGCCTGCGGTTCAGCGCCTGCCAGAAGCCGGGCCAGACGAACCACGGGAACAGCAGGATCGGCAGCAGCGGCAGGTACCACCACACCGGCCGGCGGTGGGCGAAGGATTCCACCATGCGGTTGGCGGTCTGACCCCAGAAAATCGCATTGCGATAGGCTTCCCCGCCCGCGAAACCGGCCGGAATCGCCCACGCCAGTGCGATCGCAGCCCCCAGCAGCACCGCAAGCAGCACCCCGCCGAACCAGCGCCGCCACGTCAGCCCCGGATTCCACCACGGCGCCAGTACCGTCACCGGCAGGAGATTGAGAAGGATGACCGGCCCCTTGCTCAGCACCCCCATGCCTATGGCGATTCCCAGCATGACGAAGCCACGGCGCCCGCCGTCGGCCGCATGGAGAATGCCGTGCATGCCCAGCAGCACCCAGAATGCCAGCATGACGTCGAACATCACCGACGTGGAAAACACGATCCACAGCAAGGTGCTCGCCAGCACCAGCGCGGCCTGTCCTCCGAGCCCCGCATGCCGCGGCCACAGGCGCCGCGCCAGCAGTGCCGTCGACACCAGCGATGCGGCGGAAAACAGCGGCAACACCAGGCGCGGCCACCAGTCGCTGACGCCGAACAGCGCCCAGCCGGCATGGAACATCCAGAAGATGAAGGGCGGTTTGTGGCTGTACGGTTGGCCGTTCTTGAACGGCACCAGAAAATCGCCGCGCTGCCACATCTCCCAGGCCACGCTCACGTAGCGCGTCTCGTCGATCGGCGTCAACGGCCGTGCGACGAGCGCGACCCACGCCAGGATCGCGAGCATGCCGACGCTCGCGACGAGCGCGCCGCGTCCGCGCGCGGCCGACACCTCATCCGTCATTCCATCCACTCCATCGCAAACCGTGTAGCCCTGGCGCCCCTTCGGCGGCACGCTCCATGCAGGGAGCGCCGGTACGCCTGCGCCGCGCACGCCGGCCCTCGCCGCAAAATCCGCCGCACGAACGCGGCGTCCGACCGCCACGAAACGATGTTCGGCGCACCAGGCCGCCGCTCGCGGCCGATCCCGGGGCTTCCGGCGCAGCCCCCGCAGCCGCCGGCTCCCGACGGGCACGCCGCGCGTACCCTCCGGCAGGGATTATCCTGGAAACGGCGGTCACGCGCCCGAATGCTCCATCGGCTGCGTGCCACGCCGGGCCGACGGGCAGTCGTCGTCGAACGGCATTTCGGCGACACCCATGCGGCTTTCCCGAGGCGAACGAGCGATCGACCGCGGTGCCCGGGACTACATGCCACCCTCGTTCTCCAGCGCGACGTCCCGCGCCGCGCCGCGCCGGTTGCGGTACAGATACGCGCCCAGCATCATCGAAACCAGGAACAACGCGACGGCCAGCGCGATCTTCAGCAGCGGGGCGATGTGCACGCCGCTGCCGACGAGCGCGAACACCAGCGTCTGCGGCAGATAGCCGAGCAGGGTTCCGGCGAAGAACGGCACGGCCCGGATGCTCGACATGCCCGCCGCGAGATTGGTCAGCAGATTGCTGCCCACCGGCAGCAGGCGGATCAACACCGTCATGGAGAACGGATTGTCGTGGATGAAGCGGTTGAAACGCCCGGCGCGCGCACCCAGCCGCGCACGCAGCAGGTCCCTGGCGAAAAAGCGGGCGTAGGCGAATCCCAGCATGCTGCCGAGCAGGGCCGCCAGCGCACCGAGCAGCGTACCGAGGCCGACGTTGAAAGCATAGCCGCCAAGGAACGCGACGACCTGGCGCGGCAGGCCGATGGCCGTGAAGACGCCCCCCATCAGCAGGAACAGCAGCGCACCGTTGACACCGTGGCCGCGCACCCGCGCATCGATCCACGCCTCGTTGACGCTGTTGCCCAGATCGCTGCTCTTGAAAAGATAGCCCAGCAAGGCCAGGCTCAGCATCAGCGCGAGGCCCTTGAGGATGACGCGTGCGTTCATCTACAGGTCGGAATCGGCCTCGATGACGGGCAGGCGCACCCGCCGTTGCAGCCAGGCAACGCCGAACAGATCGACGATGCCCACCCACAACCGGTTGTGCACACCGTATTTGGACGTTCCGCGTTCGCGTGCGCGATGACGCACCGGCACCGACACCACCGCGCCGCCGTTGCGCAGCACCAACGCCGGCAGGAAGCGGTGCATGTGGTCGAAGTTGGGCAGTTCCAGGAAGGTCGCGCGCGCGAAAAGTTTCAGCCCGCACCCCGTATCGGGCGTATCATCGCGCAGCATGCGCGACCGCACGCCATTGGCGATCTTCGACGACAGCCGGCGGATGAAGGTATCGTTGCGCCGCGCACGCCAGCCCGCGAGCAGTTCCAGGTTGGCCGGTTGCGCCGGATCGGCCAATTCGTCGAGCAACGCCGGAATGTCGGCGGGATCGTTCTGGCCGTCGCCGTCGAGGGTCGCGATCCATTCGTAGCGTGCTCCACGCACCCCGGATGTCACCGCGCGACTCTGGCCGCAGGAGGCGCGATGGCGAATGACCCGCAGCATGGGAAACTCGGTTTTCAGCGCAGCCAGACGCGCCCGGGTGGCATCCGTACTGCCGTCATCGACATAGATGATTTCGAACGTTGCACGGTCAGCCAGCGCCGCCGCAATTTCGCGCACCAAGGGCTCGACGCTGTCCTCTTCGTTCTTGACCGGAACGACCACCGACAGGCGGCCGTGATAGGCATGCTTAGGCATATGTCGAAGCGCGTGTGGCGGCGCCGGCACGACCCGGCAGATCGAGCCCGCACCGTGGCAGGCGCCAGAGCCGAGGCAAGCCTGGCAAATGCCCGGGCGCGCAAGGATGAACCACTCCGCCCAGCCCAGCATCGCGGCGGCTGAACCGGAAAGCCGGGTGCCGATCCGGCCGCAATGGCCGAAGCCGGGTATCGGCAACTGTCGCCAAATCGCGGAATTCCGCCCGATTATTCCTGATTGATCAGAAATGCATCGCGGCTCTTGGCGTCCTTGATCCAGTTCGGCGGCTTTCCACGTCCGGTCCAGGTTGCACCGGTCTCCGGGTTACGGTATTTCGGCTTGACGATGGCGCGCCGGGTTGCGGGCTTCGCTTTTCCAGCTTTCGCCGCCACGCTCCTGCCCTTGGGGCCGACGGCACGTTTGTCCGCCGTCGCGGGCTGCAGGTCGTCGATACCGATGTCATACGCCGCCATCAGGGACCTGATTTCCGCAATGACCGCACGCATCTCCTTTTTGCGCACCTTCTCGGCCTGCTTCAGCAATTCTCCGGCTTTCGACTTGAGCTCTTGATAGGTAGACATTTATGTTCCTTGCTCGAATTTAAATTATTGGCAAACGCGTTTAACTGCAAACAAAAACAAATGACGCATATCCTGGAAACCGCAGCTGCACCCCTTCCACGATACGTCGGATCGCGTGCCTGCCATGAAGCAACGACGCCGTAGGCCGGGGTGGCGTGCCATGAGCGGAGACGCGTAAGCCGGCATGCCAGCGGGCGCGCAGCGGATCACCCGGCAGGTGAAAGTCGGCAAAGGCGCAAAAACCGGTATTCACGCGATGTGGGTGGAGCCATGGAGCGATCGACTGCGGTTTTTAGGATTATCCACGGTTTTCATTATGGCAAGTCATGATTTCCGCGTAAAGACCCATAATAATTGCGCGGCCCTCTCCAATTGAGCGGATGCCAAGCTGGCTGCGCGCGGCAGATTCGGAATACGGTCGGGAGAATCGGCCTGGCGCAGTGCCGAACGGGCACGCAGCGCCATGTCCGACGGTTCGGGCGCGGCTCGTGCGATCGACGGGCGCGATGGATGGGGGTGGCGGAGAGGGCGGGATTCGAACCCGCGTCAGGGTATTACCCTGAACACGCTTTCCAGGCGTGCGACTTAAACCACTCATCCACCTCTCCGCGAAGCCGCGCATCATACCGGAAGCGCCACGCCGGGGCAATTCGTTTCGTCCCCGCGCGGCCACGCAAAAAAACGACAGGCACCTCTTGAAAACCGCATTGCCATCCCCATACACCCTTGCAGGAACGAAAATGGAGCCCCCATGCAGGACGAACTGAATACCGAACAACCCCCGAATCCACCGCACGCCGAAAAGGACGTCATGCCCAGCCTGGAGGAACTCCTGAAGGCTGCGGAACTGCAGGCCGCGGAACACCATGACGCCTGGCTGCGTGCCAAGGCGGAAACCGAGAACGTGCGCCGGCGCGCGGCGGAAGACGTCGACAAGGCGCACAAGTTCGCCGTCGGCACCTTCGCCACGGAACTGCTGGCGGTCAAGGACAGCCTGGAGGCCGCACTCGCCGACGCGGCGCCGAGCGTGGAAACGCTGCGAAGCGGCGTCGAACTGACGCTGAAGCAGCTTGCCGCCGTCTTCGCCAAGTTCAGCCTCGTCGACGTCGATCCACTGGGGGAAAAATTCGACCCCCACCTGCATCAGGCCATGCAGATGGTCGATTCCGAGCAGCCCGCCAATACGGTGGTGACGGTACTGCAGAAAGGCTACTGCCTGCACGACCGCACGCTGCGCCCTGCGCTGGTGTTCGTGGCCCGTGGCAAGGACACTTGAAATAGTCCGCTTCTCCTCCATATTCCACTCAATTCACATCATTTATAAAAGGAACTCATCATGGGACGCATCATTGGCATCGACCTCGGCACCACCAACTCCTGCCTGGCGGTGATGGAAAGCGGCAAAGCGAAGGTGATCGAGAACGCCGAGGGCGCGCGCACGACACCGTCCATCGTCGCCTACACCGACGACGGTGAGATCCTGGTCGGCGCGCCGGCCAAGCGCCAGGCGGTCACCAACCCGAAGAACACCCTGTTCGCGGTCAAGCGCCTGATCGGCCGGCGATTTGAGGAAAAGGAAGTGCAGAAGGATATCGGCCTGATGCCTTTCAAGATCGTCAAGGCCGACAACGGCGATGCCTGGGTGGAAGTGCGCGACAAGAAAATGGCACCGCCCCAGGTATCGGCCGAGGTGCTGCGCAAGATGAAGAAGGCCGCCGAGGACTATCTGGGCGAGGAGGTCACTGAAGCCGTCATCACCGTGCCCGCCTATTTCAACGACAGCCAGCGCCAGGCGACCAAGGACGCCGGCCGCGTCGCGGGCCTGGAAGTGAAGCGCATCATCAACGAGCCGACCGCGGCCGCACTCGCCTTCGGCATGGACAAGAAAGAAGGCGATCGCAAGATCGCGGTGTACGACCTGGGTGGCGGCACCTTCGACATTTCCATCATCGAGATTGCCGAACTGGAGGGCGAGCATCAGTTCGAGGTGCTGTCGACCAACGGCGACACCTTCCTCGGCGGCGAGGATTTCGACCAGCGCCTGATCGACTACATCGCCGAGGAGTTCAAGAAGGAACAGGGCGTCGACCTGAAGAAGGACGTGCTCGCGCTGCAGCGCCTGAAGGAAGCCGCGGAAAAGGCCAAAATCGAGCTGTCTTCCGGCCAGCAGACCGAAGTCAACCTGCCCTACATCACGGCCGACGCCTCCGGTCCCAAGCATCTGGCGGTGAAGATCACCCGCGCCAAGTTCGAGGCCCTGGTCGAGGACTTGATCGCCCGCACCATCGAGCCGTGCAAGGTCGCCCTCAAGGATGCCGGCCTTTCGACCTCGCAGATCGACGACGTCATTCTGGTCGGCGGCCAGAGCCGCATGCCCAAGGTGCAGGACACGGTGAAGGATTTCTTCGGCAAGGAACCCCGCCGCGACGTCAACCCGGATGAGGCGGTTGCCACCGGTGCCGCAATTCAGGGTGGCGTGCTCAAGGGCGACGTGAAGGACGTCCTGCTGCTCGACGTCACCCCGCTCTCCCTGGGCATCGAGACGCTGGGTGGCGTGATGACCAAGCTCATTCCGAAGAACACCACCATTCCGACCAAGGCAAGCCAGGTGTTCTCGACTGCCGACGACAACCAGAGCGCGGTGACCGTGCACGTGCTGCAGGGCGAGCGGGAAATGGCCGCCGGCAACAAGAGCCTCGGCCAGTTCAACCTGTCCGACATTCCGCCCGCACCGCGCGGCACGCCGCAGATCGAGGTTACCTTCGACATCGACGCCAACGGCATCCTGCACGTGTCGGCGAAGGACAAGGCGACCGGCAAGGAGAACACCATCCGCATCCAGGCCAGCTCGGGCCTCTCGGAAGACGAGATCCAGCGCATGGTGAAGGACGCCGAAGCCAACGCCGCCGAAGACCACAAGGCCTTCGAACTGGCGACCGCCCGCAACGCCGCCGACGCGATGGTCCACTCGGTGAGGAAATCGCTTGCCGATTACGGCGACAAGGTCTCGGCCGAGGAGAAGGCGACCATCGAAACCGCGCTGAAGGAGTGCGAGGACGCCGTGCGCGAAGGCGACAAGGACAACATCGAAGCCAAGACCAACGCCCTCGCCACCGCCAGCCATGCACTCGCCGGGCACATGTATCAGGGCGAGCAGGCTCAGGCCCAGCCGGGTGCGGGCGCGGCAGGGGCCGACGGTGGCGGGTCGGCGGACGACAACGTCGTCGACGCGGAGTTCGAAGAGGTGAAGGACAAGTGAGGAACTAGGCGCCAGGAGCCGGGATCGAGGGAGGGTCGCGCTGTGCGCGGCCTTCCTTTTTGTCCCGCCCCTCATTCCCCAGCCCCTAGATCCCCGCCCGCAGAAAAATGAGCAAACGCGACTACTACGAAGTCCTCGGCGTCGCCAAGAACGCCTCCGACGAAGAAATCAAGAAGGCCTACCGCAAGCTGGCCATGAAGTTCCACCCCGACCGCAATCCGGACGACAAGGGGACGGAGGAAAAATTCAAGGAAGCGAAGCTCGCCTACGAGATCCTGTCCGATTCCGACAAGCGCGCGGCGTACGACCAGTTCGGCCATGCGGGGGTCGACCCGCAGGCCGGCATGGGCGGCGGATTCGGCGGCGGTGGATTTTCCGATGCGTTCTCCGACATCTTCGGCGACATTTTCGGCGGCGGCAGCCGCCGTGAACGCGTCTACCGGGGCGCCGACCTGCGCTACAACCTCGAGATCAGCCTGGAGGAAGCGGCACGCGGCACCGAGACGAAGATCCGCATTCCCACGCTGGAAGCCTGCGGCACCTGCCATGGCAGCGGCGCCAGGCCGGGAACCACCCCCACCACCTGCACCACCTGCGGCGGCCACGGCCAGGTCCGTATCCAGCAGGGCTTCTTCTCGGTGCAGCAGACCTGTCCGCGCTGCGGCGGCACCGGCAAGATGGTGTCCGACCCCTGTCCGTCATGCCATGGCGAAGGCCGGGTCAAGAAACACAAGACCCTGTCCGTGAAGATCCCCTCCGGCGTCGACAGCGGCGACCGCATCCGCCTCGCCGGCGAAGGCGAGGCCGGCGTCAACGGCGGCCCCCCGGGCGATCTCTACGTGGTGGTCCATCTCAAGGAACATCCGGTGTTCAAGCGTCACGGCGACGACCTGCATTGCGAAATGCCGATCAGTTTCGCCACCGCGGCGCTTGGCGGCGAACTCGAGATCCCGACGCTGGACGGACACGCCAAGATCAAGATTCCACCCGAGACCCAGAGCGGCAAGGTGTTCCGCCTGCGCGCCAAGGGCATCAAGGGTGTGCGCAGCCACGCGCCGGGCGATCTGTTATGTCATATGATGGTCGAGACGCCGGTCAACCTGTCCGAGCGCCAGCGCGAGTTGCTGCGCGAATTCGAAACGCTGAGCCCGGGCCGCAACAACCACCCCCAGGCCCAGTCGTTCATGGACAAGGTCAAGGCGTTCTTTGGACAATGAAGCCTCACATGCCTGGAACAAGGAGAGAACCGCCATGCGCACGCTGACCCGTATCGCCCCGCTTTGTGCCATCCTGATCGCCGTCCCTGCCGCCGCGGCGGACCTGCCTGTCATCGTCAAGATCCCGCGCCTGACCGTCGAGGCGTCCGAAAAAATCGCCCGCGCGACCATGGAAGCCTGCCGCAAGGAAGGAATCCAGGTCGGCGTCACCGTGGTCGACCGCAGCGGCGACCCGATGGCCGTGTTGCGCGACACGCTCGCGCCGCGCATCACCCTCGAAATCAGCCGGCAGAAGGCCGTCACCGCCGTCAACTTCAACGCCGCGACCTCCAGCATGGAAGACCGCTTCACGCAACCGTTCTCGGTCGGCAAGGTCGAAGGACTGGTGTTTTCGGCGGGCGGCGTACCGATCGAAGCGGCCGGCAACATCGTCGGTGCGGTCGGCGTTTCCGGCGCCCCCGCCGGCGTACAGGACGAAGCCTGCGCCAACGCCGGCATCGGCGCGGTGCAGTTCGAACTCGAAAGCGCCAGCCTCTGACCCGCGTTCTTCGCCTCGGCGGACCGGCTGCGCCATGAGCCCGGTGCCCGGGGACATCGACTTCGAACGCCGCTTCGGCGGCGTTCGCCGCCTGTACGGCGCCGCCGCGCTCGAACGTTTCCGCCATGCGCACGTATGCGTGATCGGCATCGGCGGCGTGGGAGCCTGGGCCGCCGAAGCGCTGGCGCGCTCGGCCATCGGCCGGCTGACCCTGATCGATCCCGACCACCTGGCGGAATCCAACATCAACCGGCAGATCCACGCGCTGAGCGACACCCTCGGACACGCCAAGACCGAGGTGATGCGCACGCGCATCCACGGCATCAATCCGGCGTGCGAGGTGACGGCAGTGGAAACCTCGCTGGAAACGTCCAATCTCGCGCAGCTCCTTCCGGAGTCCTGCGACCACGTGCTCGACGCGATCGACAACGCGCGCGTCAAGACCGCGCTGATCGTGCATTGCCTGCGTGCACGCATGCCGCTGGTGTGTGTCGGTGCCGCGGGCGGCCAGACCGATCCCGGGCGCATCCAGCTGGCGGATCTTTCACGTACCCTGGAAGATCCCCTGCTCGCCAAGGTGCGGGCGACGCTGAGGCGCGAACATGGGTTTCCGCGCGAACCCGGCCGGAAATTCGGAGTGGAATGCGTGTTTTCGACCGAGCCGCTGCGCTATCCGGACGGGGAAGGCGGAACCTGCCATGAGCGCCCCGCCGATGGCCGTGTCCATGGCCTCAACTGCGCCGGCTTCGGCTCGTCGGTGTGCGTCACCGCCAGCTTCGGCCTGCGCGCAGCGGCCCGCGTGCTCGATTCCCTCGCCGCGCGGCGGGATTGATCCCGCATTCCGCACGCCGCGGCGGGGCCCTCTCGTCCATCGAGCACGCCCCGCGAGAAGAATGCAAGCACTCGTTTTCGCTGGGCGTGGCCGCGTTCCCCACGGCTGGTCTGTTTTTTTTCAGGTTAAACAGGAATCCGGAACAGGCGGAAAAAATTTTCCGTCGTCGCCTCGCCCACCGCCTCGGCGGTGAGGCCGCGTACCTGGGCGATTGCTTCGGCGACGTGTTTCACGTAGCCCGGCTGGTTGATCTTGCCCCGATGCGGCACCGGGGCGAGATAGGGCGCGTCGGTTTCGATCAGCATGCGCTCGAGCGGAATCGCCGCCGCCACCTCGCGCAATGCCGCGGCATTCTTGAAGCTGACGATGCCAGAAAATGAAATATGGAAACCCAGGTCGAGCGCCGCGTCGGCGACCGCGCGGCTCTCGGTGAAGCAGTGCATCACCCCGCCGGCGTCGCCGGCCTCTTCCTCGCGCATGATGCGCAGCGTGTCTGCGGCCGCGGCGCGGGTATGCACCACCAGCGGCTTGCCGCACCGCCGGGCGGCGCGGATATGGGTGCGAAAGCGCTCGCGCTGCCATTCGAGGTCGCCGCCGAGACGGAAATAATCCAGTCCGGTTTCACCGATCCCCACGACCTTGGCATGATCGGCCAGCGCGACCAGCTGCTCGACGCTCGGCTCGGCGCAATTCTCGTGGTCGGGATGCACGCCGACCGTGGCGTACACGTTCGCATGCGCATCGGCGAGCGCACGGACTTCCGGGAAATGCTCCAGATCGACGCCGATGCACAGGGCATGGCTGACCCGGTTCTGTGCCATGAGATCGAACATCTCGGGCAACCGGCCGGCAATATCGGGAAAATTGATGTGGCAGTGGGAGTCGACGTACATGGGCAAGTTACGAGGTTCAAGCTACACGCGACAGGCTGCAAGGGCGGCGCTTCGCGCCTTCAAGATTCCTGCAACCTGCAACAACTTGCCCTACATGGTATGCGTGGGACGGGTGGATTTCAACGAACCGCCGAGCAGGCCTTCGATCTTGTTGTGCGCGGCCTTGCCGCTCTCGTTGAACGCGAACTGCACGCCCACGCCCTGGGTACGGCCGCCATGGGCGCCGCCCGGGGTGACCCAGACCACCTTGCCGGACACCGGCAGCTTGGCGGGATCGTCCATCAGCGTGAGCAGCATGAATACCTCTTCGCCCATCTTGTACTGCTTGCCGGTCGGAATGAACAGGCCGCCTCCCTTGATGAAGGGCATGTACGCGGCAAACAGCGCGGATTTTTCCTTGATCGACAGCGACAGCACGCCGGGGCGGACTTGTCCGGAAACATCGTTCATGGTTGCCCTTTCATCCAAAAATATGCCGGTAGCGTACCAGCCATGCCTGCAGTTGCAGCGCCCGGTTGAGCGGATGCGTCAGCGTGCGTCCTTCGTCCGCCTGCATGCGGGCCAGGGCCAGAAGCCTCGCCAGGTTTGCCTGTGGCCCGAGCCGGACGAGCGCATCGGCAAAATCCCGGTTGAACTGTACGCCGCCCTGCAGGCGCACCGCCAGCACGTCACCGAGCCACTTGTACGCCAGTGCGTGCCACAGCTGCGGACTCAATGCCTTCCAGCGGTCGCCGAGCGTCACCGGATCGAGCCGCTCCGGACGGGCCAGAGCTTCCAGCACGCCGTGCCGTGCCTCCAGTTCGCCGCCTTCGGCCCAGCGCAGGGCGGCGAGCGGCGTACCGCCGGACAGCGCGAGCAGGCTCTGCGCGTCGGGTACGCCCCGCGCCGTCAGCCAGGCCAGCGCCGCTTCAGCGGGCGGCAGGCCGACGTCGAGGCGGGTGCAACGGCTGCGGATGGTCGGCAGCAGTCGGCGCGGCTGGTCCGACACCAGCACGAACACCGTGTTTAACGGCGGTTCCTCGAGCACCTTTAGCAACGCGTTGGCGGCGGCGACGTTGAGGCTGTCGACGGGATCGATCAACACCACCCGATGACCCGCCCGATAGGTCGACAGCTGCACGAACTCCACCACTTCGCGTGCCTGCTCGACTTCGATCGCGGTCGCCAGGCGTGTTTCCCCTTCCCGATTGGTTTTCTCCTGCAGGCCGACCTGCAGGAAATCCGGATGCGTACCGGCGACGAACCAGTGGCAGGCCGGACAATCGCCGCAGGCGGCACCCTCGGCGCGCGGAGCTTCACACAGCAGCGCCTGCGCCCAGCCTCGCGCAAGCTCGCCCTTGCCCACCCCGCGCGGACCGGCGAGCAGCAGCGCCTGGGTGACCCGCGCCCTGCTGGCGAGCAGGCGCTGCCAGGCGGCATCGAGCCAGGGATACGGTGCCGCGCTCACGCGAGTTCCTGCAGTAGCGCGGCGATCTCCGCGTGCAGCGCATCGATGGCCTGGCGCGCATCGAGTACGCGCACACGTACCGGTTCTGCACGCGCACGGTCCAGGTAGGCGTGGCGTACGCGGGAAAAGAAGGTGTCGGCTTCGCGTTCGAAGCGGTCGGCGGCACGTGCCGCCGACCGGCGTGCTTCGGCGACGTCCGGCGGCACGTCGAAGAGCAGGGTGAGGTGGGGGACGAAGCCGCGCTGCACCCAGGCCTCCAGTGTCGCGATCCGCTCGGCCGGGATGCCCCGGCCGCCGCACTGGTAGGCATAGCTGGCGTCGGTAAAGCGGTCGGACACCACCCAGGCACCGCGCGCCAGCGCGGGCCGGATGAGCTCCGCCAGATGCTGCTGCCGCGCGGCGAACATCAGCAGCAACTCGGTGTCGGCATCCATTTCACGGTGCAGGAGCAGTTCGCGCAGGGCTTCCCCCAGCGGCGTGCCGCCCGGCTCGCGCGTCACCACCACCTCGCGGCCCCGCGCACGCAGCCAGTCGGCGACGAAGCCGAGATGCGTGCTCTTGCCCGCGCCATCGACGCCTTCGAGAGTGATGAATTTTCCGGGGCTCATCTCTGGTAGCGGTTGACGGCGCGGTTGTGTGCGTCGAGCGTACTCGAAAAAACGTGGGTGCCGTCGCCGCGTGCGACGAAATACAGCGCATCGGTTCGCTCCGGATTGAGCGCGGCGCGGATCGCCGCCTCGCCCGGCATGGCGATCGGCGTCGGTGGCAGGCCGGCGCGCGTGTAAGTATTGTAGGGCGTATCGGTCTGCAGATCGATCTTGCGCAGATTGCCGTCGAAGCGCTCGCCAAGGCCGTAGATCACCGTGGGATCCGTCTGCAGGCGCATGCCGCGCCGCAGGCGGTTGACGAACACTCCGGCGATGAGCGCTCTCTCCGCGGCAACGCCGGTTTCCTTCTCGATGATCGAGGCCATGATCAGTGCCTCGTAGGGCGTCCTGTAGGGCAGTCCCGGCGCGCGGCTGTCCCACGCCGCCTGCAGTTTGGCGCGCTGCAGGCGATAGGCGCGGCGCAGCACTTCGAGGTCCGAGCTGTGCGGCGCGTAATGGTAGGTATCGGGAAACAGCAGCCCCTCCGGGCGCGCCTCCTCCGCGCCGATCGCCTGCAGCAGCGCGGCGTCGTCCAGGTTCGCGCTGTCGGGCTTCAGCAGCGCCTGGGCGGCGAGTGCGGCACGCACCTCGCGCCAGTTCCAGCCCTCGATGAACTGCACGATTGCCTGCGCAACCTCGCCGCGCTCGATCTTGCCGTAGAGTTCGAGCGGCGTCAGCGGCCGGTCGAGCGTGTACAGACCGGCCTTGAGCCGGGTACCCTGCCCGGTCACGCGGCCGAGCAGCCAGAACATCGTCGCATTGCCGACCACGCCTTCGTGCGCAAGCATCACGCTCAGGCTTTTCAGGTGCATGCCGGGCGTGACGCTGAGCGTCTTTGGCGTACCCTCGATCGCGAGCGGCTGGCGCGCATACCACGCGAGCGTCCCCGCAAGCGCCAGCCCGCCCATGAGTGCGGGCAGCAGCAGCCATCTAATCAGTCTCTTCATCCAATATCGCGTTCAAGCGTGCGCTCCACCCCGCGGACGGACAGCACGCGTCACCCAGGCGCACGATATGACGCGCACCGAGGATACTGTTGCAGATCATGACTTCCTCGGCAGCGAGTATAGCCGCTCGCGGAAAGCGGCCGATACGCGTGCCGAGCCCGAGCTGCGGCGCCCTGCGCAGCAGGCGCGCGCGCGTCACCCCGGCGACGCCGGATGCGCTGATCTCCGGAGTGTGCAGGATGCCCTGCGCGACCCACAGCAGGTTGCTCATCACGCCACCGACGAGCATGCCGTCCACGTCGCACAGAATGCCTTCCACGATATCCGGGTCGTCCCATTCCGCACGCGCCAGCACGTTCTCCAGGCGGTTGAGATGCTTGATTCCGGCAAGCCGCGGCTGCCGCGCGAGGCGCAGCGTGCACCAGCGGGCGTTGATGCCGTCCTCCGCCGCGGCTCGGGCGTGCGTCGGCACAGGCAGCCCCATTACGATGCGCGTCGCGGTCTGCCGGTGCGGCGGCGCGTAGCCGCGCGCGCCGGCTCCGCGGGTCACGATGATCTTCACGACGCCCGCTCCCCGCTCCGCCACGCGGTCCACTTCTTCGCGCAACACGGTTTCGTCCGGACAGTCGAGTGCGAGCCCCGCACAGTCGGATGCGAGCTTGGCGTAATGGTCGCGCCAGCACCGCGGCACGCCCGCCGCGCTGCGCAGCGAGCGGAACACGCCGTCGCCGTAGGCGAGCCCGCGGTCCAGCGCGGCAACGCGATCGTTCGCCTGGCCGTTGACGAGAATCACGCCGGCTCCAGTGCAGCCAGGAGGCCGCGCGCCTTGGCGCGTGTCTCGTCGAGTTCGCGCGCCGCATCGGAATCGGCGACGATGCCGGCGCCGGCGCGGAAGTCGAGTCCCGCGCCGCGAAGCAGGAAGCTACGGATGAGGATGTTGAAATCGAAGCCGCCATCGCGGTTGATGTAGCCCACGCTGCCGGTGTAGCTGCGGCGCGGCGCCCGTTCGAGCTCGCGGATGATCTGCATGGTGCGCACCTTGGGGCAGCCGGTGATGGTGCCGCCGGGAAACACCGCGCGCAGGGCGTCGATCACCCGTACCCCTGCGCGCAAACGGCCGCGCACGGTGGATTCGATGTGATGCACGTGCCGGTAGCTGGCGAGTTCCATCAGCGCACTGACCTCGACGCTGCCCGCTACGCACACGCGTCCCAGATCGTTGCGTTCGAGATCGACCAGCATGACGTGCTCGGCCCGTTCCTTCGGGTGGGCGGCGAGACGCGCCCGCAGGGCGGCGTCCGCGGCCGGATCCGCGCTGCGCGGATGGGTGCCGGCGATGGGCCGGGTTTCCAGCATGCCATCACGCGCCAGGCGCGCCAGGCGCTCGGGCGACGAACTGACGATGGTCCATTCGGCGACGCGCACCAGCGCGGAGAACGGCGCCGGATTCTTCTGCATCAGGCGCGCGAACAGCGCCGCCGGCGGGACGGCGGCGGCGAATTCCGCGTGCCAGCCGCGCGAAAGATTGACCTGGAACACGTCCCCGGCGCGGATGTAGGCCTGCACCCGCGCAACGCCGTCAAGAAAGTGCTCGGGCGGGTCCTCCGTCAGCGCCTGCAGGAGCGGCAGGGGCGGAACGGCCGGCGGCGTGGCGTCGAGATCGCGCGCCATGCGTTCGAGCAAGTCGCCGGCGCCGGCTTCCGCCACCAGGATGCAGCGCCGTCGGACGCGATCGAACAGGATGGCCGCCGGGATACGCACCAGCCACGCGGCGGGGAAGTCGTCGCCATCGCCGGCACGCCCCGCGCTGGGCTCGAACCACGCACCCAGCTCGTAGGACAGGGCGCACAGCCAGCCGCCGCGAAACGGCAGCGCATCCGGCGGCGACTGCATCGGCGGCTGCAGCCGCATGGCCGGATGCGCCTCCAGCGCCGCGAAATCCTGTGCGGGGTCGAAACGGGCGACGTCCTGCGGAAACGCGAAAAGAATGTCCCAGCCGCTGTCGCCGCTGCCGAAAAGCAGCCCGGGATAGCGATCGGGACGGCTCGCCTGCAGCGCGATCAGGTCAGGCGCGGCACGTCCAGGCGGCGGCAGCCAGTCACGGACCAGCGTATCCGCGGAACCGCTCAAACCCGCTTGAAAACCAGTGAGCCATTGGTGCCGCCGAAACCGAAATTGTTCTTGAGTGCGGCGTCGATCTTCATTTCGCGCGCGGTGTTCGCGCAGTAATCGAGGTCGCACTCCGGGTCCGGGGTAACCAGATTGATGGTCGGCGGCGACACCTGATGATGGATGGCAAGCGCCGTGAAGATCGACTCGACGCCTCCGGCACCGCCGAGCAGATGCCCGGTCATCGACTTGGTCGAGTTGACCACGGTCCTGTAGGCGGCATCGCCCAGCGCGAGCTTGATCGCGTCGGTCTCGTTCTTGTCGCCCAGCGGCGTCGAGGTGCCGTGCGCGTTGACGTAGTGGATCTGGTCGGCATTGAGGCCCGCATCGCGGATCGCATTCAGCATCGAACGACGCGGCCCGTCGGTCGACGGTGCGGTCATGTGATAGGCGTCGCCGCTCAGGCCGAAACCGGCCACTTCGGCATAGATGCGCGCACCACGCGCACGGGCGTGTTCGTATTCCTCGATGACCATCACGCCGGCGCCCTCGCCCAGCACGAAGCCGTCGCGGTCCTTGTCCCACGGACGGCTGGCGCCGGCCGGATCGTCGTTGCGCGTCGACAGCGCCCGCGCCGCCGCGAAACCGCCGACGCCCAGCGGCGACACGGCGCCCTCGGCGCCACCCGCCACCATCACGTCGACGTCGCCGTGCATGATCATGCGCGCGGACTGGCCGATCGCGTGCAGGCCCGTCGCGCAGGCGGTGACCACGGCAAGGTTGGGCCCCTTGATGCCGTAGAGGATCGACAGGTTCCCGGAAATCATGTTGATGATCGAGCCCGGAATGAAGAAGGGCGAGATCTTGCGCGGGCCGGATTCGGTCACCGCGGCATGGGTTTCCTCGATCAGCGGCAAGCCGCCGATGCCGGAGCCGATATTGATGCCGATGCGCTCGGCATTGGCCTCGGTGACCTCGAGGCCGGCGTCACGAATGGCCTGGATGCCCGCGGCCATGCCGTACTGGATGAACAGGTCCATCCGTCGCGCTTCCTTGGGGTTGAGATACTGCCCGACCTCGAAATTCCGCACTTCGCCAGCCATGCGCGAGGCGAAGGGTTCGGGATCGAAACGGCTGATGCGGGTGATGCCTGAGCGGCCGGCGATCAGGTTGTCCCAGGCTTCCGGGATGGTATTGCCGACGGGGGAGATGATCCCCAGGCCGGTGACGACGACGCGACGGATGGACAAAGGGAGGCCCTTTAATGCTGGTGGACGGTCAGCTCGAATGGCTGTTGACGTAGTCGACGGCCTGCTGGACAGTGGTGATCTTTTCCGCTTCCTCGTCGGGGATCTCGCAGCCAAACTCCTCTTCCAGCGCCATCACCAGTTCGACGGTGTCGAGCGAATCGGCGCCGAGGTCGCCGACAAAGGAGGATTCGGGCTTGACATCCGCCTCGTTGACGCCCAGTTGTTCGGCGACGACCTTGATTACACGCTGCACGTTCTCCATTACTGCTCCTCTCTAAGAAAAAGGGCTTCAATGGCGATTGAAGCCCGGAAAAATGAAACGCCGGGATTTTACCAAACTTTCCCGGGCGGTCACGCCATGTACATGCCGCCGTTGACGTGCAGCGTGGTGCCTGAAACATAGCCGGCCGCGGGCGATGCGAGGAACAGGACCGCCTGCGCGATGTCCTCCGCGGCGCCCAGCCGGCCGAGTGGAATGTGTGCCAGCAGCGCCTGTCGCTGCGCCTCCGGCAACGCCCGCGTCATGTCGGTATCGATGAAGCCGGGGGCGACGCAGTTGACCGTGATGTTGCGGCTGCCGACCTCGCGCGCAAGCGACTTGGTGAAGCCCATGATGCCCGCCTTGGCGGCGCCGTAGTTGGTCTGTCCGGCATTGCCCATGGCGCCGACCACCGACGCGATGGAAATGATGCGCCCGGCGCGCGCCTTCATCATCGCACGCAGCACCGCACGCGACAGGCGGAACACCGAGGTGAGGTTGGTCGCCATGATGGCGTCCCATTCCTCGTCCTTCATGCGCATCAGGAGGTTGTCGCGGGTGATGCCCGCATTGTTGACCAGGACATCGACGGCGCCGAAATCCTTTTCGATCGCGGCGATCACGGCATCCACTTCGGCGCCGTCGCACACGTCGAGCCGCATGCCGCGGCCCTCGACGTTCGCGGCCGCGAGGTAGTCGCCGATCGCCCGGGCGCCCTGGTCGCTGGTCGCGGTGCCGACGACGGTGGCCCCGGCGTTGCCGAGCGCCAGTGCGATCGCCTGGCCGATGCCACGACTGGCGCCGGTGACCAGCGCGACGTGTCCTTTCAACATTTCCTGCTCCTCATGTGCCGAGCGCAGCCGCGAGGCTGGCTTCGTCGACCAGCGCCACGGTCGGCAGGCTGTCGTCGATGCGCTTGTTGAGGCCTGCCAGCACCTTGCCGGGGCCGCACTCGATCACGCGTCCGACGCCGCCGGCCTTGAGCGCCCGCACCGTCTCGACCCAGCGCACCGGCGTATGCAGCTGCTTCGCCAGCGCGTCGCGAATCGCGTCCGGTTCGGCATGGCTCTGCACGTCGGTGTTGTGCAGCACGCGGATCGCCGGCGCCTTGAACTGGATGCCCTGCAGGTGCGTCCGCAGCCTGTCCGCCGCCGGCCGCATCAGCGAGGAATGCGAAGGGACCGACACCGGCAGCGGCAGCGCACGCCTGGCGCCCTTTTCCTTCGCCAGCGCCATGGCGCGCCCGACCGCGGCCTCGTTGCCGGCAATCACCACCTGTCCGGGAGAATTGAAGTTGACCGCCTCGACCACCTCGCCTGCGGCCGCCTCGCCGCATACCGCACGCACGACATCGTCATCCAGGCCGAGGATCGCCGCCATCGCGCCGACGCCTTCCGGCACGGCCGCCTGCATCGCCTCGGCGCGGAAGCGCACCAGCCGGACTGCGTCCGCGAAATCCAGCGCGCCGGCGGCGACCAGCGCCGCGTACTCGCCCAGGCTGTGTCCCGCCAGCAATACCGGGGCGGCGCCGCCGGCCCCCCGCCACGCGCGCCACGCGGCGACGCCGGCCGCCAGCATCGCCGGCTGCGTGTTGACGGTCCGGTTGAGCAGATCGGGAGGACCGTCGGCCACCAGCGCCCACAGATCCTCGCCGAGCGCCTCGGAGGCCTCGGCAAACGTGGCGCGGATCTCGGTGCGCGCGCCCCAGCCGGCCATCATGCCGACCGCTTGCGAGCCCTGTCCCGGGAATACGAAGGCAAGTTCCATCGAAGGTCTTCCTAGAATTTGAGAAGCGCCGAGCCCCAGGTGAAGCCGCCGCCGAACGCCTCCATCAGTACCGTCTGGCCGCGCCGGATGCGGCCGTCGCGCACCGCCACGTCGAAGGCCAGCGGTACCGAGGCGGCCGAGGTGTTGCCGTGCTCGGCGATGGTCGTCACCACACGGTCCATGCTCATGCCGAGTTTTTTCGCGGTGGCGGAGATGATGCGGATATTGGCCTGGTGCGGCACCAGCCAGTCGATATCGGATTTCGCGAGGCCGCTGGCTTCCAGCGTCTCGTCGACGATGCGGTCGAGGGTGTTGACCGCCACCTTGAACACGGCATTGCCTTCCATGCGCATGTAGGCGGGCGCGTTCAGCCCGCTCGACGCGCCGGTGGTGGTACGCAGCAGTTCCTTGTGGCGCCCGTCGGCGTGGATGTGGGTGGCGAGGATGCCCGGTTCGTCCGCGGCCCCGAGCACCACCGCCCCGGCGCCGTCGCCCCACAGGATGCAGTTGCTGCGGTCGTTCCAGTCGGTGATGCGCGACAGCGTTTCCGCACCGATCACCAGCGCGTGCTTCGCGGTGCCGGTCCTGATGAACTGATCGGCCACGCTCAACGCGTAGACGAAGCCGCTGCACACCGCCTGCAGGTCGAACGCCGGCTTGCCGTTGACCATGCCGAGCTTCGACTGCACGATGCACGCGGTGCTGGGAAACACGAGGTCGGGCGTGGTGGTGGCGACCAGCAGCAGGTCGATGTCGTTGACCGAAACTCCGGCCGCCTCGAGCGCCGCATGCGCCGCATGCGCCGCAAGATCGCTGGTGAACTCGCCCTCGGCGGCAATGTGCCGTTCGCGGATGCCGGTTCGGTCGACGATCCATTGGTCGGTCGTCTCGACCAGCCGTTCGAGATCGGCATTGGCGAGCACGCGGGCCGGCAGATAGCTGCCCGTGCCGAGGATGCGGGAATAGGTCAAGCGGCCACCCGTTGCATGAGTTGGATTTGATCGGCAATGCGCTTGAGCACGTTGTTCCGCGCCTCCTCGCATGCGGTCTCGATCGCCTGTTCGAAGGCAAAGCGGTCGGCCGAGCCGTGACTCTTCACGACCACCCCTTTCAGGCCGAGCAGGGTCGCGCCGTTGTACCGGCGCGGGTCCATGCGGCGCTTGAAGGCGCGCATCACGGGGAGCGCAGACAGCCCGGCGATACGGGTCAGCCAGTTGCGCCCGAACTCGGCGCGCAGCGTGGTGGAAATCATCTTGGCGAGCCCCTCGGCGGCCTTGAGCGTGACGTTGCCGACGAAGCCGTCGCACACCACCACATCGGTCGTGCCCTTGAAAATGTCGTCGCCTTCCACGTTGCCATGGAAGTTCAGGTGGCTGTCCCGCAGCAGTTCGCCGGCCTGCTTCACCATCTCGTTGCCCTTGATGTCTTCCTCGCCGATGTTCAGGAGTCCGACACTCGGGTTCGGCTTGTGATCCACCGCCGACACCAGCATTGCGCCCATGATGCCGAACTGCAGCAGATGCTCGGCGGTGCAGTCGACGTTCGCTCCCAGATCGAGCATCAACACCTGCCCCTTCATGGTCGGCATGACGGTGGCGATGGCCGGACGGTCGATGCCCGGGAGCATCTTCAGCACGAATCGGGCCGTCGCCATCAGGGCGCCGGTATTGCCGGCGGACACGCAGGCATCGGCTTCGCCGGACTTGACGAGTTCGATGGCGACCCGCATCGACGAGTCCTTCTTGCCGCGCAGCGCCTGCGCGGGGGGTTCGTCCATCGCCACCACCTGGCTGGCATGGCGCACGATGAGGCGTGGGCCGGGCTTCGCGTGACGCGCCTTCAGTTCGGCCGCCACGACGTCCTGAGGACCCACGAGGATGACGTTGAGGTCGGCATTGCGCGCCAGACAACGGATCGCAGCCGGGACGGTGACGTGAGGACCATGGTCGCCTCCCATCACATCGATCGCGACCGTGATGTTCTTCATGCGCTCAAGGGGGTATCGGACACGGCGCGCCGGCCAGACCGGCGCGTGGCCGGATTATTCGTCGCCCTTGGCCTTGGCGACCTTGCGGCCGCGATAGAAGCCGTTCGGGCTGATGTGGTGGCGCAGATGCGTTTCGCCCGTGGTCGGCTCAATGGCCAGCGGCGGATTGACGAGGAAATCGTGGGCGCGGTGCATGCCGCGCTTGGATGGGGATTTCTTGTTCTGCTGGACAGCCATTTCTTGCTCCTAAAAATTATCGTGCACCCTGCGGGGGACACTCACCTTCCGCGTGCATGGCCACCAGAGGCAGGCTCAGCAACACTTCATCTTCAACCAGCGCGACCAGGTCCAGCTTTGCCGGCACGAGGATCGCCTCGGTTCCGGACATCGCGTCGAACCGCTCGAGCTCGCTCTCGTCCCGCGCCAGATGCAGGACATGGTCGATGGCGGCCACGTGCTGCAGCGCACCGAGGCAACGCTGGCACGTCAGGACGACGCCGCCCCGGATTTCGATCCGCAGCCGCAGCGCCCCGGAGTCGTCCGCCTCGCCCACGACTCGACAGAACAGCTCACCTTGCGTAAATTCATGGGCCAGCCGCGGGAACGCCGTCACGTCGTCACGCACGTCCCACGACTGCCCGGTCTTGCAAAAACGCCGTGGATCGATTTCGACAGTCTGCATCATGACCATTCGCCAGCTGGCTTGCCGGGGACTCGCCCCAAGCGAGGACACGCCGTGCCCGAATAAACATCCGAATAGACGACAGCCCGCAATAATATGATTTGCCGTAATTTTTGTCAAAAAAGAAGCGCTGCCCGAGATTGCCGCGGGACGCGCACGGCGAGGCGCGACGCCGCATCCCCGGGCGGCGGGTTGCCATGAGCATCAGAAAGATCCTGGTCGCCAACCGCGGCGAGATCGCCGTGCGCATCGTCCGTGCCTGCGCCGAGCTGGGCATCAGGTCGGTCGCCATTTACACCGACGCCGATCGCCACGCCCTCCATGTGAAAAAGGCCGACGAGGCCTATCACGTCGGCAAGGATCCGATCCTGGGCTACCTCAACGCCCACACGCTGGTGAACCTCGCGGCCGCGTCCGGCTGCGACGCGCTGCATCCGGGTTATGGCTTTCTCTCCGAAAATCCCGATCTCGCTGCAATCTGCGCGCGGCGCGGCATCCGCTTCATCGGGCCGTCGTCTGAGGTCATCCGCCGCATGGGCGACAAGATCCAGGCGCGGAACGCGATGATCGCCGCGGGCATTCCCGTGGTACCCGGGTCCGACCACAACCTCGAGAACGTGAACGAGGCGCGTGCGCTGGCAAGCCGCATCGGCTATCCGGTCATGCTGAAGGCGACCAACGGCGGCGGCGGCCGCGGCATCCGGCGCTGCGACAGCGAGGAAGAACTGCTGAAGAACTACGACCGCGTGGTGTCCGAGGCGAGCAAGGCGTTCGGCAAACCCGAGGTGTTCGTGGAGAAGTGCGTGCTCCATCCCAGGCACGTCGAGGTGCAGATTCTGGGCGACGCGCAGGGCAACATCGTCCACCTGTTCGAGCGCGACTGCTCGATCCAGCGGCGCAACCAGAAGCTGATCGAGATTGCGCCGAGCCCGCAGCTCACCGAGGCGCAGCGCCAGTACATCGGCAGGCTCGCGGTGCGCGCGGCGAAGGCGGTCGGCTACGTCAATGCCGGCACCGTGGAATTCCTGCTCGATCGGGACAACCAGTTCTATTTCATGGAAATGAACACGCGGCTGCAGGTCGAACACCCGGTCACCGAAAGCATCACCGGCGTCGACATCGTGCAGGAGCAGATCCGCATCGCCGACGGCCAGTCGCTGCGCTATCGGCAGGAGGACATCCACCACCGTGGCTACGCCATCGAATTCCGCATCAACGCGGAGGATCCGAAGAACGAGTTCCTTCCCAGCCTCGGCCGCATCACGCGCTACTACGCGCCCGGTGGTCCGGGCGTGCGCGTGGACGCGGCGATCTACACCGACTACGTGATCCCGCCCTATTTCGACTCGATGTGCGCCAAGCTCACGGTATGGAGCCTCGACTGGGAATCGACCGTCGAGCGGGGCCGCCGCGCGCTCGACGACATGCTGGTGTATGGAGTGAAAACGACGATTCCGTATTACCAGCAGATTCTGCAGCACCCCGAGTTTCGCAGCGGCCGGTTCGACACCGGCTTCGTCGAAGCCCATCCGGAACTCACCCGGTACACCGAAAAGAAGCCGCCGGAGGTCATGGCCGCCGCCATCGCCGCCGCCATCGCCGCCCACCAGGGACTCTGACATGACCAAGGTATACGTTACCGATCTCGTCCTGCGCGACGGCCACCAGTCGCTGATCGCCACCCGCATGCGCACCGAAGACATGCTGCCGATCTGCCCCCGGCTCGACGCGGTCGGCTTCTGGTCGCTGGAAGCCTGGGGCGGCGCCACCTTCGACGCCTGCGTGCGCTTCCTGCGCGAGGATCCCTGGGAGCGCCTGCGCGCGCTCAGGAAGGCCCTGCCCAACACGCGCGTCCAGATGCTGCTGCGCGGCCAGAACCTGCTTGGCTACCGCAATTATTCCGACGACGTCGTGCGCGCATTCGTCAAGAAATCGGCCGACAACGGCGTCGACGTGTTCCGCGTGTTCGACGCGATGAACGACCTGCGCAACCTCAGGGTCTCGGTCGAGGCGATCAAGGCCGCCGGCAGGCACGCCGAAGGCGCGCTCTGCTACACCACCAGCCCGGTGCACGACATTCCCCATTTCGTCGCGCTCGCCCGGGGCATGGCGGAAATGGGCTGCGACAGCATCGCGATCAAGGACATGGCGGGGCTGCTGACGCCGTATGCCGCCCACGACCTGGTATGCGCGATTCGCGCGGCGACGCACCTGCCGATCCACACCCACAGCCACGCCACCTCGGGGCTCGCACACATGACGCACCTGAAGGCGATCGAGGCCGGCGCGCGCATCATCGACACCTGCGTCGGCGGATTCTCCGAAGGCGCGAGCCATCCGACCACGCAGAGCCTGGTCGCCGCGCTCGCCGGAACCCCCTTCGACACGGGCCTGTCGCTGCCTCTGATCGAGGAAATCTCGGCCTACTTCAAGGAGGTGCGCAGGAAATACTGGCAATTCGAGTCCGCGTTCACCGGCACCGACACCCGTGTACTGATCAACCAGGTACCCGGCGGGATGATTTCCAACCTCGCCAACCAGCTGAAGGAGCAAGGTGCGCTCGAGCGCATGGACGCCGTGCTCGAGGAGATTCCACGGGTGCGTGAGGACCTCGGCTACCCGCCGCTCGTCACCCCCACTTCGCAGATCGTCGGCACGCAGGCCGTGCTCAACGTACTCACCGGCACACGCTACAAGTCGGTCACCAACGAGGTGAAGCTCTACCTGCAGGGCCGCTACGGCAAGGCTCCCGGCCACATCAACGAGGCGGTGCGGAAGCTCGCCGTGGGCGATCTCGAGGTCGCCACCTGCCGCCCCGCGGACCTGCTTGCCGACGAACTCGACAGGCTGCGCGCCGAAATCGACGGTCTTGCGCGTGCCGACGAGGACGTGCTGACCTACGCCATGTTTCCCGAACTCGCCAGGACCTGGCTGCAGGAACGCGCCGCCGGCAGCCTCGATCCGGAATCCCTGCTGCCCAGACCGCCGGCCCCGCTGGAAGCGGGACAACGCTATGCCGCCGATGAATTCCGCATCACCCTGCACGGCGAGACCTATCACATCAAGCTTGCCGGCAGCGGCCGCGCCGGATCGGGGCCGCATCCCTATTTCGTTGCCGTCGACGGCGTGTCGGAGCAGGTGCTCGTCGAACCGCTCAACGAAGTGGCGGTCGGCAGCGACCGCGCGGCCACGCCACGCGCGCCCGCTGCCGCAACTGCGGCGCCGGGGCAGGCGCCGCGGCCGAGTCTGCCCGGCCATGTCGCCGCCGCGATGCCCGGCACGGTCGTCGACGTGCTGGTCAGCGTCGGCGACAACGTCAAGGCCGGCGACGGCGTGCTGGTGATCGAGGCGATGAAGATGGAAAGCGAAGTGCAGGCGCCCATCGCCGGCGTCGTCATCAACATCTTCGCGAAGAAGGGCGACGCGGTGACGCCCGACATGGTACTCGTGGACATTCAACCTTGAGGGCCCCACGCATGACGCTCGTCCTGGCTTCCACCTCTCCCTACCGGCGGGAACTGCTCACCCGCCTGCGCCTGCCCTTCGAGGCGCTGTCGCCGGATATCGACGAAACCCCGCTGCCCGGGGAATCGCCGTCCGCCACCGCGCTGCGTCTGTCGGTACTGAAGGCGCGGGCTGCCGCCAGCGCCTTTCCCGATGCCCTGGTCATCGGCTCCGACCAGGTGCTGATGCTGGACGACGCCCAGCTTGGCAAACCCGGCAATTACGAGAACGCCTTCGCCCAGTTGAAGGCGATGCAGGGACGCGAGATGGTGTTCCACACCGCGCTGACGCTGCTCAACAGCCGCACCGGCCGCGCCCAGACACGCGACGTGCCGACGACGGTACGCATCCGCCGCCTCAGCGACGCGCAGATCGCGGCCTATCTGGCAAAGGAGAAGCCCTACGACTGCGCCGGCTCGGCAAAAAGCGAATCGCTCGGCATCGCACTGATGGAACGCATGGACAGCACCGATCCGACGGCACTCATCGGCCTGCCGCTGATGACCCTCACGGAGATGCTCGCCAACGAGGGCGTCGACGTTCTGACATGCTGACTGGACGCACGAGCGGCACGCTGTATCTGATCCCGGTGCCGCTGGGGCCGGTGCACCCCGATGCCTGCCTGCCGCCCGCCACCCTCGCCGTCGCTCGCCGCCTCACTCATTTCGTCGCCGAGCGCGCCAAGACCGCGCGCGCCCACCTCAGGGCCATGGATCATCCACGACCGCTGCAGGCATTGCACATCGAGGAACTCGACGAACACACCCCGTCGGCGGCGATTCCCGCGCTGCTGGCGCCACTCGAGGCCGGCCACGACCTTGGCCTGCTGTCGGAGGCGGGCTGCCCGGCGGTCGCCGATCCCGGCGCGGCACTGGTGCTGGCGGCGCACCGCACCGGCATTCCGGTCGTGCCCCTGATCGGCCCCTCGTCGATCCTGCTCGCACTGATGGCCTCGGGCCTGGGCGGCCAGCGCTTCGCCTTCCACGGCTATCTGCCCGCCCGGGAACCCGCGCGCAGCCAGGCCATCCGCAGCCTCGAAAACGCCGCGCGCCGCGACCGTGCCACCCAGCTCTTCATCGAAACGCCCTATCGCAGCGCCGCCCTGCTCGATGGCCTGGCGGCGGCGCTGGCACCCGACACGCTGGTGAGCGTGGGCGCCGACCTGAGTCTGCCGGGACAATTGATCCAGACCCGCAGCGCGCGGGCCTGGAGCGGCCACGCAGACGCGGTGAGGGATCGCCTGGTGGTGTTCGGGATCGGAACTTGAGACATCCGCCAGGCTAATCGTCGATTGCCACCCGGCGTTCCGACTCCCTGAAGATCCAGGCCAGGGCGAATCCGGCCGACAGGGCGTCGGTGCGCCGCACCAGCGGACTGTCCTCGATCACCGCTGCGGCCAAGCTGTCATGGCGCACGAACGCACCCAGCCAGGCCCCGGCAAACCGCCTGCTCAGCGTGAGGGTCACTTGCGTGCCGGCGTAGCCGCCCGTCGCCTCGTAGGCGGGCCGCGACGGCGTCGCCTCGCGCGGGCGAACGCCATAAAAATAGCTGTTGTATCTGCGGTCGTTGAAGTACGGGCCCGCCTGCGCGCTGAAGTTCCAGCCTGGCCACCCCCGCGGGTCGCGGACTTCCAGCAGCAGATTCGGCGAAAACAGCCAGCCGATCGGCGTGGGTGAAGGGGCCACGGTGACGGCGGTGCGCAGCGGCGCGCGCGCATCGAGCCGCACTCTGCGGTCGGACGAGCGCCACAGATGGACGTTGAGCGTTGGTCCGAATTCGACCGTGGGATCGAGATCGGCCATACCCTGCCGCAGCGGATCATCGTCGCTTCGCGGATGCAGCGAGCCGTTGAGGCTGACGTTGAGTTCGACCCGCTCACTGTCGAGCAGCAGGCCACGCAACCCGTCACTGTCCATTTTCAACGTCTCGCCGCGATAGACCAGGTAGGGCATGGGCAGGACGTAGGCCCGCCGCGCGGCGGAGCCGCGGTAGTTGGGCAGGCTCAATCCGGCCACTCCGAGGCCGGCTTCCCACAGCGGCAACTGCGCCGCATCGGCCGACACGACGGCGAACAGGGCGGCGAACGGCAGGGCAAGGCGCATGAGGCGTGTTCCAGGCGGACGATACACGAAGCACTGCGCGAAATCGATCGCAATGCCCGCGCCAATGATAGAGACGCCGGGATGCCCATGGAAGGCCGCCTGGGTTATGGTTCACCCTTTGCCCACCCAATCCCGGAGAGAAGTCATGTCCCGCCCCATCCTCTACCACAGCCCGATCTGCCCGTTCTGCCAGCGCATCGACATCCTGCTGGCGCTCAAGGGCCGCCGCGAAGGCGTCGAGATTCGCACCCTCGACCTCGCCGTGCCGCGGCCCGAATGGCTGCTGGAAAAAACCCGCGGGGTGTCGGCCCTGCCGGTGCTGGAAACCGCGGACGGCCACGTCGTCAAGGAGAGCCTGGTGATCCTCCAGTATCTGGAGGACATCTACCCCGAACGTCCGGTCGCACAGCGCGATCCGTGGCGGCGTGCGGTGGAGAACATGCTGACCCGCATGGACGGCGATTTTTCCAGCCAGGGCTACGGCTGGTTGATGAACCAGGATCCCGAGCGCCGCGCGGCGATGCGCGAAGGAATGCTGAAGCAGTATGCGCAGCTCGACGATTTCCTGCGGGCGCACGCGCCCCAGGGGCCCTTCCTGTTCGAGGAATTCGGCTGGGCAGAGACCGTGTTCACACCTTTTTTCCAGCGCTTCTGGTTCCTCGAATATTACGAGGACTTCCGTCTGCCGGACGACGCGCGCTACGACCGCGTGCGCCAGTGGGTGAATGCCTGCGTGAGCCACGCGGCAGCGCAGCAGCCGAGCCGCGAGCAGATCATCAAACACTATTACGACTTCGCCAAGGGCTTCGGCAACGGCGCCCTGCCGCCCGGACGCGCCAAGTCGTCACTGGCCCTGGAGCCGGACTGGCGCACGCGGCCAATGCCGCCGCGGGACAAGTACCGCCACAGTGCGACCGATGCCGAACTGGGGCTGTAAAGGCCGCGGCGCGGGCGACTTGCGTCGCGCCGCGGCGTGTCTACGATGAAAGGAGCCAGTCAACCGCAGGGAGTGCATCATGTCGGCAATCGTCATTGAAACCGCACCGGACGCAACGCGCCTGGCCAATCTGGGGGTCGATCGCTGGCCCGAGTGGAGTTCGCAGAGCACTGAATTTCCCTGGGAGTATTTCGAGCAGGAGATGAGCTACATCGTCGAAGGGCGCGCGATCGTGACGCCCGAAGGCGGCGCGCCCGTGGAAATCGCCAAGGGCGATCTGGTGACCTTCCCCTCCGAGCTGCTGTGCAAATGGAAGGTCATCGAACCGCTCCGCAAACGCTACCGCATCGGCTGACTGCATTCACGCCCAGTATTTCGCCTTGTCCGGCAGGATCCAGCGCACGCCGCCGCGCGGGTCTTCCTTGTCGCCCCGATAGCGCGGGATCAGGTGGACGTGCAGGTGCGGCACCGACTGCCCGCCCGCCTGGCCGTGGTTGATGCCGATGTTGTAGCCGTCGGGCCGATGCAGCGCATCGAGCTTCTCTTTTGCCCGCGCGAGCATTCGCAGCAACGCGATCTGCTCGGCTTCGGTCACCTCGAACAGGGTCGCGACGTGGCGCCGCGGAATGATGACGGTATGGCCGAGCGACACCGGAAAACCGTCGCGATAGGCCACGGCCAGTTCGTCCTCGGCGACGATGCGATGCGGTTCCAACACGCAGAAGGGACAGGGTTTGGGAGCGGGAGCGTTCATCGGAGAAGAGCGGCCGCGGTTGCGGGCCAGCGCTGATTAAAATATACAATTGTCGCTTCTTTGGCAGGCGGGTGTCATGTCCGCGCGCCACGATCGCCGCGAGTGGTATCGGCGGTTTCCCGAATGCCGCGTCGTCCTGGAAACGGCGGCCGGATGCACCCGCCGGCCGGTGGACGTCGTCGAAGGGCATGTGGTCGACGTCCCTGCGGCGTTGCCGGGGGAAGGGGCGATCGCCGCGGCTGCCAGGTACTGAAGTCTTCTTGAGGGAAAATCATGCACGCAACATTGCACAAAACGGGCCTCGCCGTCCTGGTCGCGGCCGGATGCCTGGTCGCCACGCCTGCCCGCGCCGCCGAGCACGCGCATCACCACCACGGGCACGATGCCCATGCGACCACACGGGTACCGAATGCGGGCCAGAAATGGGCCACCGACGACACGCTACGCCGCGGCATGGAGTCGATTCGGCAGACGATGAGTCCACAGCTGGAGGCCATCGAGAAGGGTCGTCTCGGCGGCAAGGATTATCAGCGGATGGGGACGGCGGTGCACAAATCCATCGTCGAGGTCGTGAGCCAGTGCAAGCTGCCGAAGGATGCCGACAGCGCGCTGCATTCCATCGTCCTGGGCGATCTCGTCCAGGGTGCGGAACTCATGCAGAAATCAGCCAAGGTCGACACCCAGCGTGCCGCCGCCCTGGGTGTGCTGCAGGCGCTGCGCAATTACGGAGACTATTTCCAGCACCCGGGCTGGTCGCTCGGCCCCGCGGCGGGCCGCTGATCCCGGCGCGGCTAGCTGTCGCGGAACAGGTGGATCGCCTCGTCGAGGCGCTGCACGGCGTGCACCGTCATGCCGTCGATTCGCTGTTTGGGCTGGTTGGCCGCCGGTACGATCGCCCGGGTGAAACCGAGCTTGGCGGCTTCCTTCAAGCGCTCCTGGCCGCGCTGCACCGGACGGATCTCGCCCGCCAGTCCGACTTCGCCGAACATCACCAGCCCGTCGGGCAGCGGCTGGCTGCGCAGGGACGACACGATCGCCGCGAGCACCGCGAGATCGGCGGCGGGCTCGCTGATTTTCACCCCTCCCACCGCATTGACGAACACGTCCTGATCGAAGCAGGCGATCCCCGCGTGGCGGTGCAGCACGGCGAGCAGCATGGCCAGCCGGTTCTGCTCCAGGCCGACCGACAGGCGGCGCGGACTCGGCGCGTGGCTGGTATCCACCAGCGCCTGGATTTCCACCAGCAGCGGGCGCGTCCCTTCCTGCGTCACCAGCACGCATGAACCCGGCACCGGTTCGCCGTGGCGCGACAGAAAGATCGCCGACGGATTGGAGACGCCCTTCAGGCCCTTCTCCGTCATCGCGAACACGCCGATTTCGTTGACCGCGCCAAAGCGGTTCTTGAACGCCCGCACCAGCCGGAACGACGATCCGGCATCACCCTCGAAATACAGCACGGTATCAACGATGTGCTCGAGCACGCGCGGGCCGGCGATGGCGCCTTCCTTGGTCACGTGGCCGACCAGGATGATCGCGGTGCCGGCCTGCTTCGCGTGACGCGTGAGCTGGGCGGCGCATTCGCGCACCTGCGCCACCGAGCCGGGCGCCGAGCTCAGTGCCTCGGAGTACAGGGTCTGGATCGAATCGACGACGGCGACCTCCGGCGCGAGGTCGCCGAGCTGCGCGAGAATGGCTTCCAGCCGGATTTCCGGCAGCACCGGCAGGTTCGCCTCGGGCAGGCTCAGCCGCCGCGCACGCAGCGCGACCTGGCGCGCCGATTCCTCGCCGCTCACGTAAAGCGTCTTCTGCCGCCCCGACAGCCCCGCCAGCGCCTGCAACAGCAGCGTCGACTTGCCGATTCCCGGATCGCCGCCGATCAGCGTCACGCCGCCCGGCACCAGGCCGCCGCCGAGCACGCGGTCGAGCTCGCCGATGCCGGTGGGGATGCGGCTCTCCGCGGACGCCTCGACGTCGCGCAGCATCTGCACGCGGCTGGTCGCCGCGAGCGCCTGGAAGCGCGGCTTCGCGGCGTCGGCAATGGTCTCGACCAGCGTGTTCCAGGCGCCGCACGCAGGGCACTGCCCCTGCCATTTGGGCGCGCTGCCGCCGCATTCGGTGCAGGTGTAGACGGTCCTGGCCCTGGCCATCGCGCGCGTGGCCTCAAGAGCCATCGCGGGCGGACGCACGCGGCTGGCACCCACGCAGTGGAGCAGCGAGGCCGCCCATCAGGCGGGGAACACGCCGGTGGACAGATAGCGGTCGCCGCGGTCGCAGACGATGGAGACGATCACCGCGTGTTCGACTTCCTTCGACAGCTGCAGCGCCGCCCACAGCGCGCCACCCGACGAGATGCCGGCGAAGATGCCTTCCTCGCGCGCAAGCCGCCGCGTCGTTTCCTCCGCATCCTGCTGGCTCACGTAGATCATCCGGTCGATGCGCCCGTTGTCGCAGATTGCCGGCACGTAGTCCTCGGACCACTTGCGGATGCCGGGAATCTGCGCGCCGTCGGTGGGCTGCACGCCGACGATCTGGATCGCGGGGTTCTGTTCCTTGAGATAGCGCGAGCAGCCCATGATGGTGCCGGTGGTGCCCATGCTGGAAACGAAATGGGTGATGCGGCCGCCGCTGTCGCGCCAGATTTCCGGACCGGTGGTGCGATAGTGCGCCTCGGGATTGTCCGGATTGGAAAACTGGTCGAGCACGCGGCCGATGCCCTGTTTCTCCATCGTCATGGCGAGGTCGCGCGCCCCTTCCATGCCGGCCGCCCGGCTCACCAGCTGCAGTTCCGCGCCGAATGCGCGCATGGTCTGTTGCCGCTCGATGGAGGCGTTCTCCGGCATGATGAGGACGAGCCGGTAGCCGCGCATCGCGGCGGCCATCGCCAGCGCGATGCCGGTGTTGCCGCTGGTCGCCTCGATCAGCGTGTCGCCCGGCTTGATCTCGCCGCGTGCCTCCGCGCGCTCGATCATCGACAGCGCCGGCCGGTCCTTGACCGAACCGGCCGGGTTGTTGCCTTCGAGCTTGACCAGAACGATGTTGCCGGTCTCGCCGGGGATGCGCTTGAGCCTGACCAGGGGCGTATTCCCGACGCAGTCTTCGATCGTCTTGTACATGGATTACGGCCGTCCGATCGGAAAATACTCGAAACCCATCTCGCGCATCGCCGACGGCTCGTACAGGTTGCGGCCATCGAAGACGACGGGTGCCTTGAGCAAGGTCTTCATGGTGTCGAAGTTGGGGCTGCGGAACACCTTCCATTCGGTGACGATGAGCAGCGCGTCGGCACCCTTCAGCGCGTCCATCGGGCTGTCCACCAACAGCAGGTCGGCGCGCTCCCCATAGATACGGCGCGTCTCCTCCATCGCCGCGGGATCGTAGGCCGACACGCTCGCCCCCATCCGCCACAGCGCCTCGAGCATGGTGCGGCTGGGTGCTTCGCGCATGTCGTCGGTGTTGGGCTTGAAGGCGAGCCCCCACATGGCGAAGCGGCGGCCCTTGAGATCGCTGCCGAAGCGCGCGGTGAGCTTGTCGACGAGGATGCGCTTCTGCGTGTCATTGGCGTCCTCGACGGCGTCGAGCACGCGCAGCGGGACGCCGCTTTCCTGTGCGGTGCGGCGCAGCGCCTGCACGTCCTTGGGAAAGCACGAACCGCCGTAGCCGCAGCCGGCGTAGAGAAAATGGTAGCCGATACGCGGATCGGAACCGATGCCGTGGCGCACCTGCTCGATGTCGGCGCCGAGCTTCTCCGCGAGCACGGCGAGTTCGTTCATGAAGGAGATGCGCGTCGCGAGCATGGCATTGGCGGCATACTTGGTCAGTTCGGCGCTGCGGATGTCCATGACGGCGAGACGTTCGCGGCTGCGCTGGAACGGTGCGTAGAGCTGGCGCAGCAGCTGGGTGGCATGCTCGCTGTCGGTGCCGATGACGATGCGATCGGGTTTCATGAAGTCCTCGACGGCGGCCCCCTCCTTGAGGAATTCCGGGTTGGAGGCGACATCGAAGGCGATCGCCGCGCCGCGCCCGGCGAGTTCCTCGGCGAGCGCGGCCCTCACCTTGTCGGCGGTGCCGACCGGGACGGTGGACTTGTCGACGACGAGCCTGTAGCCGCGCATGTGGCGGCCGATGTTGCGCGCGGCGGCGACGACGTACTGCAGGTCGGCGGAGCCGTCCTCGTCGGGCGGGGTACCGACGGCGATGAACTGGATCTGGCCGAAGGCGACCGATTCCTCGACGTCGGTGGTGAAGGACAGCCGCCCCGCCGCGACGTTGCGCGCGACCATGTCCTCCAGCCCCGGTTCGTAGATCGGAATGCCGCCCGACTGGAGAATCTCGATCTTCTTCGGATCGACGTCGAGGCACAGCACCTCGTTGCCGACTTCGGCGAGACAGGTCCCGGTCACCAGCCCGACATATCCGGTACCGATCACGGTAATTTTCACAGCGTCCTCCTTGGGTCTCGAATCTCTGATTGAATCCGTTGCAACGCCGCGAGCGGATCGGCGGCGCCGGTGATCGGGCGGCCGATCACGAGATCCGTCGCGCCCGCACGCAAGGCCTGCGCCGGCGTCATCACGCGCCGCTGATCGTCCGCTCCGCTGCCGGCCGGACGAATGCCCGGCGTCACCAGGCGGAAATCCTCGCCCACGTTCGCACGCAGCAGCGCCGCTTCCTGCGCCGAACATACCACGCCATCCAGGCGGCAGGACTGCGCCAGCCGCGCGAGCCGCAGCACCTGGGCCGCCGGCGCATCCGTCACACCGATTTCATCGAGATCCTCGGCGTTCATGCTGGTCAGTACCGTCACCGCGATCAGCAGCGGTCGCCGCGGCACCCCGGCCAGCGCCTCGCGCGCGGCCTCCATCATGCGCCGCCCACCGGACGCGTGCACGTTGACCATCCACACCCCCAGTTCCGCCGCCGCCCGGCAGGCGGCTGCCACGGTGTTGGGGATGTCGTGAAACTTCAGGTCGAGAAACACCTCGAAGCCGCGCGCCGCCAAGGCCCGCACCAGCTCGGGTCCGGCCGCGGTGAAGAGCTCCTTGCCCACCTTCAGCCGGCACAGTGCCGGTTCCATCCGGTCCGCCAACGCCAGCGCCGAAGCCGCATCCGCATAGTCCAGCGCCACGATGATCCTGTGCGTCATCCTCGTCCCCCAATTCCCGTCTGGTTCCTAGCCGCCGAATCCCGAGCCCTGGGCGTTTCCTTCGCGCCGCTCGGGATCGAAGCTGTCCCAGCGTCCGCATGCCGGGCAGCGCCAGAAAAACTGCTTGGCCTTGAAACCGCAGCTGTCGCACTGATAGCGCATCATGCGCTGGCTGTGCGCGGCCACCAGGCTCTTTTCCACCTGCAGCAGTTCCCGCTCGTCGGCGACGGCATCGATGAGCTGGGCTTCCAGCAGGCGGTCCAGCGTGCGCAGGCTGGGATTGCGCCGCAATTCCTCGCGCGCGAGCCGACTCGCCGCCGCCGCGCCCTCGGTTTCCGAGACCGCCAGATACAGGGTATTGAACACGTCCGGGGAAGGCTGGCGAGCATACAGCGCACGCAGCCACTGCACGCCTTCAGCCAGGCGGTCCAGTTGCCGGTAGCTGCCCAGCACGCGGTCGACCACCAGCGCCATGTGCGCCGAACTCTGCGTTTCGACCAGCCGCCAGTCGGCGATCGCCGCCTCGTGCCGTCCCGCCGCCGCATCGAGATCACCCGCCATCATGTTGGCGCGCACCGACTGGCGGTTCACCGCAAGCGCCTGCTGCAGATGCGCCGCCGCCGCCTCGGGATGGCCCTTCGCCGATTCGAGCAGCGCGAGTTCGCAATGAAAGTGCGCGATCTCGGCGTTGAGCGGCTTGCTGGTGTCCTTCTCCAGCACGCGCGCCGCATCGATCGCCTTCTGCCAGTCCTTTTCCTGCACGTAGATTTCCAGCAGGAAGGTACGCGCCTGGCCATGCTGCGGGGTTTCCAGCAAACGGGTGAAAACCTGTTCCGCGCGGTCGAGCAGCCCCGCCCTCAGGTAGTCCTGGCCCAGTTCGCTCATCGCGCGCAGGCGCTGTTCCTCGGCAAGCCCCTCGCGTTCGAGCAGGTTCTCGTGCATGCGGATGGCGCGGTCGAGCTCGCCGCGGCGGCGAAACAGCCCTCCCAGGGCGAAGTGCAGATCGATGGTCTCGGGCTCGAGCTTGACGACCTCGAGAAAGGCTTCGATCGCCTTGTCCGGCTGTTCGTTGAGAAGAAAATTCAGGCCACGGAAATACGAGTTGGGCAGTGCGCGCGATTCGGTGACGACCTGACGGATGTCGACACGGGCCGCGAGCCATCCCAGCGCAAAGAAAAGCGGGATCGCCAGCAGCCACCACAGCTCGAATTCCATGATCCTGGAAACGTCAGACGGGTCGAATGTCGGTGGCCGTCTCGGTGTCGGCCGGTACGGGGGCTTTGCCGATCTCGCGCCGCAGGCGGAACAGCGTGGGCAGCAGGGCAAGCACCCCGGTCAGTACGCCGAGCACGAACGCGAGTCCCAGCATCACGATCAGCGGCGCCTGCCACACGTAGCCGAGATAGGAATAGAAAACGACCGATTGGCTGTTCTTGAGCGCGAATCCGAGCACCAGCAGGAACACCAGCAGTTTGGCCAGCAGGCCCAGATAGCGCATGACGTTTTTCATGTTTGTGCGGCGCGGGGAAATCCGCTTCATTCTACCCGTGTCCGGGATTTCACCCAAGAACGCCACGGCCGCCCTCCCACCAAAAAAGACGGCGCCGAATGGCGCCGTCTGCGGAATGCCCGGGGCCATCCCGGCTTCAGCCGGGAAAATCGACGCGGTCGCGCAGCTCCTTGCCGGGTTTGAAGTGCGGCACGTATTTCGCCGGTACCTGCACACGCTCGCCCGACTTCGGGTTGCGCCCAACGCGGGCCGGACGATAACTCAAGCTGAAACTGCCGAAACCACGGATCTCGATGCGCTCGCCGCGCGACAGCTTCTTTGCCAGCGCGTCGAGGATCGTTTTCACCGCGAGCTCGACATCGGCCACCGAAAACTGCCCATGCCGGGCCGCCAGTCGGGCGATCAGCTCGGATTTCGTCATGGCTTACTCGTTGCTCTTGTTGTCGAGCTTGGCCTTGAGAAGCGCGCCCAGGTTGGTCAGGCCGGTAGCCGCCCCCGACTCGGCCGCGATCTTCTTCATCGCGGCGTCCTGCTCGGTCATGTCCTTGGCCTTGATCGACAGGTTGATCACACGATTCTTGCGATCGACGTTGATAACCATGGCCTCGATCTCGTCGCCTTCCTTGAAATGGCTGCGCATGTCCTCGACACGGTCGCGCGACACCTCGGAAGCCCGCAGGTAGCCTTCCATGTCGCTGTCGAGCTGAACCGTCGCGCCTTTCGGCTCGACGGTCTTGATCGTGCCCTTGACGATGCTGCCCTTCTCGTGGCCGGAGGCGAAGCTGGTCAGCGGATCGCCTTCCAGCTGCTTGATGCCGAGCGAGATCCGCTCGCGCTCGAGGTCGATGCCGAGTACCACGGCCTCGACTTCCTGACCCTTGCGGAAGTTGCGCACGGCCTCCTCGCCGGGTACGCTCCACGACAGGTCCGACAAGTGCACCAGGCCGTCGATGCCGCCGGGCAGGCCGATGAACACGCCGAAGTCGGTGATCGACTTGATCGCGCCGGAGACCTTGTCGCCCTTCTTGTGGTTCATCGAGAAGTCTTCCCACGGATTCGACTTGCACTGCTTCATGCCCAGCGAGATGCGGCGCTTGTCCTCGTCGATGTCGAGCACCATGACCTCCACCTCGTCGCCCAGCTGGACGATCTTGGAGGGGCTGACGTTCTTGTTGGTCCAGTCCATTTCCGAGACGTGCACCAGGCCCTCGATACCTTCCTCGATCTCGACGAACGCGCCGTAGTCGGTGAGATTGGCCACCTTGCCGAACATGCGGGTGCCCGTGGGATAGCGGCGCGCGATACCGACCCATGGATCGTCGCCAAGCTGCTTGATGCCCAGCGAGACGCGGTTCTTCTCGGTGTCGTAGCGCAGGATCTTGGCTTCGAGTTCCTGGCCGACATGCACCACTTCGGAAGGATGCTTGACGCGGCGCCAGGCCATGTCGGTGATGTGCAGCAGGCCGTCGATGCCCCCCAGATCGACGAATGCGCCATAGTCGGTGATGTTCTTGACCACGCCCTTGACGATGGCGCCTTCCTTCAGGCTTTCCAGCAGGGCCTCGCGATCGGCACCCATGGTCTCTTCCAGTACGGCGCGGCGCGAGACGACGACGTTGTTGCGCTTGCGGTCGAGCTTGATGACCTTGAACTCCATCTCCTTGTATTCGTAGGGAGTCGTATCCTTGACCGGGCGCATGTCGACCAGCGATCCCGGCAGGAAGGCACGCAGGCCGGAGACCATCACGGTGAGGCCGCCCTTGACCTTGCCCTGCACCATGCCGGCGACGATGCGGCCTTCGTTCATCGCCGCTTCAAGATCCAGCCACGCGGCCAGTTTTCTGGCACGCTCGCGCGACAGCTTGGTGGCGCCGAAGCCGTCTTCGATGGATTCGATGGCCACCGCCACGAAGTCGCCGATCGTGGCTTCGATCTCGCCCTGGTCGTTCTTGAATTCATCCAGGGGAATCAGGCTTTCGGACTTGAGGCCGGCGTTCACCGTCACGAAGTTGTTGTCGATGCCGACGATCTCGGCGGTGATGACCTCGCCCTGGCGCATTTCCTGGTGCGAGAGCGACTCCTCGAACAGGGCGGCAAAGCTTTCCGCGGAAGCGGGGGTGGAAGAAGCGGTAACAGTAGACATTAAAAAAACCTTCAGTCCGTCGGTGAGGACGGGGTTGGTTGCACATCGTCGGCCTGCGGGCGCAGTGCCGACCCGATTCAAGGCTTGCTGCGGCAATGCGCCAGCACCGCCTGCACTGCGGCGTCGACGTCCATATGGGTGGTGTCGAGCAGCAGGGCATCCGGTGCGGGCCTGAGCGGCGCGACGGCGCGCGACGCGTCGCGCGCATCGCGCGCCCGCATGTCCGCAACAAGATTGGTTAGATTAGCAGGGTTCCCCTTTTCGATCAACTGCTTATACCTTCTTTCGGCGCGCGTCTCGGGACTCGCGGTAAGGAAGACCTTGGTCGGTGCGTCGGGGAAAACCACCGTACCCATGTCACGCCCATCCGCCACCAGGCCGGGGGCCTGGCGATAGGCGCGCTGGCGCCCGAGCAGCGCCTCGCGCACCGCCGGCAGCGCCGCGACTTGCGACGCCCCGGCGCCCACCGCCTCGGCGCGAATGGCGTCGGTCACGCAGTCGTTGCCCAGCCAGACGGCGCCATCGTGGAAACGGGCAGGCAACGCCGCCGCCAGGCGGGCGACCCCGGCCTCGTCGTCGAGCGCCACGCCGGCCTTCATCGCCGCCAGGGCGGTGAGCCGATACAGTGCGCCGCTGTCGAGGAAGTGGAAGCCCAGTGCGTCCGCGACCCGTTCGGCGACGGTCCCCTTGCCCGAGGCGGAGGGGCCGTCGATGGTGACGACGGGAGGCACGGCAGGCGGCGAATCGGGTTTCATCGGGTGATCCGGGCGAAGACCTTGAAATAGTCGGGAAAGGTCTTGGCGACGCACCCGGGATCGTTGATGCGCACCGGCACCCCGCCGAGGGACACCAGCGACAGGCACATCGCCATGCGGTGGTCGTCGTAGGTGTCGATTTGCGCATGCGGCGTGAGGCGTGCATCCCGAGGCGGCGTGATGCGGATGAAATCCGCGCCCTCCGCCACCGTCGCGCCGACCTTGCGCAGTTCGTTCGCCATCGCGGCGATACGGTCGGTCTCCTTGACGCGCCAACTGGCGATGTTGGACAGCGTGGTCGTCCCGTCGGCGAAAAGTGCGGCCACCGCCAGCGTCATCGCGGCGTCGGGAATATGGTTGCAGTCCAGGTCGATGGCCTGCAGGCGGCCGGATGCGGGCGCGCATGCCTCGATCCAGTTCGGCCCCGCGTCGATGCGTGCACCCATCAGGGCGAGCGCATCGGCGAAGCGCACGTCGCCCTGCACGCTGTCCCGGCCCACGCCCTCCACCCGCACCGGACCGCCGCCGATGGCGCCGGCGGCAAGAAAATACGAGGCCGAGGAGGCATCGCCTTCGACCCACATTTCGCCGGGACTCAGGTAGCGTGCCTCGGCCGGAACGGTGAAGCGCGTCCAGTCGTCGCGCTCGACCTCGACGCCGAAACGGCGCAGCATCGCCAGAGTGATGCCGATGTAGGGTTTCGAGATGAGTTCGCCCACCACCTCGACCGTCGTGGTCCTGTCCCGCAGCGGCAAGGCCATCAACAGACCGGTCAGGAACTGGCTCGACACGTTGCCGCGCACCGCCGTACGATCGCTCGCCACGCTGGCCGGATGCACGTGCAGCGGCGGATAACCAGGCGTGCCGAGATAGTCGATGCGCGCGCCCAGCTGCACCAGCGCATCGACCAGATCGCCGATCGGCCGCTCGTGCATGCGCGCGACGCCGGTCAGGACATACTCACCGTCCGACAGCGCGAGGGCCGCGGTCAAGGGACGAAAGGCCGTGCCGGCGTTGCCCAGGAACAGTTCGGCGCGCTTCACCGGAAATGGCCCGCCGATGCCGATGATGCGCCAATGGTTGGCGCCGCGGTCTTCGACGCCGACTCCGAGCGTTTTCAATGCCGCCAGCATGTGGCGGGTATCGTCGGAATCGAGCAGATCGTGGATCTCGGTGCTGCCGCTGGCAAGCGCCGCCAGCAGCAGCACCCGGTTGGAAATGCTCTTCGAGCCGGGCAGGCGCACCGTGCCCCCGGCCGCGCGCGACGCGGGCAGATCGAGAAAGTCCATCAGGCCTCCAGCATCCAGTGTTCGCGCGCGGCGCGCGCACGCGAAAAAATCGTCTCCAGCGCGGTCCCGTCCGCGGCATCCAGCGCTTCCCGCAGCGTCTGCAGCGCGGCAAGGTAGCCGTCGAGTTCGGCAAGCAGCGCGCCGCGGTTGGCCAGCGCGATGTCGCGCCACATCTCCGGCGAGGAGGCCGCGATGCGGGTGAAATCGCGGAAACCGCTCGCGGCGAACCGAAACAGCAGTTCGCTGTCGGCGCGCCCGGCGAGATCGTCGACCAGCGCGAAAGCCGCCAGGTGCGGCAGATGGCTGACCGCGGCGAAGATGCGGTCGTGCTGCGCGGCATCGAGCGTTTCCACCTGCGCACCGGCCGCCTCCCACAGCGCGCGTACCGTGGCGACGGCGTCGGCGCGCGCGTCCGGCTGCGGCGTGAGCACCACGCGGCGGCCACGATAGAGGTCCGCACGCGCGGCATCGGGACCGCTGCGCTCGGAACCGGCGATGGGATGCCCCGGCACGAAATCCGCCGCACGCACGCCGAGCGCCGCGCGCGCCGCGGCGATCACGCCGAGCTTGGTGCTGCCGGCATCGGTCATGACGGCGCCGGGCTTCAGGTGCGGTGCGAGTTGCCGCAGCACGGTTTCGGTCTCGCCCACCGGCAGCGCGAGCAGAATGACATCCGCCTGCCCCGCCTCGGTCCAGCCGGCGGCCCGATCGATGAGACCGCGTTCGCGCGCGGCGGCGAGATGCGCGGGGTCGCGGCCGACGCCGAGTACGGTGCGCACCGCGCCGGCCTGCTTCAGAGCGAGCGCGAACGAACCGCCGATGAGGCCGGTACCGACCAGGGCGAGGGTGTCGATGCTCACCGGCAGGCTCGCAGGGCGTCGAGAAAGCGCACGTTCTGCGCGGCGAGCCCCACCGACACGCGCAGGAATTCCGGCAGGCCGTAGTTGGCGACCGGACGCACGATCACGCCGCGGCCGAGCAGTTCCGTGTTGACGCGCGCGGCGTCGCCGACCCGGGCAAGGAGGAAATTGCCCTTCGACGGCACGGCCTCGATCCCCATCTCGCCAAGCCCCGCCGCCAGCTGCGCCATGCCGGCCCTGTTCAGCGCGTACGTGCGCGCGAGGAAATCACCGTCGCCGAGTGCCGCCTCGGCCGCCGCGAGTGCCGATGCATTGACGTTGAAGGGATGGCGCACGCGGTTCATGAGGTCCATCACGTCGGGGTGGCCGAGGCCGTAGCCGACACGCAGGCCAGCCAGCCCGTACGCCTTGGAAAAGGTCCGCGTAATCACCAGGTTGGGAAACCGCGCCAACCACGCCGTCGTGTCGCACCGCTCGGCCTGCGGCAGGTATTCGCCGTAGGCTTCGTCGAGCACCACCAGCACCTGCCGCGGCACCGTGGCGAGGAAGGCCTCGATCTCCGCCCACGGCAGGAAGGTGCCGGTGGGGTTGTTGGGATTGGCGATCCACAGCACGCGCGTGTCGTCGCGGATCGCCGCACGCATCGCCGCGAGATCGTGGCCCAGACCGCACGCCGGCACCACGATGCCCGCCGCGCCGACGGTCTGCGTCGCAATGGCGTACACGGCGAACGCGTATCGTGAAAAAACGGCCGAGCTGCCCGGCGCGAGAAAGGCCCGCGCCACCATGTCGAGCACGTCGTTCGAACCGTTGCCAAGCACGATCTGCGCCGGATCGACGTCGAGCTTGGCGGACAGTCTCGCCTTCAGCGCGAACCCCGCGCCGTCCGGATACAGCGCCATGTCGTGCAGCGCGTCCTGCGCCGCGGCCAACGCGCGAGGGCCGGGGCCGAGCGGATTTTCGTTGGACGCCAGCTTGACGATGTCGGCTTCGTCCAGGTCCAGTTCACGGGCCAGTTCGGCAATCGGCTTGCCCGGTACGTACGGCGCAATGCTGCGCACGCAGGGCGGCGCGAAATCGCAGCAGTTCATGATGATGCGGTGGCGGCGGGATAGGAACCGAGCACCTTGAGGAAGGCGGCGCGCGCGTCGATTTCCGCCAGCGCCGCGGCAAGGGCGGCATCCTGGCGGTGGCCCTCGCAGACGACGAAGAACACGTACTCCCAGGTACCGGAGCGTGCCGGGCGCGATTCGAGCTTGCTCATCGAGATGCCCGCATCGGCGAGCGGCTGCAGCAGCTTGACGATGGCGCCAGGCTGGTTCTTCGCGCTCATGACCAGGGAGGTCCTGTCGCGGCCGGAGGGCGCCGCGTCCTGCCGCCCCAGCACCAGGAAACGGGTGGTGTTGCTCGCCTCGTCCTCGATGCGGCGCTCGACCACGGCGAGTCCATACAGTTCGGCAGCCGCTTCGGCACCGAGCGTCGCCGCGTCCGCTTCCGCGGCGGCGCGGCGCGCGCCTTCGCTGTTGCTCACCACGCCGACCTGTTCGGCGTGCGGCAGATGCCGGGCCAGCCACTGCTGGCATTGCGCGAGCGACTGCGCGTGGCCGTAGACCCGCCTGATGGGCGTCGACCAGCCGTTCGCCCCTTGTTCCGCCTGCGGGGGCGATTGGCGCATCAGCGTCTGGTGGATCGGCAGGATCACCTCGCCGCACGCCTTCAACGGGCTTGCGACGATGAGATCGAGCGTACGGCCGATCGTGCCCTCGGTGGAATTCTCCACCGGCACCACCGCGTATTCCGCACGTCCGGTTTCGACGGCCTGGAAACAGGCGTCGATGTCGGACTCGGCGAGCGCATCGACCGCCAGGCCGAAGTGCTTGCGCACCGCCTGCTGGCTGAAGGTGCCGGCCGGACCGAGGTAGGCCACGCGGATGGTTTCCTCCAGGGCGCGGCAGGCCGACATGATTTCGCGGATCAAGCGCTCCACGCCGTCGCCCGGCAAGGGCCCGGGATTGGCGGCACGCAGGCGCCGGATGATCTGCGCCTCGCGCTCCGGCCGGTAGATCGATTCCCCCTGCTTGGCGTGGCCGACGGCCTGTGCCAGTGCGGCGCGTTCGGACAGGAGCGCCAGCAACGCATCATCGACGGCGTCGATGCGCGCGCGCAGTGCACCCAGTTCCCCGGCTGCATCCACGGCACCCTTGCCCCCGCTCGTCATGCGGGCAGATAGCGCACCGCGAGCACGCCTTCGATCGCCGACAGCTGCTGGATCAGTTTCGCCGACACGGCGCTGTCGACGTCGGTCAGGGTATAGGCCATGTCACCCTTCGATTTGTTGACCATGTTGTGGATGTTCAGCCCCGCGGCGGCGAGCACCGACGTGATCTGCCCCACCATGTTCGGCACGTTGGCGTTGGCGATGGCAAGGCGGTAGTCCGATTCACGCGCCAGGTTGACGTTGGGGAAGTTGACCGAGTTGAGGATGTTGCCGTGCTCCAGGTAGTCGGCGACCTGCGCCGCGACCATCACCGCGCAGTTTTCCTCGGCTTCCCCGGTGGACGCGCCCAGGTGCGGCAGCGCGACGACCTTGGCGTGCCCTTTCAGGGCGTTGGCCGGAAAGTCGCAGATGTAGGCGTGCAGCGTGCCGGCGTCGAGCGCCTCCACCACCGCCGTATTGTCGACCACGCCTTCGCGCGCGAAGTTGAGCAGCACCGTGCCGGGGCGCATCACGCCGATGCGCTGCGCGTTGACGAGGTTGCGCGTGCCGTCGAGCAGCGGAACGTGCAGGCTGACGAAGTCGGCGACGCGCAGCACGTCCTCGACGTTCTCCGCGCGCCTCACCTGCGAGGGCAGGCGCCAGGCGGCGTCGACGGTGATGCCGGGATCGAAGCCGACCACGTTCATGCCCAGCCGGATCGCCGCCTCGGCGATGTGCGAGCCGATCGCGCCCAGGCCGATGAGGCCGAGCGTGCGGCCCGGCAGTTCGAAGCCGGCGAACTGTTTCTTGCCGGCCTCGGTCGCCTTGTGCATGGCCTCGTCGGTACCGGACAGCCCTTCGACGAATTGCAGCGCCGGCACCAGGTTGCGCGCGGCCATCAGCATGCCCGCGACGACCAGTTCCTTCACGGCGTTGGCGTTCGCGCCCGGCGCGTTGAACACCGGCACGCCGCGTTCGGAGAGCTTCTTCACCGGGATGTTGTTGGTGCCTGCGCCGGCGCGCCCGATCGCCTGTACCGTCGACGGGATATCCATGTCGTGCATGTTGGCGGAACGCACCAGGATCGCATCCGGTTCGGCAACGTCGCCGCCGACGACGTAGTGCTGCGGCAGGCGCGCCAGCCCCTTGGCGGAGATGGCGTTGAGGGTGAGGATCTTGCGCGCCTCAGCCATGGCTCTTCTCGAAGTCGCGCATGGCGTCCACCAGGGCACGCACGCCTTCCACGGGCATCGCGTTGTAGATGGAGGCGCGCATGCCGCCGACCGAGCGGTGGCCCTTCAGTTGCAGCAGACCGCGCTCCCTGGCGAATTTGAGGAAGGCCTCGTCGAGCGCGGCGTCCTTCAGGGTGAACGGCACGTTCATGAGCGAACGGTTTTCCCTGGCCACCGGGGACTCGTAGAAAGCGGTCGCGTCGAGATAGTCGTACAGCAGGCCGGCTTTCTCGCGGTTGAGCCGTTCCATGCCGGCAAGCCCGCCTTTCGCCTTCAACCACTTGAACACCAGCCCGGCGGTGTACATGGCGAAGGTCGGCGGCGTGTTGTACATGGAATCGCTGTCGGCATGCGTCTTGTAGTCGAACATGGTCGGCGTGCCGGCCACGGTCTGGCCGATGAGGTCGTCGCGCACGACGACGATGGTCAATCCCGCCGGACCGATGTTCTTCTGCGCCCCCGCATAGATGAGGCCGTACTTCGACACGTCGACCGGACGCGACAGGATGGTCGAGGACATGTCGGCGACCAGCGGCACGCTGCCGGTGTCGGGGGTCCAGAAGATCTCCACCCCGCCGATGGTTTCGTTGGGCGTGCAGTGGACGTAGGCCGCGTCGGGATCGAGCGTCCACCGATCCTGCGCCGGCGCATAGCTGAAGTTCCTGTCCTCGCTGGAAGCCACCACGTTCACCGCGGCGAATCTCTTCGCTTCCTTGATCGCCTTCTTCGACCATTCGCCGGTGTTGAGATAGTCGGCGGAGGCCTTGCCGCGCAGCAGGTTCATCGGCACCATGGCGAACTGCGCGGACGCGCCGCCCTGCAGGAACAGCACCTTGTAGTGGGCGGGAATGCCCATCACGTCGCGCAGATCCGCATCGGCCTCGGCGGCGATGCCCATGAATTCCTTGCCGCGGTGGCTCATTTCCATCACCGACATGCCCGAGCCGTGCCAGTCGACCATCTCGGCCTGCACCTGCCGCAGCACGTCCTTGGGCAGCACCGCCGGACCGGCGCTGAAATTGTAGATCGTCATGATTGCTCCTTAGTCCTCGTCGTTGTCGGCTTCCGCCACTTTCTCCAGGCTGATCAGGGTCTCGCCCTTGTCCAGGTTGATCAGCGTCACCCCCTGCGTCGCACGGCTCATGGCGCGGATTTCCTTCACGCGGGTGCGGATCAGGACACCGCCCGTGGTGATGAGCATGATCTCGTCGTCCGCCTTCACCAGCGTGGCGGCGACCACCTTGCCGTTGCGTTCGCTGGTCTGGATCGCGATCATGCCCTGCGTGGCGCGGGCGTGGCGCGTGTACTCGGCGATCGGCGTGCGCTTGCCGTAGCCATTCTCGGTCGCAGTCAACACGTAGTCGCTCTCGTCTTCCGCCACCAGCAGCGAAATCAGCTTCGCGCCCTTGGCCAGCTTCATGCCGATCACGCCGCGCGCGGCGCGGCCCATCGGACGCACGTCGTTTTCGTCGAAGCGCACCGCCTTGCCGCTGTCGGAGAACAGCATCACGTCGTGGCGGCCGTCGGTGATCGACGCGCCGATGAGGAAGTCGCCCTCGTCCAGCCCCACGGCGATGATGCCGGCGGTGCGCGGACGCGAGAACTCCGACAGCGGCGTTTTCTTGACGATGCCGTTGGCCGTCGCCATGAACACGTAATGCTCGTCGTCGAAGGTCTTCACCGGCAGCAGCGCGTTGAGTTTTTCACCTTCTTCCAGGGGCAGCAGGTTGACGATGGGCTTGCCGCGCGCGTTGCGCCCCCCCTGCGGCACGTTGTAGACCTTGAGCCAGTACATGCGCCCACGGCTGGAGAAGCAGAGAATGTAGTCGTGCGTATTGGCGACGAACATGTTCTCGATGAAATCCTCGTCCTTGGTGCCCGCCGCCTGCTTGCCGCGCCCGCCGCGTTTCTGCGCGCGATAGTCGTCCAGCGGCTGCGCCTTCATGTAGCCGCCGTGGGACAGCGTGACGACCATGTCCTCCGGGGCGATGAGGTCCTCCATCGACATGTCCTGCGCCTGCTCGACGATGGCCGAGCGGCGCGCATCGCCGAACTGCTCGCGGATCTGCGCCAGTTCCTCGCGGATGATCGCGGTGATGCGCGCGGGATTGGCGAGAATGTCCAGGAGATCGGCGATCTTCGCCATGATTTCCTTGTATTCGCCGATGATCCTGTCGGACTCGAGATTGGTGAGGCGCTGCAGCTGCATTTCGAGGATGCGCTGCGCCTGGATCTCCGACAGGTGATAGCCGTCGCCAGCCAGGCCGGACTCCGGACCGACGTTCGCCGGCCGCGAGTATTCGGGATCGATGCGCGCGAGCATCTCCTCGACCATCGCCGACTTCCATGCCCGTCCGAGCAGACGTTCCCTGGCGATCGCCGGGGTTTCGGAGGACTTGATCAGCTCGACGATCTCGTCGACGTTGGCAAGCGCCACCGCCAGGCCTTCGAGGATGTGGCCGCGCTCGCGCGCCTTGCGCAGCTCGTAGACGGTGCGGCGGGTGACGACCTCACGGCGGTGGCGCAGGAAGGCGTCGAGCATTTCCTTGAGATTCAGCAGGCGCGGCTGGCCGTCGATCAGGGCCACCATGTTCATGCCGAACGTATCCTGCATCGGCGTCAGCTTGTACAGGTTGTTCAGGATGACGTCGACGTTCTCGCCGCGCTTGAGCTCGATGTAGACGCGCATGCCCGACTTGTCGGATTCGTCCCGCAGGTCGGCGATGCCGTCGATCTGCTTCTCGCGCACCAGTTCGCCGATCTTGATCAGCAGATTGGCCTTGTTCACCTGGTACGGCAGTTCGTCGATGATGATCGCCTGCTTGCCGCCGCCCTTGTCGAGATCCTCGACGTGGCAGGTGGCACGCATCACCACGCGGCCGCGGCCGGTGCGGTAGCCGTCGCGCACGCCGGACAGCCCGTAGATGATGCCGGCGGTCGGAAAATCGGGGGCCTTGACGATGCCGATCAGCGACTCGATGTCGGTTTCGGGAGCGTCGAGCAGCGTCGTGAGCGCGTCGCACACGTCGGTCAGGTTGTGCGGCGGGATGTTGGTCGCCATGCCGACGGCGATGCCGGACGAGCCGTTGACCAGGAGATTCGGGATCCGGGTCGGCAGCACCAGCGGTTCCTGCTCCGAGCCGTCGTAGTTGGGGCCGAAATCGACGGTTTCCTTGTCGAGGTCGGCCAGCAGTTCGTGCGCGATCCTCGCCATGCGCACTTCCGTGTAGCGCATCGCCGCCGCGTTGTCGCCGTCGACCGAGCCGAAGTTGCCCTGGCCGTCGATCAGCGGGTAGCGCAGGGAAAAATCCTGCGCCATGCGCACCATGGTGTCGTACACCGCGATGTCGCCGTGCGGGTGGTATTTACCGATGACGTCGCCGACCACGCGCGCCGACTTCTTGTACGCCTTGTTCCAGTCGTTGCCCAGCTCGTTCATCGCGTACAGCACGCGGCGGTGCACCGGCTTCAGGCCGTCGCGCACGTCCGGCAGGGCACGCCCGACGATCACACTCATCGCGTAATCGAGGTACGAACGCCGCATCTCCTCCTCGAGGCTGATCGGAAGGGTTTCCTTGGCAAACTGTTCCATAAGGCCGGCTTGAATTGCCTGCAGACACTGAAGAGGAGGATTTTAGCACGGCCGCCCACCCCGTCCGTCCCGCGTGGACCGGACCGCCGGGCCTTTGCCAAGGCCCGTGTAAACGACGAAAATGCGCATCACCATGAAAACCCCGGCCGACCTCGTTCTCCTGCCGCAATGGGTGGTCCCCGTCGAACCGGCCGGGACACTCGCCGATCATGCCGTGGCGGTGCGCGACGGCGCCATTCTCGACGTCCTGCCCGCCGACGCCGTCTCGACCCGCTACGATGCCCGCGAGACGCTCGCCCTGCCCAGCCACGCCCTGATCCCCGGGCTGGTGAACCTGCACGGTCACGCAGCGATGACGCTGCTGCGCGGTTTCGCCGACGACCTGCCGCTGATGGCCTGGCTCAACGAACGCATCTGGCCGGCGGAGAAACGCCACGTCTCGGAAGCCTTCGTGCGCGACGGCACGCTGCTGGCGGCGGCCGAGATGCTCGCCGGCGGCACCACGACCTGCAACGACATGTACTTCTTCGCCGAAGCCGCGGGCGAAGCCTTTCTGCAGGCTGGAATGCGCGCCACACTGGGGATGATCGCGCTGGAATTTCCAAGCGCCTATGCCGCCGACGCGGACGGCTACCTGACCCGCGGCCTGGCGGTGCGCGACGCGCTGAAGGGTGAGGCCCTGCTTGCCTTCGCCTTTGCCCCGCATGCGCCCTACACCGTTTCCGATGCCACGTTCTCCCGCATCAACACGCTCGCCGAACAGCTCGGGGTGCCGGTGCACTGCCACCTGCACGAGACCACCGACGAAATCGCCGACAGCCTGCGCCAGCATGGCGTGCGTCCGGTGGAACGCCTGGCGCGGCTGGGCCTGCTGGGACCGAATTTCATCGGCGTGCACGCGGTGCACCTCGACGACGGCGAAATCGACCTGCTTGCCGCGCATGGCAGCCACGTGGCGCATTGCCCCGGCGCCAACCTCAAGCTCGCCTCCGGCATCGCGCCGGTCGCCCGCATGCTGCGTGCCGGCGTCAACGTCGGGCTGGGCAGTGACGGCGCGTCCAGCAACAATCGCCTCGACCTGTTCGCCGAAATGCGTCTCGCCGCCCTGCTCGCCAAGGGGGCGAGCGGCGACGCCGCCGTCCTGCCCGCCGCCGCCGCCCTGCGCATGGCCACACTCGACGCCGCGCGCGCACTCGACCTCGACGGGCACATCGGCAGCATCGCCGCCGGCAAGCGTGCCGACCTCGTCGCCGTCGATCTCTCGGCACCCGCATGCCAGCCCGTGTTTGACCCGCTGTCGCACCTGGTTTACGTTGCCGGACGCGAACACGTCACGCACGTGTGGGTCGACGGCCGGCTGAAACTCCACCAGCGCCGCCTGGTCGATCTCGACACCGACGACCTCGTCGCGCGCGCCGCGTACTGGCGCGGCAAACTGACATCCTGAGAGCCGCCATGAGCAACGTCGACAGCGCCGAAATCACCAAATTCTCCGAGCTCGCCCATCGCTGGTGGGATCCGCAGTCGGAATTCCGCCCGCTGCACGAAATCAATCCGCTGCGCCTGAAATGGATCGACTCGCGGGCGCCGCTCGCCGGCAAGAAGGTGCTCGACGTGGGCTGCGGCGGCGGCATTCTCGCCGAGGCCATGGCCGGTGCCGGCGCCACGGTGAGCGGCATCGACCTGTCGGAGAAGGCGCTCAAGGTGGCGAAACTGCACCTGCACGAATCCGGGCGCAGCGTCGATTACGAATTGATTTCCACGGAAGACTACGCCGCGCGGCACGCGGACGAATTCGACGTCGTCACCTGCATGGAAATGCTCGAACACGTACCCGACCCCGCCTCGGTGGTTGCCGCCTGCGCGCGCCTGGTCAAGCCCGGCGGCTCGGTGTTCTTCTCCACCCTCAACCGCAACGCCAAGAGCTACCTGTTCGCCATCGTCGGCGCCGAATACCTGCTCAAGCTGCTGCCGCGCGGCACCCACGACTACGCGAAGTTCATCACCCCGGCCGAGCTCGCCCGCATGGCGCGCACGGCCGGCCTCGACGTCGACGCGATCACCGGCATGACCTACAACCCGTTGAGCAAGGTGTACAGGCTCGCCGCCGACACCAGCGTCAACTACCTGATGGCGGCGCGCCGTGGCGACGACTGAACCGCGCCACGCTTCCGCGCCCCCCCGAGGGGCGCCGGGACACAAGGCGCCGCCGCCTGGCGAGGGCTCGATTCGCACCGTCCTGTTCGACCTCGACGGCACCCTGGTCGATACCGCACCCGACCTCGGCCATGCGCTCAACCTGCAACGCGCGCGCCATGGCCTGGCCCCGCTCGACGACACCCTCATCCGCCCGCAGGCCTCGCACGGCGCGCGTGGCCTGATCGAGCTGGGCTTCGGCCTGCGTCCGGACAGTACGCGGTTCGCGGGCATGCGCGAGGAATTCCTGCAGCTCTACGCCGCGAACCTGTGCCTGTATTCCCGGCCTTTTTCCGGCATCCTGGAATTGCTCGAGGCACTCGAGGCACGCCATATCCCATGGGGCGTGGTCACCAACAAGCCGGCACGCTTCACCGAACCCCTGATGTCGCTGCTCGATCTCGCCGAACGCGCCGCGTGCATCGTCTCCGGCGACACCTGCCCGCAGCCCAAGCCCCATCCCGCGCCACTGCTCGCCGCCGCCGAGCTGTGCGCCACGCGCCCCGGTGAATGCCTGTACGTGGGCGACGCGGAACGCGACATCGAGGCCGCACGTGCCGCCGCCATGCCTGCCCTGGTCGCCGCCTGGGGTTATCTCGGCACCGGCGACGCCCCGCACGCCTGGGGCGCGCGCGCGCAGATCCACCACCCGCTCGAAACACTCGACCACCTCGGCTGACATGGCCTATTACGCCGCCCTCAAACACCTGCACCTAGCCACCATCGCCGTCACGCTCATCCTGTTCGTCCTGCGCGGCGTCTGGATGATGGCCGACTCGACCCGCCTGCAGGCGCGCTGGGTGCGCGTACTTCCGCACGTCAACGATACCTTGCTTTTTTCCAGCGGCCTCGGGCTCGCCGTGCTGCTGCGACAGTATCCCTTCGTCGACGGCTGGCTCACCGCCAAGCTCCTCGCCCTTCTCGCCTACATCGTCCTCGGCACCTTCGCACTCAAACGCGGCAGGACACGCGGCCAACGCATCGCCGCCTGGATCGCCGCCCTGCTCGTGTTCGCCTACATGGTCGCCGTCGCCCGCGCCCACACCCCCTGGCCGTTCTGAAAGAATTTCGCGATCCGCGGAACTTTGTCTCCAGCCCCTGTTCTATGCAGTACACTTGCTGCACGAACGCAAGGGGCCGACTTGGCTTCGACGTGGGTCGCAAAGCAGATAAGGGCATACCGAGGGTCGGACGACCTCGTAAATCCAACCGAAAAAGTAATAGTCGCCAACGACGAAAACTACGCTCTGGCCGCTTAATCGCGCCAGACTCTGCACCAGTCAGCCTGCGGGCTGGGTCGGGTAAAACCGGCAGCAGAGTCACTTCAGCAGGATCGCGCTGTCCCGGGTGGCTTGGGCCAGCGTCAAATCAAGGCCACTCGCCTGTGGCGAGCCTGTTCGGCGGGCGCGCAGCGGGTTAAAACCCAAAACACCGGACTAAGTATGTAGAACTTACTGTAGAGGGCTTGCGGACGCGGGTTCGATTCCCGCCGGCTCCACCAATATTTGAAAACCCAACCCTTATCGGTTGGGTTTTTTTCTGCCCGCAGCGCCAGTGTTGGCGCGGTTTCCGGCCTTTGTGTAATGACCCAGCCCTTCCTGCACAGGTCAGGCCGCACAAGCATACGCTTGCGCGGGTGTTTTCATTGCCAGCGCCTGGTGGGGACGCTGAGCGTTGTAGAACTGGATCCAGTCGGCAATCACATGGCTTGCATGCTGCAGACTCTCGAGCCGGTGCCGGTGAATGCACTGCATCCTTCAGGGTGCGTATCACGCGCTCTACCATGCCGTTCTGCTGTGGGTACTTCGCTCGCCGTGACTGGCGCCGCAGCGGTTCTCGACGTCGATTTCCATCAGCCGCTGGGCAACGAATCCGACCATCTCGCGAACAATGTCATCGGCGCCGGCCTTCCCAAGAAGCTCGGAAAGTTGCATTCTGTCGTGGGTCATCGGGTACTTCCTCATGGTTTGGTTGAAGTGTCGTAACTCCCACCCTACCCGAAGTACTCCGATGACCTACCGATCCCCGCCGTCGTGGCCATGCAGGGCCACAACGGCGAAACCAACATCCTCAACTCTTACACCACTTCCCGGGACACCGCCCCAGCCAACCCACGATCCGCTTGGCATAGGCATTGATCACGAAGGCCACATACAGCCCCCCTGCCAGGTCGAGACGTAGGTGAAATCGGCCACCCACACGCGGTTGGGCAGATCAGCATGGAAGGTCCGGCGCACCAGGTCACGCGGGCAAGGCCTGGATATGCCGGGATCGTCGTACGCACCCGCTTGCCCCGACGCACGCCTTCGATGCCCATGTGCCGCATCAAGTGCTCGACCGTGCAGCGGGCAATGGGCTTGCCCTCCCGGTGCATCTGGCGCCAGACCTTGCGGGCGCCATAGACCTGGAAATTCCGATCCCAGACGCGGCGGATATCGACCATCCGCTGTTCGTCCCTCTGCGCTCGATGGCTGCTATACCGAGGCCGACGTGCTGCTGATGGCGCCCACCGATGCGCTGCACGACACCCCCAGCGGGCTGGCGGCCAAGCGGCTGTTCGAGCGCGCCTGGCAGCTCTATGGCGATGCCCGCTACGAGCGGCTGGCCACGATCTCGGTGGCGCACCTGTACAACCTGCGCGCAACGCC
>JACDJC010000046.1_pt1 | contig 157433 bp, 133 predicted proteins | sample 7454191 | NCBI WGS metagenome assembly JACDJC01 (sample SAMN14253291, study PRJNA609438) | sludge metagenome | isolation source: sludge after 25d culture with pyrite and EDTA | collected 2018-12-20 | reverse complement strand
CGGCTGTCTTGATCGATAGGACGTACCAAGATCAAACTGTGCCAGTTGAACCAGATAATTGCCGAAACGCACATGGACAGGCTTGTCGAGGCCAAATTCCTGAGTGATCTTTTCGACCATCTTCGGGTCGTTCATGCCCTTGCCATTGGCAATTAGGCCAGAAGCGATGCTGCCCGGAACAACACTGAAAATGACGAAGATCAGCAGTGATACAGCGACAACCGTCGGTATCATCTGCAAGACGCGCCGAAAAATAAAATAAAGCACATGGTCCTCCTTTCGGATCAGCGTAAACTACGCTGGAGCAAAGGGGATCAGTGGCCCGCCCGATAACGAGCGGGCCGATCCAGATCAGCCGGAATTAGCGACCGGTTGGAACCGAGTCATCAACCCACAGCTTTTCATAGGATTGAACTGCCAACTCTGCCGAGTTCGGCTGCAGACCATGCAACCATGGCTGATGTGCCATGACCGCCTTGTTGTAGTTGAAGAACCACACCGGTGCTTCTTCCTGCAACAGATTGTTGGCCTTCTTTAGAAGTTCATTCTTCTCTTCTTCGGTTTTCGCCACCTTTGCCTCATCGACAATCTTGTCGAATTCCGTGTTGGAGAATTTCTGGTAGTTGCACGCAGATTGTGGAGTCGTGGAATAGAAGCACTGCATCGCCGTCAGTGCATCCGGACCGCTTTCGAGCGACCACATATAGGCCTGGAAATTGCCCGCCGGAACTACATCCGCAAGCACTGACGCTTCGACCGGCTTTGCCTTCACCTTGATACCGACCTTGGCGAGCATCGGAATGATCGCTTGAACGATGGTCAGGCCCCAGCTCTCGTTCTGCGTTGCCGTCAGCTCAAACTCGAAGCCGTCAGGATATCCAGCTTCAGCAAGCAAAGCTTTTGCTTTTTCAGGATCATACGGATAAGGCTTCGCATCCTTGTCGAAGGCTGGCGATGAGTTCGGAAGCCAACCAACAGCACGATAAGCCTTATCTTTGACAAGGCGCTTGATGATGAGATCGCTATCGATAGCGTAGTTGATTGCCTGACGGACGCGTTTGTCCTGGAACGGCTTGAAATCAGGATTGAAGCCAACGGCGCGCGTGTAAACCTCGGCCACCTCGACCATGTTCTTCGCAAGCTCGGGATCGGCTAGATAGGCTGTATACTGCGCTGGCCCGAGCACCGCTACGTCAATTTCCTTATTGCGGAACGCAACGTCGCGCGCGGCCGCATCACCCATGATCATGATGTTGATCTTGTCGGCGTAAGGCTTGCCCTTCTCGTAATACTTGTCCCACTTCTCAACCGTCAGGCGGGAGCCGGGAACGTATTCGGCAAATTTATATGGTCCGAGGCCGATCGGGTGACGCTGAAACTCTTCGCTATCGCCCTCACCTGCCGGATAAATGGCAGTGTTATTGCGCATGAACTGGAAGCCGGGATCGATTGGCTGCTTCAGTGTGATTTCGAGCGTATGGTCATCGATCTTCTTCAGACCGGAAATTTCCTTGGCCTTGCCCTGCGTATATTCTTCAGCCCCTTTGATCTCAGCGATGTAACGTGCCGGTGGGAATGCTTTTTTCGGGTCCATTATCCGGGTATAGCTCCAGATAATGTCGTCTGCTGTCAAAGGCTTCCCATTGTGGAAAAAGGCATCCTGTCGAAGCTTGTAGGTATAGACGAGCCTGTCATCGGACACTGTCACATCGGTTGCAAGACCGAGTACCGGCTTGTTGAGATCCGCATCCCAATCATAGAGTGTGCGGTGAATAGCTTTGGCATAGAACTCGTCCTGCGTGGCAGGCGAAGCCTGAATGTCGAGAGTCGAGAAGCTGTCGCCGTAAGGTGCGACAAAATTGATGACCCCTCCCGAACGTGGCTCGTCCGCAGCATAAGCTGCCGTTCCGGCCAACAGAACTGCAGACAGCGCCGCCAGAAATGCAAATTTTCTCATATTGTTCCCCTTCAAGTGTCGTTCTTGCGATTCAAATGAACCGTTCTTCAGGCAGTTCTGCCGAAACCTCGCTGCCCGAAATTGCCCCGAAGCGTTTAGCTTCAATTCTTTTTATCGCCCCCGAAAACCGGGAGCATTTATTTCATGACCGTTCAAATACGACCTCACCGTCACGCATAGTAAGAACACAATGCGTGTCGTTGAGAATCTCTTCCGGCTTCGCGGTAAGCATATTGCGTGAAAAGACTGCAATATCAGCAACCTGTCCAGGTGCAAGCTTACCCTTCACATTCTCCAGTTTCTGAGAGAACGCACCAAACTCCGTGTAGACCTGCAGGGCTTCTTCAATGGTCACGCATTCGCGGGCATCCATCACTGTTCCCTTGCCCGTTTCGCGCGTCAGCATCGAATAGATGTTCGGATAGGGATTCGGATGACAAACCGGTGAATCACTGCCAGTCGCAGGCTTGAAGCCCAGATCTTTCCAGGTTTTCAGCGGGTAGCTTGAAATTGCGCGCTCTTCGCCGAGAACAGAAATGTAGGCATCACCAAAGTCGTAGATGAAGACCTGCTGTGGGCATGGATAAATGCCAGCCTTTTTCATCCGATCATGCTGTTCTGGCGTAGAGAAACCGCAATGTTCGATACGATGGCGGCGATCTGGATCGGGATAAGCAGCGAGCGCCTTTTCATACGCCGTGATCAGCTGGCCGATGGCTGCATCGCCGATAGCATGACATGCCAGTTGATAGCCCTTTTTATGGGTATCCAGCACCAACGCTTCCAGTTCCGCGTCTGGCAATATCTGGACACCAATATTGTCATCGTCGCCGAGATACGACTTGCTCATCCATGCAGTTCGTCCGCCTGCAGAGCCGTCGAGGAAAATCTTGACAGCGCCGACCGTCAGCATGTCATCACCAACGCCGGACACAAGACCTGCTTTATAGCATTCCTCCACGATGGAAGGCCCCGGATCGCCGAGCAGTACGAGCCAGGTGCGCACTGGCAAACGCTTATCCAGCTTGGCGAGATTATAGGCGCGGATTTCATCGAAACCTGCGACCTGACCGACAGCGGCATCCATGACGCTGGTTATGCCATAGGAAAGAAGCAGATTACCCGCAGCCTCAATGGCCTCGATCATCTCTTCCGTCGTTGCCTTGGGGATGGCCTTGCGGACAGCCCCTTGAGCATTTTCGGCAACCATACCTGTCAGGGTGCCATTTTTCTGCTCGATCAGCCCGCCCTCTGGCACAGGCGAACTTTCGTTAATACCTGCCAGTTCAAATGCCTTTGAATTGAAGATCGAAACATGGCCGCATGCGCGTACCACCATGACGGGATTGTTTGGAGCAACAGCATCAAGTTCCGACTTATGCGGATGGCGACCGACATCAAGCTTCGTCTGGTCATAGCCGCGCGCCCTGATCCATGCCCCCGGAGGTGCAGAAGCAGCCTGTTCGCGAATGGCGTCGAGCAAGCTTTGCAATGTCGGTGCTGCCTGCGGCGTCGCATCGATCCACTTGAGTGTCAGTCCCACGGAAATGAGATGCAGGTGAGCGTCGTTCAGCCCAGGCGTGGCAAAGCGCCCTTTGAGATCGATCAAACGCGTATTAGCGCCCTTCAAAGACCAGATCTGGTCCCGTGTACCCGTGGCAAGAACCTTTCCTTGCCAGATGGCTAGGGCTTCAACCGTGCCCTCTTCATATCCACACCAGATCGTACCGTTATAAACTATGGTATCGGCACACAATTCGGGCATTACAGGCATTTCAGCGATCCCCTCCCTACGTCACGCTTATATAAGGTAAGGGAGATTTCCATCGATGCTTTGACCGATCAAGCCGTGGATTTGTTAAATTTAGAGGGTGCAAATTGTTCAAAATGACAACCATGCAGTCAATTTGCCGAAACTTTTGCAAAGTCGACGTAACGTTTTCCTGACAAATAGCCAAAAACCGACATCGAATTGATGCCCCTCGCCGCCACCCTGCCAGCAATCGCAGCTTTTAAATCTCCGTATTCCAGCAAAGTATAGGTGGCGTCATTCGTTAGAGTGTCGCTTGATCCGGGAAACCGCGGATCAATGGCATACCCCCGGCCCGTTCCTTGGCGACTTAAGCGACCAGCGTACTTTAATCGTCAAGGGATGGGTTAAACAGGGCACCACGGTCGCGTGACAGTGGTGCCCTGAAAAAGACTATCAACCTCTCAATATGCCGATCCGGGTGCGTGATCTCCCAATTGTTCAGGCGTCAACAAGTCCGCATGATGGACTCGAGCAACATCTGGATGCGACCGGAGGCGACTTTTGAGATTATTTGCGCCGACCTCACGGAAGATTGGATTCAGCACATCGACGGTGACGCCGCGCTCCTTAGTCTTCAACTCATTCGGCAAATCTATAACCGGGATAGTTGCATCGTATCGAGCACCCAGGAAGAAGGCGACGGAAAAGCGCTCCACGCCAGCTGGAGGTGCAACAACACCGTGTACATCCGCCCGCACGAATCCATTGGTGGCAAGTTCAAGCAATTCTCCCGTATTGATAACAAAAGTCCCTGGAACCGGGGGGGCATCAATCCATTCGCCATCCTCCCGCTGAACGCGCAGGCCGGGGACAACATCCTGTAGCAGCACAGTAACGAAACCGCCGTCCTTATGTGCCCCCACTCCTTGCTCGCTTTCCGCCACGTCGCGCCCCGGATAACGGATAATCTTCAGCAGTTGGGATGGATGCGGCTCATAAATCTGGGCGAAAAAGTCTTCCGACTGTCCTAAAGCCGCAGCAATGGCCTTCAGAATATCAATGCCAACGCGCGTCACCTCAGCCTGATAGGCAAGCAGCAACGGCTTAAGTTCGGGCAATGCTTCCGGCCACTGGTTCGGGCCGATCAGACGCTTCCATGCCGGGCTATCGGGACCAATCTCGGCTGTTTCTGATTCCGTGTTGATATCGAGCTGCTCTCGCCAATCCTGCTGGCCACGAGTGCGTTCAAAACCAGCACGATTATAACCGCGAAAATGGGATGATTTCACCATTTCGATCTTGAGTTTTTCTTCCGCAGGAAGTGCGAAAAATCTCTTTGCAGTCGCAACTACGTCTTCCACGAGTTTCGGATCGACGCCATGCCCTGTCAGGTAGAAAAAACCATGATCGTGAAGCGTCCGGCGCAGTTCCTCGACGAAACTGGCGCGCTCTTCGACACTTCCGTTGAAACGGGATAAATCAAGCAAGGGCAGATTGATCGGCGTGGTATGTATAGTCATTGAAACCTCCTGAAAAGCTCTCAGCGTGAGCGACGGCTGCGCGCCACGCGGTGATTGACGAAACGAGCGGCGTGGTCGCCCGTGATCTGAATGGATTGCACGATTGCAACCAGAATGATGACGACGGCGACCATGACTTCCGGCATGAAGCGCTGATATCCGAAGCGGATTCCGAGATCGCCCAAACCACCACCGCCAACTGTCCCTGCCATCGCCGAATATCCAACAAGACTGACAAGTGTAACCGTTTGCCCTGCAATGATCCCGGGCAGCGCTTCAGGCAGCAGCACTTTGAAGATGATCTGAATGGGTGTAGCACCCATGCTTTCGGCGGCTTCAATCAGGCTTTGGTCTACTTCGCGCATCGCAGTTTCGGCAAGACGCGCATAGAGAGGCGTGATTGCCACTGTCAGCGGCACGATGGCCGCATAAGTACCAACTGTTGTTCCCGCGATCAGACGCGTCAAGGGAATGATCGCCACCATCAGAATGATAAATGGTGTAGATCGAACCAAATTGACGATCGTGCCTGCAACGCGATTGAAAACCGAGCGCTCAAGAAACTGCCCTGGACTGGTAACAACCAGTGCAACACCGAGCGGCAGGCCGATCAAGGTAGACAGAATGGCAGATGCGGCCACCATAGTGGCCGTCTGCTTCAGTGATTCAAGCAAAAGCCCGACGAGCGCCGGCGGAAGCAGACCGGACAACATGACCGATGACCTCTCCATGAAGATTGAGTGAAGACAGATAATTGCGAACGTCCGCGAGATCGGCGGAACCACCCTCAGCGACGAGTGTTATGATGCCCAGTGGTCTGCCACCGATATAGTCTATGCGCCCGTGCAATATGTTCGGATTTATCCCGAAGCGTTGCACGAGCGTTGCCACGACCGGTTCATGGGCGGCTTCACCAGAAAATATGATGCGCAGAACCGGGGCTGACCCGCCAACAGGTTGTAGAAGCAACCGCTGCGATACTTCGGGCGGCAAGTGGGCGACGATGCTCGCTAAAAACGAACGGGAAATTGGGGATTGAGGAAAGGCGAAGACATTGAAGGTCGCTCCGCTTTCAACGACCTTGCCACCGTCAAGAACCGTCACATGGTCTGCGATCTGGCGCACCACATCCATTTCATGCGTAATGAGCACAATCGTCAGCCCCAGCCGCTGATTGATATCTTTCAATAACGAAAGAATTTGTTCCGTGGTTTCAGGATCAAGCGCCGATGTCGCCTCATCGGACAGCAAAACGCTCGGTTCCAGAGCCAATGCCCGCGCGATACCCACACGCTGTTTCTGACCACCAGACAATTCCGATGGATAGGCATCGGCCTTTCCCTTTAGGCCCACCAGATCGAGCAGATCGTTCACCCGAGTTCTTATGGTGCTACGTCCAATGCCTGCGAACTCCAATGGTAGCGCTATGTTGCCAAAAGCAGTTCGTGAAGACAGCAAACTAAAATGCTGAAATATCATTGATACTTCACGACGAACCTGTCGTAATTCGTCTTGACGCAACGTCGTGATCTCACGTCCTGAAACAAAGATTTCTCCTTTGCTTGGATGCACAAGACCGTTCAGACAGCGCACGAGCGTACTTTTCCCGGCACCTGAACGACCAATGATGCCATGGATCGTTCCCCTCGTGATCTTGAGTGAGACATCATTGATGACCGGACCAGCCGTCTCATCATAAATCTTTGTCAGCGAGCGTATATCGATAATTGGCGGAACCGAACCCGTTTCGTCCGGTACAGCTTTTGACACAGATTCGCTCCGCACCAGCACGTTCATCTCACCAACCCGCTATGATGTTGCCATCGAACTTCTTCTCGATGAAGGCTTTGACGTCAGGAGACTTATAGGCTTCGACCAGCGTTTTGACCCAGGGTGCATCCTTGTTCTTCTCCGCGACGGCAAGCAGGCAGAAATAATCGGATAGCTGGTCTTCGATCAGGATCGCATCACGGGTCGGAACCAGCCCGGCACTCAGCGCAAAATGTGAAGTGATAACGGAAAAATCCACATCTTCCAGCGACCGCGGAAGCTGGGCTGTTTCCATCGGAATGATTTTGACCTTCTTCGGGTTATCGACAATATCGAGTTCAGTTGCGTTGAAAGTCACACCCGGCGTCAGCTTGATAACGCCCCCTGCTTCGAGAAGCTTCAAGGCGCGACCCGCATTACTGGGATCGTTGGGGATCGAAATTTGCGCCCCTTCAGGCAGTTCAGCAAGAGATTTGTACTTGCGCGAATAACCAGCCATCGGCAGCAACACAGTGCGTCCACCAACGGCAACGAGATTGAGGCCTCGATCTTTGTTCTGTTGATCGAAATACGGCGTGTGCTGAAAGCCATTGGCGTCAAGATCGCCGTCATTTGTTGCCGGATCGATCAGTGCGCCGTCCGAAAACTTCACAATCTCGATATCCAGGCCCTTTGCTTTGGCAACGGGTGCGAGTGCTTCGGCGATTTCCGCATGCGGCCCCGAGGTCACACCAAACCGGATTTTTTCCGCAAGAGCTGGTGAAGCGACTAACATTGAAAAGAGTGCTGCAGAAACCGCGCCGCGCAAAAATAAAACTGAATGCATCTTGTTTCCCTGTAGTGATTTCCGGACGCGCCTATGATGCGGCGCGCCAATTGTACTTACTGGTCCAGCGAACCAGTCGTGAAACGGCCTCAAGCAACGTTTCTTCGCGCTTGGCGAAACAGAAACGGACGTGGCTGCGCACATCGCGCGCACCATAAAAAGATGAGATGGGAACCGGGGTTACACCTGCTTCAAGCGTCAACCGTCGACAAAATTCGAGATCATCGCCTTCTGGATCGAGCACCTCTATATCGGCCACTACGAAATAGGTGGCAGGGACCGCTACGACAGCAAAACCTGCAGATTTCAGTCCTTCAACCAGAATATCCCGTCGCGATGCCAGCGTTGCCCTGAGTTCAACGAAGTAGCTGTCAGGCAACGAAAGCCCAACGGCAATCGCAGACTGCAATGCCGGCGGCGTGGTGAAAGTGACATACTGATGGGCACGGGCAATCGGTGCTAAAAGCTTTGCGGAAGCCGTCACATAGCCGACCTTCCACCCTGTTAATGAAAAGCTCTTTCCAGCAGAGCCAATTCGCACGACACGGTCGCGGACTTTCTCAACACCGAACATAGAGTGAAACGGACGACCGTCGAAAACGAGATGTTCGTAAACCTCATCCGAAACGATCACGAGATCATGCTTGATCGTGAGTTCAGCGAGAAAGTCCAGCTCGTCCAGATCGAATATCTTGCCGATTGGGTTCATCGGCGTATTGACGACAATGAGTTTGGTGCGGGGAGAGATAGCGTTTACCAGTTCTTCTCGCGGTAGTTCCCAATGAGGTGGCCTCAACCGCACCGGCACAACTTTCCCGCCAGCACGCCGGATAAGTGTTGCATAAGCATCGTAAACCGGTTCGAACAGGATAACCTCGTCGCCCGTATCCAGATATGCCAGAAACGTATCGGCCAGAGCTTCCGTGGCTCCGGAGGTGACTAGAACCTCCTTTTCCCAATCCACATCAAGACCGGGAAACCGCCTGGCGTTTTCTGCGACAGCCTGACGAAGAATAGGCAGGCCCATCATAGGTGGATATTGTTGCGAGGTTTCACGAAGGGCATGAGCAGCCGCATCAAGAAGTTCGGGAGGCTCAAAGCCTTCTGGAAACCCTTGTCCCAGATTGATGGCTCCACGTTCGGCTGCAAGCTGCGACATCGCCTCGAAGATCGACGTTCCCGCCTCGCCGAATACTTGATTGACCATTGAGGCTCCCCTGTTGCAATCGAACTTACAGGGAGAAGATAAAGCCTATAAAATTAGTGGACAAAGCATGGACTTGCCGCCCTCGACGGCCACGGGAAAAGCTTTTTTCAAATTTTACGAAACGTGAAACATTTTTAAGTTTCTCAGTTGCAACTGCATCCGCATTATGCCGCTACCCGATTGTGGCGATTGCGCCAGAGTTCCTCGGCTCTCTCAAAGAACTGCGCATGGCTTTCGTTTTCTGCGGAGGCCGCCGTCATCATGGCCATGGCTGCTGTCGCGACGATTGTGTTTTCTGCACGTTTATCCACGGCTGCACCGGACCAGACACCGTACCAATATTCGAATGAACTGAAATTAGAATGCTTGTCGCTGCTCTCTTTGGAAAGTGTGGGAAGCAACATATCCGTTTCCCTACCGTCAAGCAGTCTGTAGATCATATGGGTTCTATGTGGAACCAGCTCAGCAACGTCGCGGCAGGTTGAAACGACGGAAATCGACGACATGCCAAGAAGCGCGCCCGCATCGCGATGTAACTCGCGATATGCGGACTGGGTAACACCGAGAAATGTCGCCCCGAGATTCAACGGATTGAGAAGATGAACGAGACTGTTCATTGATGAACGCGACTCGAACAAAGGGTAAAGCGCCAGCAACGCATAAATCTGAGGAGCGAAACCAGCTATCGGCATGAAGCAGATGCCGTGCGCTCTCAATGCGCTTTCCGCGAGCGAGTGTGATGTTGCGATCGGCAGATTGATAGCTTCAGCCGCCAATTCAAGTTTGCCCGAGATTTCACCTGTGCCGCAGTTGCCATGCAGAGCGACGGGATAGCCGGCTCTTGCCACGAGCAAGGCCGAAAGCATGAACCATGGCGACTGCATGGAGTTCGGCGATAGATAGGCCGGCCAATCCAAAGCAGGCATGTTCAATCCTGCGTCCACGGAATAAATATGTCTCGCTGCACGCACCATGCCTGCAAGTTCTGGAGCAGTTTCTCCGCGATAATGAATAAGCCGGAGCAACGCACTGATCTGCATCGGGTCGGCTTCACCTTTAAAGATCGTCGTGAATGCATCCTCGGCTTCGGACATTTCGAGAGGACGGGTATGCCCGACCTTCCGTCCGACAACGGCGATGTATTTTGCAAGCCTTCTGAGCGGATCGTTTTCACCCTGGATATTGGCGAACTGCGCGGCGAGCTGCTCTGGTGTTGGATGGTTTTCGAGTTCTACGACCTTACGAATACCAAGCGGAGGAGGCGCCGTAATGGTGCTTCGCTTCCATCCATGGTGTCCTGTGCAGCTCGATTTCGGCAATTCAGTCAGGTCTAGGCTCAGCAGCGTCTCAGCTTCATTCGCCAGCCGCCGCAGACGTCCACGCAGGGCTTCTGCTTTCGGCGTCGCTATCATGCTTCGACCAGAACGAACCAGAACAGGATCGTTGAACTTCTCGCGAATCTGACCGAGCAGTCGGCTCATAGCCGCAATACTCAAGCCCATCTGCCTGGCAGCACCGCCAACACTGCCTTCCACAAGAAGTGCATCAAGCGCGATCAGCAGGCGCAATTGCCCCAAACGAAGGCTTTCATTTTCACCTTTCTCCGTTTGTTGCTGCGTTTTCACCGGCTTGCCTGACATCGCCTTATTGCCCGTTCATTTGCGGTTTTCGAAATTTAGAATGCTTATAAAACATGACGATTGACGTCACCTTATTGCCATACATAAGGAGAGTTGATAACTCAACTTTAAACGGTGACGAAAATGACCAGCTTGTTTCGGGGATTGTGGGCCAACGGTACACAAAACAGGCGTTGGGCCAGCAAATCGCTCATTTATCGGGCGGTTCTTGCGGGGACCTGTCTTTCTACAACACTACTTCTGAGCGAAACGATTGCTATTGCGCAAACAGCAACCAGCGCTGCAGAAGAAGCAACTTCAGATGAAGCCGCTGCCAAGAAAAGACAGTCATCTGTGACAGAAACGGGTATCGAAACAACCGCTGACGGCGCCGTCAAGCTCAACCAGATCGTTGTCACTGCAACCGGGTTCGAACAGAATATCACCGACGCTCCGGCAAGCATTACGGTGGTTCCTGGCGAAGAATTGGAAAAGGGCGCCTATCGCGATCTAACCGACGCTCTGAAGGACGTTCAGGGCGTTGCTGTCACTGGTTCGGCTGCCGAACGTGACATATTCATTCGCGGTCTCCCCGGTTCTTATACTCTACTGCTTGTTGACGGCAAGCGCCAAAGCACTCGCGATGCACGTACCAACGGAAATTCCGGCTTTGAACAAAGCTTTCTGCCGCCTGCAAATGCTATTGAGCGCATCGAGGTTATTCGCGGCCCTATGTCGTCTCTCTACGGATCCGACGCGATGGGTGGTGTTATCAACATCATCACCAAAAAGGTCTCCGACAAGTGGAGCGGTTCTTTCACGGTAGACGGTACGGCGCAACAACACTCGAAGTTCGGCAATTCACTTCAAGGCTCTTACTATATCACGGGACCATTGGTTCCGAACCTCGTCGGCGTGCAGGTCTGGGGTCGTGGACTGAAGCGTCAGGAAGATAAAATCATCAACGGAACGCCAGAACAGAAAGATATTGACATCACCGGGCGCGTCACGATCACTCCCAATGAAGATCACGACATCATGCTCGAACTCGGCAAGACACGTCTTCGCCGTGATTCAACTGTCGGCAACAATATCGACCCAGTCCCCACGCGGGGAACCGCACCAGTCGATACTTACAATTACAACGATCGCGATCACTGGTCGATCAGCCACACCGGCCGTTGGGGTCCGACCACCTCTGATTTCTCCTTCATGCAGGAAACGGCCCGGCGCAGCAGTTTCTCCTGGGACAAGAAAAGCGATAACTTTGTCGAGGCAACCCGGTCTCCGCATATTCGCAACTCCATTCTCGATGGAAAGTTCACCACGCCATTCGAACTCTATGGCAATCACACCCTTGTAACGGGTGGTCAGTTTATGGACTCGGTTCTGACCGATCAGAATCCAGGTCGCCGCACCGGGATCGATGAAGAATTCAGCATCAAGCAGTGGGCACTTTTCGCGGAAGACGAGTGGTGGCTAACACCAGATTTTGGTTTGACCGGCGGTCTGCGTATGGACCACCATGAGATTTACGGATCGCATTGGAGCCCACGCGGATATGCCGTTTGGCACGCAACGGAACAACTGACCCTTAAGGGTGGTATTTCAACGGGCTTTCGTGCCCCTGAAATCCGGACAATTGCACCTGGCTACGCTTACACGACTGGCGGCGGAAATTGTACCTACGGTCCGAACGGCACTTGCGGTGTAATTATCGGCGATCCCAATCTGCAACCAGAAAAGAGTACCAGCTATGAAGCCAGCGCTCTTTGGGACAACCAGGAAGGTCTTCGCCTGGGTGCGACCTATTTCTATACAAAATTCACAGACAAGATCGCCAGCAACATCCAGTATGATCCGGTAACTGGCGAGCCGCGCCGCTGGGATCAGGATCCAAACTATGTTCTCTACTACAGCTACAACATTGACGAAGCTGTTTTACAGGGCGTGGAACTGACAGGTGAATGGGAAGCTACTTCCAGCCTCAACATTCGCGCAAGCTATACCTATACGGATTCCGAGCAGAAGACCGGCGAATATGCCGGGTTGCCGCTGGCTCGCACACCCAAGCATATGGCAAGTATCCGCGCCGACTGGATGACCCCGGTCGATGGGCTCAAGGCCTGGGCCTCCGGGAACTACCATGGCGAGGAAATCAATGCTGGCCTGCGCATTGGCACTGTTGGTGAACCCTATGCCTACAATGACAAAGGCGACGTTATTGCTCGCAAGTACAAGGCTTATGCGACATTTGACATCGGCGGTTCGTATGATTTCAGCGAAAATGTAACCCTCAATGCAGCCGTCTATAATATCTTCGATAAAAAGACGACTGTCGACGAGCTCAACAACGTCGTTGAGGGTCGCCGCCTCTGGGTCGGCATGACCTCCCGCTTCTAGGATCGTAACAACAAGATGTCTGCCAGCAATGGCGGGCGTCTTTCCATGAATGGATGCTCATATGAGCGTACTGACGAATATCGTAAAAAAGATGCACCTGATGATGGCAGGGGTACTAGCAGCTTCCGCTGCGCAGGCTGCTGAGCCAACCACCTCGTCCTTTGACATGGAAGCCAACGGCATCGCCTATCGTATATTCATCGCTGCACCGCAGGAAGCTGCACCCGAAGGCGGTTATCCGGTCATATATATGGTCGATGGCAATCGTATGTTGCCGATCGCGGCAAAACTCATGGCAGAGAATTCCGCCCTAAAGGCTGTATTTGTCGGTATCGGCTATCCGACTGAAAATCAGGAAGAAATTGTTCGCCTGAGATATTTCGACCTCACACCTCCAACCCCTGACGATCTAATCCCCGTTCATTTCAACGTCCCGAAGACCGGGGGACGAGATGCGTTCTTCGATTTTATCGACAATAAGGTAAAGCCCGAAGTCGAGAAGCGTTTCAATGTTGATAAAAGCCGGCAAGCCCTGTTCGGCCATTCCCTGGGCGGATTGTTCACCCTTTACGCCCTGTTCAACCACACGGAATCCTTCCAGATCTATAGTGCGGCAGATCCATCAATCTGGTGGAACGACCGCTCAATTCTAGCAAATAAAGATCAGTTCATCACGCGCTTCAAGATTGCCCCTCGCCCGATCCGTTTGCTTATAGAAACCTCCGGCAAGCGGGGGAGCCGCCCCGGTCAGACGAAGCAGGACAATGAACGGCTTAAAAAACTCCGTGGCGGACCTTCCGGTTCAGACGTCTTCAAAGAGCTTTCAGAATTATCGCAGATGGATGCTGCCTTTCATCGTTTCGAAGATGAAAGTCACGGCTCGATGATCCCGCTCACCGTTGAAGACAGCCTCAATTTCATTCTGCTCGGAAAAAACCCCGAGGCAAAAAACAACTGAATTTTGTCTCTCCGTCTTTGACGGAGAAGATACTTGACTGTAAAGCACAGGATTGATGAAAGGATCGAACACCATGCTGAATATCGCTCAACAAGTTACACGCGTGTGTGGCGCCGCCATCATGGCGCTGGGCATTGCTGCAACTGCAAATGCTGCGGGTCTAACCATCAAGCATGCTCAGGGTGAGACAGCGGTGCCGGCCTCACCGGCAAAGGTATTGGTTTTCGATCTCGGCACTCTCGACAATCTGGACCGCCTTGGTATCAAGGTAAGCGGTGTTCCAAGCGGCATATCCTTCCCTGAATATCTTAAGAAATATCAGAGCGACGATTATGCGAAAATCGGCACATTGTTCGAACCGGACTATGAAGCCGTCAATGCAGCAGAGCCGGACCTGATCATCGTAGCGGGTCGCTCGGCCGCGAAATATGGTGAGCTTTCAAAAATTGCTCCCACCATCGATCTGACGACCAACGCGAAGAACTTCATCGCCGATACGGAAGCCAATGTCGAGAAACTTGGCCAGATTTTCGGGAAGGAAACAGAAGCGAAGGCGGAAGCCGAGAAGCTTGATGCCTCACTCGCTGCATTGAAGGAAAAGGCCGCCAACAAGGGCACCGGCCTTCTGATCCTCACTTCCGGTGGCAAGATTAGCGCTTATGGTCCCGGATCGCGCTTCGGCGTCCTGCATGACAGCTTCGGGGTCAAGCCCGCAGCACCGGACCTTTCCATCGGTAATCATGGCCAGCCCGTCAGCTCGGAATTCATCCTTGAAACCAATCCCGACTGGCTGTTCGTCATAGACCGCGATGCCGCCATTGGTCGTGAAGGCAATTCAGCCAAGCAAGTTCTCGACAACGAACTCGTGCGCCAGACCAATGCCTGGAAAAAGGATCAGCTTGTCTATCTGAACGCTCAAAACTGGTATCTGATCGGCGGTGGCCTCGGCGCGCTTCACAGCACGATTGATCAGCTTTCACAGGCTTTCGACAAAGCGAAGTAACAGTTTTCCAAACCCAATCCGGTCGGGCCACCTATCGGTGGCCCGAATTCGCGACCAGGCAACAGAACAGGAAATGAGCGTGAAGGGACTTGCAGCAGCCATAGCCGTTGTTGCCGTACTGGCTGTCATCAGCCTGTTTATCGGCGTCAGCGATGTGTCGCTGGGCACACTTTTCGGAGCCGGAAGGACCGACCGCGCAGCCGAAGTTTTGCTCATCAGTCGCATTCCACGCACCCTTGCAATCATTCTGGCGGGCATGTCGATGGCCGTTTCAGGCATGATCATGCAGATGCTGACACGCAACCGTTTCGTTGAACCATCGACGGCTGGCACAGTGGAATCTGCCAGTCTCGGCATTCTTCTGGTGATATTATTTGCACCCGAAACGCCTGTAATCGGCAAAATGCTGGTTGCTTCTGTCACAGCGCTTGCCGGAACCGCCCTCTTTCTTCGTATTCTTCGCGCGATTCCGTTGCGGTCCGTACTTGTGGTGCCCTTGGTCGGCCTCATGCTTGGTGGTGTCGTTAGTGCAATCACTACTTTCATTGCTTACCGCTTCGATCTCCTGCAATCGCTCAACTCCTGGACAACCGGCGATTTTTCAGGTGTCCTCCGTGGCCGCTATGAACTCTTATCGCTTGCATTTTTCCTGACCGTTATCGCCTACTTCGCCGCCGACCGCTTCACGGTCGCAGGACTGGGCGAAGATTTCACCACCAATCTTGGCCTCAATTACCGGCGCGTCGTTACGCTTGGCCTCGTTATCGTTTCAATGGTCAGCGCATCAGTCGTTGTGACTGTTGGCATGATACCTTTCCTAGGTCTTATCGTCCCAAACGTTGTCAGCATGTTCATTGGAGACAATATGCGGCGCGCGGTGCCCTGGGTGGCAGTTCTTGGCGCTGGGCTCGTTCTTGCCTGTGATATTGTTGGGCGGCTGGTCCGCTTCCCTTACGAAATTCCAATCGGCACGATGATGGGAGTCGTGGGAAGCATCTTATTCCTCTACCTTCTGTTGCGGCGAGGTTCACGCCTTGCTTAAACGCCCTAGTTTGGTTCTCCTGCTGCTTTGCGTGCTCGCTCTCGTTGCGATGGCAGCATTCATGACAATCGGCGCAAAAGGAAGCTGGTCTTTCATCCTGTCCTTCCGTGGGACCAAGCTTGCGGCTATGGTACTGGTCGCATACTCGATTGCCGTTTCAACGGTGTTGTTCCAAACTGTTACGAACAACCGTATCCTGACCCCTTCAATCATGGGGTTCGATGCGCTCTATATCCTGATCCAGACATTGGTGATTTTCTTCTTCGGCGCCGTCCAGATCGATTGGACCGGACCGAATATTCGCTTTCTGGCAGAAACCGCTATCATGGTGGTTTTCGCTAGCGCACTCTATTACTGGCTCTTCTCCAGAGCAACGCGCAGCCTGCATCTCGTTATGCTTGTCGGCATTGTTTGCGGTGTTTTTTTCCGCAGCATTTCCAACCTGATGCAGCGGATGCTTGATCCAAATCTTTTCGCTGTCCTGCAAGACCGCTTTTTCGCCAGCTTCAACACCGTCAATAGCGACATTCTGATTATGTCAGCCGTCATCGTTGCTGCAGTTTCGCTCTACGGTCTGCGCTTCATCTATATCTTTGACGTCCTGTCACTCGGTAGGGATCCGGCAATCAATCTGGGCGTCGATCATCGGCGCATCGTGCGCAAAATCCTGTTCATGGTCACGGTGCTGGTTTCGGTTTCCACCGCACTGGTAGGGCCGATTACCTTTTTCGGTCTTCTGGTCGCCAATCTGGCTTACATGCTTGCCGGTTCGGCAAAACACCGGTTTATCCTGCCTATAGCCGTCTTGCTTGCAATCCTTTGCATTGTTGGCGGACAGACTATTCTTGAACGTGTTTTCTCGTTCAACACCGCACTCAGTGTCATCATCGAGTTTCTGGGCGGCCTCGTCTTCATCATCCTTCTCGTCAGGGGGCACGCACGTTGATAGAAATCAGCCAAGTCAGTAAATCCTACAACGGCACGTTTGTCGTCGATGAAGTGACTCTAAAACTACCTGCTTGCGGCATAACCTCGATCATCGGACCGAATGGTGCTGGAAAATCCACCTTACTCTCCATGGTCAGCCGTCTGCTGCCTATGGATAAAGGCCGTGTGACCGTAGACGGGCTCGATGTTTCAACGACATCCGGTGATGTACTGGCAAAGCGCCTGTCGATCCTGCGGCAAGAAAATGCAATCAATTCCCGCCTGACCGTGCGTGACCTGGTAACCTTTGGCCGTTACCCTTATTCCAAAGGCCGCCCAAACAGCGAAGATCGCAAACATGTCGAGCAGGCCATCGGATATCTTGGCCTTGGCGATCTGAGCGGACGCTTTCTGGATGAGCTTTCAGGAGGACAACGCCAGCGCGCATTCGTGGCGATGGTGTTATGCCAGGATACAGATTATGTGCTGCTGGATGAACCGCTCAACAATCTCGATATGAAGCATTCCGCTTCAATGATGAAGCTGTTGCGGCGGGCTGCAGACGAACTTGGGAAAACCGTCGTTCTGGTTCTGCACGACATCAATTTCGCATCGTGCTATTCCGACCATATAGTCGCCATGCGTCACGGCAAGGTCGTCCATCAGGGAAGCCCGGATGAACTCATTCATCCAGAAATCCTTGCAGACATTTATGAGATGGAGATTGCCGTCGAAATCATCGGCGGCAAGCGCATTGGCGTGTATTATCTTTAAGCAACCCTGTCCGAAGAAAACAGCGCTTGCAAGGCATCATAGGACGCCAGCACGGTTTCCATTTGCGCGGTGTGGCCTTTGACAAAAGCGCTGCCATAGATCGTCTCATCCGGATATTCAGTGATGAGCGTCAATGGCACCGAGTGGCGATCATCGACGCCGACAAGGCACGGGAAACCATTGATGATGCGGAAGCCCGTTTCGCCTGCATGCTGCTCGAAAAGCCTGATCTGGGCATTATTGTAAGCAACCAGACCATCAATCGCGGCCAGATGTTTCGTCACGCGGTCGATCAGTTCTTCTGCTTCCTTTTCCCAGGAGGCATGGTGGCGGATGATCAGGAAAAAGCCCTTCGGCAGCGTCCACATGGCGAAGGAACGCGGCACATAGCCGGAGAGTGGGCGTGTCCATTCATGCGACGGATAGCCGTGCAGATTGACGTGTAGTTTCGCGTCCGTCCGCTTTTCCGCCTCCACGCGAATGGCCTTTTCGTAAAGCCCTTCGCCGCTGCGATATTCCAGATCGTCACCGAGCGCCGTATAGCGCGCGGCGTGATGCATGTGGTGCGGCTGAAGTGCGCAAAGCCGCTTGTGTATCTCGTATCCGTCAGGGTTTTCCTGCGGGGAGATCGTGAAATGCACGCCCTCGCGCGCCGCAAGCCGGTTGGCCGCGCGCAACGCGCCAACAACACCCGTCGTCTCATTGGCATGCTGACCGGCGCTGATCATCATCGCGGCGTCGCTGCCGTTGCGATACGTCGCGCGTACCGTTCTGCCAGAACGGGTTTTCGCTTCAAATGGCTCGCCGCCCAGTCTGGCAATTTCACGGCGGATCTGATCGGCGGAAAGCGGCGCTTGCGCCGTTTCGAGAACTTGCTCTGCCGTCAATGCATCATCGGTGGAAAGCGGTCGCGTTTCCACTTTGACTGACGGTTCGGCATCGCGAAAACGGACTTCCGGCACGATCTGGCCCGGTTGCAAGCCACGGTCGCCAACCGGGCGACCCGACTTTTTCTGAAAAACTTCCAGCAGCGAGAAGTAGATATCCTCATGCATGGCTTCGGTGAGGCTCAGTGTTTCCTCATCGTAAGGCAGGCGGCGGTCGGTGATCGGCAGGCTGACCGCGATGTTCAACTCATCAAAATAGGGTTCGCCGCGCTTCCAGTCATGGGCGGCGATGGTCGAGACAGTGTCATGAAACAGCTTTTCATACGAAGTCTCATAGCGCGCGCTTTCGGTCTTGCCATCCTGTGTGACGGTCAGCCAGCCGGTTGGCGACACCAGCGTTTCGCCTATGAAATCCACATGCACGCGGTTGGGCGCGAAAACCCGATGGCTCTCGCTATGGCCATCCGCAAAGACCAGATCAACGTCATAATGAAAATCGTCTTTGCCCGAAGCTGCGAAAGTCACCTCCACCTTCGGCAGCAACGCAGACAAGGGATAGGTTTCGAGCAGGAAACGGTTCTGTACGCAGGCCTCATGACGCGGATAACGGATCACAGCCGACTTCAGCACCGCGCCATCCACTTCCTCCAGAAAGAAGTGCAGGAGCGGCTTGTAAGCCGAATGCAGCCGTGCCTCGACGCCTGCTTCGCGCAGCTTCGTTTCGGCGGCAAAGCGGCTCGGCTGATCATCGAACAGCCAGGCTTCCACCTTTACGCCGCGCATTTCCGGTTTCAGAAAGTGCTCAACAAGCGCATGAACGGTGCGCGGATAGGTTTTCTCAAAAAGCACGCTCATCGGGAAGTCCTGCCAGTTGGGTCGAGGCTGTCACGCAGCCAGTCGCCAAGAAGATTGAGACCAAGCACGGTGAAGAGAATGGCGAGGCCCGGGAAAATGCTCACCCACCATGCGGTCTGGAGATAGGTGCGCCCGTCGGCCAGCATGCCGCCCCAGCTTGGAATGGTCGGATCAACACCGAGGCCGAGGAAGGTCAGGCTCGATTCCAGCAAAATATTATTGGCCACATTGAGCGTCATCAGCACGATGACCGGACCAAGCAGGTTCGGAAGCAGGTGCTGGAAGATGATACGCCAATCCTTCACGCCGATGGCGCGGGCGGACAGGATGAACTCGCGCTCGCGTAGCGACAGTACCGAGCCGCGCACCAGTCGCGCATATTGCACACATTGCGAGACGATCAGCAGGATGATGGTGTTGAACAATCCGCCGCCCAGAATGGCCATGACCGTGATGGCAAGCAGGATGAACGGCATGGCCAGCTGAACATCGACAAAGCGCATCAGCGCCATGTCCCAGAAGCCGCGATAATAGCCGGCAACGAGACCCATGATGGTGCCGATAACCACGGAGCCAATCACCGAAACGAAACCGACAAACAGCGAAATCTTACCACCCGTGATAACCCGCGCCAGCACGTCGCGGCCCAGCGGATCGGTGCCGAAAACATGGGCCGGATTGACGAATGGCGGCGTCAGGCGTGCCAGAAGATCAATCTTGTTAGCGCCGCCCGGAAACAGGTAGCCAGAGAAAATCACGGCCAGACAGATGCAGCCAGTCAGCACGACGCCGACGATGAATTCGAGGCTCGCAAAACGCGAAAACAGAACGGATGAGGTTTTGTTTGCCATGGGTCCTACTCCGTGCGGATACGCGGATCGACAAGGCCATAGGCGATGTCCACGAGAAGATTGATGCCGATGATCAGCATGGAAAGGATCGCGATGGTGGCCTGCAAGACAGGATAATCGCGCCCCGCCACAGCGTCGAAGGCAAGCGTGCCCATACCCGGCCAGTTGAACACACGTTCCACCACGACGATACCGCCGAGCAGACCGCCAAACTGAAGGCCGAGATAGGTGATCAGCGGAATGGCGCAATTGCGCAGTGCATGCTTGTAGAGAACCTTGTTTTCACTCAGCCCCTTGGCGCGCGCCACCACGATATATTGCGATTGCAGCGTTTCCAGCATGGCCGTGCGCACAAGGCGGACATTGGTTGCCGTCAGGATGATGCCCATGGTGAGCGCGGGCATGATGAAGCTTGCAATGCCGCTCATGCCGCTTGGCGGCAGCCATTGCAGCGTGATGCCGAACAACAGCACCAGCATGGTCGCCAGCCAGAAGTTCGGGAAGGACAGCCCCACCAGCGAGCAGATGCGGATGAGCTGATCGGCCCATTTTCCACGCGACACCGCAGCCTTGATGCCGAGTGGCACGGAAATCACGATGGAAACGAACAGGGAGGCAAAGGCCAGCATCAGCGTAGCGGGCAGAGCGCCAGCGACGAGCGTGGAAACCGGAGTACCGCCAAGGAAACTGCGGCCCAAATCCATGGTGAACAGTCCTTTGAGGAACTGCCAATATTGAACGAAGAACGGCTGGTTGAGACCGAGACCTTCGCGGATGCGTGCGAGATCGGCTTCGGTGATGCTGCCAGCACCTTGCGTCAGCATCAATGCCGGATCGCCTGTCAGGCGGACCGCGAAAGCGACAAGCAGCGTCATCGCGACAAGCACGAACAACGCCTGCAAAATTCGTTTGATCAGAAATCCGGCCACCAGTGCGCCTCCGAAATGCTGCGGCAAGCCGGTCATATCCGGCTTGCCGTATTGTCATTCTTGCTTATTCGACAGTGACGTCCGTCAGACGCAGACGGCTGTCAGGCACCGGCACGAAGTTCTTCACGCGCTTGTTGACACCGAAGATTGCCTTGAGGTTGTAGAGCGGCATTTCCAGTGCGCGGTCGGCTGCGTAATGCGCGATTTCCTGCAGCAGCTTCTCACGTTCGCCACGATCAATAACCGAGCGCTGCGCTTCCAGCATCTTGTCGAGCTTTTCGTCCTTGTCGTACGGGTTCCACTTTTCGCCCGAATGGTACATGGAATAGGCGGTGTTATCGTAGTCGAAGGTCCAGCCACCCCAAGCCTGCTGGAACATCGCGCCGGTCTTGCCCTGCGGGATGATATCGTTCAGCAGAACATTGGTGTCGTAAGGCTTGATGGTTGCATTGACGCCGACCATTTGCAGGAAGCTCGCGATGGCCTGCGCCACTTCATTGAAGCTTGCATCCTGACCGCGCACATCGATCTGCACGTTTGCGCCGGGCTGAACGCCCGCTTCTTCCAGCAGCTTCTTCGCGCCTTCCGGATCGTAAGGCAGCGGCTTCATATTCGGGTCGAAGCCGAAGGACAGCGAACCCTGGAAACTTGCAATCGGCTCGGCCTGACCTGCCAGAATGGACTGGATGATCGCGTCGCGATCAACTGCCATCGTCAGCGCCTTGCGCACGCGTTCATCCTTGGTGATGCCGTCAGCCGTGTTGAAACGCAGCGCATAGACCGTCGGGCCAGCCGTTGTGACGAGTTCCAGCTTCGGATCACTCTGAATGGTCGGGATCATGCCAATCGGAATGGTCGGCGGGATGACCAGATCGACGCGACCGGCCTGAAGCTCGGCAACAGCGGTCGAAGGCTCGGTGATGAAGCGGTATTCGAGTTCGGAGAGCTTTGGCGCGCCGCCCCAATGATCGGCGAAAGCCTCGAGCTTGATGTTGACCTTCGGCTCATAGGAAACAAATTTGAACGGTCCGGTGCCGACCGGATGGGTGTTGAAATAGTCGTCGCCCTTTTCCTGAATATATTTCGGCGGAACGATCATGCCGCCATAACCGGCCAGCTTGGTGATGAGGACCGGGTCCGGTGCCTTCAGATGGAAATCGACGGTCTTGTCGTCGATGACTTCCACCTTTTCGATGGCGATATAATTCGAACGCTGCGGGCCTTTCGCGCCCTCGTCACCGAGCAGGCGATCAAAGGTGAACTTGACGGCTTCGGCATTGAACGGCTCGCCATCATGGAACTTGACGTTCTCACGCAGATGGAAGCGGATGCGCTTGCCGTCATCCAGCTCATCCCACGAGGTTGCCAGTGCCGGAACGATCTTGAGGTCTGGTCCGCGATAGACGAGACCGTCGAAAATATTGGTGGCGACAGAAGCCCAGTTGACGAGGAAAGTGTCGATCGGATCCCAGCTGCCCGGGTCCTGCGGCGACGAAACAGTCAGCTTACCGGCAGCGAAAGCCGGAGCAGATGCAAACACTGCCGCCGAGAGAGCGGAAGCCATGAGAACGGCTTTAAGTGTTTTCCTTATCATTGTTTTCCCCTTTGGGTTTCTGTTGAACTTGATGCGTCAGGCGGTTTCGGCCACGAAATGCCCGGTTGCGACCTCGCGATGGCGATAGATCGGCGGCTTGTCATCGATCCGGCGCGTCGTGCTTGGAATTTCGCCTTCCAGCGCAGGTCGGTTGGTGCGCGCCGACGGATCGGCAATCGGCACCGCCGAGAGAAGCCGCTTGGTGTAGTCATGCGACGGTGTTTCGAAAACCTGCTGCCGTGAACCCAGTTCCATGATCTGGCCGAGATAAAGAACAGCGACGCGGTGGCTCATCTTTTCGACCACCGCCATGTCATGGCTGATGAAGAGATAAGCCAAGCCCTGCTCTTTCTGCAGGTCCATGAACAGGTTGATGACCTGCGCCTGAATGGAAACATCGAGCGCCGACAGGGCTTCATCGGCGATGATGAGCTTCGGCTTGGAGGCAAGCGCCCGCGCTATGCAAACGCGCTGGCGCTGACCGCCGGAAAACTCGTGCGGATAGCGCTTCGCGTGTTCAGGACCAAGGCCGACCCGCTCCAGCAATTCCGCTACGCGCGCATTGATTGCCTTGTTATTGTCGAGAAGGCCATGCGTGCGGATGGGTTCTGCAATGGAAAAACCAACCGTTTTGCGCGGATCGAGCGATGCGAACGGGTCCTGGAAAATATACTGCACTTCGCGACGCATGGCATATCGCTCGGCTGCACTCATGGCCGAATAGGCCTTGCCGTTGAAGCGAATATCGCCGGAAAGCGGCGTCTGCAATTGCTGGACGGTGCGCCCAATGGTCGATTTTCCCGAACCGGATTCACCGACCAGCGCCAGCGTTTCGCCCGGATAAATATCGAATGCGACCTTCGAAACCGCGTTGCACACATGGGTGACCTTGCCGAACAGGTTCTTCTTGATCGGAAATCGCACATAAAGGTCGTCCACGGAAAGCAACGGCTTGTCGCCATAGCGGGCCGTGTCCTGAATGCGCTCCTCACCCGTCAGAACAGGCACACCGTCGCGCATGGTCATGACCGGCATCCGCTTGGGGAAGGCTTCGCCCGTCATGCTGCCAAGCTTCGGCACTGCCGACAGCAGCGTTTTGGTATAGGCATGTTGCGGCTTCGAGAAAATCTGCCCGACCGGGCCTTCCTCCACCTTCTTGCCCTTCCACATGACGACCACATCGTCAGCCATTTCCGCCACCACGCCCATGTCGTGCGTGATAAAAATCACAGCCATTTCAAGTTCTTGCTGCAAATCCCTGATAATGTGCAGTATCTGGGCCTGAATGGTCACATCGAGTGCGGTCGTCGGCTCATCGGCAATCAACAGTTTCGGGCGGCAGGCAAGAGCCATGGCGATCATGACGCGCTGGCGCATACCGCCGGAAAGCTGATGCGGATAGCGCTTCAGCAGCCCTTCCGCATCCGGCAGTCGAACCATTTCCAGAAGTCGCTTCCCCTCGGCAAGCGCCGCCTGCTGGGTCATGCCTTCATGCAGCATCAGCACTTCGGATAGCTGATTCCCGATGGTGAAAACCGGATTGAGTGACGTCATCGGCTCCTGGAAGATCATGGCGATCTCCTTGCCGCGAATGCCCCGCATTGTCTTCTGATCGGCCTTGAGCAGATCGCGTTCGCCGAACAGAATGCGGCCGGATGGGAATTTCGCGCCGCTCATATCGGCAAGCCGCATGATGGAAAGCGACGTAATGGACTTGCCCGAACCGGATTCGCCCACCACAGCCAGCGTGCGACCGGGACGGACCGAGAAGCTCAGATCGTCAACGACACGGCTCGCGCCAAATTCGACACTGAGGCCTTCGACGGTCAGGAGAGGTTTTGAAACTGGTTCGCTCAACTCGGTTCCGCTCAAACTTTCAACCCTCTTAAAGTGTGATGGCAGACCGCGTGGCCTGATTGAATGCTCCGGACATGAAACGCAGAAGGGCAGCCACTTCGGAAAGCGTTTCTTCCGAAGGGCGCGCATTGGCGGTGGAATCGACCAGAAGACGCTCGCGAATCTGCGCATAGCGCGCGCAGGCATCGGCGCCCTTGGCGGTGATCTTCACCGTCTTTTCCTTTGCCGCCTTGCCGGTCGTCAGCAAGCCAGCATTTTCAAGCTTGCGAATGGCATAGGTGGCAATATGCGTGTCTTCAATGTCGAGAACGAGGCAGATATCAGCAAGCTTCTTCTCGCGATCACGATGGCGGATCGAATGGAGAATCAACACTTCGATGGGGGAAAGCCCCGGCAATCCCGCCGCGGCCATGCAGCGAACCATCCAGCGTGAAAAGGCGTGCGATGCGAGAATGAGGCCATATTCAACCTCGGACATGCCGGGCGAACCGCCTTCTGCCAGATGCGCGGACGAAACAATGGGGCCTATCGAGGCGACCGGGCGCAAATGCTTGGGCAGCGTGACTTCATCGAAGCCAGCCTCGTGCATTTCGTCTCCGGTGTTAGGCTCTTCCTCAGAAGCCTTATCTTTACCCATTTTGACGCTCCCGCTTTTATGTGAATTTTATGTCATCATCTTATCGACATTTTGTCAATAAAATGTGACTATCAATTTCAGAAGTGTTTTCAGAATACACAACTCAATGCATCTGGAATTTTGTGTGAGGGAGCCAGCGATGAGCGGAACGGGACGCGGAGTATGGGACTTCTGGATCGACCGCGGCGGTACGTTTACGGACGTCATCGGGCGGGATTCACAGGGCCAGCTCCATGCACGCAAGGTTCTCTCCGAAAACCCGTCTGCCTATAAGGATGCCGCCGTTCACGGCATTCGTCTGCATCTTGGCCTCAAGACCGGCGAAGCGGTTCCCGCCGGAATCATCGGCGAAGTTCGCATGGGCACCACGGTCGCGACCAATGCGCTTCTAGAGCGCAAGGGCGAGCGGCTGGCTCTTGTCACCACCAAGGGTTTTCGCGATGCGCTGCGCATTGGCTATCAGGAGCGCAAGAACATCTTTGCGACCGAAATCATCAAGCCGGAAGCGCTTTATGAAAAGGTCGTGGAGCTGAACGAACGCGTTCAGGCAGACGGCACAGTTGAAACGGCGCTCGATCCCTCCGAGGTCGAAGCAGCACTGGTTGCGCTGAAGGAACAGGGCTACAAGTCCGTCGCTATCGCCCTCATGCATGCTTATAAGTTTCCTGCGCATGAGGCTGAAATTGCTCGCATTGCGCGTGGTCTCGACTTTGAACAGGTCTCCGTCAGCCACGAGGTTTCCCCGCTGATCAAGCTGGTCGGGCGTGGCGATACCACGGTCGTCGATGCCTATCTGTCGCCAGTTCTCCGCCGCTATGTTGCGCAGGTGTCCAACGAACTGGATGTCGAGCGCACCGGCGCGCGCGTCATGTTCATGATGTCGTCGGGTGGTCTCACGGCAGCCGATCTGTTTCAGGGCAAGGATGCGATCTTGTCCGGCCCGGCAGGCGGCGTTGTTGGCCTCGCCCGTACCGGCGAAACGGCTGGCTTCCCGAAAGTCATCGGCTTCGACATGGGCGGCACCTCCACAGACGTCGCGCATTTTGATGGTGAATATGAACGCGCTTTCGAAACGGAAGTGGCCGGGGTGCGCGTTCGCGCGCCCATGATGCTGATCCACACGGTCGCTGCAGGCGGCGGCTCGATCCTGCATTATGACGCCGGACGTTTCCGCGTCGGCCCGGATTCGGCAGGAGCCAATCCCGGCCCAGCCTGCTACCGCAATGGCGGTCCGCTCGCCGTCACCGACGCCAATGTCATGCTGGGCAAGCTGTTGCCGGAATTTTTCCCGGCGATCTTCGGTCCCGAACAGAACCAGCCGCTTGATGTGGAACGGGTGCGGGAACTCTTCACCGCGCTCGCAGCCGAAATCGGCGATGGCCGGTCGCCAGAAGCAGTTGCCGACGGCTTCATCCGCATTGCGGTTGCCAATATGGTCGAGGCGATCAAGAAAATTTCGGTGCAGCGCGGCTATGATGTGACGCGCTATGCGCTCAACTGTTTCGGTGGCGCTGGCGGTCAGCACGCCTGCCTCGTCGCCGATGCACTTGGCATGAAGAATATTCTTCTTCATCCGATGTCGGGCCTGCTTTCCGCCTATGGCATGGGTCTGGCTGATATTCGCGCCACCCGTCAAAAGGCGCTTGGCGTCGCGCTCGATCCAGCAGCGCCTGCTGCTCTGAAGGAACTGGGCGAAGAACTGGCGCAGGAATGCGTTGCCGAACTTCTGGCCCAGGGCATCGAGGCCGCAGCCGTGCAGCGTCATCTGCGCGCGCATATCCGCTATGCGGGCACCGACACGGTGCTGTCCGTTGAGGCCACCTTCCCGGCAGAGGACAATGCTGATCGTCTTCGCGCCGAGTTCGAGGCTGCCCATAAGCGTCGCTTTGGCTTCATTGCGGAAAACAAGGCTCTTGTTATCGATGCCGTGGAAGTTGAAGCTGTGGGTGGCGGCGCAGGCGAGACCGAAAGCGCCCAATCGCTCGATAGCGATCTGGAGGCCGCAACCGCCAAGCGGACCAGCTTCTTCTCGCAAGGCGAGTTGCACGATGCGGGCGTCGTCTTGCGTGAACAGATGCAGCGCGGCCAGACCGTCACCGGCCCGGCGATCATCATTGAGAAAAACCAGACCATTGTTATCGAAGATGGCTGGCAGGCTCGCCTGACCGCGCATGACCATGTGGTGCTGACGCGCATCAAGGCGCTGCCCGTGCGCACGGCCATCGGCACCGAAGCCGATCCGGTCATGCTGGAGATTTTCAATAATCTCTTCATGTCCATTGCCGAGCAGATGGGCGTGACGCTTCAGAACACCGCCTATTCAGTGAACATAAAGGAACGCCTGGACTTTTCCTGTGCGGTTTTCGACGCGGCAGGCAATCTTGTCGCAAACGCGCCGCATATGCCGGTGCATCTCGGTTCCATGGATGCATCGGTCGCCACCGCCATCCGCGAAAACAGCGACATCAAGCCGGGCGATGTGTTCCTCATCAACGCGCCTTATAATGGCGGCACCCATCTGCCCGACCTCACCGTCTGCACGCCGGTTTTCGATGACGACAATCGTGAAATCCGCTTTTGGGTCGCAAGCCGTGGCCACCATGCGGATATTGGCGGCATTGCACCGGGTTCCATGTCGCCGCTTGCGGTCAATATCGAGCAGGAAGGCGTCTATATCGACAATTTCAAGCTGGTGGATCGCGGCACCTTCCGTGAAGAGGCGCTCGCCGCTCTGCTGACTGGCGCCACCTACCCTGTCCGCAACCTGACGCAGAACGTCAATGATCTGAAGGCGCAGATCGCCGCCAACGAAAAGGGCGTTGCCGAACTGAAAAAGATGATCGGTCTTTTCGGCGAGGATGTCGTGAAAGCCTATATGGGCCATGTTCAGGACAATGCCGCCGAAAGCGTACGCCGCGTGCTCGACAAGCTGCCGGACGGTCACTTCACCTATGAGATGGACCAGGGCTGCCAGATCGAGGTGCGCGTCACCATCGATAAGGAAAAGCGCGAAGCGACGGTCGATTTCACCGGCACGTCGGAGCAGCGTTCCGACAACTTCAACGCGCCGGAACCCGTCACCCGCGCGGCTGTGCTCTATGTCTTCCGCGTGCTGGTCGAAGGCGACATTCCGATGAATGCGGGCTGCCTGCGACCGATCAGGATCGTTGTGCCGGAAGGATCGATGCTCTCGCCGCAATATCCAGCGGCAGTCGTGGCGGGCAATGTTGAGGTCAGTCAGGCTGTCACCAACTGCCTGTTCGGCGCGACCAAGGCGATGGCCGCAGCACAAGGCACCATGAACAATCTGACCTTCGGCAATGACGAATATCAGTATTACGAAACCATCTGTTCCGGTGCACCCGCCGGTCCCGGTTTCAATGGTGCCGATGCCGTGCACACCCACATGACCAATTCACGCCTGACCGACCCGGAAATTCTGGAAACCCGTTTCCCCGTCCTGCTGGAAGACTTCCATATTCGCGAAGGTTCCGGCGGCAAGGGCAAATGGCATGCGGGCGATGGCACCAAGCGCACGATCCGCGCGCTGAAGACGCTGGAATTCGCCATTCTCTCGGGGCATCGCCGCGTGGCGCCTTTTGGTCTGGACGGCGGCGAAGCCGGTCAAACCGGTCGCAACGAAGTGCGCCGTAAGGACGGTTCTGTCGATGTGCTCGGCAATTGTGACCAGACTGTTCTTGAAGCAGGCGAAGCCTTCACCGTCATCACGCCGACCGGCGGTGGTTTCGGCAAGCCTGAGTAAATCGTTCCCCTAACCTTCCAATCCATGGATAAACGAACCGCCGCCAGCTAAAATTCTGGCGGCGTTTTGCATTCTCCAACGGGGCAAAATCGGCCGACGGATAAGAGGAAAGCGAATGCTTTTTCCGCCCTTCCGATCCTCACTGAAAAATGTTAGAATTATTCACCCAAATTCGCCTTATAATTAGGAACGCATCCTAATAATTGCGCCTTAATGGTCGTTTTCGACGCATCTTTAGAATTAAATTTCTGCGATCAATAGAACATCAACCAGTTCACGGATACCGAAAATGAAATTCGCTCAGATCATCGCTACCGCAGGCATCATTCAGGCAGCTCTCTTCACCGGCGCAATGGCTGGAGAAAATCTCGACGCCATCAAGTCGGCTGGCGTTTTGAAGATTGGCACCGAAGGCACGTATGCGCCGTTTACCTATCATGACAAGGAAAACAAACTTGTCGGTTTCGATGTGGAAATTGGTGAGGCTGTTGCCGCCAAGCTCGGCGTAAAGCCGGAATTCGTGGAAGGCAAATGGGATGGCCTCATCGCAGGTCTTGATGCCAAGCGCTATGATGCCGTTATCAATCAGGTAGGCATTACCGAAGAACGCCAGAAGAAGTTCAACTTCTCCAATCCCTATATCGTTTCGAAAGTCGTTCTGATCGTCAACGACAAGGACGACACGATCAAGGATTTTGCCGACCTCAAGGGCAAGAAGTCCGCTCAGTCGCTGACCAGCAACTACGGCAAAATTGCCAAGGAAGCCGGTGCGGAACTCGTGGCCACTGATGGTTTCGACCAGTCAATCCAGCTCGTTCTGACGGGCCGTGCCGACGCGACGCTCAATGACAGCCTCTCTTTCCTCGACTTCAAAAAGCATCAGCCGAAGGCACCGGTAAAGATTGTGGCCGAGAAGGAGAATGCAGACGCTTCGGGCATCATTGTCCGTAAAGGCGACGACGATCTCGTAGCAGCCATCAACAAGGCTCTCGATGAAATCAAGGCCGACGGCACCTACGACAAGATTTCGCAAAAATATTTCGGTCAGGACGTTTCCAAGTAAGCGTCGGCCCCGGTTCATGCACGAAGCCGGAAGCTACTTCCGGCTTCGTTTTATTGTGATTGTGAAAAACTATTCCAAAGACATGAATGCCAGACTGTATAAGATAAGAACGCCCAGCTTCATTTCAGTCTGACTTCCAAGTATTGATGAGGAGCCGAAAACCGTGCCCGACTGGCTTCAACTAATGGTGGAATCTCTACCTACCCTTTTGTGGGCGGGCTTGATCTTCACCATTCCCCTCACCCTTTTGTCCTTTGCTTTCGGCCTGACATTGGGATTGCTGACCGCACTTGTGCGATTGTTTGCACCACTCTGGCTTTCGTCCGTCGCCCGCTTTTATGTCTGGATTTTCCGCGGCACACCTCTCCTCGTACAGTTGTTCGTGATCTTTTACGGTCTGCCAAGCGCAGGCATCTATCTTGATGCATTTCCAGCAGCCGTGATTGGTTTCTCTCTCAGCGTTGGTGCTTATAGTTCGGAAATTATCCGGGCTGTCATATCCGCCGTTCCCAAAGGTCAATGGGAAGCCGCCTATTCCATCGGCATGAGCTGGCGTCAGGCGCTTGCACGTACAATCCTGCCTCAGGCAACCCGGACTGCAGTGCCGCCGCTCTCCAACTCCTTTATTTCTCTGGTAAAAGACACATCGCTTGCAGCCGCGATCACGGTGCCTGAGCTTTTCCAGTCGGCACAACGTATCGTTGCGACCACCTACGAACCTCTCATCCTCTATATCGAAGCAGCCCTGATCTATCTGGTGATGAGTTCCGTTCTTTCGGCCCTGCAAGTGCGGCTTGAACGGCGCTTCGGACGCTATGGCGGCACACTGGAGACAAACGCATGATCGAGCTTCGACACATCGTAAAGCGCTTCGATGACGCTGTTATTCTCAACGATATCAATGTTGCGATAGCAGAAGGCACAGTAACAGCATTGGTTGGTCCATCCGGTGGCGGCAAGAGCACGTTGTTGCGGTGCATAAACCTGCTTGAGATTCCGACATCGGGCACTCTTGTTCTGGGTGGCCAGAGCCTCAGCTTCGAACCTGACCGCAAGCCGAGCTGGCAAGCCATCCAGTCAATCCGCCGTCAGACGGGCATGGTGTTTCAGAACTTCCAGCTCTTTCCTCATCAGACAGCGATACAGAATGTGATGGAAGGCCTTGTTACGGTTCTAAAATGGCCAAAGGACAAAGCAAAAGAACGCGCGATGGAGCTGCTTACCAAAGTGGGCATGGCGCATAAAGCAGATGCTTGGCCTTCAACGCTCTCTGGCGGACAGCAACAGCGTATCGCGATTGCACGTGCACTGGCTCCGTCACCGCGTGTACTCTTGTGCGACGAGCCTACCTCGGCGCTTGATCCCGAGCTTGCATCTGAAGTCGTTGATGTTTTGAGCAAGCTCGCCAAGGAAGGCACGACCATGGTGATTGCTACGCATGACCTACGGCTTGCATCCAAGATTGCAAAAAATGTCGTCTTTCTCGAGTCGGGTAATATCGTCGAAACCGGAACTGCGCACGAGATTTTCACAAAGCCCAAGCAAGAGCGCACCAAACAATTCGTTGCGACAATCAACGCTGCCCATACTTACGACATCTAGGCCTAGACATATCGACTCCGTAAGGGCTTTCGCCACCAGCGAAAGCCCTCGGGTGCGCCGGTGCCTCAAATTTCATACGTGCATTAAAAAAATCCGGCGGCTCCCTACAGCCTGCCCCTTGGTAAAACAGAAAACCACTGTTACATTATGCACAACGTAGAAATTGAAGCGCCTTGCTTGCGTCCTGACAGGTTCGCGCGGCGCCATAAGGACAAGAACCTTGAAGAACCCCGACGAGCGCACCGCCGAAATGGTGCACCAAGGGGCGTCCGGCGGACAATCGGGCAACTCGCAAGCCCGGAATCCGTCCGATAACGGCAAGCGCAGACCGCGCAAAAAAGCCGTTACAGATATCGGTAATGCCCGTAGTGCATCCGATTCAGGACGCTCAAAATCACAAGACGAGACCGAAGGCACGAATTCGCAAAGCCAGCGCAAACGGGCGCGTCGGCGTCGGCGCGGCAAATCTGTACCTGGCGTCGAATTTTCTGCAGAGAAGCCCACAGCAACTGAAGCAGAAAACAACCAACAGCGATCCCCAGGTAAAATCTCGAATCGCCGTCGCCGTGCTCGCAAGAAGAAGCAGGCACGGCAGCAAGGTGGACAGACGCCTCCGGTAGTCGAGATAACAGCAAAGGCTCAGCACAACGGTGCACGTGGGGATAACCCGCATGCTTCGGCTCAAAACAAACGTAAGGGCAGCAATGGCCAAATATTGAGGGCCGTTAACGGCACGCACCCGGAAAAGGGCGATGCTCCGCTTTATGCTGCCTTGGATCTGGGCACAAATAATTGCCGCCTGCTGGTTGCGTCGCCGACGAGACCGGGTCAATTCCGCGTTGTGGATGCGTTTTCACGTATCGTACGATTGGGAGAGGGCTTAAGCGCCACCGGCCGACTTAGCGACAATGCGATGGATCGTGCTGTCGAAGCACTGAAGATTTGCCGTGACAAACTTGCAGGCAAGAAAATCCGGCGTTCGCGGCTGATAGCCACCGAAGCCTGCCGCTCAGCCTCGAATGGCGAAGCGTTTTTGGAAAGGGTTCTGGCAGAAACAGGACTTGAACTGGAGATCGTAGACCGGCAGACGGAAGCCCGGCTTGCTGTCTCGGGCTGCGGCACGCTGGTTACCCGCGAGACGGATGCAGTCGTGCTATTCGATATTGGCGGCGGCTCTTCTGAAATCGCGCTGATTGATGTTTCCCGTCGTCGCTCCCCACGCCTGGCAGAACATATAATGGCCTGGACATCTCTTCCGGTCGGTGTTGTGACATTGGCGGAACGGTTCGGCGGACGTAACGTCACGCAGGAAAGCTTCGATTCCATGGTTTCCCATGTAACCGATCTGCTAGCGCAATTTGCTGAGCGTCAATGTCTTGGAAATCTTGCGGCAAGCCCGCGTTTCCACTTGCTGGGCACATCGGGAACAGTGACCACACTGGCGGGGATTCACCTTGGTCTGGATCGTTACGATCGTCGTCGGGTCGATGGTATGTGGATGGGTGCCGACGACGTGACACAGATGACCAACCGTCTTCTATCGTGGGATTTTGACGCCCGTGTAGCGAACCCATGCATTGGCGCAGACCGCGCCGATCTGGTATTGGCAGGCTGTGCTATCCTTGATGCGATACGCAAAGTGTGGCCCAGCGAGAAACTACTTGTTGCCGATCGTGGTCTGCGTGAAGGCATTTTGACCGAACTGATGTCGCGCGATGGCGCATGGCGACACAATCGCGCGACAGGCGCTAGAAACAGGCACTGATAATGAGCAAGGCAGGCGGAAACAAAGGCGGAGTTAAAACTGGCGGTCGCGGTGGTGCGGGTTCCAGCAATCTGCAGGTGCGCGTGAAGAAGAAGGCAGGCACGATCAAGGAATCGTCGCGCCGCTGGCTTCAGCGTCACTTGAACGACCCGTATGTTCATAAATCCAAGCAGGACGGGTATCGTTCGCGAGCAGCCTATAAGCTCATTGAAATCAATGACCGTTATGATCTGCTCAAGAAGGGTCAGAAAATCATCGATCTCGGCGCCGCGCCGGGCGGCTGGTCGCAGATCGCCGCCAAGATCGTAGGTTCAACCGACGAGAACCCACATGTTGTGGGCATCGACTATCTCCATGTCGATCCCCTGCCTGGCGTTGTTCTGCTGGAAATGGACTTCCTTGATGATGAGGCGCCGCAAAAACTGATGGACGCGCTCGGCGACAAGCCGGATTTGGTCATTTCGGATATGGCTGCGCCAACCACCGGCCACCGCCGTACTGACCACCTGCGTACCGTGCATCTTTGCGAAGTCGCAGCTGATTTTGCGATTTCGGTTCTGAAGCCAGGCGGACATTTTCTTACCAAGACATTTCAAGGCGGGACGGAAAACGAACTCCTGGCATTGCTCAAGCAGAAATTTCGCTCAGTGCATCATGTAAAGCCGCCCGCATCCCGCGCCGAATCCGTCGAGCTTTATCTGCTCGCTCGCGATTTTAAGGGCTAGGCTTATTTTCCGGCAGAGGTGCTCGCAGCTTCAACAGCTGCGCGCTCCTTGCTGTGATGTTTCACGACAGTCGGAGCGGCAAGTTCCTTGCCTGCATCCGGTGCAAGCCGTGCAAACCATAGAAAAGCCATTGCAGAAACAGCAGCAACCACAAAGAAGCCGATGTGGAAGTCCACCAGTTCAAGATGGGCTCCACGTAGCGACGTACTGATTTCCAGGATACCGCCTGCGAGTGCCACACCGATGGCAATAGAAACCTGCTGCGCCACCGCCGTGATCGGCGTCGCCTGACTTGTCTTTTCATCTGGTATTTCGGCAAAAGCCAGCGCATTGACACCCGTGAAGAACAATGAGCGCGCAAAACCTCCCACCAGCAAAAAGCCGATGATGATCCAGTAAGGGGTCGTTGGCGTGAAGAAGCCATTGACGGCAATGAAACAGGCCGAAATGAGAGAGCCCGCCATCAAAGCGCGCCGGAAACCAACACGGACAAAAATACGCTTTGCTCCGAATTTCATGCTGATAGCGCCAATCGCCGAAACGAAAGTCATCATACCAGACTGAAACGGCGTCAGACCGAAACCAAGCTGGAACATCAAGGGCAGCAGGAACGGGATCGCGCCAATCCCAAACCGAAAGATGCTGCCACCGATAACGGCAGAACGAAATACCTGATTATCGAAAAGCTTAAGATTCAGCAGAGGATCATCAACTCTCTTCGCATGCCGAAAATAGAGAACAGTACAGACAATGCCGATTGCAAGAGTTGTAAAGCCAACCGCAGGCGGTAAGGCTGGCAGGCTGACGACCGACAGTCCAAACACAACGCCCGACATCGCCATCCCTGAAAGAAAGAACCCCGTCCAGTCAAGGCGCTTTACAATACGCTCTTCTGTGTCGGGCAGAAACCGTGTCGCGAACCAAATACCGACGAAACCAATCGGCACGTTAATCAAAAAAATCCAGTGCCAAGTCAAAAAGGTGGTGATGAAGCCACCAACGGGTGGGCCGACCAGGGGGCCGACCATCGCGGGGATTGTCAGCCAAGCCATAGCTGAGACGAGTTCGCTGCGCGGAGTTGAACGAATGAGCACGAGACGACCAACCGGCGTCATCATCGCGCCCCCCATACCTTGCAAAAACCGTGCAATAACAAAAGCGGTCAATGAATTCGAAGCGGCGCAGGCAACCGAGCCGACCACGAATACCGCTATCGCCGCCCGAAAGACATTTTTGGCACCGAAGCGATCCGCCATCCAGCCGCTCACCGGAATAAAAACCGCGAGCGCTACAAGGTAGGCCGTCAGCGCCAGTTTAAGTGCAATGGGGCTTGTGCCGATGTCGGCAGCGATAGCGGGAAGCGACGTCGAGATGACATTCGAATCCATCTGCTCCATGAACAGGGCGATAGCCAATACGAGGGGAATGATGCGATTCACGGTAATATTCCGAAACACGGATATGAAAGAGCCGATAAATCCTATGTAGCGCCGGACAAATTATTGCTAGTCGGAACGGCGTCACATTGCAGTGAATATGCGATATGATCAGTCATTTATGCCAGTTTTTGACTTAACGACTTCCCTGTCGGCACAAAATAGCGCATTTCTCACGCCAGATTTCAGTCGTTCACATTTGCGTAAAACGGGGTTGCGCTTCCAGTAACAGCTTGTTACATTTCGTTACAGTTTCACGAAGCTTCGAACCGGGTGGGGGGCCGCTCCGGTTCAAGGAGGTAGGAAATGAACGATATTACAAGAACCGCCATCATCTACGGGATGATGATCATTTCACTCAACACTGCGCTAGCAGTCGGCCTTCTGGGGCTGGATTTCTTGCGTTAAAGTGCGCCCCTAAACAAAGTTTTTTGCCCTCCAGGCAGACATGAAAAAGAGCGTTTCCAATAAAATGGAAGCGCTCTTTTCGTTTTAAGCAGCCTCACGGTCAGAGGATTCGTCCCTGACTGCTAGGGTCGAAGAAAACCGACTTGTCCAGGTTGAATGCAAGCCGGGCTGACTGTCCTGCCGTAATGCGGGCATCCGCACGCAAACGTGCCACGACATGTTTGCCACCCAGACGCGTGACGGCAAACGTATCCGATCCTGCTGGCTCGACAACATCGATCAGGCAATCCCCTTCCACGATTGCGTCGGCATTGCGATCTGCTCCATCCGGATCGGTGAGTGCCTCTGGACGAATACCGAAGACAATATCTTTGCCTTCATACGCGCTGAGTCCTTGGGGCGCCGCCTTCAATGGAATCTTCAGCGGTTCACCGTCGCCGCGCCCAAGGTGAATTGCATAACCCGACCCGTTCTTTTCGACCCGGACAGTCAGCAGATTCATTGCTGGCGATCCCATGAAATCAGCGACAAACATGTTGGCCGGATTGTTGTAAATCTCGGCTGGCGTTCCGAATTGTTGCAAAACACCGTCTTTTAGAACGGCGATCTTGGTTGCCAGCGTCATTGCCTCGATCTGGTCGTGCGTCACATAAACGATCGTAGTTTTCATCCGGCTATGCAGCCGTTTAATCTCGGTGCGCATATCGACGCGCAGTTTGGCATCGAGATTGGAGAGCGGTTCGTCAAACAGGAAAACCTGAGGATTGCGCACCAGCGCACGCCCCATGGCCACTCGTTGACGTTGGCCGCCGGAAAGCTGGCTAGGCTTGCGGTCCAGCAGATGGCCGATCTGCAGAATATCGGCAACTTCCTGAATAGCCTTGTCACGTTCTGCCTTTGGGACCTTACGAATTTCCATGCCGAAAGCGATATTCCCGGCGACGGTCATGTTCGGATAAAGCGCATAGGACTGAAAGACCATTGCAATATCGCGCTGGGATGGGTGCAGGCCGGAAACCGACTTTCCATTAATCGCAATGTCGCCAGACGTGATCGGCTCGAGTCCGGCGATAGTGTTCAGCAGTGTAGACTTGCCGCACCCAGACGGGCCGACGAGGACGAGAAAGCCCCCCTCGTCGATCTCGATGTTGATATCCTTCAAAACAGAAACATTGCCGTAGGATTTGTAGAGATCGGTTATTTTAAGAAAAGACATTTGCAACTTATCCCTTAACGGCACCGGACATCAGGCCACGAACGAAATAGCGACCGGACACGATGTAAACGATCAGCGTCGGCAGAGCCGCCAGAATGGCTCCTGCGAAATGGACATTGTACTCTTTGACGCCGGTGGAAGAGGAAACCAGATTGTTGAGCGCAACCGTCATCGGTGTTGAATTCGCACCCGAGAAGGAAGCTCCGAACAGAAAGTCGTTCCAGATATTGGTGAACTGCCAAATCACGGACACGACGATGATCGGCCCTGAGGATGGCAGCAAAATACGCCAGAATATCTGGAAGAAGCTTGCTCCGTCGATCTGTGCAGCCCGAACCAGTTCTGTCGGAAAGGCTTCATAATAATTGCGGAAATAGAGCGTCGTGAATCCGATGCCGTAAACCACATGCACGAGGATCAACCCCCAGATCGTGCCAGCGATCCCCAGAAAACCAAGAACGCGCGCCATCGGAATGAGCACAATCTGGAACGGAATGAAGCACGACAGAAGCAGCAGGCCGAAAAAGATGTTCGACCCACGGAATTGCCATTTGGTCAGAACATAGCCGTTCAACGCGCCAACAATGGTCGAGATTGCAACGGCAGGAACGACCATGAGGATCGAGTTGATAAAGAACGGTTTCAGCCCGGTAGGCTGCACCCCGATCTGCGCAGTCGACCAGGCAGATAGCCATGGTTCGATGGTCCATTGCTGCGGCAGGTTCAACATGCCGCCCTGGCGGATTTCTTCAAGCGGTTTGAAGGAGTTGACCAGCATCACATAAAGCGGCAGCAGATAATAGAATGCGAAGAGCAGCAGCACAGTGTAGATCAGTGCGCGCGTCAGCTTTCCACTGTTGATGGCATTGTCTTGCGACTGGGCGCTCATGATCGCGACCCTCCGCGAATTTCAGAGTAAAGATAAGGGATAATGATCGAGAAGATCATTGCCAGCATGATGATTGCAGATGATGCACCGATGCCCATCTGGTTGCGTGTAAACGTGTAGGAATACATGAACGTCGCAGGCAATTCCGTAGCCTGACCCGGCCCACCGCCGGTCAGCGCAATAACCAGATCGTATGCCTTGATCGCCAGATGAGCGAGAACCACGAAAGCGGACAGGAACACCGGACGCATCAACGGAATAATGATGCGGCGATAGATGGTTCCCGTGGATGCTCCATCAATCTGGGCAGCCTTGATGATTTCACTATCCACGCCGCGCAATCCTGCAAGGAACATGGCCATCACAAATCCGGAAGATTGCCAAACGGCTGCAATCACCAGACAGTAAATTGCCATCGTATTGCTCTTGATCCAATTGAAGGAGAAACTCTCCCAACCCCATAAATGCATTGTGTTTTCGAGACCAATGCCTGGATCGAGAAACCACTTCCACGCCGTTCCGGTAACAATGAAAGACAGCGCCATTGGATAGAGATAGATCGGGCGCAGAATGCCTTCACCACGAATCTTCTGGTCAAGAAGGATCGCGAGAAACAGCCCGATAACCGAACAGATAATGATGTAAAGCGATGCAAAGATTGCCAGATTGGTGATCGCACGCCACCAGTGTGGCAAAGCCCAAAGTTTGGTGTAGTTCGTGAGACCAACGAAACCATAGGATGGTAACATTCGACTATTGGTTAGCGAAAGAACACCTGTATAGATGATGAAACCATAGACAAACACGAGCACTATAAGAAAGCTCGGCCCCAGAACCAGCTTTGGCACCAGTTCCTGTAATCGGCTGTTACGCTGCATATTTGCGTCACCCTGTTCACGCCGCCGGAAACCACGCCAATTATCTGGCAAGGGTCCGGACATCGGTTTGATCGGCAATCCGGTGGTATTCTATTACACGCAACCGAATGTACTTAATAAGTTCGGCCTGCTGCAGTTTCCGATGGAAACATGCAGACCTAAATCATGCAATTGTTGTTTTGATTTCTGGCCGTGGCTGCCAGCACTTTCGAATGCGCGCCCATATTCAGAGCGCCTGGAATGAAAAGCGTCCGGAAAGAATATCCCGGACGCCCATATGCTGTTACTTGGCAGCTTCGACAGCCGACACGAGTTCCTTGACAGCATCTTCCGAAGAAAGCTGTCCGTTAAACTGGCGTGTTACAACGTCGTAGATCGCGTTCTTGACTGCAGCCGGATTGGCATAACCATGAGCCATGGAGCCCAGCATTGTGCCCTTTTCACTCGCTTCCTTTTCGTCGGCGATAGCCTTCTTGCCGCAAGCATCGAAGTCAGTGTCCGGTACGTCGGTGCGAGCCGGAGCAGACCCCTTCACCACATTGAAGGCCGACTGGAATGTCGGGCTTTCAATCGCCGATGCCATTTCAAGCTGCGCCGGAACCTTATCTTCCGAGACCTTGAACATAGCGAACATATCGGAATTGAAAGTGATAGCGCCCTGCGTACCCGGATAGCGCATGCAGACAAAATCTTCGCCCGGCTTCTTGCCGGCCTTGATGAATTCGCCCTTTGCCCAATCGCCCATGAACTGAAGACCAGCCTTGCCTTCAATGACCATAGCGGAAGCGAGGTTCCAGTCACGGCCGGAGAAGTTGTCATCAACATAGGACCGCAACTTCGTCATACGGTCGAAAGCCTGCTTCATTGTATCGCTACCGAGAGTTTCGGGGTCGAGGTCGATGAAAGCTTTCTTATAAAAGTCGGTGCCGTAAGACAGCACGACCGCATCAAAAATGGTCGCGTCCTGCCACGGCTGTCCACCATGAGCGATCGGCGTGATGCCCTGCTCCTTGAATTTATCGAGCAACGCGATCAGTTCGTCCCAGTTGGCAGGCTCCTTGCCGCCAGCCTTGTCGAGTGCTGCCTTGTTGATCCACATCCAGTTGGTGGAGTGAACGTTGACCGGAGCAGCGATCCAATGGCCGTCATATTTGGCAAACTCCTGCAAAGGAGCTGGAATAACCTTTTCCCAACCTTCCTTAGTAGCGACCTCATCAAGGTTACCAAGGGCACCCTGCTCCGCCCAGTCGCGAATGTCGAAGCCAAGCATCTGCACCGCCGTGGGCGCATTGCCTGCCGTTACGCGCGCGCGCAGCACTGTCATTGCTTCGGTACCGCCGCCGCCAGCGACCGGCATGTCGGTCCAGCTAATGCCCTTCTTTTCAAGATCCTTCTTGAGAACGTCGAGCGCAGCAGCTTCACCGCCAGCGGTCCACCAGTGCAGAACTTCAACATTCTGCTTGTCCTGCGCGTTGGCAACAGGGGCCATTCCGGCGAGCAAGGCACAAGCGGCCGTACCCATCGCAGCGAGCTTCAAAAGTTTTTGCATGTCTACCTCCCGTAGAAACAAACGAAACCAGAACTATCGGATACCCGGACAAGCCATTGCTTCTGTACGGCAATCCGTCTCGTCATTCCCATCTGCACCTTCTCGGCACAGACCCAGAACCGGCTGCTCCACACAGCCGACCCCTCCTAGTCACTGCCGCAATACGATGCGAAAGCTTCCGCCTTCACTTGTGCCCGGCTATTCGTCACGACGTTTTTCCTGAAATCCTCCATCCCACTCTTACGCCGCTTCAACACAATTGACAACGTTGTCTTTTATAAATGCGAAATATTCGCAAGACACGATGTTATCACAGGATAGGCCCAAACCCCGTCAGGGTGTCAATATCCCTCAACAGATAAAATCAGAGAACCTTAATCGATTGAAACCAACGATTGAATTTCCGCGAGGAAAAAATCTTGCGAATTAAAGACTTACTGCCTCAAGGACAGTGTCTTGCATCTTAATCCCTATCAAGCTGTACCCTTAATATCCCTCCCCAACCCGAAAAATCGGCAACCGTTAATTTCCCTTATTTCACTGGACAAGCTTGCGACGACGGCATAATTTCGCGCCGCTCGCACAATGGTGTGCGGGCTTGTTCTCGGGGCGGGGTGAAACTCCCCACCGGCGGTATGAAGCGAAAGTTTCGAGCCCGCGAGCGCCTGAACAGATGCCGATTCGGTTTTGGTTCAGGGTCAGCAGATCCGGTGAAATGCCGGAGCCGACGGTTAAAGTCCGGATGGAAGAGAGCGATTGAGCGTCAAGATTGTGCCCTCAGGCATCGTCTATGCGTTCTTTTGTGCGCCCTGATTCTAGTTTCGTGAGGAACCTATGAACCAGAGCTATCCGAACAAGACTTCTTTCAAGATTGCATTCATACAAGCCCGCTGGCACGCCGATATTGTCGACGAAGCCCGCAAGAGCTTTGTTGCGGAACTATCCGCAAAGGCTGGCATCAACGTGGAAGTCGAAATCTTCGACGTCCCGGGTGCCTACGAAATCCCCCTTCATGCCAAAACACTCGCCAAGACTGGTCAGTATGCGGCTATCGTCGGCGCAGCTTTCGTGGTGGATGGCGGTATTTATCGACATGATTTCGTGGCAACTGCCGTTATCAACGGCATGATGCAGGTCGGCCTTGAGACTGAAGTTCCGGTGCTCAGCGTCGTCCTGACGCCGCATCATTTCCATGAAAGCAAGGAGCATCATGACTTCTTCCATGCTCACTTCAAGGTGAAAGGCGTGGAAGCAGCCAATGCGGCATTGCAAGTCGTTAGCGAACGCAGCCGGATAGCGGCCCACGCATAAGGATGTTCAGACCGGCCTTATTATAGAGGCCGGTCATTCTCCGACGATGCGTTCTCCGTGAGCATAAACGTCGAATTCATCACCTCGCACCAACGCAACAAGTGTCAGATTCGATTCCAGAGCTGTCCGAATAGCAAGTGCCGTCGGAGCAGAGATCGCCGCCAGAACAGGCGCTCCAAACATGACTGCCTTCTGGACCATTTCGACCGATACACGGCTGGTGATCGCAACGATCCCGCTTTCCGGCGAGGAACCGATACGCGAGACAGCACCGACGAGTTTATCCAACGCATTGTGACGTCCAACGTCCTCACGCACAGCTATGAGGCCCTCGCCTGGAACATAGAAACCTGCAGCATGAACAGCGTGGGTTTGGGCATTCAGCTGTTGCCCTTCCGCAAGCGACGAGACGGCAATCGAAATATCGTGAGAGGCGAATTTTTGACCGTTCCCACTGAGCGCCCCAAGCGGCCGCAGAGCGTGTTCGATGGAATCGATGCCACAGAGACCACATCCAACTGGACCGGCCATAAATCTGCGTCGCGCAGCAAGTCTCTGCTCGGGGCGTTCGGACAATCGGATCTGAACGTCAATACCTTTCTCGAAGGCTACCACCTCAACCGCTTCTATCTCCGAAACGTGATCGACGATATTCTCTGTGAGAGTGAAACCTATCGCGAAGTCCTCAAGATTGTCAGGAGTAGCCATCATCACGGCTTGCGTTGAGCCGTTATAGCTTACTGCGACCGGCACTTCTTCCGGTACAATGCGGGTACCCTCATGGAAGCTGGACACGCGAAGGGCGAGACGCGCAGCACTCCGGCTCACCTTGTGAATCGTCATCTTAATCGCTCCCTGTCATCGCATCCGTTCTCCCGACAGTTTCATGTGGCATGAAAACAACTTTAATGTAAGTTGCCACCGGACAAGCCGTCGCAATTTGGACGGCAAGCGAGGAAAAGATGGATATTCGCCAAGTAGACGACAATTATTCCGTTTCGGGCCAGATCGAACCCGACGATGTACGCGATATTGCTTCGGAGGGATTTCGCACGATCATCTGCAATCGGCCCGATGGCGAAGGTGGCCCTGAGCAGCCCGAGTTCAACGAGATTGCACGTGTGGCAGAGAAAGCCGGACTTGCAACCTATTACATTCCCGTCGTTGGCGGGCAGTTGACGCAGGAAGATGTGGATGCAATGGCGGCAGCGCTGGATGAAGCCGAAGGCCCCATTCTTGGCTACTGCCGATCAGGTGCTCGCTCTACGAATATTTACGGGATCGTACAGCAGCAAAGGCGCGGATAAAAAACGAGCGCAAACTATGAGGGCGGTGAAGTCGCAAAGGCATTTCTACAGTCTTTGCAAACATGACGATCACCGTCCCGACAATCGGGTGCGGCCCGAATGGACACCGCGTGATGTATGGGCGCAATATTGGCGATAATAGCTCATACCGGTACGCGTGACAGTCGCAACCACGCCGCCAAGAACGAGAAGCCAACCAATAGCCTGCGGCCAGTTGAAGCTTTCGATCCCACCACTCAGTGCGACAATAAAGATACCCGCCCAGAGCAGAGCCGCGGTACGGCGCCAGAATACCGGGTTGAGCTCATCAAAGACGGCCTTCCACAGCGAGTGAACAAGGCAGGCAAAGAAAAGGGCAGCGGCCAGACCGATATTGAGCAACTCGACCGGAAGCCATTGTTGCGAAGTAAGCATCGTTTCCATCATCCACTTAACCAAGATGTGTATCGAGGGAATCCATTAGAGGATTTGTCTTTACGATCCCAAGTACTGTTACTGTTCGTCCTATTCAGCTTTCGCTTTGTGGCCGCAACGTGTTACAAGCATGGAAAGCTCCATCAGATAAATTCACTTATTATTGCGATCACGCGAAATATCGTGTTGAAAACGCTAGGTTATTTGCGATGTTCCGCCGTACCCGATGCGGTGCAACCCCTTCCACTGATTGAGAAAATTGCGGTTCCACCCTCAGGAAATATCGCTGCAATATTTCATTCACAATCGCATCAGATAACAGCTTTGTAACAATTCGGCACAGCAAAGAGGGGCCGGAAACACCGAGACCCTACAGTTATTCACAAGCTTGCAGTTGATTAGGTGGCTTTTACTTGCCCGCCACCCTTTTTGCTGGGAAGCCGGGAAGACCGGTCTACCGACGCTGGCGCATTGGCCGGTCGTCCGAAAAGGAAACCCTGCACCTGTTCGCAGCCCTCTTCGATCACCATGCGATGCTGGTCAAAGGTTTCAATACCCTCGGCCACCACAGGCAGATCGAGGCTTCGGCCTAGCCCAACAATGGCTCGCACAATGGCTCTTGCACTGACATCGGTTTCCATACTGGTGATGAAGCTGCGGTCGATTTTGATCTTGTCGAACGGAAAGCTTTGAAGATTGCTGAGCGATGAATAGCCGGTACCGAAATCATCCATCACTATGCGGACGCCCAGTTTCTTCATACGGCGCAACAGTTCAAGTGTGGTGAGCCGATCCTTCATCAAGGCGGATTCTGTTACTTCCAGCTCCAACCTCGTCGGGTCAAGGCCGGTTTCTGCAAGAACCGAACTAACCGTATCCGGGAGATTAACCAAGCGGAACTGCACGGGTGAGAGGTTTACAGCAATAGTCAGATTTTTCTCCCACCCTGCAGCCGTGCGGCAAGCTTCACGCAGAACCCACTCGCCCAAAGCTACAATTGCTCCTGTCTCTTCGGCGATTGGAATGAAGACTTCCGGTGGTATCTGTCCACGTTCAGGATGGTTCCAGCGAACCAGCGCCTCATAACCGGTGCAACTTCCATCGGCGGTCGCAAACAAGGGTTGGTAGGCAATACCAATCTGACCGCGCACCATCGCATGGCGCAAATCCGCCTCCATCTGGCGACGCTCGCTTATTTCACGGTCCATTTCAGGTGAGTAGAATGCAACCGTACCCCGCCCTTCCGTCTTTGCCCGGTAAAGCGCAATATCAGCAGCGTGTCGGATCGATTCTGAGTCCTTGCCGTCATTCGGGTATACGGCGACGCCAATACTGACGCCAACGGCGGTCGGATCGAGCACAGTGTTCAGTTCCGACCTGAAGGTGTCCAGAATCTTCTCGGATAGTTTCCGCGCACCCTTCGGCTGCGGCACCCCCACTTGCAGAATAATAAACTCGTCACCGCCGATACGCGCAGCCGTATCTATACCGTTGATAGAACGTTTCAGAATGTTGGAGACCGTTTTCAATACGCGGTCGCCTTCGGCATGGCCGAAAATATCGTTCACGGCTTTGAAGCGGTCCAGATCAAGCGCCAGCACAGCAAACGGTTCACGATTGCGGCGCGCTACCGCATTCGCAAGACGCTCCTCGAAGAACATGCGATTGGGCAAATCGGTGAGTGCATCATGCCGCGCCATATGTTCGATTTGACGCTGGGCTGTGCGTTTTTCGGTAAGGTCACGGACGGCCAACACCTCACAAGGACGCCCTTGATACTCAATCGTGTGAACTGCAAGTTCAAAAATACGCTCATCATTTGGAAACCGGGGTGCCGCCTCAATCGCTTCCAAACGAGACGCACAGACCGGGAGCCCGTCAGCCGCCAACAACAGAGTATCCGGCGCGACACCGACCAGCGCCCTTTCGCTTCTCCGCATAAGTTCAGAAAACCGAGCGTTCATTTCTACGATTCCGCCATCACGGATAACAGCTAGCCCGTCCAACGTGGCGTTCGCAAATCCCTTTAGATCCGTCATGTAACGGTCTACAAATACGGCAATAATCGTTGTCAAGGCTACGATACAAACCACAGCGGCAATGGCACCGATCAGCCAGAGACGTCCGATACCAAGAGGATCGGCTGCGGGAAGGCTCGGGTTTGGAACCAATTCAGTAGACGCGACTGCTGTGAAATGGAGCGTACAGACTGCCAGTATGCCTCCGACAGTAGGAAGCAGAATACGCATCCAGCCGGAAGCATTCGTCACCAGCCAGAAAGCCGCAAGCAGAAGTAGAATTGACACGATGCTACCCACGACGATTGGCGGGAGATCATAGTGGACATCGGCTGCCGCTTTGATTGCGCTCATACCCGTGAAATGCATCGCTGCAATTGACAACGTCGCCGAAACGGCGGCGATCAAGCTGAATTTGAACGTTGGCCCCTTGAGAAGGCGCAAACTCAACCAAAAGCCAAGAACCGCTATAGCTGCGGAAAGAACTGTGATTGTGAAATCAAACTCGATTGCAACGGTGCCGCTATAGGCAAGCATGGCGACAAAATGGGTTGCCCAAACGCCCAGCCCACCTGCAAAAGCGCTTATCGCCAACCAGTTGTCGCGGCGGCTTTCCGTGCACTCCCGCGCGCGGGCAAGCAACAGGAAAAATGCAAACATGCTTGCAAATGAAATGGATGCAGCGAGAACCACAAAGGGCTGATCGTGCTGTATTGTCACGCATTCCAGGACTTTAAACATGTCGCCCCCTGCATCGTTCCGGAAAGCAGTTCCAACGTCAATGCAACCGCAAGTATCATCCAGATTGTGCTTTGTTCCCGATCTAAGAATACCAATAACTATTTAAGTATCTCTGAATTATGGAATACGGGGTTCACGTCTGCCGATACCAGAAAAATCGGTCAAGTACGCCTGCCAAAACGCTTCCCGACACGGGCAAGTAATATCACGGGCAAAATTCCGACGACCACAATGGCAAGTGCTGCTATGGATGCCTCTTCATAAGTGCCGCGTGCGGCTTCACCATAAAGATGTGTTGCAAAGGTTTCGACGTTGAGCGGGCGCAGCAAAAGTGTTGCGGGTAGCTCTTTCACGCAGTCAACGAATACGAGCAGGCCCGCCGCCACGATGGCTGTTCTGGATAATGGCAAATGAACTGCATAGAATGTCTGTGTTACACCGCGTCCCAATGTGCGTGACGCATGATCGAGAGACAAAGGAATTCGCTCCAGCCCTGAATCAATACCACCGGCGGAAATAGCGAGGAATCGGACGACATAGGCATAAATGACCGCTGCGCCCGTTCCAATCAGCACCAATCCGGCAGAATACCCGAAGAAATGCGATGTGAACTGGTTGAAGAGGCTATCAAAGCCACCCGCGACCACCAGAATGCCAATGGCGATTACGGTACCCGGCGCGGCGTATCCCATCGTCGATAGACGATAAGACCAGCGTGAAATGGGACCCGGGAAAAGCCGAACGGCATATGCTACAGACATTCCGCATATCAGCACCAGAGCCGTCGCGATTGAGGCCAAGGCGACTGTATTGAAAGCTTCACCAACCAATCGTGGAGATACACCGGCAAAGCGAATGCGTTTTACGGCTTCCACAACGAGATAAGTCGCAGGCAAGACAAATCCAATAATCACCGGTAGCGAGCACAGGCCGAACAGCCAGACAGCGTGGCCTCTTCTCACTTTTAATGGCTCGAACCCACGCGAATGGCGAATATTCGAAGCAAACCGCTGCTTACGGCGCGCCCAGCGCTCAATTGAGACGAGGGCAACAACCAGAAACAGAAGCGCGAGTGCCAATTGGGCAGCCCCCGGCAAATCCGAGCGCGTTATCCAGGTGGTATAAATCGAAACGGTCAGCGTGCGAACGCCCAGAAATTCAGCGGCCCCCACGTCATTCAACGTTTCCATTAAGGCCAGACTGACACCTACCGCCACAGCAGGGCGGGCAAGTGGCAATGCGACCCGCCAGAAAATACCCTTGCGGCTGACTCCCAGAGTTCTTGCCGCCTCAATAAGACTTGCGGATTGGGTGAGAAACATGGCCCGTGTAGGAATATAGACATAGGGGTACAGAACGAAGCCCAGAAGAATGATGCACCCGGTCATCGAACGGATATCAGGCAATCGAAACTGACGCGGGCTTTCGTACCCCAGCATGAAGCGTACCGCGCCTTGTACCGGACCGATAGGATGCAGGATATCGAGATAGGCATAGGCAACTATGTAGGTCGGGACAGCCAGCGGCAGCAAAAGCGCCCATTCGAGTATACCTCGCCCGCGAAAATCATAAGCCGTCACCAGCCATGCCGTCGATGTTCCAATAACAGCAGCGATAGTGCCGACACCTACGAGCAGAACAACCGTTTCGAGAAAAGCCGTTGGCAGATTGGTGGTTAGCAGATGCCCCCAAAGCCCTGCCGAGCCCTGAATAGCTTCAATGGCAAGGGCGAAAACCGGCAGCACAACCAGAATTGCGACCAATGCCGAGAGCCACAGCCAGTTGCGCCCTGCCCTTGCAGGTTGCAAAACTCGTTTCCGCATGGCGGCAAAGGCTTCCATTGGTCTCTCTATAATACAACGCCGGCACATGATTTGTACCGGCGTTAGACTGCTTAGTTCATTCGGCTTTTAGTTATCAAAACCAACTTTGTCGACCAATTCGCTAGCCTGCTTGCGATGGCTGACAATTTCAGACAACGGAACGCTGTCGATCTTCAGCTCACCGAACGACTCCACGATTGGATCGAGCGGCGCGCCCGGCCTGACCGGATATTCAAAATTGGCCTTGGCATAGATCTGCTGAGCCTCATCAGACACCAGATATTCAAGCAGCTTGACTGCTGCTTCCTTGTTCGGCGCATTCTTGGCAATGGCCGCCCCACTGATGTTCACCTGAGTTCCGCCATCCTTGAAGGTAGGCAGCAAGACCTTGATGCCTTCGCCCCATGCCTTCTGCTCGTCGCCGCCCTTACCCGAACGCATCAGGCCGACATAATAGGAATTCGCGACCGCAATATCGCAAATACCGCCAACGATATCCTTAGCTCCGTCACGATCTCCGCCAGCGGCTTTGCGCGCAAGATTGTCCTTGAGACCCTTCAGCCATTCTTCGGTCTTTTCCGCACCATAATGCGCGATATAGTCCGCGAATAGAGCAGTATTGTAAGGATGCTGACCTGCACGAATACAGACTTTACCCTTCCATTTCGGATCGGAGAGGTCTTCGTAAGTGATCTTGTCAATCGCAAGGTCCTTGGCCGCATAGACAACACGAGCGCGCATGGAAAGCGCAAACCAATTATCCTTTGCATCGCGAAGCTGTTCCGGGACGGCCTCTTTCAGCACCTTTGAATCGACAGGCTGGGTAAGGCCCTTGTCAACGAGGTCAACCAGATTACCAGCATCCACCGTCATAAGAATGTCGGCGGGTGAATTCGCCCCCTCTGAGGCCACGCGCTCCGCCAAGCCATCCTTCAGAAATACCGTATTTACCGTGATTCCCGTGGACGATTTGAAAGCATCGAGCAAGGGCTGAATAAGGCCCGGCTCGCGTGTCGTGTAAATGTTCACTTCATCTGCGTGGGCGGCTCCTACGAAAAACGTTGCTGAGGCGAGAGCGAGACCATAACGCGCAAACTTGGACATTCTACCTCCAGATGGACCGGTTTCATTTTGAATTATGAGCGAAGTAATCAAGTTATACGGTGGGGCTCGCTGACGGTCAATTACCCATACAACTCTGATGCCGTATATTTTCGATCACTTGGGGAAGATAAGCGCCTTGTCCCAGTGTGGGCACAGAACAATATCGGTAGCTGTTGCAGGAAGCCGCAGCTCCGTACGCACCCGCAGACGCAGAGCTGCGCCTGTCACCTGTACGACCAGTTCTTCGATTTCACCGAGAAAAGTGCGCGATTCAATATGACCACGCAATGAAGCTTCGCCGGCCTCACCTTGGGTCAGGATCGTAAAATCGCGTGGACGCAGATAGACAAACACTTCAGCATTTGGCTCAAGCTTTTTGGTCGTGGCAAGCATCCCAAAGGGAGTGGCTAGTTTATCACCTTCAACTTTCCCCGGTATCATATTGAAGTCACAGAAAAAATCTGCCGCATAACGGTTCAAAGGCCGGTCATGGAGTTCGCATGCGGGGCCACTTTGAACGATTGTTCCAGAGCGCATCAGCACCACTCGATCCCCAGTCGACAATGCTTCTTCAGCCTCGTGGGTTACAATAATCGCCGTTGTACCGAGTTCCCTCAATAAGGCGACAGTTTCGCGACGAACTCTGGCACGCAGACCTCTATCAAGATTTGAAAAAGGCTCGTCCATCAGCAACAGATGTGGTTTCGGAGCAAGGGCACGGACAAGAGCGACACGTTGTTGCTCGCCGCCAGACAGCATGTGCGGATAGCGATCCGCCATATGCGACAGCGACACCAGTTCCAGAAGCTCCTTTGCCCGCGCACGCGCTTCGCCTCTGGGCATTTTCCGCAAACCGAACAGGATATTTTCCTTGACCGTCAGGTGCGGAAACAGGGCGTAATCCTGAAAGACCACACCTACGTTCCGCTTTTCCGGCTCGATGAAGACCGACGGGCCGACAAATGTTTTGCCACCCATCGCAAGTGTTCCACGATCTGGAGCATCAATGCCAGCAATGATGCGCAATAGAGAAGTCTTGCCACAGCCAGAATGGCCAACCAGACAAATGATCTCGCCCGCTTGGACATCAAGGGAAACGTCGTCAAGCGCAAGCGCTGCTCCAAATTGGCGGCTAATACCGGATAACGCCAATGCCGGACCGGAATGACCGGAAACCTGTCTTTCATCGTACGGGTTGCGTGCGTCCATAGGCAAGATCGCGTGTCCAGATTGCAGTTCAGGCGGATATAGAGGCACATTCTCCAGAAAGCTACTAAAACAGGATAGAATATCTCAGGAATATCGTAACTAAGTATTTTTAGAGCGGCCTATCTGGTTGATCGCGAACGAAAAGCGCGCCATGTTCGCACTGCTTCCACATGCCCAAATCATCCAATCGCATTGCAGGAGAACACCGAAATGGGGCCGGTCACGGATAAGTTGGCGACAGCCGAAAGCTTGCCGCAGGAAACCAAAATCGCCATCGTCGGTGGCGGCGTCATCGGTGTTTCCACGGCTCTCTTTCTGGCCGAGCGAGGCATCCCCGTCACCCTCCTTGAAAAAGGCGAGATCGCAGGCGAGCAGTCCAGCCGCAACTGGGGTTGGTGCCGACGCACGGGCCGTGACAGCCGCGAAATGCCGCTCATAGTCGAGAGCATGCGACTATGGGACAGCATAAACGAGCGTACTGGGCGCGAAACAGGTTTCCGTGTTACCGGAATCGCCTACACTGCCGAAAAAGAAGAGCAAATGGCTCTTTATACCGACTGGATCCAGATTGCCCGCGAACACGGTATAGAAACCGAACTTCTCAACTCCAAACAAGCTGCTGCACTTGTACCAAACGTCAATCGGAATCTCGCAGGCGGTATGATTACGCCGCTCGACGGTCGCGCAGAACCGCAAAAGGCCGTTCCGGCTTTCGCTGCAAAAGCCCAAGAAAACGGTGCCGTCATTCTACAAAATTGCGCGGTGCGCGGTATCGAAACAACCAATGGCCGTGTCACTGCTGTTCTGACTGAAAAGGGCCGCCTGCGCTGTGAGGCGGTAGTGGTTGCGGGAGGAGCATGGTCCAGACTTATTGTTTCTGAATTCAATGCCCACTTGCCGCAGTTGAAAGTTCGTTCTTCCGTCTTCCGTACAGCGGCTCTCGATGCAGGTGTGGAACCTGCGATTGCATTTTCAGACTTTGCCCTACGCAAAAGGCTGGATGGCGGTTATACGGTCGCGAGCCTTGGTGGGTCCATCGCTGATATTGTACCCGACAGTTTCCGGTTTTTTAGCGATTTCATACCGTCGCTTTCGAGCGAATGGCGCTCGTTGCGGTTCCGATTTGGCGAGCGCTTTTTCGAAGAAGCATTCCAGTGGAAGCTTCGACCTGCAGATCAGGTCTCTATCTTCGAGAAAATCCGTACACTCGACCCTGCTCCACACAAGGCAGCCAATGCTCAGGTGCTTGCGAAACTGAAGCAGGCAATCCCTTCTTTCGCATCAGCCACAATAGCGCAGGAGTGGGCAGGTCTCATCGATACGATGCCGGATGTCATTCCGGTTATTTCACCCCTTCCGGGCGTTGAAGGATTGATCGTGGCAACGGGTTTTTCAGGACACGGCTTCGGGATCGGTCCAGGAGCGGGTAAGCTTGTAGCCGATATGGTCACGGGAGAAACGCCGGTTGTCGATCCTTCGGCATTTCATATATCGCGCTTCTCCGATGGTTCCAAAATCCGCATTGAGAATTGGGGATAGGTCTTCGCTCCGGACTACTCGATCACACAGCAGGCAAACCGTGCTCCACCGCCGCCAAGGGGCTTAGGCTCATCGGAGTAATTGTCGCCCCCCATGTGAACCATCAAAGCTCTACCTTTGATTTCATCCAGTGATTTCAGACGCGGAGCCGTGACGCTTTGCGTCACATTGCCAGCGGCGTCTGTCTTGAGCAGAGGCAGATCACCAAGGTGCCCCTCGCCTTCCGGCCCCATATGATGCTTGGAATGTGAGGGGTCGTAATGCCCACCGGCAGCTTGCGCCGGAACAGTTTTTCCATCCTGCTCAGCCGGTGCGCAGCTTCCTTTCTCGTGAACATGAAAGCCATGCTCACCGGCAGGAAGACCATGCAAATCGGGTTTGAATTGCAATCCGTCAGCAGTCTGCGAGATCTTGACGGTGCCGATTTCTTTCCCCTGCCCCGTCGGCAGAGCTTCGTAGAGTTTGACACTCACATCCGCCGCAACGGCTGGAACTGTCAGAAGCATCATTGCTGAAGCAATCAATAGCGGCTGCATCATTTCCTCCTGATCGCGATAATTCGTGATGAGAGGACAACGCATACCGTCAGAAATTGTTCGAAAATAAATGTTCGAAGGGCGGACCGCATGATAAACGGCTGCCACGCGGCCCGCCACAGACTATACCGTCACGAATTGAGCCATCATGCCCACATCTTCATGTTCCAGCACATGGCAATGGAACATGAACGGGTGGCTCTTCACCCCCTCACGGTCGAAATGGACAAGTATTTCGGCCTTGCCATCGATCAAAGCAGTATCCTTCCATCCCGACTGGTGCGCTGGCGGAGCCTTGCCGTTAAGGGACAGAATACGGAATGACGCTCCGTGGATATGGAATGGGTGTGGCATCTCCTTCGTTGTAAGATCCCAAATCTCCCAAGAACCAAGTTTGGCCTCAACATCAATGCGATCCATGTCGAACGGTTTACCCGCGATTGCCATTTCCACACCCGAGGTCAGAGCTTCAAGCGCAGGCCCCGCATCGGCGGAACTCCTGGCGCCGTGCATATCATGATCCATCGCGCCGGACATTGAGCTCATATCCATATTGCCCATATTATGCCCTGCATGAGGGTCGGCTGATGGCTTAACCATCATCAGTTTCATATTCTCTGCCATCCGCTCGTCGAAGAAGAACGAACGGCGTTTTACAGAAAGTTTTCCATCAGGCGCATCAGGACCATCGAGATGATCTGGAAGGGTCGCGATTTTCCCTTGCAACGCAGCGTCTACGACAAACCGCATCAATTGCAGATCATCACCGCCGCTGTCATCGCCATAGGTCACCAGGTCAGCCGCCTCGCCGTTGGAGAAATCAACCAGAACCTCATAACGTTCACCGGGGCTGATGGTCAGCCTTTCGACCTGTTCTGGCTTTCCAATGAAGCCGCCATCTGATGCTATGACAAGCAAAGGCCGATCATCACCCAGACGAATATGGAAGTTTCGCGCATTGGCACCGTTCAAAATACGCAGACGCACGATGGACGCGGGAACACGCGCTTCCGGTGAAACGACACCATTGACGATAAGCTTGTCGCCTCGGAAGCCATGCATCAAATCCATGATATCGGGTTGATAGACCTTATCACCCTCAATCACTCGGCGATCCTGAAGCACCAATGGAATATCATCCACGCCGTAATCTTCCGGCAGCCCGCGTTCAGCATCCTTGCCATCAGTTACCACCATCAAACCCGCGATGCCCATATGCGCCTGGCGAGCAGTGTTTCCATGCAGATGCGGATGAAACCAGTTGAACGAAGCTGCCTGATTAACTGTGACTTTCGGCTTCCACTCCCCGCCCGCTGCTATCAGATTATGCGGTCCACCGTCGAGGACGGACGGAACAAACAGCCCATGCCAATGAAGCGTGGTTTCTTCATCCATGTCATTTTTGACGGAAAGGGTAACCGTTTCCCCGTTCTTCAAGCGGACGAGTGGGCCAAGGTAAGCACCATTGATGCCAGCAGATACCGCTTCGCTTCCTTCTTCAAAACTGTGTCGCCCCTTCTGTACTTTCAGTTTAACAACACCTGATGCATCGGGTTCGAGCAGAGCCGGTAAGGGCAAAGGACGACCGGCTCGAGCGGTTGACTGGGCAGATGCGCCGTGCCCCATATGCTGATGTGCATCTTGTGCCCGGCTGTCAAAGGGGCGAATTGCTGTAATAAAGGCAGCCCCTGCCCCAAGGGTCAGCAGGCGGCGGCGTGTAATTCCAGACATGGTAAGTCTCCAGACAATAATCATAATAGCCGCCAAATCTTTGACGGCGATTTCCAGATCAAGCCTGATGCGTTATCGGAGGGCGCAGATCTCTGTTCGGAGAATTGCCATTCAGCGCCGCAACAAGCGGCGGCAAGCCGAAATCCTGTGTGGAATCAGAGGCGCGCAAGTCCGTCGCCAACTGAACAACACATCCACTTGTCATCATGACACAAACATTTAGTGTTTTGGCACCGTGATCCATTGGTGCAGTCTTGCCCTTGTCCACCGACATAGACATCGACAAGCCGTCCATATGATGCGGCATACTCACATGACATTCGGAACCCGTCTGCACAGATGGCGTGTCATGCGCCATCGCATAACAAAGCTGCACGGAAACGAGAAACAGGAACGAGAGCAATGTCACAAGCATACGGGAAGGCAAACGCAAGACCGCATGGCCTCGTGCTGTATTCCTCATACCGATATCGTACTTTGCTCGATACATCTTTGTTTCCAAACAGACGACATGGGAAATCTAGTCGTCCGACGCGGCAATTGAAAGACCAGGCCGAGTGATGACGGGAATTTTATCCACTTTCGCTTTTCTTTCTAAATCAGCCCATCCGAAATCATAAAGTTGCTCAAAAGCCGTTTTCTGCTTGCGATTCCATACTCTGCGGTTTTAAAGAAACCATATCTCGGCCCCCCCCCCCCTAATTTAGACGGCCCGCAAATATTGGATCTGAAAAAATGACTGTCGCTGTAGCGGTTTCCCCGCAGAAAAATTCCGCGCGCCGCGTTCTGGCCGCGAGCATGATCGGCACAACGATCGAATTCTTTGACTTCTATATTTACGCAACCGCTGCGGTGATCGTGTTCCCGCATTTGTTCTTCCCTGCGAGCGACGGCAACTCGGCGCTTCTCCAGTCTCTGGCAACCTTTGCGATTGCCTTCTTTGCGCGTCCTATCGGTGGCGCCCTGTTCGGTCACTTTGGAGACAAGGTCGGCCGCAAGGCGACGCTGGTGGCCGCACTCATGACCATGGGCATTTCCACGGTCGCCATCGGTTTCCTACCAACATACGACTCCATCGGCGTATGGGCAGCTCTCCTGCTGGCTCTCTGCCGTCTGGGTCAGGGACTTGGCCTTGGTGGTGAATGGGGCGGCGCAGTGCTGCTTGCAACAGAAAATGCACCGGAAGGCAAGCGCACATGGTACGGCATGTTCCCGCAGCTCGGCGCACCAGTTGGCTTCATTCTGGCAACAGGCATCTTCCTCGTTCTGGCTGAAGCTCTCACTGAAGAACAGTTTTTTGCTTTCGGCTGGCGCATTCCATTCATCGCCAGCGCCCTTCTGGTCGGTGTCGGCCTCTTCATCCGACTGAAAATCGCTGAAACGCCAGAATTCCAGAAGGCAATCGACAAGGCTGAACGCGTCGAAGTACCAGTCGCCACGCTGTTCAAAAAACACAAGGCGAGCCTGTTTCTCGGCACCATCGGTGCGGTTGCGACCTTCGTCCTGTTCTATCTGATGACGGTCTTCTCGCTGGGATGGGGCACACGCGCACTTGGTTACAGCCGCGAGGAATTTCTTATCCTGCAAATGGCCGGCGTAATCTTCTTCGGGCTCATGATTCCGGTTGCAGCGTTGCTGTCCGACCGCTTTGGCATGCGCCCAGTCATGATCATCGTCACAGTCCTGATCGGTCTCTACGGCTTCATCATGGCGCCGCTGTTCATGGCTGGTACGGCTGGTGTTCTCGCATTCCTCATCATTGGCTTCGGCTTGATGGGCCTGACCTACGGTCCAATTGGTGCCGCTCTGGCCGAGCCGTTCCCAACTTCCGTGCGCTACACTGGCGCTTCATTGACCTTCAATCTGGCGGGTATCCTCGGTGCTTCGGTTGCGCCCTATATCGCAACCTGGCTCGCAACGCATTATAGCTTCAACTATGTCGGCTATTACATGTCTGTTGCCGCGGTTATATCGCTGATCGGTTTTGCCTTCATCTCGTTCAAGCGCGACGAGTAATAAACCCTACGAAACAAAAAGCCCGCGTGGACTAATCCACACGGGCTTTTCTTTTCTAAAAAAGCGTGCTGCTCTTATTCAGTGTCGGCAGCTTCCAGCGCGATAGCCACCGACTGAATAATCGATGCAAAACGCACGGCGGTCTGGATCGTTTCCGACGTCACATTTGCCTTGCGCAGGACATCCTCATGCGCATCAATGCACATGCCACAACCGTTGATCGCAGATACAGCCAGCGACCAGAGTTCGAAATCAATCTTATCGACACCCGGATTACCGATCACATTCATGCGCAGCTTCGCTGGCATGGTGCGATAGTCCTTGTTGGTCGCAAGATGCACGAAGCGGTAATAGACGTTGTTCATGCCCATGATCGACGCAGCAGACTTTGCCGCCTGAATGACGGAAGCATCGACCTTGGCAGCTGCTTCGGCAACAAGCGCCTTGCGCACATCGGCATTTCGAGAGGCAATGCCGCAGGCGACAAACAGACCGTATTTCTGTTGCGATGTCAGAGTTTCGTCGCTTGCCATCGACGAAAGATTGAGACGAACGTCCTTGGCGAAATCCGGGATCTTTGACTTCAGATCATCAATGGACATGGAACCCTCTTTATCTGTCATTTGGATATTAGATAAAAGAAAGGCGGGCCTTGACCCGCCTTTCTGCAAACCAATCAGGGCCTATCAGGCAGCCTTGAGCGTCTCGCCGCCGACTTCGCGGTTGCATGGGCAAAGCTCATCGGTCTGCAGCGCATCGAGAACGCGCAGCGTATCTTTTGGAGCGCGACCAACATTGAGGTTGGTTGCGTAAACGTGCTGGATCGTGTTGTCCGGATCGACAACAAAGGTGTAGCGGTATGCGACGCCGTCCGGCGAACGAACACCGAGGCCATCGACCAGCGAACCATTGGTGTCGGCAAACGACCAGATCGGCAGCTTGTCGAGGTCCTTATGATCGCGACGCCATGCAAGCTTCACGAATTCATTGTCGGTCGAACCGCCCAGAACGACTGCGTCGCGGTCTTCGAAATCCGAAGCAAGACGCGCAAATTCAGCGATTTCGGTCGGGCACACAAAGGTAAAATCCTTCGGGTAAAAGAAGATAACCTTCCACTTGCCCGCGAAGCTTGCTTCGGTGATTTCTTCAAATGCCGAAACGCCGTTTTCTTCGTGATGGTTGAAACCGGGCTTTACGCCGGTGACCTTGAAAGAGGGAAGCTTGTCGCCGATACCGAGCATTTTATACCTGCCTGTAAATTCAATTGTTATGCGAAAATTTCTGAAATTTCAGAATTCTCCGTCTGCGAGTCAGATATAGGCGTTCTTGTTAAATCGGTCAAAGCGATTATAACGATCAAATCCATCGATTATAACGATGGAGAAAAATCGAAAGATTCAATGCTCAACATAAGCGTCCGTCAGCTCCATTACTTTATGGCCCTTGTCAAAGCGGGGTCCTTTTCGCGTGCAGCCGAGGTTGTGGGGGTTACCCAGTCGACGCTGAGTGCGGCGATCCAGGCACTCGAGACAGAGCTTGGCGTAATACTGATCGATCGCTCGGGCCGACGAATGCAGCTGCTGCCTGCCGGTGAAGATTTTCTGGCACGCGCTCGTACGATCATAGCCCTCATTGAAGAACTACCCGAACACGCGCGGCAGGCCGAGCGACCGCTGACCACCAGACTGCGAATGGGTGTCATCCCTTCAATAGCGCCATTTCTGCTGCCTAAAGTCCTGCCCGCGACCGCCAAAGCTTTTCCCGAATTGCAGTTGACCATTCGCGAAGGCCTCACTCGGTCGTTGCTCGACAGCTTGCGTTCAGGTTCGCTCGATGTAGCACTCGTCGCCCATCCATACGATCTCGATGAATTTGAGGTAGCAGGACTTAGTCGGGACATTTTCTATCTGGCAGTACGGCGCGATCACGCGCTGGCCAATCGTGATCGGGTCGATGCAGATGATTTACAGGACCAGCCGTTTCTTTTGCTGGAAACCGGGCATTGCCTTCGTGAACACGTCATGGCTGCAATAGGTTCCACCCCAGCTCAAGCGAGCGGCGACGTTCACGCCACCTCCATCATGACCTTGGTACAGCTCGTCGATTTCGGGATGGGAGTTACTCTGTTGCCTGAAGTGGCAGTCAAAGCCGGAGTGACCCGCGGAACAGAGCTGAGTATCGTTCCATATGAGGGCAAGAACAATTACCGCTCACTGGTTCTCGTCTGGCGCTCCAACGCCGCCCGCCGTAACGAATTCCAGCTCTTCGCTGACCATCTTCGCAGCAAGTGCATGAAACCAGCTTAGAGAATCCCCCACGCGCGAAACCGCCCCCTCCCGGTGATTTCCCGCAAATTGAGCTCCGAAATCAGCTTCAGCGCCCCTTGCTGTGTAACCTGAAGTTCCTTCTCCACCATCTGGCTGGAAATCACGGGGCTGCGCAGAACCATCTCCATCAATTGCGGCAATCGCGAATTGGACCTGCGCCCCTTGAGCTTACGCTGCATCTGCTCGCGCGCCAGAAGCAGCCGGTCATGCTCCTTCATGGTCGTATCGGCGGCATCTTCGATGCTTTCGAAAAACGCCCTGAGACGGACCAGACGATTGGGTGAACGCCGTTCATCCGGTCGTTTCGCGCGGAGACCGTGGTTGATCGCCGGCAAATGGCCCATTGCAAGACCACTTTGACGCAAGAAGGCGGCAGTCAGCAATCGGCCAATCCATGACGATCGCTGAACAACCTCCAGAGAAAACCATGCATCGTAGATCAAAGCGGCGCGCATGAGTGGCGGCAGATGCTTTGTCGCCGCAAGACAATTCCGCCATTCCTGCAAACGTGCATCCTCATCCCAGTCATCGTCGTAAAGTAGTGTATCCCGCGCAGCAGTTTCCGGTTTGGGTTTGCCTGGAACTCCGCTTTTCAAAAGTGCGTCAGTCCGCGCAAGCAAATTGTCAATGTCATCAAGCAGCGGATCGACTTCGCCGTCCGCTGCCTCTGACAGCTCAATTTCTGCAGGTGTCGTATCAACCGCTCGTCCGAGCAATTGTTGAATGCCGGTCGGGCCAAGAGCCCAGTCGGCCGACCTTCCAGCAATCTGTCGACGCATGCGCAATACGGCATGTCCGATGGTCAGCGCGTGGCTTGGCATCCGACTGTCCATGAAGGCATCATGTAGGACCAAGTCTTCCATATGCACAAGTTCGCCTTCAAGCCACATCGAAGCGACAGCATCGTGCATATGCATCCGCTCGACCATACCTTCGCGAATGGGCGAGCGCGAAAGCCGCTCGTCCAGCCGCACCAGAGCCGCCGTAGCCTTGCTCACGGGTACGAAAAACTCTTCAAAAGGCAAATCATCAATCTTGTAGGCCATACCCCGCATATCGCAGCCGATTGCGGAAAAAGGCAAACAAAATTGCCGCCTTATCCGAGAACTTCCGCAACTTTGACAGTGCAGCCTTCCCTGACCGAACGAAGTGCCGCCTCAGCCAGAACCAAAGCTTGCAATCCATCTTCCGCTGAAGGGTGCGGCGCTTTGCCAGTATCCAAAGCATCGATAAACGAGGCGATTTCCGCTGCATAAGCAGCCGTATAGCGGGTCATGAAAAAATCATGCAATGGCGGGCGGTTATAGCCATCTCTGGTGGCAATCTCTATCGAGACTGGACGTTGGTTTTCCGCCGAAACAGCACCGAGCGATCCGTGAACTTCAATGCGTTGATCGTAACCGTAGGAAGCACGCCGTGAATTGGAAATAACGCACTGACGGCCGGAAGCAGTCGTCAAAATGACGCTCGCACTGTCATAATCGCCGAGTTCTCCGATCTTTGGGTCGACGAGTACCGAAGCCGCGGCCGATACGCTCTCGATTTCCTCACCGAGAAGAAATCGCGCCATGTCAAAATCGTGGATCGTCATGTCGCGGAAAATACCGCCGGATACCTTGATATATTCTGCAGGCGGCGCCCCCGGATCGCGGCTGGTGATCGTCACCATTTCAACATTGCCGATGCGTCCATCTTCGATAACCTTGTGGACTGCCGCAAAATGCGGATCGAAACGACGATTGAAACCCAGCATCACCTTCGCGCCAGTGTCACGAATGACAGCGAGACAAGCTCGAACACGTGCAATATCGAGATCGATGGGCTTTTCGCAGAAAACGGCCTTGCCGGCGCGAGAAAACCGTTCAATAAGATCGGCGTGCGTATTGGTCGGTGTGCATATCAGCACTGCATCTATATCGTCTGATGTCTCGATTTCGTCGATGGTTCGAACGTCCGCACCAGCAGTATCGGCAATTGCTCTCGCCGCCGCCTCATTGGCGTCAGCGACGGCAACCAATCGGGCCCGCTTGTCCGCAGCAATTGCGCCTGCGTGAACCTTGCCGATACGGCCCGCGCCGAGCAGTGCCAGACGTGTAACCATTGCCTCATCCTCCCAGGAAACGGCATCTTCAGTCATCGAAGATACGCTATAGAATATTTATTCTATTTTGCTAGAATGTGACATAAAGATTGTCAAGGACCATATTGAAAGGCCAACAATGGATTCCCCTGCCCCGTCATCGATCAGCGTTCCGGTGAATATCAAGGAATTCGAAACGAAGCTGCTGGAGGTTTCTGATCGGTTGCCGAAGAGGCTCAAGCAATGCGCCGATTTCGTCGCCGCCAACCAGGATCGCATCGCTGTGTCGACCGTTGCTGAGATGGCTGAGGGCGCAGGTGTGCAGAGTTCCGCCTTCATGCGCTTCTGCCAGATCATGGGGTTCTCCGGCTTTTCGGAAATGCAGAAGCTGTTCCGGGATTCCTATGCGGGAGGCTGGCCTGATTATTCGACCAGATTGCAGCATTTGCGCGAGACCGCAACAGGCAGTGCACCTGCCCTTCTTGCCGAATTTGCTGAGGCAGGGCGTACTTCCCTCGAAGGCTTGCTCAAGACCATCGATCCAAATGCACTCGAAAAGGCCGTTCAGCTACTGGCCAGCGCACAAACAATCCACATTGTCGGCATCCGCCGCGCTTTTCCCGTTGCGAGCTACCTGGCTTATGCGCTGGAGAAGATGCAAGTGCCTGCCATGCTGCATAGTGCGGTCGGTAAACTGGAGAATCTGCATGCCATTCGCGAAGGCGACGTGCTCCTGGCGATTACGTTTTCGCCCTACTCACCGGAAACGGTCGCCATGGCCGAAACCGTCGCCGCACGCGGTATCGATGTCGTCGGCATAACCGACACGTTTGTCAGTCCGATGAGCAAATCCGCAAAACAGACATTGCTCGTTTCCGAGGTGGATTTCGGCGCCTTCCGCTCACTCTCCGCAACGCTTTGTCTCGCCATAGCGCTCGCTGTCGCCGTGGGTACCGCGCGTCAAAGCGACTGATCCTTCCCGTGCATTATTCCATTTTTCAGTTGAAATAGAATAATAAATCTATTTTAATCAAAAATGGAATAACTGCTATGTGCGCATGAATCATGCACAGCCTTGCAGCAATAAGAAAGTAGCGAGGGAGGATTGTTGTGAAGCGGCTCGACTTGATCACGATTGGCCGATCTTCGGTTGACCTTTATGGCGCGCAGGTGGGCGGCCTTCTGGAAGACATGGCCTCCTTCAACAAATATGTAGGTGGTTCTCCCACCAATATTGCAACTGGGACTGCGCGGTTGGGCCTTAAATCGGCGTTGATCACGCGTGTCGGCGACGAGCATATGGGGCGCTTCCTGCTGCGCGAACTCGAACGCGAAGGCGTGGATACACGTGGCATCGTCACCGATCCAGAGCGCCTGACCGCCCTCGTCATTCTCGGCATTCGCGACCAACAGCATTTTCCGCTGATATTCTATCGCGAGAATTGTGCCGACATGGCATTGTGCGAGAACGACATTGATCCGGCCTTCATCGCCGAAGCTGGCTGTGTTCTGGCTACCGGCACACACTTATCCCATCCAAAGACGGAAGCAGCTGTCCTGAAAGCACTCCGTCTTGCGCGCGACAATCGCAGCCGGACGGCGCTCGATATAGATTATCGCCCCAATCTCTGGGGACTTTCCGGACACGGCGATGGCGAAAACCGCTTTATCGAATCCGCAGATGTCACGACCAAACTGCAATCGACGCTCCACCTGTTTGATCTTGTCGTCGGAACAGAAGAAGAGTTTCATATTGCAGGCGGCTCAACAGATACACTTCAGGCGCTGAAAGCCGTGCGCGCAGTAACGGACGCTGCACTGGTTTGCAAACGCGGCCCCATGGGAGCCGTGGTTTTCGAAGGCCCAATCCCTAACAGCCTCGACGAGGGACAGAGCGGCGAAGGGTTCCCGATTGACGTTTTTAATGTGCTTGGTGCGGGTGACGGGTTCATGTCCGGGCTTTTGCGCGGCTGGCTGAAAGATGAAGACTGGCCTACCAGCCTCAAATTCGCCAATGCCTGCGGGGCTTTTGCAGTCTCGCGACATGGATGCACGCCAGCTTATCCGAGCTGGGAAGAGCTTCAGTATTTTTTCCGTACCGGCATTCGCAACAAGGCTTTGCGCAAGGATGCCGCGCTGGAGCAGATACATTGGTCCACCAATCGCAACGGCCACTGGCCACATATGCGCGTTTTTGCCTTTGATCACCGTATTCAACTGGAAGAGATGGCCGCCGAGGCGAGCGTTTCAAAGGAAAAGATTGGGGAGTTCAAACAGCTTTGCCTGAAAGCGGCCTTGCAGGTGGCAAACGGGGCAGAAGGTTACGGCATATTGTGTGATGGTCGACTGGGCCGCGATGCTCTTTACCGAGCCGCAGGCACGGGCTTATGGATCGGTCGCCCGACCGAATGGCCCGGCTCGCGTCCGCTCAAGCTGGAACCGGAACTCGGACCAGACTGCGGTGGACTGGTCGAGTGGCCTGTCGAGAATGTAGTGAAGTTGCTATGCTTCTACCATCCGGATGACACAGCCGAGTTCAAGGCAGAACAGGAAGAAACTGTTTCACGTCTTTTCGCAGCCGCACGGCGCAACCGACTGGAATTCCTGCTGGAAATCATCCCATCCAAAGCAGGTCCCGTCGATGACAACACAACTGCGCGTGTGATCGAGCGGTTTTATGAAATCGGTGTCTATCCCGACTGGTGGAAGCTAGAACCCATGAAAACCAGGGCGGCCTGGGGCAATGCCTGTGACGCGATCCTACGCAATGATGCACACACACGCGGTATCGTTGTTCTAGGACTGGACGCACCGACCGAAGAACTGGAAGCCAGTCTTGCAATTGCTGCTGAATTCGACCTCGTCAAAGGCTTTGCAGTGGGACGTACGATCTTTGGTGACGCGGCACGCAAATGGCTGAACGGCCTGATCAGCGACGAAGAAGCAATCGCCGACATGGTGACGCGCTATCGTGGCCTTTGCAATGTCTGGGATGGCGTGCGTACATTTTGAATTCGTTCTGCCGGGAGGAAGCTGGAGGAGCTATGAAAACCGTTCGATTGACCGCCGCACAGGCATTGGTGCGCTACCTCGCCAATCAGATGACGCCGGATGGTGAGACCTTTATCGCAGGTGTTTGGGCTATTTTCGGCCACGGAAACGTGGCCGGACTTGGCGAGGCCCTCCATGGCATTCGCGAAGAACTGCCTACATGGCGCGGCCATAATGAACAGACCATGGCCCATGCAGCTATTGCTTATACCAAGCAGCTTGGCCGCAAGCGTGCCTGTGCTGTCACCTCCTCCATCGGCCCCGGCGCAACAAATATGGTCACGGCAGCAGCCCTTGCCCATGTAAACCGTCTACCCGTCCTCCTCATTCCCGGCGATGTCTTTGCCAATCGTGGACCTGATCCCGTCTTGCAGCAGATCGAAGATTTCAATGACGGCACGATGACCGTAAATGACTGTTTTCGTCCGGTCAGCCGCTATTTCGACAGGATCACCCGGCCCGAACAGCTTCTCACTGCCCTGCCTCGTGCCTTCCGTACCATGACCGATCCTGCTGATTGCGGACCTGTAACCCTTGCCTTTTGCCAGGACGTGCAAACGGAAGCATATGACTGGCCGGAAGAGTTCTTTGAACCGAAAGTCTGGCACTGGCGCCGTCCACCGCCGGATGAGAATGAACTGAATGCCGCAGCAGCGGCAATCAAGGCAGCGCTTAAACCCGTTATCGTTGCAGGCGGCGGAGTGCACTACTCCGGCGCTCACGAAGCGTTGCACAATTTTGCCGAAGCACATGGCATTCCAGTCATCGAGACACAGGCTGGGAAATCGGCGCTACCGTGGGATCACCCGCTCAATTTTGGTCCGGTTGGCGTGACTGGGGCAGACAGCGCCAATGCCATCGCAGCGGAAGCCGATCTGGTGATCGGTGTTGGCACGCGCTTTCAGGACTTCACGACCGGATCATGGGCGCTGTTCAAACACCCCGGACGCAAGCTTCTCTCGCTAAACGTCCAACCATACGACGGCTCAAAGCACGGTTCGCTTCCATTGGTTGCCGATGCAAAGATTGGTCTTGAAGCGCTCACGAAAGCGGTTGGCAGCTATAAACGCCACCCCGTAGACGCAGCATTGAAAGAGAAATGGTTTGCGGCGGCAGACCGGGTTACTGCTGCCCCAAGCGATGGCAATACCTTGCCGACTGATATGCAGGTGATCGGCGCAGTGCAGCGTCAGGCACGAGAGAACACCGTTGTCATGTGCGCGGCAGGCACGATGCCGGGAGAGTTGCACCAACTCTGGAAAGCCGGTCGTCCCATGTCCTATCACATGGAATATGGCTTTTCGTGCATGGGTTATGAAATCGCCGGTGGCCTTGGCATCAAGATGGCCGAGCCGGGTCGAGATGTCATCGTCATGGTCGGCGACGGTTCTTACATGATGGCCAATTCCGAACTCGCCACTGCCGTCATGATGGGGCAGAAGATTACAGTTGTTGTTACCGACAATCGCGGTTTTGGCTGTATCAACCGGCTGCAGATGGCAACCGGCGGCGCCGAATTCAACAATCTGCTCGACCATTCGAGTCACGTGAACCCGTCGCACATCGATTTCGCTGCTCACGCCGGAGCCATGGGTGCAGATACGAAGAAAGTAGGCTCAATCCACGAACTGGAAGAAGCACTGGCGGAAACCCGCAACAGCCCACGCACCACTGTCGTCATTATCGACACCGATCCTTACCCTACCCCTGAAACTGGCGGTTGGTGGTGGGATGTCGCTGTGCCGGAAGTCTCGGAGCGCGAACAGGTGCGTGCAGCTCGTACTGATTATGAAGCTAAGCTCAAAGAAAGAAACTGACCGATGATCCTCTATGGCACCAATCCTATTGCCTGGTCGAACGACGATGATCGCAGCCTCGGCGCGCATATCACCCTGGATCAATGTCTCGATGAAACCGCTGAGATTGGTTTCGACGGGATAGAGAAAGGTCACAAGTTTCCGCGGGAGCCGGCCGCACTAAAAGCTGTGCTTGAACCGCGCAAACTTCGCTATGTATCGGGCTGGCATTCGCTCAACCTGCTGGTGAATCCGGTCGAAGAAGAAAAGAAAGCAATGCAGCCTGCGCTCGACCTCCTGAAGGCGATGGGTTCGAAGGTCATCATTGTTTGCGAAACGTCGAATGCCATTCACGGCGACAACGACAAGCCGTTATCCGAGCGTCCGGTGCTGGAAGAAGCGCGCTGGGAAGAATTCGGCGCGGGCGTAGAAGCACTCGCAGAATATGCTGCGGCCCAAGGTATTGCGCTTGTCTACCATCACCACATGGGAACGGTAGTGCAGAGCGAGGACGAGATAGATCTTCTGATGCAGCATACAGGACCACATGCGAAGCTTCTTCTTGATACAGGTCACTGCCTGTTTGGTGGCGGCGATCCAGAACGGGTTGCGAAAAAGCATATGGGTCGCGTCGGGCATATCCACGCCAAGAACGTTCGCCCGGCGATAGCCACTGAAGTACGCGACCAGAGCCTGTCGTTTCTGGAGGGTGTCCGTCGCGGCGTCTTCACCGTTCCGGGCGATGTAGATGGCGGCGTCGACTTCGTGCCCGTGCTGAAAGTTGCCGCTGACAAAACCTATCAAGGCTGGCTGGTGATCGAAGCCGAACAGGACCCGGATATTCGTAATCCCTATGAGTATCAGTCGCTTGGACTGAAATCGCTGAAATCATTCGCACGCGAAGCAGGACTCGACAAAGGAGACTGAGACATGGCCAATTTGTTACGCAAGCCCAAGGGCACGCATGGCAAGGTCCACGACATTACCCCGGAAAGCGCCGAATGGAGCTATGTCGGGTTCAGCCTCTACCGTCTCAAATCCGGCGAGAGTGTCTCCGAAAAGACCGGATCGACTGAAATGATCCTCGTTCTTGTCGAAGGCAAGGCAAAGATTTCCGCCTCAGACAAGGATTTCGGCGAGATGGGCGAACGCATGAACGTGTTCGAGAAACTGCCGCCACATTGCCTCTATGTGCCTGCTGAAAGCAACTGGCATGCAACCGCCACGACAGATTGTGTTTTGGCCGTTTGCACCGCGCCGGGCAAACCGGGCCGCAAAGTGCAGAAGCTTGGGCCAGAAAGCCTGACACTTGAACAACGGGGAAAAGGCGCCAACACCCGCTTCATCCATAATATCGCTATGGAAGGCCGCGATGTTGCCGATAGCCTGCTTGTTACCGAGGTATTCACACCGCAAGGAAACTGGTCATCCTATCCGCCCCACAGACATGACGAAGACAATTTTCCGGACATGACCTATCTAGAAGAGACATATTATCACCGCCTCAATCCGGCGCAAGGCTTCGGCTTCCAGCGTGTTTTCACCGAAGATGGAAGTCTTGATGAAACCATGGCGGTCTCTGACGGAGATGTTGTGCTTGTGCCCAAAGGCCATCATCCATGTGGCGCACCCTATGGCTATGAGATGTATTATCTCAACGTGATGGCTGGTCCTTTGCGCAAGTGGCGGTTCAAAAACCATCCCGATCACGACTGGATTTTCAAGCGCGACAATCCCTGACCTGTCTCTGATCTCACTTCGGAGCAAGATCGACTCGTGTAAACTACCGGCAAGTCTGTGGAGGACTTGCCTATTTGCTTTTTGGGAGAGTCAATTGAACGAGCGTGTACGCTTCCAGCTGTCGTCCGCAGTCTTTGTCATTCTGGCACGCGGGCCAGAAATCTGCATGTTGCAGCGGAAGACAACCGGATGGATGGACGGCTGGTTCAGCATTCCAGCCGGAGGGCTGGAGGCGGGCGAAACAATCCGGGCAGCAGCGGCACGTGAAGCCTTCGAAGAGACTGGCATAATTATCGCGCCGGAAGCTCTAAGACCGGTCCACACCTTGCACAGTCTGACGACTGGCAATCAATGGCTGGGTCATTTCTTCCGCGCCGATGAATGGACCGGTATGCCTACCCTATGTGAGCCAGACAAGCATGCCGATCTGCAATGGAGGAGGCTGGACAATCTGCCGGATAATACGATTCCCTACGTCCGGCAGGCACTCCTCTGCGCCGCTGGCAACGAACCCTATTCAGAATATGGCTGGAACCGAAATCCCGAAAAGATCATATCCAATTCTATAGGCGAGCAACCTTCTTGAGGTCCTCGATTGCACCGGGCCCAGCTACGAAAACTTTGTTGCCCTTGGTGAGCTTTTCTCCATCGACAGGGAACGGATGAGCATAGCCGCCCGCCTCACGCACGAGGCAAAAGCCGGCCATACAATCCCAGGCATGCATATAAGGCTCATAATATCCGACTAGCCTGCCAGCCGCGACATAAGCGATCATCAACGCGCCGGAACCATTGCGAATAAATGTTCCGCCCGCCGCAAGCAGGTCTTCCACGATTTTCGCCACGACCTGCGGCGTAACGTAGTTGTTGGCACCAATGCCCGTCACAGAATTACGGATTGTGCGGCTGGGATCGAGAACCAGCCTCTTGCCGTCAAGTGTTGCGCCCAGGCCTTTTGCGGAGGCATACAACTCGTCAAAGCACGGGGCCTGGATTACGCCGATGACAGGCTCACCGTCTTTCAGAACCGCGATGGAAACACACCAGTTCGGCATGCCATTGACGAAAGGACTGGTGCCATCGATCGGATCTACAACCCAGGTGTAACCCGAAGTGCCTTCATTCAGCCCGTACTCCTCTCCCAGAAATCCGTCTTGAGAGAAGGTTTCCGACACACGAGCACGGATAAGCTGTTCAACGTCCCTGTCCGCAATCGACACTACATCCTGCGGATCGCGCTTGGTTTCGATAACCAGTGTTTCACGCCGCTTGAAATAGTCGAGAGCCTTTGCGCCCGCCTCGCGCGCGATCTTTTCGGCGAGCGCCAGCCGCGCTTCTAGTTCCTGTCGGGGATGAGACGTCATGATGATTTTCCGATGAGAGATAATGAAAGGCGCGACGTTTCTGCGCCTATTGACTGATAATGGCAAGCCCGCGCGTTTTGAACTCGATAGAGACGTCGGTTTGTGGCGGCAGAGCCTCTTCGACCGCCGGATCGACTATGAAAAGCTTGCCGTGTTCGGTCTCGATTTCATACTCGATATGATCGCCGAGATAGGCCGAATGCGCGACACGTCCGGGGAAGCCGCCGCCAGCCTTTGGCTGCAAGGTCACCGCATTGGGACGGATCGCAAGCTGCGCCGGACCCGGTCGGGCGTTGCGCGCGGTAACCCGGTGAGTCAGGCTGCCCACACGAATGACAGCTTCGCTCCCATCTGCCGTCATCACCTCACACGGCACAACATTCGCCTCTCCCATGAAATCCGCTATAAAGGCTGAGGCCGGTGTTTCATAGAGATCACGAGGGCTTCCCTTCTGTGCGATATTGCCCTCTTTCATGACGATGATTGTGTCGGAGACAGCGAGCGCCTCGTCCTGGTCGTGCGTGACATAGACGGCTGTAAACCCGAGCCGCTGCTGAAGCTCGCGAATTTCGGTGCGCACCCGGCGGCGCAAACGAGCATCAAGGTTCGAAAGCGGTTCATCCAGAAGCAAAACCTGGGGCTCCAGCACCAGAGCGCGGGCCACCGCGACGCGCTGTTGCTGGCCACCCGACAGTTCTGCCGGAAGGCGATGCCCCATTCCCGCAAGACCCACGAGCTTCAGCCCCTCTTCCGCACGTTCGCGCGCTTCCGCTTTTTTCAAGCCCGACGACTCCAGGCCGTAGGCCACATTGTCGAGCGAGCTCATATGCGGAAAGAGCGCATAGGACTGGAAGACCATCGACACGTCCCGCTCATTGGCTGGCAGATTGGTCACGTCCTTGCCACCGATCAGAATGCGACCCGAAGTCGGGTGTTCAAGCCCAGCCAGCAGCCGCAATGTCGTCGTCTTGCCACAACCGGATGGTCCAAGGAGCGTCACCAGAGTTCCCGGCTCGACGGTCAGGGACAGATCGGGCAAGGCGGTAAAATTACCGAATTTCTTGGTAACATTTTCAAATGTAACGGAGCCGGGACGGATCGCAGTCATGCGGTTTTCTCCTGACGAACGGTTTTGACGGGGGCGACAGCGGCAACGCGGTTCTCGCGCCTGAGCTTGCGTTCACCCACGAGAAGCTGGAAGCCTGTAATGACCACGATCATCACGACAATCAGCATTGATGAATATGCGATGGCCACGCCGAATTCACCGTTTTCGACCAGACCGACAATGTAGGATGTCGCCATGTTGTATTGCGCCGAAACGAGGAAAATGACCGCGCTGATGGATGTGATGGCGCGTACGAAGGAATAGACCAGTGCGGCTGTGATTGCAGGACGCAGCAGTGGCAGAATGACCTTCCGGATCGTGCGGAAACTGTTTGCCCGCAACGTCAGAGAGGCTTCATCAAGACTCTTGTCGAGCTGGCTCATGGCTGCGATACCGCCGCGGACGCCAACAGGCATGTTACGGAATACGAAACATGCGATCAGGATCAGCGCAGTACCAGTCATTTCAAGCGGTGGCAGATTGAAAGCCATGATGTAGCTGACACCGATGACGGTTCCAGGAATGGCGAAGCTCAACATCAGGGCGAACTCGAAGATGTTCCGTCCGACGAAACGCTGGCGAACGATCAGATAGGCGGTCAGCAAACCGACTGCTGCAGTCAGCGGAGCTGAAATCAGCGAGATTTCCATCGTCGTCCAGAACGAATTCCAAGCCACGCCGGTCCATGCAATGCCATTCTCGGTCCAATTAATCGAAAAGGCGCGCGCATAGTGTTCGACTGTCAATGTATTATCGAGCCCCCACTGCCGCACAAAGCCGCCGATAAGGATCATCACGTAAACAACAACAGTGAAGATCATCCAGGGAATAACAAGGGCATAAACGCCAATCTTTAACCCGCTTGGCAACCCGGCATGCATGCCGGAATCACCCTTGCCGGTCACCGTCGCAAAATTCTTACCCGACAGCCAGACGCGCTGGATGAGAAATGCGGTCAATGTAAAGCAGAGCAGCACGATGGCGAGAACCGCCGCACGCGATGGATCGTTCTGCGCGCCCACCACGGCAAAGAATATTTCGGTCGAAAGCACGCCATTGCTGCCACCAAGTACCATCGGATTGCCGAAATCCGCCATGCTTTCGATAAAAGCGATAAGAAATGCATTGGCAAGACCCGGTGCCATCAGCGGCAGAGAAACCCTCCGAAACGTGCGCCAGCGATCAGCACGCAAAGTTTGCGACGCCTCCTCCATCGACGGTGACACACCTTCCACAACGCCAATAAGCACGAGGAAAGAAATCGGTGTGAAAGACAGGACCTGTGCGATCCATATGCCAGTGAGGCCATAAAGCCATCGGCCCGGCTCCACGCCGAATATATTAGATATCTGTTCCGTCACCACGCCTGCGCGGCCAAAAAGCAGTGTCAATGCAAGACCGACAACGAAGGGCGGCGTGATGATCGGCAATATGGTGAGAAGCCGTAAGCCCTTTTTGAAAGGGAAACCTGTGCGGGTCGCAACCAGTGCAAATGCCAGCCCCAGCACTGTGGATCCGGTTGCCGTCATCAGCGCCAGCCACAATGTGCGCCACGCGACACCACATCGCCCCTCGCCAATAATGCAGGCCAGGCTCCAGATCGAGGAATCCTGAATGTTGCCGATGAAACCCTCAGGCTTGAATGAGCCATCGAAGTCCTGCACCGATCCGGCAAACATGCTGATAACAGGATAGAAGACGAATACAGCAACCAAGGCGACAAGCAGGGTAATGGAAGAGACGACGAATGCGTCCCCCTTCATTACGCCGCGTTCTGCGAGACCAAACGAGAAAATCAACAGAAAGCAGAAGCCCGTCAGGATAGCTCCGGCACCGAAGGCCGGCTGGCCGTCAGAAAGTGCACCGAACAGGTTTTCACTGATCATCCAGTTCCAGCCGGAAAAGCCGATGGCCAAGCCTTGCAGCGCCAGGAAAAGTACACCAAGAAGGCTCGCCCATATCAGAACGCCGCTCCGACGTTCGACAGGCAATAGGAAGCGGGCACCAGCACAAAGCAGCATGAATACAGCAACAGCGCCAAGCCAAGGCCGCCCGAAGAAGGCTATCTGCCAAAGGCCCGGTGCCGTTGCACCATCGCCGAACATTCCAGCCAGCCAGCCGAAACTCAGAAAGCCGTCTTCTATGCGATACCACGGCAACACGGCAAATGCCGCGAACGCTAGTGCCAGAATGATATCCAGTCTGCGATTGTGCTGTTTCATGGATGTCCGCGTCCCTCCAGATCGGGGATTTCCAAGGAATGACAAGAGGCATCGGTTCCTGCATATTTCAGGAAGCCGCTACCTTGCTTCGTCATCCGGGACAGGTGCGTCGCGCAACAAGAGCGGCGCACCCGGATTTCAAGCCAATGAAAAATCAGTTGGCGTGAGCACCGATTTCCTTATCCCAGCGCTCAAGCAATTCCTTGCGCTTGGCCGGTTCGCCATAGGTCTTGAAGTCATAATCGATGAGCTTGATGTCCTCGAAGCGCGGGGATTCCTTTGGAACCTCGGCTGATTTGTTGGACGGCAACTGGAAGGACTTCGCATCCTTCATGTGCGACTGCACTTCGGCGGTCAGTGCCCAGTCGTACCACTTCTTCGCATTTTCGAGATTCTTGGCGCCCTTGATGATCGACATGGAACCAATTTCGTAGCCTGTGCCTTCACACGGTGCGACCGACTTGATCGGGAAACCTTCTGCCGTCATCGATACTGCATCATGCATGAAGACGATGCCGATGCCAGTTTCACCACGCGCAGCCGACTTGACGGGAGCCGAGCCAGACTTGGTGTACTGCGATACATTTTCGTTGAGCTTCTTCAGATAATCATAGGCTTTGTCTTCTCCCATGATCTGGACCAGCGTTGCCAGTGCCGTGTAGGCGGTACCGGAAGAATTCGGATTGGCCATCTGGATTTCGCCCTTATAGGACGCATCAAGCAGATCGGCCCAGCATTTCGGCTCTTTCAGGTTCTTCTTGGCAAGAATATCGGTGTTGTAACCCCAACCGAGCGCACCGGCATAAACCCCAACCGTACGGAAGCCTGAGCTTTCAGCCTGCTTTTGGGCCCAATCATTCAGTTGGTCAAGCATTGGCGATTTGTATTCGAGCGTCAGCCCTTCAGATGCAGCCTGCAGGTGCGGATCACCTGTACCGGCCCACCAGATATCGGTCTTCGGATTGCGCGCTTCGGCACGCACCTTGGCATAGGTTTCGCCGGAAGAAAGCCGCACCATGTTGACCTTGATGCCAGTATCCTTCTCGAACATGTTCTTCATCTGCTCACAGATGACCACGTCCGCGGAACAGATAAGATTGAGATTGCCTGCGGCCTGCGCAGAAAAAGCGAATGAAGATACACCTGCGGCCAGCGCCGCAACCAGAAATGCTGAACGCATTGTTTTCCTCCCTTTATACGGCGCCTCCACGCCGACGCTTTTGCAAGCGTGTGCATAGTGTTTGCCTTTTATGAAAGCCTGTCAATGCCTTTGTAAATTTTATTCTGAAATTACAAAAAATAATCCAATCATTCTGTTTTCGAATATCATTTGCACAGCCATGCAAATCTGTACCGACAAAAGAAAAAGGCGGCTGAAGCCGCCCTTTTTGTACTTTCCTGTCCCGAACGGGATCAGCCGATTGCCATCAAGCTCGCATTACCACCCGCTGCTGTGGTGTTAATCGACGTCGAAACCTCTTCCAGCAACCAGTTGAGGCAATAGACGTCCGGGTTGATTGCCAGCTCTTCCGTGGAAGCAGCCTGAGTCAGAACCAACGGTCCGGGAAGCGTTGCAAGCTTCTTGTTAATCTCGACGATGCGTTCAGCATCCCCTTCAACCAGCGCTCCAGCGAACGGTGCGTCGGATTCCCAGTTATTCGTCCAGATCGTGCGCGCCGCGACTGAAGCTGGAACATCTTTCAAGACATTCCGCAAACCTGAAGCCTCGTCGACATACACAGTGTTGCCCGTAGCGAGGGCAGCCGTCATCTGGCGATAAAGGCCTGCTTCCGTTTGCGGAACCAGTAGGATATTTCCACGCGGATGCAACGCATAAAGATTGCGCTCGCCGACCGGGCCCGGCAATTCAAGGTCAAGACCGAGAGCCGAAGCGCTACCGGTGTCGCGCGCAGCCTGAGCCAGATCGTTCATGCCGCGCTGGCCAAGCCATTTCGCAAAATCCTTGAGCGCTGGATCAGTGTGAACCGAGCTATGACGCGGCGGGATTGGAGCTGTTTCCACGAGACGTCCGAGATAGAGCGGACCACCTGCCTTTGGACCAGTACCGGACATGCCGCGTCCGCCGAATGGCTGCACGCCGACAATCGCGCCGATAACATTGCGGTTGATATAGACGTTTCCGACACGGATACGATCCGCAACATTGGCGATGGTCTCATCAAGGCGCGTATGCAGGCCGAAAGTAAGCCCGTAACCGGTTGCGTTGATATCATCGATCAGGCGCTCCATGTCATCGCGCTTGTAGCGCACGACATGCAGAACCGGGCCGAAGACTTCCCGCTTCAAATCGCTAAGCGAGTTGATCTCGATGATGGTCGGCGCAACGAAAGTTCCATTCTGTGTTTCAGGACTTAGCGGAAGCTGCTCAACCTTGCGACCGAGATCGCGCATACCCTGAACGTGCTTTTCGATGATGGTCTTGGCTTCATCGGTGATAACCGGTCCGATATCGACCTTCAGCTTGTCGGTTCGACCGATGGATAGTTCCTTCAGCGCGCCCTTGAGCATTGTCAGGATACGGTCTGCGACATCTTCCTGCAGGCAAAGAACGCGCAGCGCCGAACAACGCTGACCGGCACTGTCGAACGCCGATGCAATCACGTCGAACACAACCTGCTCGGCCAGAGCGGATGAATCCACGATCATTGCGTTCTGACCGCCGGTCTCGGCAATCAACGGGATCGGTTTGCCGTTCGGCAACAGGCGCGAGGCAAGCTGAGCCTGAATAAGGCGCGCCACTTCGGTCGAGCCGGTGAACATCACGCCGCAAGTCTCTTCCGCAGCAACCAGCGCGGCCCCAATGCGGCCGTCCCCCGGCAGAAGTTGCAGCGCATCCGCTGGAATGCCAGCCTCGTGCAGGATGCGAACACCCTGTGCTGCAATCAGCGGCGTTTCTTCGGCAGGCTTTGCCAGCACGGGATTGCCTGCAACGAGTGCGGCTGCGATCTGGCCGGTAAAGATCGCCAGTGGGAAGTTCCACGGGCTGATGCAGACGATAGGTCCAAGCGCCTTGTGGCCGACGCCCAACGTACGACGGGTCTGTTCTGCATAATAACGCAGAAAATCGATGGCTTCGCGCACTTCAGCAATCGCGTTCGGCATGGATTTGCCCGCTTCGCGCATGATGAGGCCGAGCAGAACCGGCATATCACGCTGCATGATATCCGCTGCGCGCTCAAGACAAGCCGCACGTTCGGCTGGCGCAACCGCAGACCAACTTGCCGTTGCCTTCTGTGCCGCCTTCATGGCTTTCGCCACATCTCCTTCGGCGATCTCCGTCACCGTACCGACAACATCGTTCCGGTCACCGGGGTTGAGAACCGAGCGGTTGGTGCCCTTTACCTTGGTTCCGGCAACCTGTGGTTCCGATGTCCACACGCGGTCAGCGCTTTCTTTCAGAATCTTGCTGAGTTCAGCGAGCGTGACTTCGTTCGACAGGTCGAAACCGTCAGAGTTCTTGCGAGCGCCAAAGAGATTTTCCGGCAGGGCAATCTGGTCGTGGCGTGCTCCGACAACAGCCATTGAGCGAACGACATCAACCGGATCAGCGATCAGCTCATCGACGGAGACACTTTCATCGCCGATGCGATTGACGAAAGACGAGTTCGCACCGTTTTCGAGAAGTCGGCGAACAAGGTAGGCCAGAAGCGTTTCATGTGTGCCGACCGGCGCATAGATACGGGCCGGGCGACCGAGCTTTTCGGCACCTACGACTTCGTCATAAAGCGGTTCCCCCATACCATGCAGGCACTGGAACTCGAACTTTCCGGTTTTGAAATCCGGACCAGCCAGATGATAGATGGTGGCCAGCGTCTGCGCATTATGCGTTGCAAACTGCGGGAAAACGGCATCTGTCGCCGCAAGGAGCTTGCGTGCGCATGCAATGTAGGAAACGTCGGTATGTACCTTGCGGGTATAAACCGGGAAGTCTTCCAGACCGTCAACCTGTGCGCGCTTGATTTCGGCGTCCCAATAGGCGCCCTTCACCAGACGAACCATGACGCGGCGCTTGTTCTGACGGGCCAGATCAATGATAAAATCAAGCACGAACGGGCAGCGCTTACCGTAAGCCTGCACCACGAAGCCGATGCCTTCCCAATCTGCCAGATCCGGATCTTCGATCAGGCTCTGCAACAGATCAAGCGACAGTTCCAGACGATCGGCTTCCTCGGCATCAATGTTGAGACCGATATTGTAGGACTTCGCGATAGCGGCCAGCGCCTTTACCTTCGGCAGCAATTCCCCCATGACGCGTTCGCTTTGCGCACGGACATAGCGCGGATGCAAAGCGGACAACTTGATGGAAATGCCGGGGCCGTCATAGATGCCGCGACCGGCGGAGGCGCGACCAATGGCATGAATGGCGGTTTCGTAATCCTTGTAATAACGCTCGGCGTCGGCAGCGGTGGTCGCGGCTTCGCCCAGCATGTCGTAGGAATAGCGGAAGCCACGTTCTTCCAGCGGCTTGGCGCGCTTCAGCGCTTCGTCAATGGTTTCGCCGGTGACAAACTGTTCGCCCATCATACGCATGGCCATATCAACGCCGCGACGAATGACAGGTTCACCACAACGGGCGATCAGGCGTGTCAGGGCAGCCGACAGGCCGCGATCATTGACCGTGTTTGTCAGCTTGCCCGTGACGACAAGCCCCCAGGTCGCAGCATTGACGAAGAGCGAGCGCCCGCCGCCGATGTGAGACTTCCAGTCACCATTCGAAATCTTGTCCCGGATAAGTGCGTCGCGCGTCGCCATGTCCGGAATGCGCAGCAGCGCCTCGGCAAGGCACATAAGCGCCACGCCCTCCTGGCTCGACAGCGAATATTCATGCACCAGGCCTTCGACGCCCGTACCCTTATGCTTGGCACGCAGCGCTTCAATCAGCTTGCGAGCCGTGGAACGGACTTGCTTGGCTGTTTCTTCCGGCAAGGCGGCTTGCGCAGCCAACGCCGAAACGCATTCGGCCTCAGGACGGCGATAAGCGGCGGTAATCGCTTGCCTCAGTGTGCCTTGCTCGCGGATCGGCGGCGCAAAATTCTGGAAAACCGGATTGGTAGGAGCGGGTATGGTGTCGGTCATGGTGCAATGCTCACAAATGAAAACAGCCCCGAGCGTCTCTGCCCAGTTTAGCTCTGCTTTAAGTGGGCGCACACTATCATTTGTGCAAATTGCATTCTGCCTTCATTTGCTCCATATGAAGGAATATCGATCTTATTATATGTTCATTAGAAGGCTAAACGGATGCGAAAGATAGATTCTGTAGACGATCTGGATCAATTCGACAGGCGCATTCTAGAAGTCTTGAGCGAAGACGGGCGCATCCCCGTAACGGAACTCTCAAAAAAAGTCGGCCTTTCCAAGACTCCATGTCAAGCGAGGCTGAAGAGGCTGGTCGATGAAGATTATATTGTCGGCTTTCGTGCGGCCATCGACCCTGAGAAACTCGGTCTCGATCATATCGCCTTCACGACAGTCAAGCTTTCCGACACACGCGAAGCCGCTCTTGAGGCATTCAACACAGCCGTGCGCAAAATACGTGAAGTCGAAGAATGCCATATGATCGCAAGCTCTTTCGACTACCTTCTGAAAGTGCGAACGCCCAACATCCGGCGCTACCGCGAGGTGCTGGGCGAAAAGATTTCGAGCCTGCCCAATGTCGCAAGCACATCGACATTTGTGGTGATGGAGTCGGTCAAGGACAACCGCCCGGTAAGGGTCTATCCGGGCGCATTGTAATTTTCAGTTATAGTGGCTCATCTGCCAGATAACGCTCGAGCGTTTTGACAGTCCCATCCTGCCAGACGCGCAGCAGTGCGGATGAAAAAGCCGCCACATAAGCTGGATTTGAAGCGAGCGAGCCGAAGATATCATCCATCGCAAGCCACGCCGCGGGATTGTTTTTTGCAAGGGCCGCCTGCTTGGTCAGGCGATCCCATGACGGATCGTTTGGTTCAATAATCGAACCGCTATCGGTCGTACCGTAGCAATAGCGGCACCAGAACGCGGAAACGAGCGCCAGCCCTGTCACCGACTTGCCTTTGGCCACCCGATCAGAAGCAGTGGGCAGAATGAATTTCGGCTGTCGATTGGAGCCATCGAGGCACAGGCGGCGGATCGTATCGCCGATGCTTGGATTGGCGAAACGTTCGTCGATAAGGATACGATAGTTTTCGAGATTGGTATCCGGCACCGGTGGCACCTCTGGAATGATCTCATCCTTGGTGAGCTTTTCCAGATAACGCCGGATCAGCGGATGCTCCATGGCCTCATGCACAAAATGAATGTCGAGCAAGCCGCCCGGATAGGCGATAGCCGCGTGGCCGCCATTCAGAATGCGGATTTTCATCAGTTCATAAGCAGCGACCTGATCAGTGAACGTGACACCGACTTTTTCCAATGCAGGACGCCCAGTGGGGAAATTGTCCTCCATCACCCATTGCTTGAACACTTCACAGAAAACCGGCCACCGGTCTTCAACCCCGAAATCCTTCGCAGCGATTTCACGCTCGCGTGCACCGGTGGCTGGCGTGATGCGATCCACCATGGAATTCGGGAAAGCGACATTGGCGGAAATCCAGTCGGCAAAGGTCGGATCGCTCAACTTCGCCAATCCCGTCACGGCGTCTTCCGTCACATGCCCGTTACCCGGAATGTTATCACAGGACATGACCGTGAAAGGCTGAACGCCTGCCGCCTTACGCAGTTTCAGCGCCTGCACGATCAGGCCGAACACAGTCTTGGGCTGATCCGGATGGGTGGCATCTGCCACAATATCTGGATGAGCAGGATCGAAGGTCTGACTGGCCGGATCGATATAATAACCGCCTTCGGTGATCGTCATGGAAACAATACGAATAGAGGGCGATGTAAGATAGGCCATCAAAGCCTTTCGCCCTTCTTCAGTCGATATGGTCACATAATCGACCATAGAAGCGGTAATCCTTGCCCCCGCATAATCGGCTTCCTGTTCGACAACTGTGGTAAGCCAGTCTTGCGCCTTGAGCGTGTCGCGCATGGCATCGTCGCTTCCACGCACACCGGCGCCAACCAGCGCCCAGTCATGCCCCTCACCCATTCCGAACAAATCGTCCAGATAGACAGCCTGATGGGCACGATGAAAATTGCCGACGCCGAAATGCACGATGCCCGGTTTCAACCCCGTTGGGTCGTAGCCGGGTTTGTGTACCTTGTCGAAGCTCTGGAGCGTTGCGCGCGACAGCTTGGTCATGACGATTTCCTTCAATTCAATCGGGTACAAACTGGACCTTCATCGTGGCTGGATCGCCACCGTGCTTGGTGAAGAACGGCAGCATTTCGCTGAGCGGTAACCGGTGCGAAACGAGGCGTGCCATTTCGCCCTTGTCCTGTTTGAGTATTTCCAGGGCCTGCGGAATGTTGCAGTTCAGCGAATGTGAGCCTGCAATTCGAATCTGACGACGGAAAATTTCGAAAGGCGTGACTGAAATCCGTGCATCCGGTGCGCAAACGCCAAACACCAGAACCGTACCGCCGTCGGCCGTGAAGCTGACCATGCTTTCAACGACCTTGGCAATGCCGGTTGCATCGGCAACGAAATCGAAACTGCGCTTACGCTTATCCAGCATTTCGGAGCCCGATACGACAGGCTCGAGGCCCAGACTTTCGACAAAGGCCAGACGATGTTCGTTGATATCCGCCACAAAAACCTGCCGCACACCTCGCGCCTTTAAAGATAAAGCCAGCAACAAGCCGATCGGCCCCGCACCGAAGACAAGCGCGTTCTCGGTGCCGCGCGGACCGGTCTTCAACTCCGCTGCACCAAGCCCGTTCAACACACAGGCAAGCGGTTCTGCGAGTGCTGCCACATAAAAAGGCAGATCACCGATGGGGTAGAGATGACTGGCATTGACAAGGCTCATGCCCGCAAAGCCACCATTATGGGTCACACCATAGGCTTTGAGATCGGAGCAGAGATTGGTCAGTCCCTTGAGGCAGGCACGGCAATGACCGCAGGGAATATTCGGATCGACCGCAATGCGGTCGCCCACCTTCACATTGGTCACGTCTTCCGCCACCGCGACCACAATGCCCGCATATTCATGCCCAGGCACCAGCGGAAACGCGCTGGAACCGTAGCGGCCATGCAGGACATCGATGTCGGTGTGACAGAGGCCTGATGCCTTGACGTCGATCAGCGCGTGTCCCGGCTGCAATGCCGGTTCCGGCAAGTCAGCCAGACCTGCTTCCCCATGGCCGGTAAAATAAATCGCTTTCATTGCAGATGTCCCGGCCTCTACTCAAGCCATCCAGTTGCCACCGTCGACCCCGAAAGTCTGGGCGAGGATGTAGTCGCTATCAGATGAGGCAAGAAAAACGGCCATGCCGGTAATATCTTCCGGCGTCGCAAAGCGACCAATCGGCACGGACTTTGCCACCGCCGCTTTTTTCTCACCCGGCTTCAAGCCTTCCCATTTGGCGAAATTCGCATCCACCACGTCCCAATGTTCGCCATCGACCACACCCGGCGCAATCGCATTGACATTGATCCCGTGCTTGACAAGCGCGAGAGCTGCCGACTGCGTAGCAGAAATGATGGCAGCCTTAGACGCGCAATAGAGGGTCACCAGCGCCTCGCCGCGACGACCGGCCTGACTCGCCATATTGATGATCTTGCCGCCGCGTCCGCGCTTGATCATCACGTTCGAAACCGCCTTCATCATGAAAAGCGGTCCCTTGAGATTGATACCGAGCACACGCTCATAACTGTCCTCGGTCAATTCGTTGATAGGGGCCATATCGAAGATCGCGGCATTGTTGACCAGAATATCGATGCCGCCATATTCCGCATCGATCTCCACCACGACCTTGTCGATCTGACGGAGGTCGGTCACGTCAAGCTTTACCGCCTTGACCGATGGGCCGATACCGCGTGCGGCCTCTTCTGCTCGCTCAATATTAATATCGGCGATAATAACCTTCGCGCCCTCGCGCGCATAGGCCTCAGCGAAGCCAAGTCCGATACCGCGCGCAGCACCAGTGATGAGGGCCACCTTGTCTTTCAGTCTCATGGGGTTACTCCGGGATATTGCAGCCTGCACTTACAGGTGCGTTTTCTTTTCCGTCAGCAATAATGGGTGCCGTTCAAAGCGCTCCAAAGCCTTGCCGTCGGGTGTAAACAAATGCGCGTCAGCCGGGTCAAAACCCAGCTTAGCCGTTTCGTGTGCACGCGCCGCGCTCCCGCCGCCTGCCTCCGCCACGATCAGTCCGGTTGCACTTTCATTTTGCACATAGAGATAGGTCTCACCGCCAAGGCGCTCGACGACCATGATCTCGCCTTCGAGGATACCATCGGCTGCCGGATGAAGATGTTCCGGACGAATGCCAAGAACCAGCGGTGCCCCAGCAATTACGCCCTCGCTTTTGACAGGCGCTTTGACGGACCGGCCATTTGCAAGCTGAACCGTTACCCCAGAGGCATCAACGGCACTGGCCTTGACCTCGATGAAGTTCATGGTCGGCGAGCCGATAAAGCCAGCCACAAAACGGTTGACCGGATGGTGATAAAGCTCCAGCGGCGATCCCACCTGCTCCACCTTCCCGTCGCGGAGAACCACGATCTTGTGTGCAAGCGTCATCGCTTCCACCTGATCATGCGTGACATAAATCATTGTCGCGTTGAGCCGGTCGTGCAGACGCGCCAGCTCGATACGCATCTGCACGCGTAGAGCAGCATCGAGATTGGAAAGCGGCTCATCGAACAGGAAAATCTTCGGCTCGCGCACCATTGCGCGTCCAATGGCAACGCGCTGACGCTGACCGCCGGAAAGCTGTTTCGGCTTGCGGTCAAGCAACTGGTCAAGCTGCAGCGTTTTTGCAACCTCTTCCACCTTGCGATCGCGTTCGGCTTTGGCAACGCCTGCAAGTTTTAGCGCAAAACCCATATTGTCGCGCACATTCATATGCGGATAAAGCGCATAGGTCTGGAAAACCATGGCAAGACCACGCTCGTCCGGCGGCGTATCGTTGATACGTTCGCCATCAATCGTGAGGTCGCCGCCGGTGATTTCCTCAAGCCCGGCAATCATGCGCAGAAGTGTTGACTTGCCCGAACCGGATGGCCCGACGAAAACCACGAATTCGCGGTCTGCAATGTCGAGATCGACGCCCTTGATAACATCAATATTGCCGAAGGACTTGGTGGCGTTTTTCAGTGACAGTGTAGCCATTTCGTTCCCTTTATTTCACTGCGCCAAAGGTAAGCCCGCGCACCAACTGGCGCTGCGTGACCCATCCAAAGACAAGAATTGGCGCGATTGCGAGCGTCGAGGCCGCCGAGAGTTTTGCCCAGAACAGCCCTTCTGGTGACGAGAAGGATGCTATGAATGCAGTGAGCGGACCGGCCTGCGAAGCCGTCAGGTTCAGGCTCCAGAACGCTTCGTTCCAGCACAGGATAATGGACAGCAGTGCCGTCGATGCGATACCCGGAAGGCTCAGCGGCAGAAGCAGATAGCGTATCTGCTGGCCAACTTTCGCACCGTCCATACGGCTTGCTTCGAGGATTTCACCGGGGACTTCCTTGAAGAAGGAGTAGAGCATCCAGACCACAATCGGCAGGTTGGACAGGGTGAAGATGATGATGAGGCCGGTACGTGTATCAAGAAGTCCGGTGTCACGTGCCAGAAGATAGATCGGCACCAGCACGCCGACTGCAGGCAGCATCTTGGTGGACAGCATCCATAGAAGAAGGTCTTTTGTGCGTTTACCGGGGAAGAACGCTGCTGCATAAGCCGCGGGAACCGCGATAATGAGCGAAAGAATAGTCGCGCCCAGACTTTCAACAACACTGTTCATGGCATAGCGGAAATAATCAGCACGCTGATTGACCGCTACAAAGTTCTCCAGCGTTGGCTCGAAGAACAGCTTTGGTGGTGCCACGGCGTCGATTTCGGTCTTGAATGCGGCGAGCAGCATCCAGAGGATCGGGAAGAACATCAGCAGTGCCACGATCCAGCCAATGATCCCGGCCAAGACGGCAGCCTTGTTGATCTTGCGTTTTGCAGCCATCGATCAGCCCTCCTAATTATCCAGATTTCGTGCGACAGTCCGGATCAGGAACGCGGCAACGATGTTGGCTAGGATGATGGCGATAACGCCGGCTGCGGAAGCGCCGCCGATATCCCATTGCAGGAGCGCTTTCAGATAGATGAAATAGGTAAGCGTCGTCGTGGCGATACCCGGTCCACCCGAAGTGGTGACAAGAATTTCCGCAAACACCGATAGAAGGAAGATCGTCTCGATCATGATGACGACCGAGATCGGGCGCAGCAGATGCGGCAGCACGATATAATAGAACATTACCGGGCCTTTGGCCCCGTCCAGGCGCGCCGCCTCCATCTGTTCCCGATCAAGTGACTGCATCGCAGTCATCAGGATCAGTGTCGCAAACGGCACCCATTGCCAGGACACAATTATGATGACGGAAGCCATCGGGAACTGCGAGAACCAGTCGATGACCGGCAGGCCGAAACTGCGTGAAATGAAGGCGAACAGCCCGTTCACCGGATGCATCAGCAGGTTTTTCCAGATCAGTGCCGAAACGGTAGGCATGACGAAGAACGGCGCAATGACCAGAAGCCGCGCTATGTTCTTGCCCCAGAAATCCTGATCGAAGATGACCGCGAAAAGTACACCAAAGACAACCGATATCACCAGAACCGACACGACAAGGATCAGTGTCTTGGCAATTGCGGACCATAAGGTCGGATCGGATAACAGGAAGGAATAGTTCGAGAAACCGGCAAAACCAGTAATGAATGGATTGATGAGATTGTAATACTGAAACGAGAACCACAAGGTCATCGCCAGTGGAACGATCATCCATAGCAAAAGCAGAATGACTGCTGGAGCGAGCAGAGGTCCAGTGCGGACACTGCGACGCGACTTTGCTGCAAAGCGTGATTTCGTGCCTGCGGCCAACGCATGGTTTGCTGGCATTCGGACTTATCCTCCCCTTCCCGTTTCGGATTCACCGTGGCGAACCTCTACGAAAATCAGGTCCGCCGCCTTCCTCCTACCGAAGGCGGCAGACCTTTATTTCACGGTTACTTGATGTAACCGGCCTGCGTCATGATCTGCTCGACCTGACGCTGCGCACCGTCGAGCGCCGCATCGACGCTCTGCTGACCGGCAACAGCCGACGAAATCGCCTGTCCGACCAGCGTGCCTATGGCCTGGAATTCAGGTATGGCCACAAACTGGATGCCGGTATAAGGGACCGGGTCCTTGGTCGGCTTTGTTGGATCGGCGGATTCAATGGCTTTCAGGACAGTATCCGCGAAGGGGGCTGCCTTCTTATATTCCTCATTGGCATAGGTGGACTGGCGTGTACCCGGAGGAACAGCAACCCAACCTTCCGACTTGCCGACGAGCTCGACATATTCCTTCGAGGTTGCCCACTTCAGGAACGACTTGGCGGCTTCCGCCTTCTTGCTCGATGCCGGAATTGCGAGATTCCATGACCACGCCCAGGAGGAACCGTTTGGCGTCACCTCGACCGGAGCCTTGGTAAAGGCAACCTTGTCGGCAACCTGGCTCTGCTTTGGATCATAGATGCGTCCGGCAGCAGACGTAGCGTCGATCCACATGGCGCAATGACCGGTCGAAAACAGAGCTTGATTTTCGTTGAAGCCGTTCGAGGTAATTCCGGGAGGGCCTGCTTCCTTCATCAGATCGACGTAGAAGTTGATCGCCTTCTTCCATTCGTCCGAATTGATCTGAGGCTTCCAGTTTTCATCGAACCACCTGCCACCGAACGTATTGATCAGCGTACCGAGGTAAGCCATGTTTTCGCCCCAGCCCGGCTTTCCGCGCAGGCAGAGACCATATTGCTCTTTGGACTTGTCGGTCAGCTTGGTCGCGAAATCCTTAATTTCCGCATAGGTTGGCGCATCGGGCATTTTAAGACCCGCCGCGTCAAACAAGTCCTTGCGATAAAGCGTAAACGAACTTTCGGCATAGAATGGCACTGCATAGAGCTTGCCATCGACCGTCAGACCGGCGCGAACCGGCTTGATGAGATCGTCATAGCCGTAATCATCACCGAGATCATCAACCGACAGAAGCCAGCCAGCCTTGCCCCAGATTGGTGTCTCGTAACCGCCAATGGTCAGGATATCGAACTGGCCGCTCTTGGTGGCGATATCGGTCGTAACGCGCTGACGCAGCACGTTCTCTTCAAGTACAACCCAGTTGATTTTATTGCCGGTGGCTTTTTCCCATTCCGGCGACAGTTTCTGCATGATGATCATGTCACCATTATTGACCGTCGCGATAGTGAGCTCTTCCGCCCACGCAGCCCCGGCCATAACTGCAACACCTGCAGCAGACGCAATAAGCCCTGCAACATAAGACTTGGTCCGCATTTCGTCTCCTCCTTTACGAATGCATAGCAAAATTCTTACATATGTAAAATTTATGGCGCGAGCGTCCGTAGCTTGTCAAGGACGGTTTTCAATTTTGCGTTGCGAGGAGAAACGACCGCTATTGTGAACAGTTCTGAAGGCTGAAATCGCGGACATTTCTACCTGCCAAATTCACGAACCGATGTTTTAGCACATATGGATATTCACCGCATCATTCTCTGCGAACACATTTGTCTGCTTGACGTTTTGCCCCGCCTTTGACAGTTTGGCTGAACTTCGCCTGGAGGAAAATAAAGGCGAGCGGAGCTGGAGGAACATCCTGAAATCGTTGAAGAAGCGGCAACCGGGGCCAGATTTTGTCCTGAGAAATCAGCACATTCCAGTTTATGCGGCGGCTTCGCAAAAAACAGCATCGTCGTGTGCATCCTGCCCGCGACAACTGACGAACAGGACGTAAAGACGTGCGCAAGACAATACGCACCATGGAGGATTTTTCGGAGTTTGTTGGGCTTTCACGTCCAACGGTTTCGAAATATTTCAGTGATCCATCATCCGTCCGTCCCAAGACCCGCGAACTGATCGAAGCAGCGATCAAGCAATCCGGCTTTAGACCCAATCTTTTCGCGGTGAACCTCAATCGACGTCGCACGACAATTCTGGGTATAATTATTCCCAACCAGCTCGATCATTTCTACATGGCGATGACGAAGCGCTTGCAGTCGCTCGCAGAGCAACGCGGCTATCTTGCGATTGTTCTGTCATCCGATGGCAAGCCTGAGCTGGAAAAGCAGGCAATTGAAACTCTGCGTTCGCTCAATGTAGCAGGCGCCATCATCGCACCGCTTGGCGAAGCGTCGCAACATTCGACACTGGCGCGCCTCGCCGATGACGTTCCGATTGTCTATGTCGACTCTCCGCTCGACAACACCTCGCCCTTTGTCGGCACCGACAATCTCAAGTCCTTTCATCTGATCGTCGACTACCTGTGCCGCTCGGGCAGCGAGCCCTGTTATTTTTCCATGCCAATGGTCAATAACAACGCTATCAAACGACAAGATGCCTATAGACAGGCCATGGAAAAGCTCGGTTATGAGCCGCGCATCATTGACCTCGAACAAAGCCGAAGCTGGGATTTCGAGCGTTATGCCTTCGAGCAAACCGCGCGAATTCTGCGGGAAAAGGGACGTCTTCCGACAAGCACCGTTCTGTGCTCCAATGATCGCATCGCCTTTGGCGTAACCAGCGCACTCTGGCAGGCTGGTCTGAAAATCGGCAGGCTCAAGGATTGCGACGTTCGTGTCGCCGGTCACGACAATAATCCGCTGTCGGAATATACGTGCCCGCCGCTCACCACGGTGGCGCAGGATTATAATGAAATCGGGCGACTGGCGATTGAGCTCTTGTTTCGAACATTGGGCGAAACGACGGATGACCGACTGGAACTCCCGGAAACACAGCGCATTTTGCTTAATGCCGAAATCAAACTGCGCATGAGCGCATAAAAATGGCGGGTTATCCCGCCATTTTAGTTTCCGTTCTTTTAGTTCAGGCCGAGCGTGCCGCGCAGAGTAGAAAGATCTTCGGCAAGCGTGGTCACAGGACCAGCAAGTGCCTTGCGATCATCATCCGACAGCTTGTCGTAGGATTCGTAGCCGTCACCCTTCTTGTACTTTGCAAGAATGTCGTCGACCGTCTTGAAGTTGGCTTCCACCTTCTTCACGAGGTCTGGATTTTCCTTTTCCAGCAAAGGCTTGAAGAGCTCAACGATCTTCTGGGCACCATCGACATTGGCCTTGAAATCCCAAAGATCAGTGTGGCTGTAACGATCCTCCTCACCGGAAATCTTGGTTGCAGCCACTTCTTCCAGCAAGGCAGCGGCACCACCGACGACCTTTTCCGGCGGAACAGTCAGGTCTTTTACGCGCTTCTGGAGTTCCAGCACATCTGCATAGAGTTTGTCGGCAATCGGAGCGAGCCCTTCAGTCGAATTCTGCGCAAACAGGCCATATTCGATGCGGTGAAACCCGGTAAAATCTTCCGACTTCTCACCATTTTCATGGTCATCTGCTCGACTGTCGATCGAAGCGTCAAGATCGGCGAAAAGCTCGGCAATCGGCTCAATCTTTTCATACGAAACGCGCGATGAAGGATAAAGCCCCTTGGCCTTTTCCAGATCACCTGCCTTGACCGCGTCAGTGAAAGCCTTGGTGTCCTTTACCAGAACGTCGAGGTTTTCCTGCACATAGACTTTGTAGTCGGCGATCGGCTGAACGAGGTCCAGCGGTGAAACTTCGGCCTTGGCTGCGCCTAAGCTGAGCGTGAGAGCAACAGCACATGCCGATGCGAGCAATGGCAGACGATACTTCATATTTAGCCTCTCCAGATAAAGCGCATTGCGGGAAATGCGCGTTAAATCAAAACTTGAGATGCGATCCTCACCCGCGTGCATTTTGCGGACCGCTTGCCTCCAAAAGTGCGCGCGCGTAGTAGTCCTTGTGATCCTGAACACCTGGCAGCGCGAAGAAATACCCGCCTCCAATCGGTTTCAGGTATTCTTCCAACGGCTCGCCGTTGAGCCGGTTCTGAACCGTGATGAAGCCCTTTTCCAAATCAGCCTGATAGGCGATGAAGAGGAGACCCATATCAAGCTGACCCGACTTGCTGACCCCGTTTGAATAGTTGAATGGCCGACGCAGAATGAGGTGCTGTTCGGCATTGGCATCGCGCGGATTTGCCAAACGGATATGCGAGTCGAGCGGCGTCACCTTACCGTCCGCATCCTTCGCATAGTCGGGAACATCGGCTTCGGTCTTGCCGTCAAACGGCGCACCGCTATCCTTGCGACGGCCGAAAATGGCTTCCTGCTCCTGAAGCGGTGTGCGATCCCAGCGTTCGACGAAATTGCGAATAATGCGTACAGCCATATAGCTGCCATTGATCGCCCAGTCCGGCTCTTCATTTTGCTTCTGCACCCAGACTACGCGGTTCATCAATTCCTTGTCGGAGGAATCCGGATTGGCGGACCCGTCGCGGAAGCCGAGGAAGTTTCGCGCGCTTTCCTTCGCCCGGGGCGAATGCGGTGGCTGCACCGGAACCGTGCCTTCCTGTTTCCACCGAACCATCAGAAGATCAGGCATATTCTTCATGATGTCGCGCAGCGCATGGATGTTGGTGTCCGGCGTATTCGAACAAAACTGAATGACGATATCCCCGTGGCAGATGTCCTTCTGCAAGGCGTCGTTGGGGAAGCCGGTCATGCGCTGCAGAAGTTTCGGCTTCAACGGCTTCAGACCGAAACGATCATCGAACAAGGATGAACCAAGCGCGATCGTAACCGTGAGATTGTCCGGCGTGACGACAGGTCCAAGGATGCCGGAATCCGATGGCGGAAACTTCGCGTCGAGTTCTGGCGGCTCCCCACCCTTCATCAAGAATTCGGTCCGCTCGGTCAGCAGCTTGAACATGCGCTCGAGTTCAGCGCGGTCACGCGCCAGCACATCAAAGGAGGCTATGAGACCGGCAGCGGGCCGCGGCGTAACAATACCCGGCTGGTGCTTTCCGTAAAAAGGCTGGCTTTCGTAAAGCTTTTCACTTTCCGGCGCATTGGTCACGCTTTCCGAAGAAAGAGCATGGGCCGCCTGCGGGGCAAGCACGCCTGCAACGGCTCCGGCAACCCCGGCTGCACCAGCCCCGAGGAGCAGTGCACGGCGACCGACGGAAACAGGTTCTTCAGTGGTAATCTTATCGGCTTTGAAAAATTTTATGGTCATTAATCTACCCCAAGCTGATCGCGGAGTTTCGTAAACTGTGCAGCGAGTTGAGCTGCACCTTCCTTAATTTTCGTCTTTTCATCAGACGACAGAGCATCATACGCCTTGTAGTCATTGCCTTCGGCCCCTGTACCAAGCAGTGCCTTGATCGAAGTCGCATCCTTGTCGATGCCTTCAAAGGCTTTCGGATCAGTCTTTACAACGATTGGGCGCAGGACATCGGCAGTCTTCCCGGAACCTTCGAGGAGGCCAGACAAAGCCTGCAGATCGGTGTGCGCATAACGGTCTTCACCGGCATCAGACGCGGTCGAAGCAAAACGGTTCAATGCGGAAGCAGTGCCCGCCATCATGCGATCCGGTGAAATGCGAAGCCCGCGAATACGCTCTTTCAATGCAGTAGCATCCTGCTCAAGCTTGCCAGCAACAGGCGCCAGTCCATCGACGGATTTCTGCTCGAACAAACCGTATTCGATACGGTGCAAACCACCGAACGCAGGGTCCTGCTCACGCTTTTCAAAATAATCCGCGCGAGCATTGATAGCTGTATCAAGATCGGAGAACGCCTCCGAGACAGGAGCAATGCGCGCATAGGCTTCGCGCGCAGAACCGTAAGCCGCTTGTGCGGCCTCAAGGTTGCCGCTCCCTATTGCCGTGGAAAGTGCCGCAACAGCTTTCTGGAATTCAGCGACCTCTGTGGTCAGATAAATCTGATACTCGGCCAGTGCACCAATGAAAGCGGTAAGCGGAAGCTTGCCCTTTTCCGCTTCACTGGCAGCAGTCGCAGTTACAGTCAGCTTGCCGCGCGGATTGGAAAGGAGCCCGCAGGTAATCTGGTATTCGCCGGGTGTCAGCTTGGCGGTTATGGTCTGCTTGAAGCCAGGCGCAATATTTTCGCGTTCTTCAAGAACCATCACACCGTCAAGGATTTCCCACTCGACCGTCCGGTCCGACTTATTGACGATTTCAAATACCGAGCGCCCGGCCGGAACCGTCAGTTCGTTCGGCTCGCAGCTTTTTGCGTTGATCGCGACCTGTATTTTGTCACCGGCTTCTGCATGGCGGGCTTTGTCCGACACTCGGGATGCATAATAAAACGCAGCACCAGCGGCGAGCAGCAACAGCACGGTGAGAGCAAGTCCTATGCGGACCAGATTGCGCGACATGGGTTCAGCGGGTTTCGGATTCGTCATTGAAATCTCTTTTACTGTGCGCTTGTTTTGGCCTGGCCTGCGGTTGCCGGTGCACTGGCTGGCATCAGGAACAGGATGAGCGCCGGAACGAGGAAGGCGACATAGGCGACCACTTCACTGACGGTCGGCGTTGCGATGTAACCGAAAACACCCGCCAGAACCGAGCCAAGCGTGCTGTCGAGTGGCAGAACATCACTCATATCGAAAACAACCGTCTGGAAATGGTTCCAGATACCAGCTTCGTGCAGCGCCATGACAGAATTGGCGAGAATGCCCGCCGCGATGATCAAAATGAAAACACCGGTCCAGCGGAAGAAGCGACGAAGGTTCAGCTTCAAGCCACCCTTAAAGATGCCGTAGCCAACGGCGGCGGCCAGCAACACACCGAGAAGCGCGCCAAGCGGTGCTGCGGCCCCTTCGCTCTGCTGAAAAGCCGCCAGCAGAAAGAAGACCGATTCCAGTCCCTCACGCGCGACCGCAAAAAACACCATCAGAATGAGGCCAAAGCCTTTGTGCGTTGATGTCTGAAAGGCTGCATCGATGGAGTGATGCAGTTCCGACTTGATGGAGCGTGCGGCCTTGCGCATCCAGAACACCATTGAGGTCAGCACAACAACGGCAATCAGACCAATAATGGCTTCGAAAAGTTCCTGCGCTTTCTGCGGGAATTCCGCACTCAGAAGCTGCAGGATAGCGCCAACGGTAAGCGACATAGCCAAAGCAAGCAAAATGCCGATCCAGACTACCGGCATCCATGCGCTACGCCCGGTCTGGTGAAGATAACTGGCTATAATACCGACGATCAGCGCTGCTTCAACGCCTTCGCGGAACATGATGAGAAAAGGTACGAGCATTCCGACTATCCAAAAGACAGAGAAATCGGCCTGTCCCTTGGTCGCTTCTCTTCAAACCCGGCATGAAGCCTTCGCCATTTGGTCATCTTTTATATCTGCTGAGCCGGCGCTGCAAGTTAAATGAAGTTGACCAGTACAGGAATGTTTTAGAATTATTCTAACTATTTCAGGAACTTATGAGTCCGTTTGTTAGCGAGAAATGATAATCTGCCAAGTTCAGAGGCGATTGTATAAGTCATTGAAAATGCACCGAAGCCATGGTCCGAGCCCGATTAAACATCGGTTGGCTACGAGCTGAAATCAAACCGGTCTAGGTTTCAAATCTCCCGGGCAAACCTGCTTTCCCGGCTTGCGACGGATTAAGCCTGACATAATCTGCCTTCAAATCTTCGGATGTCTTACGACTGCCATCATGGCTCCAGCCGGGAGGCGCGATCATATACATCAGGCGCTGCCGCAAGGTGAGACCTGACGAGAATACGTCCTTGAACATACCGACCCATTCGTGAAACGCGACACGCACGGGATTGAATGTGCCAACATTTTTCACGATACCATAGCGAGGCATATCTTCCGGCAACTCCTCCACGAAGGTGCCCAACATACGATCCCAGACAATCAGCGTGCCTGCGTAATTCGCGTCAAGATAACGCGGATTGGTCGCATGGTGTACGCGGTGATGCGACGGGGTGTTGAAGATGAACTCGATAGGCTTCGGCAGTTTGCCGATGGCTTCCGTGTGAATCCAGAATTGATAGATAAGATTGAACCCATAGACGAAAGCGATCACCGCAGGGTGAAATCCCAGCAGTACCATCGGCACCTGCAACACGAACATGCCCGTCATCTGTCCGGTCCACGACTGACGCAGCGCCGTCGTCAGATTATAGTGCTGGCTGGAGTGGTGGTTGACGTGTTCCGCCCAGACCCAGCGCACACGATGCGCAATCCGGTGATAGCAGTAATAGCGCAAATCATCGAAGATGAAGGCGATCACGAATACCCACCAATGCAGACCGAGATCAAAAAAACGGAACTGCCAGACCCACAACAAAGCTGTCACGGAAACGAAGCCGAGCAACAAGCCTGCTGCAACATTGCCCGCCCCCATGAGCAGGCTTGTGAAGGCGTCTTTCGTTTCAAATTCGCCCTTACGCTGCCAATAGCGGATAGCCACGAGCTCAATCAGAATCCCCAGCACATAAAGCGGGATCGCAACACGCGTCACATCGAAAAAAACCGGATTGCTATCCATGTGGGCTCACCTCCCCAGACGAACCTGAAAGCCAGACTATCACTCTTTCCCGATCCGCAGCATTCCTGAAAAGGAAGCGCGCTTTGGGCCAGGTAAAATCCTTCATATGCAATATCAGTTCGGTATTGCCCTTATCCTCAAGAGCAAGGATATCAGCGGCGGTCATGAATCGCGTCAGAAAGCGGTCCCCAACACTATGGACGAGCCCGGTAGATGCGCCACACAACGGGAAAAATGCGGTGCGACGATCATCCGTATAACAAATCTCACTGATTTCGATCTCGGGATAGTCAAGATGAAAGCGCGTTTTGACACTTTCGTCATTGGGAAGAATGCTGCGTTTCAGCCCTCCACCCAGAAAATGAATTAGCAGAACGCCGAAACCTATCCCGGCGACAACCATAAGCAGAAGCAGCCGTAAATCCATGAAATCTCCCATTCGCAGCGATGCCAGTCGTTCCCGAAGACATCCTAGCCATCAGCCAGTGCGAATACATCCCAAAACTTCGCGGGCTGATTTGCGAGTCGCACCGACTTGCCATTTGCAACGGGAGATTGTTTCGATTTGGAGCACGCCACAGGCACAACAGGATACAAATGCTGACCAATAAGCTGGAGAACACAGCCGGAATCCGAAAAGTTTCAGAATTTTCCGAAATGGTCAAAAATTTCGTGTTTCAGGGGTTGAAGATTGGAGCAAGGTGATACATATCACAGTCACTTACCGCTGTGCCTCCTCCCATTGCGCGCGGTAAGTGTTCCCCTCTGGAGGTTTGCCCAATGTGGCACCTTCATAACTTAGCCGGACTTCCCAGTCCGGCTCTTTTTTTGCCCAAATTTCTGGCTATCTCTTCTTTTCACCAAAAATACGTAACTTGTACAAAGCACTGTTTTAAAAACACTAATTCACAAAAATCAGTTTTTTCAAAATCGTCCTTCTGCGCATTAACTTATTTTCAGTTAATCAGCGAGATACACTTGGGTACGACGCAAAAAAGCGCCGCGTTTCCGCGGCGCTTTCCATTGATTGACCTACATTTTATTTCAGCCGTAGGCTGCTACTGGCGGGCACGAACAAATGAGATTTCTATCGCCGCCAACGTTGTCGACACGGCTGACCGGCGGCCAGTATTTTGCCGTCGCATCGAAATCGCCATTGATCGCGCTTGCCGGGAACACGGCTTCCTCACGCGTGTAAGGATGCGTCCATTCCGTTGCCAGCGTATCGCCCGCCGTGTGCGGTGCATTGGCAAGCGGATTGTCATCCGAAGGCCAGACACCATCGGCAACCTTCTTCGCTTCGCCTGCAATGGCAATCATTGCATCGCAAAGACGATCGATTTCCGACTTTGGCTCAGACTCGGTTGGCTCAATCATCAGCGTTCCAGCGACCGGCCACGACATGGTCGGTGCATGGAAACCATAGTCGATGAGGCGCTTGGCCACGTCTTCTACGGTGATGCCTGCGCTATCCTTGAGAACACGCGTATCCACGATGCACTCATGCGCCACACGATCATGCGCGCCGGTGTAAAGGATCGGATAAGCGTCCTTCAGGCGATGCGCGATGTAGTTGGCGTTGAGGATTGCAGCCTCGGTTGCCTTCTTGAGACCCGCGCCGCCCATCATGCGGATATACATCCACGTAATGACCAGAATGGATGCACTGCCAAACGGTGCTGCGGAAACAGCGTGCTTGGAACCGAGGTCGACATGACCCGGCAGATAAGGCACCAGATGCTTGGCAACGCCAATCGGACCAACACCCGGACCGCCGCCGCCATGCGGAATGCAGAAGGTCTTGTGCAGGTTCATGTGGCAAACGTCGGCGCCAATATCGCAAGGACGTGCAAGGCCGACCAGCGCATTGAGGTTCGCACCGTCGAAATAGACCTGGCCGCCATTGTCATGGACGATCTCGCAGAATGCCTTGATGCCTTCTTCGAAGACACCATAGGTCGACGGATAGGTAATCATGAACGCGGCGAGATTATCGCGATGCTTCTCGGCCTTGGCCTTGAGATCGTCGATATCGATATCGCCATCCGGGCGGCAATTGACAACGACAACGCTCATGCCTGCCATCGAAGCACTGGCCGGATTGGTGCCATGCGCAGACGATGGGATCAGGCAGATGTTGCGATGACCTTCGCCACGCGACTGGTGATAATGACGGATGGCCAAGAGACCAGCATATTCGCCCTGACTGCCAGCATTTGGCTGCAACGATACACCTGCAAAGCCGGTGACTTCGCAAAGCCATGCTTCGACGTCAGATGTCATCTTCGCATAGCCTTCGGTCTGTGCCGCAGGCGCGAACGGATGCAGGTTTGCAACCGTATTCCAGCTCACCGGCATCATTTCTGCCGCCGCATTGAGCTTCATGGTGCAGGAGCCGAGCGGGATCATCGCACGATCCAGCGCCAGATCCTTGTCAGCCAGACGACGCAGGAAGCGCATCATCTCGGTTTCGGAACGATGCGAGTGGAATACATCCTGCGTCAGGAAGCCCTCACCGCGCGCGTCGCCCGGAACGAGAACCGCGTCGCCTTCGACAGCCTTCGCGCCGAAAAGAACAGCCAGTGCGGCCAGATCGTCTTCGGTCGAGGTTTCATCGAAAGTCACGCCAACCGTGTCCGCATCGATGATGCGGAGCAGACGACCGCCCTTGTCGGCTTCATCGGCAATCTTCGCAGCCTTACCGGCAACTTTAATCGTCACCGTATCGAACAGGCTATCGCCTGCGATCTCGACACCAGCAGCCTTGAGGCCAGCCGCAAAGCGTGCAGCAAGACCAGCAACACGCGTTGCAATAGCCTGCAAACCAGCAGGACCGTGCCAGATCGCGAAGGATGCGGCCATATTGGCGAGCAGTGCCTGCGCGGTACAGATGTTCGAGGTCGCCTTGTCGCGACGGATATGCTGTTCGCGGGTCTGGAGCGCCAGACGATAGGCTGCACGGCCATGCGCATCGACCGACTGACCGACGATGCGGCCCGGAATGATGCGGGTCAGAGGTTCCGACACCGCCAGATATGCGGCATGTGGACCACCGAAGCCCATCGGCACGCCGTAACGCTGCATGGAGCCTACAGCCATGTCGGCGCCCCAACTGGCTGGCGCTTCCATGATGGTCAGTGCCAACGGATCAGCAACTGCGATAACCAGTGTGCCTTTAGCCTTCGCATCGGCGATGACCTTGCCGAAATCGCCATAGACACCACGCGTATCCGGCCACGGCACGACGATGGCAGCGGTATTGTCATCGACAGTGCTGCCGGTTTCGATCTGCCAGCCAAGCGGTTCGGCGCGGGTGTTGACGACATCAATCGTCTGCGGATGCAGTTCGCCTGCAAGCAGGATACGGCTGCGCTTGTCGCGGTGATGACGGCAGGCAACGCCTATAGCTTCGGCAACTGCGGTCGCTTCATCGAGAAGCGAGGCGCAGGCAACCGGCAGGCCGGTCAGTTCAGCAACCAGCGTCTGGAAGTGGAAAAGAAGCTCGAGGCGGCCCTGGCTGATTTCCGACTGGTAAGGCGTATAGGCCGTGTACCAGGCCGGATTTTCAAACAGGTTGCGCTGAATGACAGGCGGTGTTTCCACACCATGATAGCCAGCACCGATGAAGCTCTTCTTCACCACATTGCGGCCCATGATTTCATGGAGCTCCGCAAGCGCTGCATGTTCGCTCAAAGCAGCGGGCAAATCGAGCGCGCGATTCAAACGAATAGATGCGGGAACCGCCTGGGTGATAAGGGTTTCCATGGAAGGAAGACCGAGCACTGCAAGCATTGCGCGCTCGTCTTCCAATCTTGGCCCGATATGACGGGCAACAAAGGGAAGAACCTGCTGCGTCATTTGTTTACCCTACCAGTTTGTCGTAACCGGCCTTGTCGAGCAGGCCGGAGAGCTGGCCTTCATCGGAAAGCTTCAGCTTGAAAAGCCAGCCTTCGCCTTCTGCGGCCTGATTGATAAGAGCCGGATCGCTTGCAACGGCTTCGTTGACTTCGACCACTTCGCCATCAACCGGCGCGTAAACGTCGGAAGCGGCCTTGACCGATTCCACAACCACGATGCCTTCGCCTTTCGTGGCCGTGCGGCCGACGTCCGGCAGCTCGACGAAAACGAGGTCACCCAGTTGTTCCTGTGCGTGGATCGTAATGCCAACAGTGGCAACGCCGTTTTCGACGCTGATCCACTCGTGATCTTCGGTGAACAGGATATTGGCCATGGAAATCATCCTTTGCGATAGCGATGCGGAGTGAAGGGAAGCGCCGAAACGTCAACGGGAACCTTGTTGCCGCGAACGTCAGCGAAAACACGTGTGCCGGGGGTAGCGAGACTTGCCTCGACATAGCCCATGGCAACCGGAAATCCTGCCGATGGACCGAACCCACCGGAAGTAACAGTGCCGATCTGGCGACCGGATTCATCAAAGAGGTCAGCTCCACCGCGGACCGGCTGGCGGCCTTCCGGCTTGAGGCCGACACGTTTGGCAGATGCGCCCTTGGCGATCGCGTCCAGCACGGCCTTTGCGCCGTTGAATGCAGCCTTTTCGCGCACAGGCTTGGCGATTGCCCAAGTGAGGCCAGCCGAAACAGGATCGGTTTCCGGCGTTATGTCCTGACCGTGCAGGCAGAGACCGGCTTCAAGGCGCAGACTGTCGCGAGCGGCAAGACCAATCCATTCGACGCGCTCGTCGGCGAGAAGCTTGGTTGCCAGCGCGCGCGCCTCATCGGCAGGCAGGCCGATTTCAAAACCGTCTTCGCCAGTATAGCCCGAGCGGGTCATGAACCAGCCCTGCTTGGGTTCAAAGCCGCTCATGAAGGCTAGATCGGCAGCGCCGGCAAGACCGGCATCGACGATAACGCTTTCGGCTTCCGGGCCCTGAATGGCGAGGAATACGCGGTCGAGCGGATTGACCGTGACCTGCTTGCCGGATGCGGCTTCATTCAGATGCTCGATGTCGGCATCGGCATTGCCTGCATTGGCGACGACCATGAAGCGGTCTTCGCCGAGGCGCGTGACGATGAGATCGTCAAGAATGCCGCCCTTGTCATTGAGGAAGAATGTATATTTCGACTGGCCGGTCTTCATCACCGTCGGATTGAGCGGGCAGGTTTCCGCCAGAAGTGCCGCAGCATCACTGCCGGAGACTTCGACCAGCTTCATGTGGGAAATGTCGAAAAGGCCCGCATGGTCACGCGTATGAAGATGCTCCTTCATAACGCCCAGCGGATAGGTGATTGGCATGTTCCAGCCTGCAAAGCCGCCGAAGCGCGCGCCAGCCTGTTCATGCAAATCCTGCAAAGGCAGGGTATTCAAATGTGCGGTATCGCCCATAACAACTCCAGAGTCGCACGTGTGCCTTCCGCAAAATGCGGTAGCTTCGTGCCCCTCTGTCTCAGGCCTGAGAGACTCGCATAGCAAAGCGCTATACTTACACCTTCGGCGCGGAGTTTCCCCCGACTTTCCAGAGTTGTCTTACCCGTCTGCGGTTCCTTGTACCTGAGAGATTTCGGGCGATTTCCCCTTCGGCGGCCAATTGGCGCTCTCCCGCAGACAGACAGTGCAAGAACGTCACATTATATGGCGTCCCGACACCCGACGAAACTCCCTTAACCCAATCCGGCGCGCAAGTCATGTAGAATTGTTGTCTCTAACCGACGATTTCCCGGACTTTTGCGACAAAATTTAAAGCGTACGGGAGGTTCAGATTTATACTCTATAATACATGCATATTGTGGCACAGACGAGACCGCGCATTTACCGGCAACTAAAGCCGTTGGAGGTGCGGGTCTCCACCACAATTTGTGGAGCGGTTTTCAGACCGGTGAATTTTTAAAGAAGTTTTAACCAGTTAGCTTCCGAAGCAGCCTGAATCCAGCCGATTTGCCTAACAGGGCATCAGATTGTGATCGCATAATGACCAAGCTGCGCAAAAGCCGTGCAACTGACAAGCTTTAACGCATTGCAGCTATGCAAATCTGTCTCTCCAATTCGAAATGCTTCGAGCCTATATGCTGTTTGCAACAAAGAGATAAGATTTTACTAGGTGAGAGAAATGAACCTGATCCGCTCGTACAACAACTGGCGCCGTTACCGTAACACCGTAAACGAACTGAGCCGCCTGAGCCCACGTGAACTGAACGACCTTGGCATCCTGCCTTCGGAAATCCCGTTCGTCGCACGCAAGGCCGCTGCTCGCTAATAGCGCCTCTGGAAGGCATCGGCCTTCTTCAAGGATCGCGAATCTTTATAACCGCGCGGTCCTACAGTTTCCAGAATATCACCGGGGTGTTTTCTCCTCCTCCCATTCCCTCGGTGATTCAAGACCGGATATCCTCCTCCCAAGTCCGGTCTTCCCCATAAAACACCCGTCGCCTCCTCCCGCGACGGGTGTTTTCGTTTATGAGGCGTCATTAAAGCGTGTCGCAATTTATCATATTCACACAACGCGCTTTAAGCTTATGTTTTCGTGCATGTCCTTATCCCATCGTAGCGGGACCAGAGATCAGTCCATTGGACTGATCTCCCCGCGAAGGCGGTTTCCACTTTTGGGAGGCATGCTTTAAGCCTCTTGCGAGACAGGCCTTGCCGCACCGCGCCTGTCGAACGCAATCGAGATTGCAAAAACAATCAAACCGGACAAGGCGAGCAATGCTCCGACTGTTCCTGTCGATGTCCAGCCATAGCCCCATGCGACCGCCAGACCGCCGAGCCATGCACCGAGCGCATTGGCGAGATTGAGCGCGGAATGGTTGAGGGCTGCCGCAAGCGTCTGCGCATCCGCCGCCACATCCATCAGACGCGTTTGCAATGCGGGGACGAGCGCAAAGCCACCACCGACCAGAAGCACGTTCAAGAACGCGGTCGCCGGATGCTGCATGAGAACGGGGAAAGCAAGCATAACGGCCATATCATAGAGCAGCACCAGACCAACCGTTCCCATGACAGAACGATCTGTGAGACGCGAACCAACTATATTGCCAAGCACCATACCGAGACCGAACATCGCGAAGACGAAAGGCATCCATTTCACATCGACATGCGAAACCTCGGTGACTGTCGCCGCAACATAGGTAAAGACCGAAAACAGGCCACCAGTGCCGATTGCACCAATCCCGAGCGTCAGCCAGACCTGCTTGCGACGGAACGCTCCCAGTTCGCGCAAAGGTGATGCTCCTTCGCCTGCGGGCTGTCTAGGCACATAGATCGCGACCAGCACCATGGTCAGAATTGCAATCAAGCCAACCGACCCGAACATTGCACGCCATCCGGCAATCTGGCCGAGAGAGGTCGCAAGCGGTGTCCCGCACAACGTCGCAATGGTCAGCCCCATCATGACCCGCCCTACAGCCTGAGCGCGCTTGCCCGGTTCCGCCAAGGATGCGGCGACAAGTGAAGCGACGCCGAAATAGGCTCCGTGAGGAAAACCCGCAACGAACCGCATCATGTAAAGACCGCCATAGTCCTGCATGAATGCGCTTGCGAGATTACCGAAAGCGAACAGCCCCATAAGCAGGAAGAGGAGTTTGCGGCGGTCGAGCCTTGCGCCAATCACGGCCAGCACCGGCGCGCCGATCAGAACACCAAGCGCATAAGAACTGATGAGATGGCCGCCTTGCGGAATGGTCACATTAAGATCGCGAGCGATATCGGGCAGCAGCGCCATAATCGCGAATTCACCGGTGCCTATACCGAAGCCGCCGATGGCAAGCGCCAGTTCCGCCAATCGTGCAGACGAACGCGGCGAAGTTTCCGGCGATGAAGCCGAAGGTTGAATTTTGGACATGAATGGGCCTGAAGGGAATGGAGGATGTCGGACAACCCTACCACTCCTTTCAGGCAAAGGCGATACGCCTTGCTGCGGCGCTTTGACGGCTCAGCGGCAAGTGACTATCTGGCCGCAACCACCTCGATTTCGACCTTGAATTCCTCACGCGTGAAACCGGAAACGATCATCAGCGTCGAGGCTGGCGCTGGCTGGGGAAACAGCCTGTCGCGAACATCCATATAAGGACGCATGTAAACCCGATCCGTGACGTAAGCATTGATACGCACGACATCGGAGAGCTCCATGCCGCCATCGCGCAGAATACGGCGAATATTCTCGAAACAGAGTTCGGCCTGAGTGCCTGCATCTTCCGGCACGCTTGCATCGGGCGCGATACCCAGTTGGCCGGAACAGAAAATCATTTCAGCATTGGCTTTAACTTTCACGCCATGACTGTAGGCGGCAAAGGGCGCCGCCATGTCGGCGGGCAGCAGATGTTTCAAACTGTTCATAGTGATTCCTCAAGATTTCGGCGCTGCAGTCAGCATTTCTTTCAGCCGTGCGGCTCCGGCTGCAATATCAGCCTCGGTCGGATTAATACCTGCGGCCAGCAGACGGCGCGCAATCATATGGTCCGCGGGGCGGTTGATGGAATCGACAGCCACAAGCCTGTCACCGGTAAAATGGAAGATGGAGAACGCATTTTCTTCCGGGTTCCCCGAAAGGATATGCCGATCAGCATCGAAGGAAAGTCCTGCCGTCTGCAACTTCATATCGCCCTGATCGGACCAGAACCAGGCGATTTCCCGAAACGGCGTTCCGCGCCCGACAATGGTGCGCGCCACATGCTTTGCCTGATCGGTCGCGTTTTGCACCGATTCCAGCCGCACCCGGCGACCGGCATGAAAGTGATCGTAACTCACGCAGTCGCCAATGGCATAAACATGGCTGGCAGACGTACGCAGGTTCTCATCGACAACAATGCCGTTATCGATTGCAAGTCCCGCCGTTACCGCAAGCTCGACATTTGGCACCGCGCCAGTGCCGATCACGACCATATCCGCCGGGAATATCATGCCGTCCGCCGCTTTCACGCCGGTAACACGGTTATTTTCACCCTCGATTGCCGTAACACCTAGACCGGTCAAAAGTGTGATGTTGGCGGCGCGGCTGCGTTCTTCCACATGGGCGGAGATATGCGTTGCAACCGAACGGCCCAGCACACGAGGCGCGGCCTCGATCAGAACCGTCTTTTTGCCAAGTGCGATTGCACTATGGGCCATTTCAAGGCCAATGAAACCGCCGCCGATAATGACGACGTTCACGACATTCGGCATTGCTGCTGCGATGCGACGTGCATCTTCCATCCGGCGCAGCGTGAAGACACCTTCAAGCCCGACGCCCGATACATTGGGAATGCGCGCGCGTGCGCCGGTTGCGAAGATCAGTTCAGACCAGTTCAACACGCGTCCATCATCAAGCGCGACTGCCTTGTCTGCAATCGATACGTTTTCGACGTGATGGCCGAACAGCATCTCGATATTATTTTCGCGATAAGTTGCTTCTGGACGCAGCACCAGACCGCCGCCTTCCGGAGCTTTCAGATAGGATTTGGAGAGCGGCGGCTTATGGTAGGGAATATCGGTTTCGTCGTTGATGAGAATGATTTCGCCTGCATAGCCTTCCTGCCGAAGACTGATAGCAGCCTGCGAACCGGCATGGCCAGCCCCAATGATAATGCATCTGTCGTCCATAGGACCTCCGGAAATTTCCGCACATCATAAACGTGTCGCGGCCCGTCACGTGACCAAATAGCCACGGATTCACACCTTAATTGCACGCAATTTGAATATTTAAAACATTTAGTTTGACCGATCGGTCAGATTGTTTAGTAGGATGCATCAAATCTGGTTTGACGCGCATCTTGTTCCGAAAACCGTTTCACACTTTTCGGGATGCGCTCTAACGCCCTTGGCCCGAGCGTGTAGGAGTTGCAATCTTGAAACGATATTGGTCCGATTATACGAGCGAGGCATTCTCCCGCCTCGATCGCGAGAAGCTTGTGGCGGTTCTGCCCGTCGGCGCAATCGAACAGCACGGACCTCACCTGCCGCTGGCGGTCGATGCTGCTATTGTCGATGGTATGGTGAAGGAAACAATCGCCCGCCTGCCTGAAACAAGCCAAGCGCTTTTCCTGCCGACGCAGGCCATCGGCAAGAGCAACGAGCACAGCCTTTACCCCGGCACATTGACGTTCTCGGCAGAGACGATCATACGAATGTGGTGCGAAATCGGTGGCTGCGTGGCAGCAAGCGGCGTCCGCAAAATGGCGCTTCTCAATAGCCATGGCGGCCAGATCAGTGTCATGGATATCGTCGCACGAGAGCTTCGCATTCGCCACAATATGATGGTGGTGAGCATAAACTGGTTCGGCCTTGGAATGCCGGAAGGTGTCTACAGCGACCACGACGCTAAGCATGGCATTCATGCCGGGGACATGGAAACCTCGGTGATGCTGGAAATGCATCCCGATCTTGTCGACATGTCGAAAGCACAGGATTTCCGTACACTTACGGAAACTTTTGCAAGTGATTTCAAGCATCTTTCACTGAGCGGCGGTGCAAAGCCTGCCTGGCAGATTCAGGATATCAATCCTTATGGCGCCGCTGGCGACGCAACGCTCGCGACTGCCGAAAAAGGTCGAGCAACCATCGATTTTGCCGCTGAGCGTTTGGTCGAGGTGCTGGCGGAGATCGAACGAGCGCCGCTTTCCTGGCTCGACAATCAACCAGCCTGGTAAGGATAATGAGCGTGTCCCCCAACTCGCAAGCTCCGTCCTCTCTGATCGAGATTGACGGCGTCTACAAGCAATATGGCACCGGCGTGATGGCTGTGAGCGACATGTCGCTCAAGATCGAGCAAGGCCAGTTCGTCAGCTTTCTTGGCCCCTCGGGCTGCGGCAAGAGCACTGCGCTGCGCATGATCGCCGGTCTGGAATCGATTTCCGCCGGTGATATCCGCGTTAACGGCCACGCTCCCGGCAAGGGACCTATCGGCGCTCAGGATATAGGCTTCGTTTTTCAGGAGCCGACGCTGATGCCTTGGGCCAGCGTCTTCGACAATGTCTATCTGCCGCTGCGTCTCACTGGTATTTCCCGCAAGGAAGCGACCCCGCGCGTTGAAGAAGCTCTGGCACAAGTTGGCCTGTCACGCTTTGCCAAGGCTTTTCCGCGAGAGCTCTCAGGCGGCATGAAAATGCGCGTTTCCATCGCCCGCGCGCTGGTTACACGTCCGCGTCTTCTCTTGATGGATGAACCTTTTGCAGCGCTCGATGAAATGACGCGCTTCAAGCTCAACAATGACGTGCTGCGTCTTTGGCAGGAACACGGCCTGACGGTTATCTTCGTTACCCACAGCGTTTACGAGTCGGTCTATCTGTCCAACCGCGTTATCGTCATGGCGGCAAGGCCGGGCCGCGTGGTTGCCGATATACCGATCATCGGCTCCTACCCCCGCGCTGAAAATTACCGCACGACAGATGCATATGCGAAATATTGCGCCAAGGTTTCCGATGCGCTGACCGCGACGCTTTCCTCTGAAGATATTGATCACTGAGGACATGCAAATGAACCAGATGCAAAACGAACTGCCCGTTCTCAATTCCGAACAGGATCGCCTAGCCCGACGTGATCGCACCTTGCGCATTGTCATGCCGACAATGGCAATCATCATCGCGCTCGGCATATGGGAAGGTCTCGTCCGTTATTATCAGGTGCCGCATTACCTGATCCCTGCCCCCTCCCTGGTCGCGGAAACGCTCTACAAGGATGGTCCGTCCCTGATGGCCTCCATGTGGTTCACGGTCAAGCTGACGCTGATCTCACTGGCCTGCGCCATTATTGGCGGCGTTCTGCTCGGCATGATCTTCGCCCTGTCGCGCCCGATTGAAATGGCGTTCTTTCCCTTTGCCGTTATCCTTCAGGTCACACCGGTCATCGCTATCGCACCGCTCATCCTTATCTATGTGCGCGATACATTTTCAGCCTTGTTGATCTGCGCCTGGATCGTGGCGTTCTTCCCGATCCTTTCCAACACGGTGATTGGATTGCGCAGCGCCGACCATAATCTGCGCGATCTGTTCAAACTCTACCGCGCTTCTCCATGGCAGCGCTTGCGCTATCTGCTAGCGCCGAGCGCATTGCCCTATTTCATGGCCGCGCTGAAAATCGCCGGTGGCCTGTCACTGATCGGTGCAGTTGTGGCTGAGTTCGTTGCCGGTACGGCAGGCCAAAGCACAGGTCTTGCCTCGCGTATTCTGGAATCGAGCTTCCGCAACGAAATTCCGCGCATGTTTGCCGCGCTTTTCCTCGTTTCGCTGCTCGGCATCGTGATTTTCCTTATCACAAGCTGGCTGTCGCGCCTCGTCCTCGGGCGCTGGCATGAAAGCGAAATCCGTCGTGAGCGCTAAAATGCTGGCTGGCGTCGCCATAGCCGGACTTTCCGGGCACTACGACATCAAGATCGGAGGTGATCGCATCGCCTCGCTTTTGCCGTCGCAAGTTGTGGGTGGCGGACTTGTCACTCCACTTTTCGCGGATGTCCACGTCCATCTCGACAAGACGTTCACGATCCAGCGCATTGCGGAAAACGGCAGCGCCAGAGTGGATTGCCTGTTCGACGCCATAGACCTGATGAGCACGGACCGGAGGAACTGGAGCGCGGAAGATATCCGTATCCGCGCTAGCAAAGGCCTTGAAGCAGCGTTCGAACAAGGCGTCGGCGCAATGCGTAGCCATGTGGACTGGACGACGCCGGAAGTTCCCGTTGCATGGCCTGTTCTGAACGAACTGCGCCACGAATGGGAAGACCGGATCGACCTTCAGCTGGCGGCACTTGTCCACGGTGATCTGGTGTTTGATGCAGGCTCGCAAATCGCGACCCGTGTTGCAAAAGACAGCGGCGTGTTCGGCGCGTTCTTCTATCGCAACGCCGATCTTGAAGCCAAAATTGAAGAAGTGTTCCGCCTCGCCGTGCAGCATGATCTCAACCTCGACTTCCATGTCGATGAAGGTCTGGATGTCGAAGCAAACGGGTTTTCGCTGATCGTATCGGCGACCAAACTCCATGACATGGCTGGCCGGGTGCTATGCGGCCATGCCTGCTCGCTATCATTGCGCACGCCGGACGAACTGCAGCACATCCTAGGCGCTGCCGCAGATGCAGGCACGGCACTCGTTTCGCTGCCCACGACAAACCTCTATCTGCAAGATCGGATCGGCGGGAAGTCTCCGCGCCTGCGCGGTGTTGCCCCGCTTAAGGAAGCGCGCGCAGCGGGCATGAATGTCATGCTCGGTTCCGACAATGTCCGCGATGCATTCTATCCTTACGGCGATTATGATCCGCTTGCCATACTCCGCCTTGCCGCGCCGGTCTGCCACGTCGAGCCGCAGGACTGGCTCGACAGCATCACCACCCTGCCCGCCCGCCTTATTGGCAGCGAAAACGTGCGGCAACCACAGGCTGGTGGCGTGGCCAGTTTTGTCTGGCACGATGCAGTAGACCTGAACGATCTCATCAGCCGCCCGCAGGCCCGCCGCGTCGTCTGGCGCGATGGCGTTGCCACAACTCAAATCAACGGGAGAGCCATATGAATTCTGCCGCTCCACAGCGCATCTACGACTGGGCCGCATTCCGCGCCGAAATCGACGGAATTCGCACATACGATGACCCAAAGCAGGTCGAACTACGCTCGCGCGATTATTTCTGGTACAGTCCGATCCTGACCGAAGATATCGGCCATTATGTCGGCGATCTCGTCGTCATCCCTAAAGATCAGGACGAGGTGCGTCGCGTGGCGGCAGCCGCCGCAAAACTGCGTATTCCGATTACTGTTCGCGGCGGCGGCACAGGCAATTACGGTCAATGCGTTCCGCTCGAAGGCGGCATCATTCTGGACATGACCAAGATCGACCGCATCGTTTCCATCGAACCCGGCAAGGTTCGTGTCGAAGGCGGTGCTCGCATTTCACGCCTTGACGATGCCGTGCGCGAAACCGGTCAGGAACTGTTGATGTATCCGTCGACCCGCCGCATCGCCACGATTGGCGGCTTTTTCTCAGGCGGTTCAGGCGGCATCGGCTCACTGCGTCACGGTATGTTGCGCGACGATGGCAATGTCTATTCGGTCAAGGTTCTGACTGTCGAACCGGAGCCGAAAATTATCGAATTGAGCGGACGCGACATTCATAAAGTCCAGCATGCCTATGGCACCAACGGCATCATTCTGGAGTTGGAAATCGGTCTTACCAAGGCGACCGACTGGATACATACTGCTGCCTTGTTCGATAGTTACGAGGCAACGCTCAACTTCTGCCTCAAGGCACTGGAAGACAATCTTGACTGCTATCTTCTGACCACAGTTGATCGCCGTTTTGCACGCTTTTACACCAAGTTCGGCGATCTGTTCCCATCCGACAAGGATGCGGTTTTTGCCATGATTGCCCCGGAAGAAATGGCTCGTTTCGAAGCGCTCGCCACTGAATTTGGCGGCAAGATTTCCTTCGCCATGACACTGGATGAATTGCACAAGAATGGTTTGCAGCCTGCTTATGAGTGCGGCTGGAACCACACAACCTTGCAGGCGCTGAAAGCCGAGGAAGGCTGGACCTATCTGCAGGTCGCCTATCCGCGTCCGTTTGACGTCGATGTAGTGACACGCCAGATCGAGCGCTACGGCGAAACACAATATATGCATCACGAAATGGCGCGCCTTGAAGGAGAAGTGCAGATTTTCGCGCTTCCGCTTGTCCGCTTTGAAGGCCGTGACGAGATGTACCGCCTGATCAAGGAACTGGAGCAGGTTGACGGCTGCGACATCTACGATCCGCATGCCTACACCATCGAGGATGGCGGCATGAAAGAGATCGACAGCGTCCAGATCGAATTCAAAAAACTGGCCGACCCGTACGGCCTGCTCAATCCGGGCAAAACGCGCGGCTGGACCGCCGACATGGCTTTGACTGATTAAAACAAGGGGAACCAATATGAAAAAGACACTGGTTGCGGCGCTGGCCGCACTTTCCATGAGCCTTTCCGCACAGATGGCCTATGCGCTTGACAAGGTGACACTCGGCACCAACTGGCTCGCACAAGCCGGTCACGGCGGCTTTTATCAGGCCCTTGCCGATGGCACCTATGAGAAATACGGCCTCGACGTGCAAATCGAAATGGGCGGACCGCAGGTCAACAATCGCCCGATGCTTGCCGCAGGCCGTCTCGACTTCCTGCTGACCGGAAATCTGCTTCTGTCGTTCAACAACGTCGCTAACGGCGTGCCAACGACGGTTGTTGCCGCGTTTTACCAGAAAGACCCGCAGGCATTGATGGCACATGAAGGTGCGTACAAGGATTTCAAGGATCTGACCAATGCCGAAACGATCCTGATTTCGAAGGACGGCCAGTTCTCATTCTGGCCATGGCTCGTCAAGGACTTTGGCTTCAAGGACGAACAGCTGCGCCCTTATGGCTATAGCCTCGCCCAGTTCCTCAATGACAAGAAAGTCGTGCAGCAGGCCTATGCGACCGCTGAGCCGATCTATGCCGAAAAAGAAGGCGCGAAGGTTACGACCTATCTCCTCGCCGACTACGGCTACAGCACCTACGGCAACACGATCGAAACCCGTCAGGATCTGATCGAAAAGAACCCCGACCTGGTACAGCGCTTCGTCAGTGCTTCCATCGAGGGCTGGACCAATTTCCTCTATGGCGACCGCAGCAAAGCCTATGAACTGATCCTGAAAGATAATCCGGACATGAGCAAGGAAACGCTCGATGCGGAACTGGAGCGGATCAAGAACCTTCAGCTCATCGATAGCGGCGACACGCTTGAAAAGGGAATTGGCGCAATCTCGATGGATCGCGTCAAGGCGTTCTACGAACTCGCCCGTAAGGCAGGGATTGTCAGCGGCGACGAACTCGACATGAGCAAGGTCGCGACCGATGCCTTCGTAAACAAGGGCGTGGGACTCGACATCAAGAAGAAGCTGGGCCAATAACCCCACCTCAATCGCGGCAGGTATGGATGAGCAACGGCGACGAGAATGGTCACACCGAACTGACCGGACGGGACAAGGTTCTCGGACGCAGGCGGCGCATTCTCGGCGCAATACGGGCTGCTGCGATTGACGAATTTGCCGAAAAAGGTCTTGCGGGGGCATCCACGCAAGGCATTGCGCATCGCGCCGGTCTCACCAAGCCTCAACTGCACTACTATATTTCGAGCAAGGAAGAGCTTTACGAGGATATCATCGTCTATATTCTCGACGAGTGGGAAGAGATATTCCTCGGCGCCAATACTGAGGATGATCCTGCCAAAGTGATCCGGCAATATATCCGTGCTAAGCTCGAGTATAGTCAGAAGAATCCCAAGGCTTCACGCCTTTTCACCACCGAAATTGCCAATGGCGCTCCATATCTGAGCCGCCATTGGAAAAAACATGTCTCTGCCACCCATAATGCGGTGAAACTTATCCAGTCATGGGTGGATGACGGCCGCATCAAGCCTGTCGATCCCCTACTGTTTCAAATGCATATATGGGCTGTTACCCAGCATTATGCCGACTTTGAAGCACAGGTCCGCAGCATGATGGAACTCGACAAGGACGAACCGCTCGACATTGAACGGATCGAGAAAGAGGTTTCGGCGCTGTTTCTGCGGGCCTGCGGGTTGGAATAAAACGCGTACCGACGACCCTATCAGCGTAACCCTTCAAGTTCCGCGATGCGGGCGGCGCTGTCCTTTTCCAGCATTCTGGTCATTTCGCGAATGACCGTTTCTGCCAGTACAAAGAGTGCTGCCGACGAATCCCAGGCTGACGGCACGGCTGTACGTCCTGCCAGAACATGCCGCGCCACGCGTGCAATCGGCGAAAGCCACTGGTCGGTCACAAGGATGACTTCTACCCCTCGCGCCCGCGCCTTCTCAGAGAGCTTCAGAAGGCTGTCCTGATAACGACGAATATCGAAAACCACCAGAACGTCGCGCTTTCCCATATCGAGAAGACGGTCACGCCACACGCTCTCCTGTCCGCCCAAATGAAAGACGTGCGGACGAATGACAGTCATATGCGCCGCCATATACTGCGCAATGGGATCGGTGAAGCGTCCACCAATGAGATAGACATTTCCTTTCCCGTCGCTCAAAGCTGACACGGCCTGGCGCAGTTGCTTTTCGCCGAGGTGCCGAAAGCTTTCACGGATATTCTCCAGCGTGTGCTCCACAGCCGGATAGGCTGTGTCTGGCCCTGTTCCCGGCTGTTCGTTCCGATGGTGCGGCGATTGCAACTGGGCTGCGAGCTCATCCTGTAATCGCGCCTGAAAATCAGGATAGCTCTGGAATCCGAGTCTGTTCACAAAACGCAGGATCGTCGGGGAACTGACGCCCGCCAATGCGGAAAACTCCGCGACAGTTTTCAGGCCCAGCATCGGGTAGTTGGCGATCAGCGTCTGTGCGGCACTGCGCTCGCCTGCCGGCATTGTATCGATCCGCTCATTGATCAGCTCCGCAACGCTTGCATGCACCGGCACAGCACTTTCCGTTCCCGAACGCCCTTTTTGAATTTGGGCGAAATTGTGTTTGACAAATAATCATAGGACGTATCAAATAATCCGCAATAGCGCATAATTGGAAAAAACGTAACATAAGTTACAGCGCGGGGAACAAACAGAATGACGGACGAGCGAGAACATCGCACGGCTTCGTGCGAGCCTGTTTCTGTCTTCAACAAGGATGGGGAAAGTCCCTATCTTCTTGTCTGCGAGCACGCATCCAATTTCATTCCCGAGACTTTCGACGGGCTCGGACTGAACGCCGATGCATTGCAGGCTCATATCGCCTGGGACCCCGGAGCGGTGGAAGTCGCAAGACATCTCGCTACGTCTCTTAACGCGCCTCTCGTCGAAAGCCAGCTTTCGCGACTGATGATCGATTGCAATCGTCCACTCGACGCTCACGACCTCATTCCGGAAATCAGCGAGACGACCGTGGTCCCCGGAAATCACGCGCTCAATTCCATGGAACATTTGGCGCGTATCGATCTTTCGCATCGTCCATTCCACACTACTGTCGAACACGTAATTGCAGATCGTGCGCGACGAGGACTATCATCCTGGATCGTGACGATCCATTCCTTCACGCCCGTCTATCGCGACATCCCCCGCCCCTGGCAAATCGGTATCATACACGATGAAGATGACCGGATTGGCAAACCGCTGATTGCCGCGCTGCAGAAAGACTTAAACCTCAATGTCGGTGTCAACGAGCCCTATTCGCCGGCGGACCGCGTCTATTACACGCTGGAGCGGCACGCCCGCCCGCGCAATGCGCCCTGCGTGATGATCGAACTTCGCAACAATGAGATTGCCGATGGTCCGGCGCAGGCCGACTGGGCCGAAAAACTCGCAACGATATTGAAGGACATTGCGAAAGCAATTGGCCCCCACAACACGGAACAGAAAGCCTGAAGGAGCGGAAAATGCCGAAGCCGATCAGACTGTTCGTCAAATATGTTGATGCAGTGAATTACTACGTCGGGCGCTTTGCGATGTATCTCTTCTTCGTGCTCGGTGCCTGCCTTCTATATTCGACTTTTTCACGCGTGGTTCTCGGCGTGCCGGTCAACTGGGTCTTGGAAATGTCCCAGTTTTTGCTCTCTGCCTATTATCTGCTCGGCGGCGCCTACGCCATGCAGCAAGGCGCGCATGTACGTATGGACCTGTTCTTCGACCGTCTTTCACCGCGCAGGAAAATGATCACCGACATGATCACCATCCTGTTCATCATCTTCTATCTCGGTGTGATGGTCGCCGGCGGCATTTCATCGACCAACTACGCCATCGTTTACAACCAGAAAAACTATACTGCCTGGGCTCCGCTTCTATGGCCGATCAAGCTCATCATGACCGTCGGTATTTTGCTGCTGCTACTGCAATGCGTCTCCAATTTCTTCAAGGACTGGGCCTCCCTGCGTGGAAAGCCAATCAGCACCATTGCGGGTCCCACCATTGAGGAAGGGCATCACATATGAGTTCGGAATTCATAACGCTCTTCATGTTTGCAACCATGATGGTGCTGCTCATGACCGGGCAGCGCGTATTCGGCGTGATCGGTTTTGTCGGCTCGCTCGCCGCGCTCCTGCTTTGGGGCAAAGGCTCGTTCGAGATGCCGTACAATGCCACCTTTGCGGTGTTGAACTGGTATCCGCTTATCACAGTGCCGTTCTTTGTCTTCATGGGTTACATGCTCTCGGAATCGGGGATTGCCAGCAATCTCTACCGCATGTTCCACGTGTGGTTCGGCGGCATTCGCGGCGGTCTGGCACTGGGCACGATCGGCCTGATGGTCATCATTTCCTGCATGAACGGCCTGAGTGTTGCGGGCATGGCCATTGGCGCGACCGTAGCTCTGCCGGAGCTTCTCAAGCGTGGCTACAACAAGGTTATGGTAACGGGCGTCATTCAGGCTGGCAGCTCGCTCGGCATTCTCATTCCGCCAAGCGTGGTGCTGGTTCTCTACGCAATGATTGCCCGGCAGCCGGTTCTGCAGCTCTGGCTCGCAGGGATTGGTCCCGGCCTTCTCATGGCCGCGCTCTTTGCGATCTATATCTACATACGCTGCCGCATCCAGCCCGAACTCGGACCGACTTTGCCGCAGGAAGAACTGGACAGGATCACATGGCACGACCGTTTTGTCGCGCTACGCGCGGGCATTCTTCCGCTCGTGGTTTTCGGCGCAATGATGGGATTGTTCCTCACAGGCGTTACCAGCCTTGTGGAAAGCTCCGCCGTCGGCGCGTTGCTCGCGACACTTGCCGCGCTTTTCACCGGACGCCTCAACAAGATTGTCTGGGAAACCACGACACGGAACAGTCTCACCGTCACCTGCATGTTCCTCTGGATCATTCTGGCCGCACTCTGCTTCTCTTCCGTCTATGATGGTCTCGGAGCGGTGAAAGCGATCGAAAGCGTATTGCTCCATACCTTCGATCTGTCGCCGTGGACAATCCTGATATTGATGCTGTTTTCGTTCATCATACTGGGCATGTTCCTTGATGACACGGCAATGCTGGTCATCGTGGCGCCGCTTTACATACCGCTGGTCAAGAGCCTCGGCTTTAACGCCATCTGGTTCGGCGTGCTCTACACGATCACCTGCCAAATCGCATATATCACGCCGCCTTTCGGATACAATCTGTTCATGATGCGGGCCTTGGCGCCGAAGGAAGTCACATTGATAGACATCTATCGTTCAATCGTGCCGTTCTTCTTCCTCATGGTGTTGACCATCATTATCCTGATGATCTTTCCGCAGATCGCGATGTGGTTGCCCAACTGGTACACAGGACGATGACGATAATTACGGGAGAATACGCATAAGCCGGTGACAAGAGCCCGAAGGGCCAGACCGGGACAAATAAAGGGTGAACTCAAACAAGAGTGGGAGAATGGGCATGAGTGAGAATAGCAAGCTTAACAAACGCGATTTTCTCAAGAAAGCCGGGCTGACGACCGTTGGCGCGCTGGGTGCAAGTACACTTGCAACGCCGTATGTCAGGGCACAAAGCCCGATCAAATGGCGGCTCCAGACCTATGCGGGTCCGGCACTTGCAGAGCACGTCATCAAGCCGTCTATCGACGCCTTCAACAAGGCTGCCAATGGCGACATGGTGATCGAACTTTATACTGCCGACCAACTCGTGCCGCAGGGTGAGTTGTTCCGTGCCGTTCAGTCCGGCACAATCGACGCCGCGCAAAGCGACGACGACTCCATGGCGTCTCCAGTCGATGTCGCAGTGTTCGGGGCTTACTTCCCCTTCGCATCACGCTACAGCCTCGATGTGCCCGCCCTGTTCAACTGGTATGGGCTCAATGAAATCTGGGAAGAAGCCTATAAGGAGATTCCAGGAGTTACATGGCTTAGCGCCGGTTCCTGGGACCCCTGCAACTTCGTGACCACCAAACCGATCCGCAGCGTCGCGGACCTGCAAGGACTTCGCGTCTTCACTTTCCCGACCGGCGGTCGCTTCCTGACCAAATTCGGCGTCGTGCCCGTCACGCTGCCATGGGAAGATATTGAAGTTGCCATCCAGACGGGCGAACTCGACGGCGTTGCATGGTGTGGTGCGACCGAGGCCTATACGGTCGGCTGGGCCGACATCAACAAGTACTATCTGACCAACAACATCAACGGTGCATGGGCTGGTTCCTATTTCGCGAATACGGAGAAATGGGAAGCCGTGCCGGATCACCTGAAGACCCTGTTCAAGCTGGCGATGGATTCATCGCACTATTACCGCCAGCACTGGTACTGGTGGGGCGAGGCTCATTATCGCACCACTGGCGGGAAGCTGGAACTGACGACTATTCCGGAATCGGAATGGAAGCAGATCGAAGATGCTGCACAGGAATTCTGGGACGACATCGCACAGAAGAGCGAACGCAACGCCAAAGTCGTCGCGATCCTGAAAAAATATCAAGAAACCATGCGAGGTGCGGGTGCGCCTTACCGCTACGCATGAGAATTTTGGACGCGGCACACTGTGCCGCGTCCATCACTTTTTTCCGTTCTGGAGCGAGCATAAATGGCCGAACAGTTGACTTTCGATGCATTGAAAAGAGCCGTTGCAAACGATGAAATCGATACGGTGCTCGCATGTTTTGTGGACATGCAGGGACGCCTGATCGGCAAACGCTTCTACGGACAGTTCTTCGTGGAATCTGGTTACGACGAGACCCATGGCTGCAACTATCTCCTCGCCGACGATATCGATATGGAGCCTGTGCCAGGCTATGAGGCCGCCGGATGGGACAAGGGCTATGGTGATTTTGTCATCAAGCCAGACCTTTCGACCCTGCGTGTCGCCACATGGCTGGAAAAGACCGTCATCGTGCTTTGTGACGTGCTCGATCACCACGATCATCAGGATCTGGCGCATTCCCCGCGCGCTATCCTCAAGAAGCAGCTCGCACGCCTGCACGAGCGCGGCTATCGCGCTTATTTCGCGTCCGAGCTTGAATTCTACCTCTTCGACGAGACTTACAAGACGGCCCGCGCCAAGCACTGGCAGGATATGGAAACGGCTTCGCCTTATGTGCAGGATTATGTCATCCACCTGACCACCAAGGAGGAGCCGGTCCTGCGCGCAATGCGCAACCAGCTTGCAGCAGCCGGCATCCCGGTCGAAAACTCCAAGGGCGAATGGGGGCCGGGACAGGAAGAGCTGAATGTACGTTACGCCGAAGCGCTCGAAATGGCGGACCGCCATGTCATCATGAAGAACGCAATGAAGGAAATCGCTGAAGCGCACGGCAAATGCATCACCTTCATGGCCAAGTATGATTACAGCAAGGCTGGAAGCTCAAGCCATGTGCACAATTCCATCTGGAGCGCCGACGGCAAGGAGCCGCTCTTCTTCGATCCGAAAGCGCCCTATACCATGACACCGCTGATGCGTTCCTGGGTGGCCGGACAGCTCAAATACGCCACCGACTATACCTATTTCCTGGCGCCCTACATCAATTCCTACAAGCGCTTTCAGGCGGGAACCTTTGCGCCAACGAAAATCATGTGGAGCCAGGATAACCGCACTGCAGGTTTCCGCCTTTGCGGTGAAGGAACGAAAGGCATCCGCATCGAATGCCGCATCGGCGGCGCTGACCTCAATCCATATCTGGCTTTTGCAGCGCTCATCGCATCGGGCCTGCAGGGCATCGATGAACAATTGGAACTCGACGAGCCTTTCGTCGGCGATGCTTATAGTGCGGTAAAACTGAAGGAAATTCCGTATACGCTGCGCGAAGCCGCACAGGCGCTCAAAAACTCCGCGTTCCTCAAGGAGGCTCTCGGAGAAGCAGTCGTCAACCACTACGTCCACACCGCCCATTGGGAACAGATCGAATATGATCGGCGCGTAACCGACTGGGAGTTGCATCGCGGGTTCGAGCGCTATTGACCCGCGCAACCAATCCCGAAATGAATAACGCAATGCCAGACTTCAAAGGAAATTGCAGATGAGCGGCACGGCCAAGATCATCTCTCCGATAGACGGCTCGGTTTATGCCGAGCGTCCTTTTTTAAGCGAGGCTGCAATCGCCTCGGTGGTGGCGGCTGCACGCGATGCGCAAACCGGCTGGGCTCAACTGAGTATCAATGAGCGCGCGCACTATTGCCGGGCCGCGCTGGATGCACTCGCCGGGATGCAGGACGAAATTACCCCTGAAATCGCATGGCAGATGGGACGGCCAACGCGCTATGGCGGCGAGAACGGCGGCGTGCAGGAACGCGGTCAATATATGATCGATATCGCCGAAGAAGCGCTGAAACCCTATATGCCTATGCAAAAGGATGGCTTCCGCCGGTATGTGAAGCACGTGCCGCTCGGCATTGTTCTGGTGATTGCGCCGTGGAATTATCCCTATCTAACGGCTGTCAACACAATCATTCCCGCACTTATGGCCGGGAACACCGTGATCCTCAAGCACGCAACGCAGACGCTTCTGGCCGGTGAACGCTTTGCAAAAGCGTTTGAAAAGGCCGGGCTTCCCAAGAGTGTCTTCCAGAACATCGTTCTCGATCACGCATCGACGGAAAAGCTGCTCGCATCGGGCACGATCGACCATGTGAATTTCACCGGCTCGGTCGGCGGGGGGCGCGCCATCGAAAAGGCTGCCGCAGGCACCTTCATGACGCTCGGGCTGGAGCTTGGCGGCAAGGACCCGGCCTATGTGCTGCCCGATGTCAATCTGGACCATGCCGTCGCCAATCTGGTCGATGGCGCCTACTTCAATTCCGGCCAGTGCTGCTGCGGGATCGAGCGCATCTATGTTCATGAAGCAGTCTATGACCGCTTCGTCGATGGTTTCATCGACCTGACGAAGCAATATGTCGTCGGCAATCCGCTGGATAGTTCAACGACGCTCGGCCCAATGGCACAAGCGCGCTTTGCTGATCTTATCCGCGAGCAGAAAGCGGAAGCCTTGCGCAAGGGTGCGAAGGCCCACGTCAACATGAGCATCGAGAACGACCGCGCAGGTTCGCCCTATGTCGCGCCGGAAGTGCTCACCAATGTCGACCACCAGATGAGTGTCATGCGCGAAGAAAGCTTCGGCCCCATCGTCGGCATCATGAAAGTGCGCAATGATGAGGAAGCCCTCGCACTGATGAATGACAGTATCTATGGTCTGACAGCTTCACTCTGGACGGCAGACACGGACCACGCCGCCACTCTCGGCGATCATATCGAAACAGGCACGGTTTTCATGAACCGTTGTGATTATCTCGATCCCGCACTTGTCTGGACCGGGGTGAAAGACACTGGCAAGGGGGCTGCCCTGTCACCCATCGGCTACGGCAATCTCACGCGCCCGAAATCCTTCCACCTGCGTGAGAAAATCTGATCTGAATTGAATTTCTGGAAAGCAATCGACATGACCACTTTGACTGCCAAATGGAATTTCCCCACCACCGTGCTTTTTGGCCCAGGCCGCATCAAGGAATTGCCTGCTGTCCTCAAGGCCGCTGGCATTCAGAACCCGCTCTTTGTGACTGACCCCGGCCTGGCAAAACTTCCTGTGGTGGCGTCCACGCTTGCTATTCTGAACGAAGCCGGTGTGAAGCATGGGGTTTTCTCCGACGTGAAGCCAAACCCGGTCGAAAGCAATCTCTATGCAGGCGTTGAGGTCTTCAAAAGTGGCAAGCATGATGGCGTCATCGCCTTCGGAGGCGGCTCGGCGCTGGATCTTGGCAAGCTGATCGCCTTTCAGGCAGGACAGACGCGACCGGTCTGGGACTTCGAAGACATTGGTGACTGGTGGACCCGCGCCGACAGCAAAGCAATTGCACCGATCATTGCCGTGCCCACCACTGCTGGCACCGGATCGGAAGTTGGCCGCGCAGGCGTTTTGACCAACGAAGCGACCCATACCAAGAAGGTCATTTTCCACCCGAAGATGCTGCCGGTCACAGTCATTGCTGATCCTGAGCTTTCCACCGGGATGCCGCCCTTCATCACCGCAGGTACAGGCATGGATGCGCTGGCGCACTGCCTTGAAGCCTATTGTGCTCCGGGATTTCATCCAATGGCTGATGGCATCGCGGTGGAAGGTATCCGTCTGGCTTTTGAAAACCTTCCTACCGCCTATGCCGATGGCAAGAATATTGAAGCGCGCGCGAACATGATGGCGGCGGCCGCGATGGGTGCAACAGCCTTCCAAAAAGGGCTCGGCGCAATTCATTCGCTGTCGCATCCCATCGGTGCCCTCTATGATACCCATCATGGCATGACGAATGCGGTTTTCATGCCCTATGTCCTGCTCCAGAACCGATCCGCCATCGAAAAGCGTATAGAACGGCTTGCCGATTATCTCGGCATCAAGGGCGGTTTTGACGGATTTCTGGCAGCTATCATGAAGTTGCGTACCGAATTGGGCGTCCCCAACACACTCCCTGAATTCATCAAGGGTCTCGAAATGGACAATGCGCGGAAGGACCTGATTGCCGAGATGGCTATCGTCGATCCAACCGCTGGCGGCAACCCGATTGAATTGACAAAAGAACGCGCGTTGAAGTTGCTAAATGCTGCACTCGAAGGTAAGGTCTGACACGCTGAATTCAGACATGGCAAAAGCCACGAGAGGTAAGCATCGCACCACCTATGGCGGGGGGCGATGCATTGGGGGGCAGGTTCTTGGGGAGGAGCCTGCTCCCTTTCATTTTGGGGATTGTCCAACCCCGCCCGGAACTGTGAAAGCCCGGCTTTTGGGTTCTTAAATAAGCGGGAACAAAGCGATATTTCAAGCGTTTACCCTGATCATTTAAGACGGAGGGCTGCACGTGAATATCTTCAAGCAAAGCTGTGTCGGGGCGTTCGCTTTGATCTTTGGAGCAACGTCCATCGCACCGACGATGGCTGCCCCTATGAATCTGGATCGCCCGGCCATCAACCAGAATGTCGAACAGGTGCGCGATCATCGCCGCCCGCCGCGTCATTATCATGGCCACAGGCCCAACCGGCCGGGACATTGGAACGGACATCGCGGCTATCGGCATTATCGCCACGGCTATCGTCGCCATAGCGATGGGTGGTGGTATCCACTGGCCGCGTTCGGTGCAGGGGCGATCATTGGCGGCGCAATAAGCCAGCCTCGCCCTGTTTATCGCGCACCGCGGATGTCAAATGCGCATGTACAATGGTGCTATAACCGCTACCGGTCCTATCGCTCGTCCGACAATACATTCCAGCCCTATAACGGGCCGCGCAGACAGTGCTATTCGCCCTATTCTCGCTGATAATTGGAAAGCGCCCCTCAAGGGCGCTTTTTCATGGAATTTGCGATCTATTGAACAGAACGTGATGAAATTTCCGGTTTCTGCCATAACCCAATGCTGGACGCCTCCCTCAAAGAGGAATAAGCAAGCCCGCGTCATATCAATGTCGCGGGTAAAATTTTCTCTATTCCCATTCTTTTGCGACATGAAGAACAATATTCGGAACGCGGATAGTGGAAGAAATGTGCTCGACATTCTCCATGACCAGTTCAGTCCAAAGCCGACAGTCGTTCTTTAGCTGCGTGCATTGCGCGGGCAGCGGAACATTTTCGGCGTAACTTTGAGTTTGAAAATGTCGCATACCACCGCCACAAGCCCCGCTCCTACCAATGCGCAACGTCTGGCGATGACCGCTCTGATCGTTGGCGGAATCGCTATTGGCAGCTCGCCGATCTTTGTCCGGCTTTCCGAGGTGGGTCCGCTCGCAACAGGCTTCTGGCGTCTTGCACTCGCAGTATTACCGCTTCTGCTCATGGATGGTCGCGAACGGCGCGACGAAAAGGATACTACCCCGCTCACGCTGTCCGACTGTTTGCGCCTCGCCCTGCCCGGTCTGTTCATCGCCTTCGATCTCGGCGCGTGGCACTTGTCGCTGCACATGACATCCGTTGCAAATGCCACGCTGCTTGCCAACATGGCGCCGATTTTCGTGACATTGGGCGCTTGGTTGCTTTTCAAATCGCGCGTGAGCACGTCCTTCATGATCGGCCTTGCCGTCGCTGTCATTGGCGTCGTCGTGCTAAAGGGTGGTCCGGGCGAGCTTCTCCAGTCCCAATCGTCCGGCGATGCGATGGCGCTTCTGGCCGCAGTCTTCTATGCCGGTTACATCCTTTCGGTTGGCCGCTTGCGCAGCCGCTTTTCCACCATGCGCATCATGCTGTGGAGCAGCGCAATTGCCGCCGTCTTTTCGCTGCCGGTTGCGTATTTCATGGAAGGTCAGATACTGCCTGCTACGCTCTATGGCTGGCTTATTCTCGCAGGCCTCGCATGGGTAACCCATGCCGCAGGCCAGAGCATGATCGCTTATGCCCTCGCCTATCTTCCGGCATCATTTTCGTCACTCACCCTGCTTCTACAACCGGTCGTCGCGGCGTTTCTTGCCTGGACTATCCTGTCGGAACCCATCGGCATGTTACAGGCTCTGGGCGGTATCATCGTGATATCGGGGATTCTGGTTGCTCGAAGAGGATAGGATATGAAAAAGCCCCGGAAAACCGGGGCTTTCTTACCGAGCTGACTACTCAGCCAGCCATTCCTTGATGCGGTCCGGGTGGTCCGCGATATATTTATCGACGGCCTTCTCATAGGACGTTTCCTGCGCATCGAACATCGCAGCTTCGAGCTCGCTGATCGGAATGCTCATCTTGGTCAGCAGCGAAGCAACCTTCGGATTGTCTTCCTTGAAGCCCTTGCGCGCGATGGCGTCGATATGTTCGGCACCGCCGAGTGCGCCTTCAGGATCGGCAATATAACGCAGCTTGTACTTGCCGAACATCCAATGCGGGCTCCACGACGTTGCCACGAACCAGCCATCAGAACGCGTGGCACGATCAACCGTCGTCAACATGGCCGCTTCACTCGAAATATTGAGCTTGTAGTCCAGCCCGTATTTCTTGATCGCTTCCTGCGATAGACGCGTGAGACCTGCGCCCGGATCGATGCCTTGAATTTCACCCTTCAGCTTCTCGCGAACTTCCGGCTTCTTCAGATCTTCAATGGAACTGATCTCGCTTTCCGGAATGTAAGCGGGAACGATCCAGCCAAGCTTCGCGCCTTCATAGAGCGGGCCGAGGTCTTCGACCTTGTCCTTCACGCGCGCATAGTAATCAGCATGCGTTTCCGGCAACCAGGCCATCATCATGGCGTCGATATCGCCACGGCTCACGCCCTGATAAAGTGGGGCCACGTCTGTCTGAACCAGCTCAACCTTCTGGCCGAGATTGTCTTCGATCAGCTTCTTGGCGAGTTTGGTGACGAATTCGGCATCCGACCAAGGTGCCCAGCCGATTTTTACCGGCTTGCCGTCCTGCGCAAATGCTGCGCCCATGGTCATCGTTCCCGCCACAACTGCCGCCAGACCGAATTTGGTTAGTTTGCCTAACATAGCTTCTCCTTTTCGATTGGTATCAGTTCCCGTTGTTATTCTTGGTTATTATTTTTGCTTGTTTCATGCTTCCTGCTTGCGAAAGGACGAGGCGGACTGAGCGTCCGCCGCCTTTCCCAAAGATGCTAGCCGCTTGAAAAGTCCAGTTCCGCCCTTGCCGAAGCTCTGGGTAATGCGGTCGAGAATGACCGCCAGAATGACTACTGCGAGACCACCTTCAAAGCCGAGGCCCACATTGAGGCGCTGGATGCCGGTCAACACAGTATTGCCGAGGCCACCCGCACCGATCATCGACGCGATCACCACCATCGAAAGCGACAGCATGATCGTCTGGTTGATGCCGGCCATGATCGATGGCATGGCGTTTGGGAGCTGCACCTTGAACAGAAGCTGCCGGGATGTACAGCCGAAGGCAAGCCCCGCTTCAACGAACTCCGCATGCACCTGCCGGATACCGAGATTGGTCAGACGCACAACCGGGGGCATCGCAAAAATCACCGTCGCAATCGTTCCGGGCACGGCACCGAGGCCAAAAAACATTGCCGCTGGAATGAGATAGACAAATGCAGGCATCGTCTGCATGAGGTCGAGCACCGGGCGCACGATCGAAGCGACTGTATCGCTACGAGCCATGGCGATGCCGAGCGGAATGCCGATAACGACAGCGATTACTGTCGATGCCAGTACGAGAGAGAGGCTTTCCATCGTGCCCGTCCACAATTCCATGTGGATGATGAGCCCCAATGCGAGAGCCGTGAATATCGCGAACTTCCACCCCACACGCCACAGCGCGAGCAGCGTGAGAATTGCAACCCCACCTAACGGCGGGACAGCGAGAAGAGCGTTTTGAATACCGTCAGTCACAAAACCGATGGCGGCTGCGATCATATCGAGCGCGGGCGTAAAGTGGTCGAGAATGTAGTTGACCACGACATCCGCCCATCCGCCGACACTGAAATTCAAATCCATGTTTTACCGTCCATTTCCGTATTTCTTCTGGATTGGACCAATTCTGCCTTCATCAGGCAAAAGGCCGTTGGCGCGCAGGTCTCAACCCGCGCGACCAAGCGTTTCAAGCAAGGCCGATTTGCTGATAGCACCGACATAACGGTTCTGGTGATCAGTAACCGGAACCGGCCAGGGGCTTTCCGCCACCTGCGTCAGCAATCCGGAAAGCGGCGCTTCGGCTTCGATGGCAGAGACACTATCCAGTCTCTCGCCGCCTTGCACTGCGATACCCTTTGCCAGAGCGTCACGACTGACCATGCCGCGATATGTGCGGTCTGCATCGATTAACACACCGAATGTCTTCCCGCTCGCATCAAAACGTTCGAGCGCTGTTGCCAACTGTTCGGGTTCGAAGACGATCAGTTCGTCTTCGCGCGCCACATCGGCGGCCTTGAAAACGCGGGACACATCGACATTGCGGAAGAAGGAACGGACATAATCATTGGCCGGTGCGGACACGATTTCGTTCGGCGTTCCCACCTGCACGACCTTGCCGTGCTGCATGATGCAGATACGGTCACCGATGCGCATGGCTTCGTCCAGATCATGGCTGACGAAAATGATCGTCCGGCTATGCTCTGCCTGAAGCCGCTTCAATTCGTCCTGCATTTCGGTGCGGATCAGCGGATCGAGGGCGGAAAAGGCTTCGTCCATCAGAAGAATGGTCGGCTCGCTTGCCAGAGCACGCGCCAGTCCGACACGCTGTTTCATGCCGCCGGAAAGCTGGTCCGGCATGCTATGGGCATAAGGCTCCAGCCCGACGGCAGCGAGTGCCTTCAGCGCTTTCTGGTGACGCTCCGCCTCACCCATTCCAGCCACTTCAAGACCGAAAGATGCATTGTTCAGAACCGAACGGTTGGGCAGGAGCGCAAAAGATTGAAACACCATACTCATATCGCGACGACGAAGATCGATCAGCTCGCGCTTCGTCATTTTGACGATATCGCGGCCGTCCACTTCGATGGAACCGGCAGTCGGTTCGATCAAGCGATTGAGCAGACGCAGAAGCGTGGATTTGCCCGAGCCAGAGAGGCCCATAATAACGAATACTTCGCCTTCATAGATGTCGAAGGTCGCATCATCGACGCCGATTGTTGCGCCAAGTTCGCTGTGAATCTGGGTTTTTGATTTACCTGCGCGCAATTCTTTCATTGCACGCTCCGGGTCATCGCCGAAGACTTTAAAAACGCTCTTCAAGCTTATTTTCATCTCAGCCGGCGACTTCATACTTTCTTCCTTGTATAAAATACCATGCATTAAGTTTAACCCCGCTGTGCTGGCGGACTTAATCTCCTTTTTAACATTGACAGAACTTCATTCCAGCGCAAAGTGCCCACACGCGATCTGCGTTCCGCAAACGGTCCGCATGGAATGATTATCGATAGATTTCTTGATTCTATATAGGTCATTTCCCGACATGTCCACCCACAGCCGTGAATTCATCTAAATGTTCCGTCCAACAACCGTCCCCTTGAATGTTTTTTTTGAAGGGTTGCGCGACAAACTCAGAGGACTGTTCGACACTGCTTAAAGCAGGTGTCAATCGACCAGCTTGAAGACAATAGTAGTCCCGTTCCAATCAATTACTGGAACGGCCTGCGACAAATATGCAATCAGCTGCGACATCATTCGAATTAGTATAATTCGAGACTGAAACGAATATAATTACAGAAAAATAGTATGATTATACTATGAACCAGAATTAACCAGAGCCAGGCTTAAAGAGACGCCAGAGACCGCAAGGAAGCACGCCATTTTAGCATGAGTGGATCAGCTCCCAAAAATGCTCTCCCGGAATTCGCCGGGAGAGACAAGGTACATTATCGGATCGCTTTATAATGATCGCTTAGGCTCAGGCAAAAGTGACATCATTTTCCGACAATTCGGCAAGCGTAACATTTTCGATAATGATTCCGTTTGCACTACCATCAATGCTCACGAAAACGCCTTCGGACGTATCGACAGATGCGGCAACAAAGCTGTCGAAGTTTGTGATGGCATCTACGCCTCGGAACAGGAGGACATCTCCGCCATCTACGTTGAAATCAGTTACGTGATCGAGACCTCCGGACTGAACAGATTCATCGTCCCAGATAAATGTATCGGCACCGCTGCCACCGGTCAGAATGTCGGAACCTGCTCCGCCCAACAACCGGTCCGAACCCTCGCCACCATTCAGTTCGTCGTCACCATCCCCACCAAGGAGATTGTCGGAACCGCTTGCACCGTAGATATAATCATTGCCCCCACGGCCATCATAGGTGTCATTCCCGCTAAACCCTTCCCGAAACGTCTCCGAGCTGGTGATACGATCATCGCCGTCGCCGCCGAAAATTTGAGCCCCCTTGGTCGCCGAGCGAACATCGAGGTTGAATTTCTCTATCGTGGTGTAAGATGCGGCATCGAAAGTAAAGCCACGGGCAACGTCGTCAAAATTCACCGAGAGCGTGTCGGTTCCTTCACCGCCATCAATACTGCCGAGGTTGCCGTCACTATAAATCGAGAACGTGTCGTCACCGGCGCCGCCAGACATCTGAAACCAGTATCCGGCATAGTAGCTATCCTGCACACCGGCCGAAAAACTGTCATTGCCATCGCCACCAATCATGATGTCGCTATCTGCGTTGTAACTGATGAACGTGTCATTACCCGCGCCACCGATCAAGGTGTCCGTACCTGGTCCTCCGTAGAGAATGTCATTACCGTCGCCGCCGTTGAGAGTGTCGTCGCCGTCACCACCATTCAGGGTATCGTTCCCCCGGCCTCCCAGCAGCGTATCATTTCCTTCATCGCCGGAGATATTGTCGTCGCCATTGCCGCCGTCGATGATGTCATTGCCGCTGCCGCCGCGGATTTCATCGGCACCGCCTCCACCCCATATATGATCATGTCCGGCACCGCCGGAAATCTGATCATTCCCGGCTCCAGCCACAATCTTATCGTTGCCGGCACCCGCGTGAATGTTTGCAAAGGCAAAACCTGACGCATCGATGACATCGTTGCCTGCACCCGTCTGAAGATTCAGACGTTCGACATCTGTGAAATAGAGGTGGTTGTCACTGACCGCTGGATCTGCCCAGTAAGCGTGCCCTTGCGCCGCACTGAACACAACGGCGTCTTGCTGGTTCGACAGATCGGCTACAAGCGTATCAATTCCTTCCCCACCTCGTGCAGCGCCGCCAACGAAATTGAAGACGAGACGGTCGTCGCCGGCTCCTCCCGTAAGTTCATCAAATCCGGAGGCATCTCCCCCGGTAGTGGTCAGAACGTCATCGCCCGCGCCCCCATCGAGAATGTCGCTGCCGCGACCTCCATCGATAAAATCATTTCCAGTTAGACCCCATATACGGTCATTCTCGTCAGAACCGACGATATTGTCTGAATTGGTTGTGCCGACTATTTTTGCCATAGTACATCTCCTCGCATGGAGAAGAACCATAGCTTCAAAATTTTGGAAGATTAAGTAAGAATATATTACATGTTTATTATATTTCAAATTTTGAATTATATTATTTAGTTATTATTTCCAATAATATACTGACTAGTTAAATATATCAACATTATTATTCACAATAATACCAATTAAAATCATATCTATATTATATTTTACTTTGCATTCATTATTGCAGAGTGCTTACCCCTGCGGAATGAGGCGCAGACTGATTAATCCGCGCCGTGATTAATGCCTCAAAAGCCAGATATCTCAGCGATACGCCATGTATCCGACAAAGCCGGTGATCTTCCAGCGTGCGCCGTCGCGACGACAAAAATAAAGCGTTTGCCAGTTGAGACGATCAACTGTTCCGTCCCTCCTGGCTATCGTTCCATCGAATTTTTTCCGCGCGACGGCAACATCGCCCGTAATATCGATCACACGCAGGTTGGTCGCACGAAAGATACCGTCTGCCAGAGGTTCGGCGTATTCGACCGCCGCACTTTCCGCCGCCTGTCGCAGCCATTCGTCGCGATAACTTGCGAGCGTCGGAAATCCGGCATCCCATTTGTCGGGATCGCGATCATTATGCGCATGAATGCCAAGAAAGCGTGCTTCATCGAAATCATCGGCCACCAAGGACCAGTCCTGCGATACGAAAGCTTCAATATCGCGCTGTACAAGCATCTCCCAAATCTGCTCACGATCCTTGTCGCCAGCAAACGGATTGGCCGCAGCCTTCATTCTATCCTCCTGATTATCTTAATTTTCCACGTGCGGCGACCGGCAGGATATCGACAACATCCTCACCTGAAACAAGATGGACCTCATCAAAGAGATTGGATACGACGCAGACGTGATCCGGAATAATCCGGACCCGTTCGCCAACCTTCAAGCTGGCGACGTCACCGGTCAGCTTGCCGTGCTCCTCACTCAGACCGATAACACGTGCATCGGGGCGGCCCATCACTTCACCAAAATCGCTCAGCCCAAGTGTATCGCTGGACAGTGCCTTGGACCCGGCATCGATGATCGCACGTCCGGAGGTCGGATGGCTGACGACTGTTGAAAGCACCGTAAAAGCGCAGTTATCCACTGTCGCAGCCCCCTTCTCGACCTGATAACGGTCGAAATAGATATAGGTGCCGGGACGATATTCGGTGACAACACTGTCACTGGGTTTGCGCCACATATCCGGCGTGCCGCCGCTCGAAATTGTCTCACAAGGAAGACCGTTTGCTTCCAGCAGCTCACGCGCCGAATAAAGCCATTGTTCAGCCTCGTCCGGCTTGCCCGCTGCGGGATAGGTCATCAGACCGCCGAAACGAAGACCTGCACTTTGATCAATGATCCGCGCCAGTTCCAATGCTTCGGCTGGCGTCTGCACGCCACAGCGCCCCATACCGGTGTCACATTCGACCAGCACTTTCAACGGGTGTTTTTCATCGGTAAAACGTGCCGCCAACCCCGCAAGTGAGGTTCCATTATCAACCGTCACTGCCAGGGTGATGCGTTGATGCAGCGCATGCAGACGGTCAAGCTTTTCCTGTCCCAGAATATTGTAGGGCAGGAAAATGTCCGTCATTCCAGCATCGGCCATGACTTCTGCCTCGCCGAGCTTCTGGCAGGTAATCCCGGTCGCGCCCGCCTCCACCTGCATTTTGGCAAAGAGCGGCAGTTTATGCGTCTTGATGTGCGGGCGCAGTTTAACACCCACTGAATCCGCATGAGCTTGCGCCTTGGCGATATTCGCTTTCACACGATCAATGTCGATGAGGATAGCGGGTGTATCCACCTCGTGAACGGTTTTCGGTCTGGTCATGAATTAGTCTCCCAACGGCAAGCGCGGATCATCTATGGTGAGCGTATTGAGGCTATGCTTGATGCGACGCAGGCTTTCCAGCACCTTTGGGCCACGCGCTTCCGCTGTCGCCGTAGCGATCATATCGAGAATGGCGAGCAGCGCGAAGCGTGATGATGTCGGCTTGTAGATATTGCCGTCTTCATTGGCCTGATAAGGGATGAGCACGTCCGCCGCCTTGGCAAGATCGGAACCGGCAGGCGTGATCGCGACTGTCTGCGCTCCATATTGCCGTGCGACCAGCACAGCCTCTACCACCGAACGCGCAAAGCCGGAGACGGAGAAAGCGATCACCGTCGTTTCATGCGTAGTGACGGCGGCATACATGCGCTGCAACTGCCCATCCACTTGCGCACTGACCGGAATCCCCAGGCGGAACAATCTGTTCTGCATTTCTGTTGCCAGCATGGACGAGATGCCGCCAGACCCCAGACATAGCACAGGGCCACCGGCGGCAAGCCGTTCCGCCACTTTCATCAACACGCTCATATCAAGCCCGTCGCTGGCGCGTTGGATAGCGGCAACCGCCGCATCGGTCACAGCCGTGGCTATACGGCTTTCACGCACATCGCGGGCGGGTATTTCCGCCGTCAGATACTGGCCACCAATGGCCAGCGCCTGTGCCAGAAAGAACTTGAAATCGCGAACCCCATCACAGCCGAGCGCGCGGCAGAAGCGGGTCACTGTGGGTTCGCTGACACCTGCTCTGGTCGCAATCTCCGAGATCGCCGCCTTGGAGGCGTAATCGGGATCAGCCAGCACGAGCGCAGCCAGCCGCCGGTCGGATTTCGATCCGTCCTGCGCTACGACATGCAGCCGCGTGATGATGTCGGCAACCTTGCTCATCGGAAGTTCAAAGCGGGAGACCGCTATCCTTATCGAAAAGATGTATATGTTCGCTCTTTGCAGTTACAGGCACTTGCTCGCCCGGCGCAAGATGTATGCGCTCGCGAAACACAGCTCGTATGGGCTGTCCGGCAATCCGGCCATAAATATGGGTTTCAGGACCCGTCGGCTCAATCACCTCCACAGTGAGCGTCAGCCCCTTGCCATCCGGCGCGACCGTAAAATTTTCAGGCCTAATACCAGCTTCCGCCTGTCGGGTATCGGATATTCCTGCACCAACGGCGATTTCCTCACCCTCGCCAGTACGGAATATTCCGCCCGACACCGTGCCCGGAATGAAGCTCATGGACGGTGAACCGATAAAGCTCGCAACAAACTTGTTGGCGGGACGGTCGTAAAGATCCAGCGGCGCACCGATCTGTTGAATCTTGCCCTGATTCATAACCACGATCCGGTCGGCCATGGTCATGGCCTCGATCTGATCGTGGGTGACATAGATCACCGTCGATTTCAGCCGCTGATGCAGGGCCTTGATCTCCGTGCGCATCTGCACACGCAACTGCGCATCGAGATTGGAAAGCGGTTCGTCGAACAGAAACACCGATGGTTCGCGAACAATGGCGCGCCCCATGGCGACGCGCTGGCGCTGCCCGCCCGAAAGCTGACGCGGATAGCGATCAAGATAGGAATGGAGATTGAGGATGGACGCCGCCCTGTCGACCTTCGCGGCTGTTTCTTCCGACTTCTCGCCGCGAATGCGTGGGCCAAAACCGATATTTTCACGCGCCGTCATATGCGGAAACAGCGCATAGGATTGAAACACCATCGCGATATTACGCTTTTGCGGTGGTAGCTCATTAGCGCGTTCCCCACCAATCAGAAGGTCGCCGCCGGAAATGGGCTCAAGCCCGGCCACCATCCGTAAAAGCGTGGATTTTCCGCAACCGGAAGGACCGACCAGCACAAGGAATTCCCCGCTTTGAATATCGAGATCGACACGGTCGAGAACAGTCAATTGTCCGAAGGTTTTGGTGATACCGCGCAGCGAAACCTCTTTCATCGCTCAGTTGCCTCCGAGAATATCTTCGATGAAAGGACGGCAGCCCGCAGTCAGACCGGCATCGACCGGAAGGATCGCGCCGGTAATGCCCGAAGCACGATCCGACGCCAAAAATGCGACCGTTTCCGCCACTTCACGCGTGTCAACGATACGCCCCAACGGATAAAAGCGCTGCAGGCGGTCCAGCACGCTTACATCCTGCGCGATACGATGATCCCATGCAGGCGTTCTTATCGACCCCGGACAGACGACATTGGCGCGCACGCCCTTCCTTCCGAACTCAACCGCAATACCGCGCGCAAAAGCATTGATTCCGGCTTTGGCAGCCGCATAAGCCGGGTTTCCGAAATGCAGGAGACCGTTGACCGAGGAAATGAAGACAAAAACGCCGTGTCCGCGCGCCGCCATGGCCTGTGCCATGACATTGGAAAATCCGGCAACCGCAGTCAGGTTGAGGTCGATCTCAGAGTCGATATTGCCCTGCCTCAGCCCATCGAAGGTCTCGGCACGGGTCCAGCCCGCATTGTTGATGACAATGTCAGGCAAGCCCAATTCCGCTATGATCCGCTCTGCAGCCAGCTCCAGCCCCTCACGATCAAGCAGATCAAAGGCATGACGCGCATGAAAATCATCGCCGGTCATTGCCTCCAGTGTGGTATCGCAACCGATCACGCGGGCGCCGCGTTCAGAGAACAGCTTGACCAGCGCGCTTCCAACACCGCCACCGGCCCCGGTAACCAACACCGACTTTCCCGCAAATTCGCCTGCTTGCTCCACGCTATTCCCCTTTTATGCGGCAGCTTTCTGCACCTGTTTATTCCCACCAGCGTAAAAGTCAAAATGTAAGTTTGCAACAAAACTTTTTGCTTGAAAGTACCAATTAAGCCGATAATGTAAGAAAATAACAAAAATAGATCGTCATCGCACCAATGCGGGGCAAAACAAGGGAACGGGAAGATGTCTATCAATAAATGGAAGGCTGGCCTTCTGGCCGGATTGAGCATTCTGGCGCTGTCGTCGGTCGCAAATGCTGGCGAAGTGCGCATGACGGTCGCGGAGTATAGCTCCAAGACCGGCCCCTATTTCGAAGAGGTCAAGAAGGCGTTTGAAGCTGCCAACCCCGGCATTACGCTCAATTTCGAAATTGTTCCGTGGGATGTGCTTCTTCAGAAACTGACCACCGACATTTCAGCAGGCACCAATGCAGACCTTTCGATCATCGGCACACGCTGGCTGATCGACTTCGTGCAGCAGGGCATCGCCGAACCCCTCGACGGTTACATGAACGATGAGTTCAAGGGCCGCTTCATTGAGACTTTCCTGTCTCCGTCCGTCCTTGAGGGCAAGACCTACGGTCTGCCGATCGCAGCCTCTGCCCGCGCCATGTATTACAACAAGGATCTCCTGGCCAAGGCAGGCGTCGAAAACCCGCCCGCAACCTGGGACGAACTGAAAGCCGCCGCCACCAAGATCAAGGCGCTTGGCGGAGAGAATTACGGTTTCGGCTTACAGGGCAAGGAAATCGAGACCGACGTTTATTACTATTACGGCATGTGGTCCTATGGAACAGAAATCCTCAACAAGGACGGCACGTCGGGCCTCAGCACACCGGGCGCACTTGAAGCCGCGAAGCTTTACAAGTCGCTGATCGACGATGGCCTGACCCAGCCTGGCGTCACTTCCTATGCCCGTGAAGACGTTCAGAATCTCTTCAAGCAGGGCAAGGTCGGCATGATGATTACCGCGCCTTTCCTTTCCAACCAGATCAAGGAAGAAGCGCCGAACCTCAAATATGGCGTTGCAGCCATTCCTGCCGGACCGACAGGCGCGCGTGGCACCTATGGCGTGACCGATTCCGTCATCATGTTCCAGAATTCCAAGAACAAGGAGGAAGCCTGGAAGGTGCTCGACTTCCTGTTCCAGACCGAATGGCGCGCCAAGTTCACGCAGGGCGAAGGCTTCCTTCCGGTCAACAAGGAAGAAGCGAAGATGGATTATTACGTCAATAATGCCGATCTCGCCGCCTTCACCGCACTGCTACCGGATGCCCGCTTTGCACCGATCATTCCGGGTTGGGAAGAAATTGCCGACATCACGTCCAATGCCATGCAGAGCATTTATCTCGACAAGGGCGAACCTGATGCCGTGCTGAAGGACGCCGCCGCAAAGGCGGACGCGATCCTGAAGATGTAACACTCCCCGCCTGCCCGGCAGTGCCCTCGCTCTGCCGGGCTTTTTTCTTTTCAGGATTTTGATTGCCGATGCAAAGCCGCACCCTGCCCTATCTCCTGATCCTGCCGAGCCTGCTTCTGGCTGCGGTGGTGATCTTCTGGCCCGTGGTGCATCTCGTTGAAATTGCCAGCCACGACGTGAACCGCTTCGGGCAGCTACGCGATTTCAACGACGGCGCAAATTTCACCGCGCTTTTCGCAACGCCCGATTTTCTCAATGCACTCTGGCGCACCGCACTTTGGACCGTCGCCGTGGTTGGCGGCGCGCTGATCGTTTCCATTCCGGTGGCCATCATCCTCAACATGGATTTCTATGGCCGCTCGGTAGCGCGCGTCATCGTCATGCTACCCTGGGCGGTTTCACTCACCATGACTGCCATTGTCTGGCGTTGGGCGCTCAACGGCGAAAGCGGAATGCTCAATTCCGCACTGCGCAATCTCGGCATCATCGACAGCAATATTCAATGGTTGGCGAGCGCAGCTACCGCCTTTCCCATGCAGATACTGGTCGGTATTCTGGTCACGGTGCCTTTCACGACCACGATCTTTCTCGGCGGACTGTCATCCATCCCGGAGGATCTCTACGAAGCATCGTCGCTGGAAGGTGCCAGCCTGTGGCAGCAGTTTCGCGAAATCACCTTTCCGCTGCTCAAGCCCTTCGTGAATATCGCCATCGTGCTCAATACAATTTATGTCTTCAATTCTTTCCCGATCATCTGGGTCATGACGCAGGGCGGACCAGCAAACTCCACCGATATTCTTGTGACGCATCTCTACAAGCTCGCTTTCCGCCTCGGAAAGCTGGGAGAAGCCTCCGCCGTATCGCTTATCATGCTGGCAATACTCCTCGTCTTCACGGCGATCTATATCCGCCTTGCAATGCGGGGAGAACGCTCATGACCGGCTCAAAGCTGAAACGCACAATCATTGCCTGGGCCGTTCTGTCGCCGCTTATCGTGCTGACACTGTTTCCCTTCGCGGTGATGTTTTTCACCGCCGTCAAGCCGCCACAGGAAGTCCTGTCTCCAACTTGGTGGCCAAGCAGCTTCCGCTGGCAGAATTTTTCGGAAATGTGGGTCCAGACCAAATTCGGGCAGGCACTTCTGAACTCGCTTTACGTCTCGATCATTGCTTCCGTCGGCGCCATCATCGTCTCCATTCCTGCCGCCTATGCCATGTCGCGCTTCCGCTTTGCAGGCCATGGTGCATTCCGGCAATTCCTGCTCATTTCGCAGATGATCTCGCCTATCGTTCTGGTGCTGGGTCTTTTCCGGCTGCTCGCCGCCTATGGATTGATTGAAAGTGTCTCCGCGGTCGGTGCAGTCTACATGGCCTTCAACATCGCCTTTACCGTGTGGATGCTGCAGAGCTATTTCGACACCATACCGCGTGATCTGGAAGAAGCCTCGTGGATGGAAGGCGCCGGGCGCGGCAAGACACTGATAAAAGTGTTCCTGCCTCTTTGCCTGCCTGCCATTGCTGTCACGGCAATCTTCACCTTCATCAATGCGTGGAACGAATTCGTCGTGGCGTTGACCATGCTACGCAGGCAGGAGAGCTACACCCTGCCCATTCAGGTCTTCTCGCTGGTAGCGGGGCGCTACACCGTCGAATGGCATTATGTCATGGCGGCGACCTTCCTCGCCACGCTGCCGGTCGCCATCCTTTTCATCTGGCTCCAGCGCTATCTCATCAAGGGACTGGCCCTTGGAGCAGTCAAATAACCGGAGAAAATCATGTCCAGAAAACAGGTCTTCGGCGCATCGCATGTGCCTCTTTCCCCCGCTGTTCGCGCAGGCGACACAGTCTATATTTCGGGTCAGGTGCCAGTCGGACCAAACGGCCAGATCGTTGAGGGCGGCATTGAAGCGCAGACGAAACAGGTGCTCGAAAACATCAAGGCCGCATTGGCACTTGCAGGCGCCACAATGGAAGATGTGGTCAAAACCACCATCTGGCTGGAAGATGCGCGGGATTTCGGGCGCATGAATGCCGTTTACGGCACCTATTTTCCAAAAGAGCCTCCAGCGCGTACCACTGTCGAATCCCGCCTGATGATCGACATCAAGATCGAAGTCGAGGCCATCGCCTACGCACCGCAGAAATAAGCACGTCACCTCCCCGCACAGAGTATTTCCATGCGCATTTTCACCGCATCGCTTGCGACAGAAACCAATACGTTTTCGCCGGTTCCAACCGATAGAGCCTCGTTCGAAATGGCCTTCTATGCCGCGCCGGGCAAGCATCCGGAAACGCCCACGCTTTGCTCTTCGCCCATTGTCGCATTGCGCAAGCGTGCGGCAGCGGAAGGGCTGACCGTCATCGAAGGCACTGCCACCTGGGCAGAACCTGGCGGTTTGTTGCAGCGACAGGCTTTCGAGGAATTGCGCGATGAAATTCTCGATCAGCTCAAGACGGCAATGCCTGTCGATGCAGTCGTTCTCGGCCTGCATGGCGCCATGGTCGCCCAAGGCTATGACGATTGCGAGGGCGATCTTCTGGAGCGCGTGCGCGCCATTGTCGGGCCGGATATTCTGGTTGCCAGCGAATTCGATCCGCATAGCCACCTGACGCCGAAGCGTGTCGAAAACCTCAATATTTTCGCGTCTTTCCTCGAATTTCCTCACACGGATTTTTATGAGCGCGGCGAGCATGTGGTTGACCTTGCGCTTGATGCCCTGAAAGGTCACATCAAGCCGGTCATATCCACTTTCGACTGTCATATGATCAGTGTGTTTCCCACAAGCAAAGAGCCGATGCGCTCCTTCGTCGACCGCATCAAGGCGATGCACGGCAAGGACGGGATTCTGTCGATCTCCGTCATTCATGGCTTCATGGCTGCCGATGTGCCGGAAATGGGAACCCGCATTCTCGTCGTCACCGATAACGATCCGGCCAAGGCTGCAGCACTTGCCGAAAAACTCGGGCGTGAACTGATCGCCATGCGCGAGCAGACATTGATGACCATGTTCGACACTGATCAGGGCATCGATAGGGCATTGGCTGCCCATGCAGCCAATCCTGCCAAACCTGCGGTGATTGCCGATGTATGGGACAATCCCGGCGGCGGCGTTGCAGGCGATGGAACCTATGTCCTTCGCCGCCTGATCGAACGCGGCACCGATAATATCGGCATTGCCACGATCTGGGACCCCATCGCAGTGACCTTTTGTCATGCGGCGGGCGAAGGTGCGGTGATCGACCTGCGTTTCGGCGGCAAGTCTGGCTCGCTTGGCGGCGAGCCCATTGATGCGCGTGTGACGGTCATGAAGACCCTTGCCGAAGGCTGGCAGAGTTTTGGCCCAAGCCGCGTGACGCTTGGAGCCTCGGCGGTGGTACGAATTGAAGGCACCGAGATCGACATCATTCTCAACACCAACCGGACACAGACATTCGAGCCGGATATCTTCTCAAATATCGGCATCGACCCGATGAAGAAGGACATATTGGTGGTCAAATCCACCAATCATTTTCATGCAGGCTTTGTGCCGATTGCTGCCGAGATCATCTATGTTGCAGCGCCCAGTTCCTACCCGAGTAATCCGCGCACGACCAATTACCGCAAGCTCAGCCGTGCCATCTGGCCGCGCGTCGAAAACCCTTGGTGACCAAATGAAAAAGCGCGGGATTTCCCGCGCTTTTCTCCTTGATCAACCTGCCAAGTCTAGTGCGCCAGATAGGTTGAGATAATCGGCACGTAAGTAACCAGCGCCAGCAGGATGAACAGCGCCATATACATACTGAATGCCTGGCGGGTGAAATCTCCCACCCTCACCTTCGCAATATTGCAGACCATCAGCATGACCGTTCCGACAGGCGGTGTCAGCGTGCCAATCGACAGGTTGATAATCACGATGATGCCGAAATGTACCGGATCAATGCCCAGAGCCTTTACCGTCGGCATCAACAGCGGCACCAGAACGATCATCAGGGCCGTACCCTCGATCAGCGCACCGAGAATCAGTAGGATCACGTTGACTGCCAGCAGGAACGCATAAGGATTGCTGGTGAAAGACGAGATAAGCTGCATCAGCGACTGGCCGGCCTGTTCAAGCGAAAACACCCAGGCAAGCGCCGACGACGCCATGATGACCAGCATGACAGACGCAGTCGATTTCGCCGTTTCGATCAGCGAATCCACCACATGCGAGATGCGCATTTCGCGATAGATCACGAAGCCGATAATCAGGACCAGCGTGACAGCAACTGCACCGGCTTCCGTCGGGGTGAAGATGTTCAAGCGGATGCCGCCGATGATCGCGAACAGCAGCAGCACCGCAGGCCATGCCGAAGCGAGTGTCGAGACAACTTCGGCTCCGCTCATCCGCTTTTCACGGCTTGGCTTGTAGCCGCGCTTTACCGATGTGACATAGGCCGCAATCATCAGGATAACGGCGCCCAGAATGCCCGGAATGACACCGGCCATGAACATCTTGCCGATGGAAACATCCGCAATCAGACCATAGATGATGAGCGCAATGCCTGGAGGAATGATGGGCGTAATCAGCGAGCCCGCAGCCGTCACCGCGCAGGAAAATGCCTTGTCATAGCCACGCTTGACCATCTCCGGCACCATCATGCGGGTGAGCATGGCGCTGTCGGCCAGATTGGAAGCGCTGACGCCACCCATCAGAGTCGAAACCATGATGTTGGTGAGCGCCATGCCACCACGCATACGACCGACCAGAATTTCCGCAACCTTGATCAGACGCTCTGCAATGCCGGTATGCGACATCACCGTGCCAAGCATGATGAAGAACGGAATGGCGAGCAGCGATGTATTCTGTGCCGGGCTGATGAAGCGCTGCACGGCAATCGCTATCGGCATCTGGTTGAAGAAGGTGAAATAGGTGAAGACCGCAATCAGAATAGCCACATAGAGGCGCATGTTGAGCGCGATCAGCGCCAGCATGATGAGAACGATGGTTGTCAGGTTCATGCCTTGCCTCTCGCAAAAGCGGCACGCAAGGATTTGAATGCGCCTGCAAACATATAAAGAGCGATAATGACGAAGCCGACGGGCACAGCGATATCGATCCAGTAATAGGAAACCCGCAGCACGTCAGTCACTTTGAACTGAGCCGCAACCGAAAGCTTGTAACCGGCATAGGACACGTAAAGCAGGAACAGTCCCGACAGGATGGAGACGATGGCGTTGACGACATCGCGCACCTTTTCCGACAGCAAATCCACGAGCATTGGAATGGCAAGATGCTGGTTGCTGCGTTCTGCGGCGACGCTGCCGAGCATCACGATCCAGATCATCAACAGACCGGCCATTTCCTCGGTCCATTGCAATGGCTGATGCATCCAATAGCGCATGACGACGGCGATGTTGAACATCGCAAGCAGGATGAACAGCGGTACTGCAGCCAGCCATTCGATCAGTTTTTCAAACAGTTTCATCGGATTGAATTCCATGAGCGAACCATGCCGCAGCAACGCCGCGACATGGCAATATCCGAATAAGGATGAATCAGTTCAGTTCGGCTTTGATCTTGTCGTAAAGACCTGGCGACCATTCCGGGAACTGGGTGTAGACCTTTTCAGCAAGCGCCTTGAAAGGAGCACGGTCGACGTCGATGATCTCGACACCGGCTTCCTTCATCTTCTCGATCATTTCATTGTCTTTTTCGATCGTCAGCTTCTGGCTGTAGAGGCCCGCATCATAGGCAGACTCGTGGATCATCTTGAGCTGATCTTCCGGCAGCGTGGAGAAGAAGGCTTCGCCGCCGACGATAAGTGCCACGTTGGTCAGATAGCCGACCTTGCTCAGATATTTGGCTTCTTCCTGGAACTTCTGGCCGTAAAGAACCGAAATCGGGTTCTCAACGCCATCGATCACGCCCTGCGCCAGCGCCGGGAAGGTTTCGCCCAGCGGCATCGGGGTCGGAGTCGCGCCCATGGCCTCGAAGGTCTTGATCTGCATGACGTTGTTTGGCACGCGGATCTTCATGCCCTTCAGGTCTTCCGGCGTGCGGATCGGCTTCTTGGAAATGATTTGACGAATGCCATAGAGATAGTTCGGCATTACGATGTGAATGCCCTTCTTCTTCAGCTCTTCGCTCTTTTCCTTGAACCAGGGGCCGTCATAAACCTTGAACAACTGCGCCGGATCGTCAGTCAGGAACGGACCATAAAGCACGCCGAGGTCCGGGTCATATTCGGCCAGAAAGCCAACGTCGGAAATAGTCACGACATTGAGGCCCATCATGGCCTGCTCGGTCACATCCTTCTTGGAGCCAAGCTGCGAGCTTGGATAGAGTTCGAGCGTGATTTCGCCGTTGCTGCGCTTGGCGAGATCATCTTTCCAGTAATGCATTACCTCATCGAAAGGCTCGCCAGGATTGTTTTCATAGGCAACCTTGATCGACACATTGGCGGCGTATGCAGCCATGCTTCCTGCCAGCAACATGCTGGCGGCGATCATGCCGGTAACGAGTTTCTTCATCTTTGTCCTCCCGTATGGGGTCATTAAACAATTGGCCTTTTGGCCGGTTTCCTCCACTAGCGTCCGATGCCTTCCTTAGTGGCACCGAACATTTGCTTCGATTTCAGTCGTGTTCGATGATGATCTTCAAAACATTGCGATCACTGTCCCAATAGGGAAGTGCCGCTTCAGCCTCATCGAACGGAAATACCTTCGAGATCAGCTTGTCGGCATCCGCCCCAAGCTTTTCCAGATGCGCAATCACGGCTTCGAAATCCGTGAGCGTCGCATTGCGCGATCCCATGATGTCGAGTTCCTTCAGGTTGAAGAACTGTGTCTGGTAGGTGACCGGCGCCTTGGAATAGCCGACATAAACCACGCGGCCTGCAAAGCCTGCCAGATCGACAGCCTGCGTGAAGGTGATCGGCAGGCCGACCGCTTCAAAAGCAACATCCACACCGTCGTCGTTGGTCAGTTCCTGAACCTTTGCGACGACATCCTCACCACCTGGCAGAGCGTGCGTTGCGCCGAATTGCAGCGCCAGTTCGCGCTTTTCAGCACTTGGATCGATGGCGATAACCTTCGCACCGCGCGCAAGCGCGCCAATGAGAACACCCATGCCAATCATGCCGCAACCGAGAACAGCAACCGTATCGCCTGCCTGAACGCGTCCGCGCTCGACGGCATGGAAGCCAACCGAAAGCGGCTCGACCAGCGCCAGATGACGAGGTGCCAGCGTATCGTTCAGGATCAGCTTTTCGGCAGGCAGAACAATCTGGTCAGCCAAGCCGCCATTTTGCTGAACGCCAAGCGTTTTGTTATAACGGCACGCATTAAGCCGACCTTTGCGACAGGACGAACATTCACCGCAATTCGTATAGGGTAGCACGATGACCCGCTTGCCTTTGGCGTAGGCAGCACTGACGCCCTCTCCGGCTTCCATGATCTCGCCGCCGATTTCATGCCCCGGAATACGTGGCAGTTGCACCAGCGGATTAAGCCCCTTGAAGGTGTTCAGATCGCTGCCGCACAGACCCACATGCCGTACCCGCACACGGACTTGACCGGCCAGCAACGGCGCTTCGTCGATTTCTGCAAAACGTGTGACGTTTTCGCTCTCGATACGCAGAGCTTTGACCATCGAATTATTCCTGTCAGTCGTCATTAGAGAAAGGGGATCAGGTTACGGCACCGACCTGCCAAGGCACGAATTCGTTGTCGCCATAGTCGTAGACTTCGCTCAACGTCTTCTCGCCGGATGCTACCGCGATGATATGTTCGAAAATGCGGGTGCCGGACTGCTCTATGGTCTCGTCGCCGGTGACGATACCCCCGCAATTGATATCCATGTCTTCCTTCATGTGTTCATACATTTCGGAATTCGTGGCGATCTTGATGCAAGGCGAAGGCTTGAAGCCGGAAACCGAGCCGCGTCCGGTCGTGAAACAAATCACGTTGCAGCCGCCAGCCACCTGTCCGGTTACCGCGACAGGATCGTAACCCGGCGTGTCCATGAACACGAAGCCGGGTTCAGTCACGGTTTCAGCGAATTCATAGACGGCCTTGAGCGGCATGGAGCCTCCCTTGGCAACGGCGCCGAGCGACTTTTCCAGAATGGTGGTCAGCCCGCCGAGCTTGTTGCCATGCGACGGATTGTTGTTGAGCTCGTCGCCATTGCGCGCCGTGTAATCACGCCACCAGTCGATGCGCTGCAATAGCTTTTCGGCGACCGCAGGCGTTACCGCGCGACGGGTCAAAAGATGTTCAGCGCCGTAGATTTCCGGTGTTTCCGAAAGAACGGTCGTGCCGCCATTGCGCACGATAAGGTCAGAGGCATAACCCAATGCCGGATTGGCCGAAATGCCGGAATAGCCATCCGACCCGCCGCATTCCAGCGCCACTTTCAGCTTCGACAGAGGCTGTTTGGTGCGCACCGCCGAATTGACCAGCGGCAGCATTTCCTTGATCTCCGCAATCGCGTGATCGATAGTCTTGCGCGTACCGCCATGCTGCTGGATCGTCATGGTGCGCAGGCGTGAGCCTTCCTCCATGCGATAATGTTCGAGGATCGGCGCAATCTGGTTGGTTTCGCAGCCAAGCCCGATCAGCAATATGCCGCCGAAATTCGGATGCTTGGCATAGCCCTGAATAGTGCGTGTCAAAAGACGATAGCCTTCCGACTTGGTATTGAGCGCGCAACCGCTGCCATGCGTCAGCGCCACGACACCATCGACATTATCGAAACCGTCGAGACCGCCCATGCGGTTGAAATAATCCGCGATGTAACGCGACACCGTAGCCGAGCAATTGACCGACGAAATCACGCCGATGAAATTGCGCGTGCCGACACCGCCAGCACCCCGGTCATAGCCCATGAAATGACGACGCTCCGCCTCGGGCAGCATACCGCGTTCATCGATATCGATGGAGAACTGATGCTCGTGTTCGGAGGGCAGCATGGCGAGGTTCTGCAAATGCACATGCTCGCCCTGAGCAATATCCTTCGTCGCAACGCCGATCACCTGACCGTATTTCAGGACTTCCTTGCCTTCCGGAATATCGCGAATGGCAACCTTGTGTCCGCGTCCGATCAGCTCGCTGGCCTTGATCCCGTCAAGGCCGATCGGATCACCGGCACGAACCGAAATGCGCGCAACCGCAACATCATCCGACGGATGCAGCAGAATAACCGGCGCAACCGCTGTTTCAACGGATTCATTCATTTGTCTGACCTCACTCCCAAATCGTCCCGGCTAATCACTCGCTGGGTTCGTTATCCATCCAACGCTGCTTGGATCGGTCCAGATGCGTTCGCATGGCTGCCTGCGCCTGAAGCGGATCCCTCGCTTCCAGCGCCGCATAGATGGCTTCGTGCTCGGCCAGAGCCAGAGCCCATGTATCGTTATCCTCGAAGCGCGTCCTGATATGCGACGTCAGCGGACTATGCCGCTCGTCAAAAAGGTCGCGCACGATGCGCACCAGCACGGAATTTCCCGATTGCTCGGCAATGAGCAGATGAAACTGCCTGTCGAGCTCAATCGCCTTGCGCCCAGCATCGACATTCACCTTCATTGCATCAATCGTTGCGCGCAATTCGGCCAGCGTCTCAGGCGTCATGCGCGCGCAGGCCGTAACGACCACGCTGCCTTCGACCATTTCGCGTGCCTGCATGATTTCAAGTGGGCTCTCGCCGATGGAAGCGCCATGCGAAAGCGAACGCTTTTCCGACTCTGCCGTGACGTAAATGCCGGAACCCATGCGGATTTCGACATTACCGGCGATTTCGAGAGCAATCAGCGCCTCGCGTAGCGAAGGCCGCGACACGCCAAGTTGCTGCGCCAGCTCGCGTTCAGCCGGCAGCCTGCTGCCAGCAGGAAACTGGCCATCCTGGATAAGGCTTCTCACCCGATCTGCAATCTGCTGATAAAGCCTGCGGGGTTCCGCGGTTGCCGTAAAGTCGCTCATTGTGCTCCCAAATTCGCCTCTCCTCGAATTGGCCTTACCATATTTCCAACCGGATAGAAGCGCAATATGCTTAAAATCCCGAAGAATTGCGGCAAAAAGCACATTTCCACATCTGGAACCGAACCAATCCCTAGATAAAGATTCCTACTGGCTTGACCAATTTACCGTGCATCGCTTAGTTAAAACCAACGATTTATGGGAGAAGGTCATGCACGAGAAGCCAGCGATCCTACAGTTCGGCACCAGCCGTTTTCTGTTGGCTCATGCCGATTTCTTTGTTTCGGAGGCACTTTCAAAGGGGAAAGCCATCGGGACAATTGCCGTCGTGCAGACGACTTCAAATCCGCAGAGTAGCCAGCGCATTGCCGCTTTGAACGAAAGCCGCAGCTATCCCGTAATGATCCGTGGGCTTGTTGACGGCAAGCCGTCCGAGACCGAACATCAGGCCAAAGGCGTTACCATTGCCTATTCCGCACATCACGACTGGGCAGCGATTCTCGACCTTGGCGCCAGCGTCGATGTGATCCTCTCCAATACCGGCGACAAGGGCTATGAACTCGACAGAAGCGATGACAGCTCACTTATTGCCAATCCGGATGCATTGCCGAAGAGTTTTCCGGCCAAGCTTCTGATGCTTTTGCATCATCGCTGGCAGCACAATCCCGATGCGCCATTGTCGCTCTTTCCCTGCGAGCTGATCTCGCGCAATGGCGACAAGCTGCGCTCGATCCTCAGTGATCTGGCCCATGACTGGAAACTGCCGGACGGTTTCGTGCAATGGCTCCAAACCCGGTGCGTCTTCGCCAACAGCCTTGTCGACCGCATCGTTTCCGAACCCATCGAGCCAATCGGCTCCGTTGCCGAGCCCTACGCGCTCTGGGCAATCGAGAAGGCCGATGGCCTGACGCTCCCTTGCGAACACGACGATATCGTCGTCACCGACGATCTTGCGCGCTATGAGCATCTGAAGCTCTACTTGCTGAACCTTGGCCATACGTTCATCGCGGAACAATGGCTCAAGGGCAGCCGCCCGAAAGACGAGATCGTGCTGGAAGCCATGCAGGACGAGACGATCCGGAATGAACTGGAAGCGGTCTGGCGTGAGGAAGTCCTGCCGGTATTTGCTGCGGACGGCCTTGGCGAACAGGCCGAAGCCTATGTGGCTTCTGTGCGGGAGCGGTTTCTCAATCCCTTCCTCAAGCACCGCATCGCAGACATTGCTTCCAACCATGAGGAAAAGAAGCGCCGCCGCTTCGCGCCGGTCATTGCCCGCGCGTCGGAACTCGGCCTCAATCTCGCACAGAACCGTTTGAAGGCAGCTGTCGGCTAAGCCATTCGTTCAGCTCGATTTCTGCGCGTTCCAGCGCACTGTAGTTCAGTAGTTTGCGCAAAAGCGCAACCGTCACGGCACGAGCCCGGAGGTTGAAACGCCCTTCTTCCGGCTCACCCTTTTCCTGATAAACGCCAAGTTTTTCATAGAGTTGCTGCAATCTGTTCTGGACGCTTCTCAGCGACAGATTGCGGCGGCGCGCAATAACACGATCCGTAAGCCCCAGTGCGATATCGACCAGAATTTCATATTCACTTTCGCTGAAACCGCTGGCATGACCGAGGCTCTTTTGCTGCAAGCCGCGCACCTCGCGGTCGATAACGCATTGCGCTTCGACAAAGATGCTGCGCAATGCCAGCCGCAGCTTGTCGTCGGAAGCCGATTTCAACACATAGCCGTAAGCCGCCCCTTCCGGCACGATGCGCGACACGCCGCGCACATAGGCTTCATCGGCGTAATTCGACCAGAACAGGATGCGCGTTTCGGGATTTTCCTTCCAAATGGTACGGGCGGCCTCAATACCATTGCGCCCGCTCATCTGCAGGTCCATGACAATATGGGCTGCGCGGTGCTGACGGGCCAGCTTCTCACCTGCCGAGCCGTTGTCGGCTTCCAGCACATCGCTGCATTCAGGCAATGCGGCTCGCACCGCCTCGCCAAGATAGGCGCGGTGCAGCGGATCATCTTCCACGATCAGAACATGCATTTTACTCTCCGGCCTCTCGGCAAATTTCCGCGGGCAGATGGATCGTCACGCTGGTGCCACCGCCTTCCCCATTTTTCCTGATAGCAAAACTTGCAGAAATCAACCGCGCGCGCGTGCGCATATTGTCGATCCCATGCCCGACGCCATGCCCATCACTGGAACGTTGCACCTGGCGATCCATGCCGATGCCATTGTCAGCGACTTCGACGTGCAGGCGACCGCCCTTGTCGCGGAACGTTACGCGCAACCGGCTGGCATGGGCGTGGCGGATCGTATTGTTGATCGCTTCCTGCACGATGCGGAACAGCGAAGTCGCAACCGTTTCCTCCAGCCGGTCAGCCATGCCCTCACTGTGATCATCCAGCGTCCATTCGATGGATGAGCCGCTATCACGCACCGAGCGATCAAGATGGTTTTCCGTCGCTTGCACAAAACCGAACAACTGAAGGATCGAAGGCTTGGCTTCTTCAATGATTTGCCTGAGATCGTGCATGCAATGCTGGAGCCCACGAAACAGCGGTTCAAGCTGCTCGCCCGAGAGGTCGGGGGCATGGGTGAGCCGTTCTACATGACGCGCAAGACGTGTCAGGTCGGCCAGCGTCTGATCGTGCAAATCCATACCGATGCGATGGCGCTCGGTCTCCAGGGCTTCAGTCAGTTTCAGCGCACCGAAGCGCAAGCCCTCCTCGCGGGCTCTTGCTTCCGTTTCCACGATGGCGGAGCGCTTGGCCTGCTCCGCAGCGCGGATCGCAAAGAAGTATGGTGCAAGCAGATCAGCGATTGATTGAGCATTTTCCACATCCCTCAGCTTGTAGCAGGCGGGCATGAGGCTGGAACAACTGAGCGCGCCGATAATATCGCCCTGCGCTTTCAGGGGCACATGCAGGCGGCCTTTCAGATCATGCTCGATGATCGGACTGGAGAAGGAACCTTCAAAGTGAAAGCGCTGATCGGTGCGCGCATCGTCGGTCAGAAGATGATCGACCTCACCGGAAAGCACCGTTCGGATGGGACTGCCCGATAACAGCGCGGGAGGATTGCGGCTCCAGGCCGTCGAAATGCCGCTCTCATAGGCGATGTGGAACTTGCCATCCAGCATCTTGATGCAGACGTCCAGATGGTCATAGGGCACGATATGCGTGATCTCCGCCGCCACCGCCTGAATGATGGAATCGAAGTCGAGCTGTCCCGCCAGCAATCTGGAAATATTCAGATAGTGGTCGAGCAACCTTTGGGGCGCGAGTTCGGCCAAGCGTTTCTCCTCCAGAACGCAAATTGCTCATGAAGCTCTATAATACGCCGTGACATGCTTGGCACGTCTTGCGGGTTTCCGCAATTTTGCTGCGGGAACCCGCAAGACAGTTGCTTCATTCGGCCTTCACAGAAGGCTTCTCTTCTTTCATCCTCGCTTCACCAGAAAATTGCCCGCAAGACAAGAGCGTAAAATCGCGTCAGGCGCAGACTGGTGCCGTTGAGGAGCGGCGGTGCGGGAGGCTCGCATCACAATCAATTCAGACGATCCGAAGTGCCGGGGCGCTGCGGGTCGTATACTGGCAACCGGGAGGAATGAATGAAACTCGCAAAAATCCTTTTCGCATCCGCAGCACTGGCAGGCGTTCTCGCCGCTGGCAGCGCATTCGCCGACACATCGTCGAAGAAGATTGCATTCTCCAACAATTATGCTGGCAACTCATGGCGTCAGGCCATGCTGGAGAGCTGGGACAAGATCACCAAGGAAGCCGTGAAGGCTGGTGTGGTGGCCGCTGCCGACCCTTTCACGACCGCTGAAAATCAGGCCACAGAACAGGCCGCACAGATCCAGAACATGATCCTGCAAGGCTATGACGCCATCGTCATCAATGCCGCTTCGCCAACCGCTTTGAACGGCGCAATCAAGGAAGCCTGCGATGCGGGCATCACGGTCGTTTCCTTTGACGGCACAGTCACGGAGCCTTGCGCATGGCGCATCGCGGTCGATTTCAAGGCGATGGGCGAAGGCCAGATCGACTATCTGGCAAAGCGCTTCCCCGATGGCGGCAATCTGCTTGAAATCCGCGGCCTTGCCGGTGTTTCGGTTGATGACAATATCCATGCCGGTATCGAAGAAGGCGTGAAGAAGCATTCGAAGTTCAAGGTCGTCGGCTCCGTCAATGGCGACTGGGCCGCAGACGTGGCACAGCGTGCCGTCGCTGGCATCCTCCCGAGCCTGCCGAAAATCGACGCAGTCGTGACGCAGGGCGGCGACGGCTATGGTGCTGCGCAGGCCTTCGCCGCTGCCAAGCGCGAAACGCCGATCATCATCATGGGCAACCGTGAAGACGAACTGCAGTGGTGGAAGAGCCAAAAGGACGCCAACGGCTATGAAACCATGTCGGTTTCGATTGCACCTGGCGTTTCCACACTTGCTTTCTGGGTTGCCCAGCAGATTCTCGACGGCAAGGACGTGAAGAAGGACCTCGTGGTTCCGTTCCTCAGCGTCAGCCAGGAATCGCTCGACAAGGACCTCGCCAACACCCAGAAGGGTGGCGTCGCCAATGTCGAATATTCGCTGGAAGACGCGCAGAAGGTCATCGACGCCGCCAAATAAGCCGGGCGTCCACATAATCGAGCGATTGGGGCGGGTTTCGTTCCCGCCCTTTTTGCATCGCCTATTCTTCAGCATTTCCAGCAATCAGTTGAGCATATGACAGAAGCAGCAGAGAAACGGGAGGTCGTCGCGGCGCGCAACATCCGCGTGCAGTTCGGTGCGGTAAAAGCACTGGATGGCGCCGAACTCGTGATCCGCGAAGGTGAATGTGTCGGGCTTGTCGGCCACAATGGCGCAGGCAAATCCACTATCGTCAACGTCATCAATGGCGGGTTGTCGCCGCATGAGGGCAGCGTTTCCTATCACGAGGAAACAGGATACGGCGTGGCGATGGCACGCAAGCACGGCGTGCGTTGCGTCTTTCAGGAATTGTCGCTGTTTCCGAACCTGACCATTGCCGAAAATGTTCGCATCATGCAGCGCGACCTGACCGGCGCTGGCTGGCGCGGCAAGGCCGTTGAACTGATTTCCAAAAAGCTAGACGAGATTTTTCCCGGCCACAAGATCGACTGCGCCGCGACTATCGATGAGCTTTCCATTGCCGAGCGCCAGATGGTCGAAATCGCCATCAACTTTACCGCGCCCGGCACTGCGCCAAAACTGGTTATTCTCGATGAACCGACGTCATCGCTCGACGCAGGCATTGCCGCGCAGCTTATGGCCTATGTGCGCCGTTTCGTCGGCACCGGAGGCGCCGTTATCCTGATTTCGCATATGCTGGGCGAAATTCTCACGACTTCTGACCGCATCGTGGTGATGAAGGACGGAAAAGTGGTCGCCAATCGCGCGGCAAAAGATTTCACCAACCGCAGCCTCGTCGAAGCCATGGGCAGCGTCGAGCGCGAAAAGGCCACGCGCCGCACCGCAAATACCGATGCGAGCGGCACGCCCGTTCTGTCCTTCGCCAAGCGCGCCACCGACATAAAGCCGTTTGAGGCTTTCAAGGGCGAAGTCATCGGCCTCGCCGGTCTGGCCGGGCACGGACAGACCAGGATGCTGCTCGATCTCTATTATGCACGGCGGCCGAACTGGGTTCCGGCTCGCAATTGCGAAATCGCCTTCGTTGCGGGCGATCGCAGCCTCAACGGCACTTTCCCGCTGTGGAGCATCCTGCACAATCTTACCATCGGCTCGCTGGACCGGCTGTCTTCGCTGAAACTCGTCGACCAGAAGCGGGAAGATGCCCTTGGCAGTGACTGGAAAGATCGCATCCAGATCCGCACGCCGGATATGGGCAACCGCATCCTGTCGCTGTCGGGCGGCAACCAGCAGAAAGTGCTTTTTGCCCGCGCGCTGGCAACCAGCGCCAACGCCATTTTGATGGACGATCCGATGCGTGGCGTCGATGTCGGCACCAAGCAGGAAGTCTATGAAATCCTGCGCCATGAGGCCGAAAACGGACGCACATTCGTCTGGTACTCCACCGAAATGGACGAAATAGAACTTTGCGACCGTGTCTATGTTTTCCGCGACGGCGCTATCGTTGCGGAACTGACCGGCGAAGACATTACGGAAAAGAACGTGCTTGCTGCGTCATTTGAGGGAGGTCACGAATAATGCGCCTTTCCTCTTCCTCCATCCGCCTGCTGACGCCGGTTTTCTCGCTTGTTTTGCTGCTTGCTGCCGTCTTCTACATGCAGCCGCGCGCCATGAGCTATACCGGGCTGAACCTGTTGTTCAATCTGGCCGTTCCCATTGCGCTAGCGACCATCGCCCAGATGCTCATCATGGCGGTCAACGATCTCGATCTCTCAATGGGCACCTTCGTGAGTTTCGTGGTTTGTGTTGCCGCAACCTATCTCAACACCACGCCCGTCATCGGGGTATTGATCCTTGTGGCAGCCATTGCAGCTTATGCTGCGCTTGGCGCGCTGATCCACCTGCGTAATCTGCCCTCCATCGTCGTCACGCTTGGCATGAGCTTCGTCTGGGGCGGGTTTGCCGTTCTGCTGCTGCCCTCGCCCGGCGGACAGGCACCGGACTGGGCACGCTGGGTCATGACCGCCAAGCCGCCTTTCATGCCCATGGCCATTGTGGCCAGCATCCTGATCGCGGTTGTCACGCATTTCATTGTCATGCGCTCTACCTTCGGCGTGCTGATGCGTGGCGCGGGCGGTAACAGCCGCTCCATCGAGCGTGCAGGCTGGTCTGTCACCATGATCCGCGCCGGAACCTATGCACTGGCTGCCTTCTTCGCAGTGCTGGCAGGAATTGCGCTGGTCGGCCTCACCACATCGGCAGATGCCAATATCGCACTGCGCTATACGCTTCTGTCCATCGCAGGCGTTATTCTCGGCGGCGGTGAATTCGTCGGCGGACGCGTTTCCCCCATCGGTGCCGTTATCGGCGCACTGACTCTGACGCTTGCCGGGTCCTTCCTCTCCTTCATGCGCATTTCACCGGACTGGCAGATCGGCGCGCAAGGCGGCATTCTCATCGTGGTGCTGGCATTGCGCCTCTTCCTCAATCGCCTCGAAAAGAGGGAGAAAAAGCAATGAGCGGTTTCGCTATCCTTACCAACCGCCCGTGGATATGGTCGTTCATCGCCACTGCCGTCGTCTGGATCATCACCATCCTTTTTACCGGGGGCGCAGGCGCACATGGGCTCTCTCACGCGGCTTTCACTTTCGCCTCCTTCTCGGTGATCGTCGGCCTCGGGCAGATGTTCGTCATCACGCTCGGCCCCGGCAACATCGATCTGTCTGTCCCAGCCAACATGACGCTCGCCGCCACGCTGGCGCTGAAGCTCATGGATACCCAGGACGGCATGGTGCTGGCGGGGCTAGGCGTTGCCATTCTGGTTGGTGTTGCCATTGGCATCTGCAATTATGCGCTGATCAAGCTTCTACGCATTCCGCCCATCATCGCCACCTTGTCGATGAGCTTCCTGATCCAGTCCACCGCCATCTGGAGCAATCGTGGCCTGCGCGTGAAGCCGCCTGAAAGCCTCGCGCAGTTCACCACATCCTCCACGCTCGGCATTCCCAACGTCGCCATCGTAGCGCTGATCCTGTCGGTCATCGGCTGGGTGCTTCTGAAAAAGAGCATCTATGGACGCTGGATTTCGGCAATCGGCCAGAACCCGTTTGCTGCGCGTATGGCGGGCGTTCCGGTCGATGGCACGCGCTTCGTCACCTATCTGCTCTGTGCAGTGCTCGCTTCGCTCTGCGGCTTCCTGCTTGCCTGCTTCTCGGGCGGTGCGGCGCTGAACATGGGTGCTGAATATCTTTTGATGTCGATTGCCGTTGTCATTATCGGCGGCACGGCGGTTGCTGGCGGCGATTCCAACATCCCCGGCATTTGGGGTGCCGCCCTCTTCATGTTCCTCATAGTTTCGATGCTCAACACCTACGGCTTCGGCGCCGGTGTCCGTCTTGTCCTGACCGGGCTCACCATCATTGCGGTGATTATCCTCGCCAGTGGCCGACGCGCCGAACGTTAAATTCCTTCGGAGTAACTTTCCTTGTCAAAAACTGTTTCGATTTACGAAATCCACGACGAGCGCTTCAAGCAGATGATCGTGCCGAGCGCCGATCTGGACGAACTTTACAGCGATTGCCGCTGGGCGGAAGGCCCGGTCTGGTTCAACGACCTGAACTGCCTTCTGTGGAGCGACATTCCGAACCAGCGCATCCTGCGCTGGGTCCCGGAAGCCCCGGTTGGCGGCAGCGTTTCGGTGTTCCGCAGCCCGTCCAATTTTTCCAATGGCAACACGCGCGACCGTGAGGGACGCCTCGTCACCTGCGAGCATGGAGGTCGTCGCGTCACCCGTACGGAACCGGATGGCAGCATCACCGTGCTGGCGGACGGTTATCAGGGCAAGAAGCTCAATGCGCCCAACGACGTGATCGTGCGCTCGGACGGAACAATCTGGTTCACCGATCCGACTTACGGCATCATGGCCGATTATGAAGGCTATAAGGCCGAGCCGGAACAGCCATCGCGCAATGTCTATCGGCTGGACCCGAAGACTGGCGAGATCAATGCCGTCGTAACCGACTTCCATCAGCCGAATGGCCTCGCCTTCTCGCCGGATGAAACCCGGCTCTATGTCGCCGACAGCGCCTATAGCCACGATGAGAATGCGCCGCGCCACATCCGTGTCTTCGATGTTGTGGACGGCGGCAAGCGGGTTACCGGCGGCGCCATATTCTGCACCATCGACAACGGCCTGCCGGATGGCTTCCGTTTCGATATTGACGGCAATCTGTGGACCAGCGCTGGCGACGGCGTGCACTGCTTCTCGCCGGAAGGCTCGCTTCTCGGCAAGATCAAGACGCCGCAGACGGTCGCCAATTTGACCTTCGGCGGTCCGCGCCGCAACCGGCTGTTCATTGCAGCGACCAAGTCGCTCTATGCGGTCTATCTCACCGTCACCGGCGCTCAATATCCTTGATAAAACAACGGCGGCTTTCCAAAACGAAAAGCCGCCGCTCTTTATAAGTATAGTAATTCATTGAAAAAACTGCATTCGCCGCACACCGCATTCACGCGAACATGCCAATAATGTTTCTTTATTTAAAACGGATCTTCCCGAAAACCGGAACGACCCGCATATCAGGACCGTGAATGACGGAACAAATCAAAGAATGATCTCTTCTGTCCTTCAGCGGTGCACTCAACAAGAAAAGCCCCAGCCTTGCAGATGAGTACACTGCCCTGATGCGCTGAGTTTTTATAACCCAATCGTCAACGCGGCGGAAACAGTTTGTCAACAAAACCGCTCAAATTACTGTGAGAAAAATTTGAAAGAACTACATATTCTCATAACGTTACTCGACATTTCATAGCATCTATATTAGCTATATCTATTTTATAGTCCTATTTATTTCCAATTCATTAGAAGAAATGCAGATAATCGGTCACGCCGAATGTCTGAGCTCCAGAGAGCGACGGCTCGGCGTCCGATAACGGATGTGACAGCCGCTGATACCCTGATATTCGACATCGACATCGACGCCAAAAACCTCGGCAATACGCTCTGCCCGCAAAACATCGCGTGGCGTGCCAAGCGCAACGAGATTGCCCTTGTCCATCACCACAATACGGTCGCAGAACATTGCGGCGTGGTTCAGGTCGTGCAAGGCGGCCACCACCGTCAGTTTCTGGCGGCTGACAAGATCGAGCAACCCGATCTGGTGCCCGATATCGAGATGATTGGTCGGCTCGTCCAGAAGCAAAATCTGCGGTTCCTGCGCCAGAGCGCGGGCAATATGCAGCCGCTGTCGTTCACCGCCGGAAAGCGTATGCCAGCAGCGGTCGGCCAGATGCGCCATATCGACATTGACCAGCGCCTGGTCAACGATAGCATCATCCTCTGCCGACCATGGCGACAGCGCGCCAAGATAGGGCGTCCGCCCGAGTTCGACCGCCTGGCGCGCCGTAATGCGTTCTGCCGTTCCTGCCTGCTGCTCGACCAGCGCCATTTTCCGGGCGATCTCGCGGCGGCTGAAACTGGCGATGGGCGCGCCGCACAGATTGATTTCGCCGACACGGCACCTGCGAACGCCGGATAGCAGGGAGAGAAAGCTGGTCTTTCCCGATCCGTTCGGCCCGATGATGCCAAGAAACTCACCTTCCGCCACTTCCAGCGAAACATTGCGCAAAATTTCGACATTGCCTGCCGACCAGCCGACATTGCGTGCTGAGAGGATCATGACGATGCCCTCCTTTGTCCAAGCAACAGGGCGAAGGCCGGTGCCCCGAACAAGGCCGTGATGACGCCGATTGGCAGAACCTGCCCCGGAATGATGATACGCGACAGAATATCGGCGACGATCATGAAGATCGCGCCTATGAGTGCTGCCGCGGGCAACAGCCTGCCGTGTCTGACCCCGACCACCATGCGCGCCGCATGGGGAATGACGAGACCGATAAAGCCGACAGAGCCAACGATGGAAACCATGACCGCCGTCATCATGGCGCTGACACCAATCAGCACCGCATAGACGCGACGCACCGGTATGCCGAGCGAAGCGGCGGATTCGGTTCCGAAGGTAAAGGCATCAAGCGCACGCGCATGCCACAGGCAGATGGCAAGCCCGATCAGGCAGGCAGGCAGGGCAAGAGTGACATCAGGCCAGCGCACGCCGGAAAGATTACCCAAAAGCCAGAACATGATGCCGCGCGCCTGCTCCGCATTTGCGGCTTTTGTGACGATGAATGATGTCAGCGCATTGAAAAGCTGCGAACCGGCAATGCCTGCGAGGATGATCGCGCTGCTGCCGCGTCCGGCTCGCAACGCCAGCAGGGACACAAGGCAGAAAGCAACAATAGCGCCAATGAACGCACCCAGCGAAAGCGTCAGCACGCCAGCGCCTATGCCGAGAATGGCAACGCCGACCGCGCCCGTCGAAGCGCCGGCGGAAATGCCCAGAATATAAGGATCGGCGAGCGAATTCCGAAGAAGCGACTGCAGAATGACACCGGATATTGCGAGCGACGCGCCGCAACATGCCGCGATAACCGCACGGCTGAGGCGATAGCTCCAGACTATCCCTTCATCGATGGGCTCGAGCGGATATCCGGCATTCCACACCCGATTGGCCACGGTCTTCGCAACCACATCGAGCGGTATTGCTGTTTCGCCTATCGCCGCTCCTAGCCAAAGAGCAAGAAGAAGCAGGACAAGCGAAAAGGCCAGGAAGAACACGCCGGAGCGTGCCCTTCCCTTCTGTTTGAAGCCTGTTGTCGCCGCCCGAACCGTCACTTGTTCAGGCCCGAGGCGGCAATGTCGGCAGCAAGCGTTTCAATGCCTTCGATCACGCGAAGCGACGTGCTCATCGACTGCGCATCCATGTCGAAGACATGCTTGTCCTTGACCGCAGGCATCAGCTTCGTAACTGCATCGTTCTCAAGGAACTGGTGCTTGACAGCAATGTCGTCAGCCGGATAGCGACGGCGATCCAGCTTTGCAGCCACGATCATCGAAGGGTTCGATTTTGCAATCGTTTCCCATCCGACCGTTGGCCATTCTTCCTCGCTGTCGATCACATTCTTGATGCCGAGCGCCGAAAGAATATAGGCGGGCGCGCCGAACTTGCCTGCAACATAGGGATCGGCATCGACCTGCGTGCTGGAGAACCAGACGACAGCCGAAAGCTTTCCGTCCGCAGCCCCAATTTTTTCACGCGCAGCCGCTTCGCGCGCCTTCAGGTCGGCGACGAGTTTCTCGCCACGGTCCTGCACATCGAAGATTTGCGCCAGTTCGGTGATTTCCTGATAGACGATATCCATCTTGAACGCCGCCGTACGAACGCCGTCGCCACCGCCGGAATTGTCCTTGCCAACGCAATCGGATGGCGAAGTATAGGCCGGAATGCCCAGTTCCTCGAACTGTTCAGGCTTTGCCACGATCCCTGTCGGGCCGACATGCCACTGGAAATCTGCCGTCACGATATCCGGCTTCTGCGCCAGAACGCTTTCAAAGCTCGGATCATTATCGGCAAGCCGCTTGACCTTGGCATTCACCTCTTCAAAGCCTTTGAGAACAGGGCCGAACCACACTGCCGTGCCGACGACCTTGTCGCCGAGACCCAGGCTGTAAAGAATTTCTGTACTGCTCTGGCCAACTGCAACCGCGCGGGCGGGTGCCTGCTTGAAGGTAACGTCACGACCGCAATTTTTCAGAGTCAGCGGATATCGCGTTTCCGCTGCCTGAGCGGCCACACCGCCTGCGAGAAAAAATGCAGCCGCGCAAAAGGCGGCGCGAAACGGCATCTTGCCGAGAATATTCATGAAAGTCCCCGAAATGATGAGAGAAACACGCCCTGTCAGGCGGCGGATAAAGTCCGGCGCGGAAGACGAACAGGCATATCCGGGAACATATCGAAATCATGCGATAACGATGGGAGGAAGCGTCCTGCGACGCGGAAATCTGTCATAACCGGCTCCTGCTCCGGGCATCCCCGCCCGTGACAATGGACAACACTAAACGGCAGGTCTCCTGGCTCACGAATATCTGCTGTTCATCTGCCTTCCCGCGCTTCTCCGGCACAGTGGCATGACGCTTTGAACGTCACTAGGATGAACGGCAATCCGCTTACAGTTGCGGGGGCAGCCACGGTCTTGGCCCCTTTTCGGGTCGTCCTCACCGTGTTCCCTATTAATCCCCTTCGCTCTCGGTCGGGGAACCGTCGTTACACTATTACGTTGGCATATCGCCGCCGTCAAGCGCGTCTCGCGCTCTGTTTCGGCCTGCAATTTCAAGTGATTCGAAAGTCTGCCGCTTAAATTGCGGCCAAACTATAGTCGCGCATACTGGCCTATTGAATTTGTTTTTGGCAATATCCATGTAGACAACTCCCGCTAGAGGAGCGGGACTTTGGGGAGGTCCGCCGGAAGGCGGCATACATTCTATCTGGGAGGACATATGCGTAGATTTATTTTGGCCCTGACGTCGGTGGCGGCGTTGGCCATGGCAGGCTCTGCTTCCGCAGAAGACTATAAGGTGCTTGCACCTGCGGCTCCGGGCGGCGGCTGGGACCAAACGGCACGCACGATGCAGAGCGCGCTTCAGGATGAAAAGATTTCCGGCAGCGTTCAGGTCATCAACGTTCCGGGCGCTGGCGGCACCATCGGCCTCGCTCAGTTTGTAAACCAGAACAAGGGCGACCCGAGCCAGCTCATCGTCGGCGGCTATGTCATGGTCGGCGCTATCCTGACCAACAAGTCGCCGGTGACACTCGATGCCATCACGCCGATTGCACGCCTCACAGGTGAATATGAAGCCATCGTCGTACCGGCATCTTCCGACATCCAGAATCTTGGCGATCTTGCCGCGAAGCTGAAGGCTGATCCGGGCTCCGTTTCGTGGGGCGGCGGTTCCGCAGGCGGCACCGATCACATCACCGCTGGCCTCTTTGCCAAAGCAGCGGGGGTCGACCCGACCAAGGTCAACTACATCGCCTTCTCCGGCGGCGGTGAAGCACTGGCGGCCATTCTCGGCAATCAGGTGACCGTTGGCATTTCCGGCTACGGCGAATTCGAAGCCCAGATCAAGGCTGGTACGCTGCGCATCATCGGCATTTCGAGCGACGAGCGCGTGGAAGGCATCGACGCACCGACCTTCAAGGAAGGCGGCGTAGATGTTTCGATCCAGAACTGGCGCATGGTGGGTGCGGCTCCCGGCATCACTGCCGAACAGGAAGCTGCCATCAATGCCGATATCGAGAAAATGGTGAAGTCCGCATCCTGGCAGAAGGCCCTGAAAGATAAGGGCTGGGCGGATACATATCTCGCTGGCCCGGCATTCAAGGAGCAGCTTGCCAAGGACGTCGCCGCGACTGAGACCATCCTCAAGGAAATCGGCCTCGTCAAATGACAGGATCAGAACCGCAGGAAAAGCGCCGCCCGGAAGGGGCGGCGCCAGATTTCGCCGCTCTTGTCATCGCCCTTGTTCTTGCAGCTGTCGCCATCGCCATTGCGTGGTCGACAACCTATGGCAACGACGTGACGAGCTACTCGCCGGTCGGCCCGAAAACCGTCCCCTATGTCGTTGCAGCCGGGTTGTTCGGCCTTGCCATATGGACCGTATTCGAAGCGCTTCGCGGTGATTTCCCCGAGCGTGAGCATCAGGAAATCGCCCCTATGGCATGGATCATCGGCGGCCTGGCTATCCAGATGCTGACGATGAAGACAGTCGGCTTTTCCCTGTCCACCGGCCTGCTTTTCGCAGCAACAGCACGCGGCTTTGGCTATCGCAAATTCTGGATCAGCGTTCCCGTCGGCATCGTCTTTGCCTTCGTGATCTGGTTCATCTTTGCGCGCGGCCTGCAGCTATCGCTGCCGTCCGGCTGGCTCGAACAATTCGTTTAGAGCATTCCCAGTTTTGACTGAAACATTGGAAATGCTCTAAGTCCTTGTTTTGTCGCATTATCCTACGCAAAGCCGCTTCGCGTTTTTGCTGGAAATGCTTTAAAGGCTAAGTGCCATCATGGATACTGTCGCACTTCTCGCCAACGGGCTTCTGGTGGCGCTTGAACCATCGAATCTTCTTTATGCGCTGATCGGCGTCACGCTCGGTACAGCCGTTGGCGTCCTGCCCGGCATTGGCCCGGCGCTCACCGTCGCGCTCCTTCTGCCCGTTACCTACAAGCTGGACCCGTCCGGCTCCCTCATCATGTTCGCGGGCATTTATTACGGCGGCATGTATGGCGGCTCAACCACATCGATCCTGCTGAATACGCCGGGAGAAAGCGCCTCCATCGTCACCGCGTTGGAGGGCAACAAGATGGCTCGGGCCGGACGTGGCGGGCCAGCACTTGCAACGGCGGCCATCGGCTCGTTCATTGCGGGCCTGATCGCCACTCTGGCGCTCGCCTTCGTAGCACCTTGGGTCGTGAAATTCGCCTTGTCCTTCGGGCCTTCCGAATATTTCGCGCTCATGCTTCTGGCTTTCATGACGGTCTCGGCCGCATTCGGCGATTCCACGCTGCGCGGATTGACATCCCTGTTCATCGGATTGGGGCTCGGCCTGATCGGCATCGACCAGTTGACCGGTCAGGCACGCCTTGTCATGGGAACGCCGAACCTGCTCGATGGCATCAATGTCACCACATTGGCAGTCGCGTTGTTCGCCATCGGTGAAACCCTTGCGGTCGTGTCGAAGAAGCTTCGGCCAGAAGATGAAGTCATTGCCGTCAAGGGTTCCGTCTGGATGACCAAAAACGACTGGAAACGCTCGTGGATGCCGTGGCTGCGCGGTACCGCCATCGGCTTTCCCATCGGGGCCATGCCTGCGGGCGGCGCTGATGTATCTAGCTTCCTTTCCTATTCGGCGGAACGACAGTTCTCGAAACATCCGGAAGAATTCGGTAAAGGCGCTATCGAAGGCGTTGCAGGGCCAGAGGCAGCCAACAATGCTTCCGCTGCCGGAACGCTCGTCCCGCTTCTGACGCTCGGCCTGCCCACCACGGCGACGGCTGCAATCATGCTCGCCGGTTTCCAGCAGTTCGGCCTGCAGCCCGGCCCCCTCCTGTTCGTGACCAATGCCACGCTGGTCTGGGGTCTGGTGGCGAGCCTTCTCGTCGCCAATCTGATGCTGCTGGTTCTCAACCTGCCGCTGATCGGCCTGTGGGTGAAGATGCTCACCATCCCGCGCCACTGGCTCTATGCAGGCATTCTGGTTTTCGCAACGCTTGGAACAATCGGCGCAAATGCTTCCACCTCCATGCTGTTCGGCCTGCCGGTCTCATTCGAGCTTGGCCTGCTTCTGGCATTTGGTGTGCTGGGCTATGTGCTGCGACGCTTCTCATATCCCATTGCGCCGGTTGTCGTCGGCCTGATCCTCGGACCGATGGCAGAAAAAAGCTTGCGTCAGGCTTTGCAGATCAGCCAGGGAAACCCGGTGACTCTGGTCCATTCCTGGGTATCGATTGTGCTGATCGCACTGGCGATTGCCGCAGTCGTCGTCCCCATGATCATGCGCCAGCGCGGCAAAGGCGAATTGCTGAGCCAGATGGCGACAGACGAAGACTAAAAACAAAAGCCCCGGAAATCCGGGGCTTATACATTTGAGGCCGGAACGTTAAACTTCGTTCCGGCCTCTATGTCATTGTGGTGAATGCAACACCGCAATGGCTGCTGCAAAGCGGTTGAGCCCATCGGGGCGTGAACTTTCGTTCGT